>Ga0136707_1000022_pt1 | contig 23109 bp, 20 predicted proteins | sample 4C3metaG_FD_101397 | JGI IMG/M metagenome (GOLD analysis project Ga0136707, IMG submission 101397) | Freshwater bacterial and archeal communities from Indian Creek, Illinois, USA - 4C3 metaG | ecosystem: Environmental > Aquatic > Freshwater > Unclassified | place: USA: Indian Creek, Illinois...
CACCTGCCGCTTTACCGCCAAAGCCAGATCTTCGACCGCGAAGGCCTTGATCTTGACCGTTCCACGCTGGCTGACTGGGTCGGCAAGACGACCGCCCTGCTGGAACCGCTTGCTGATGCCATCAGCCGCCATGTCCTGTCGGCCGAGGCGATCTTCGCAGACGACACGCCCATCAGCATGCTGGCTCCCGGCACCGGCAGGACCCAGACGGCCCGGCTCTGGACCTATGCCTGCGATGAACGCCCTTGGCTGGCCGACACCATCGCCCGCATCCCGGACTACAAGATCAAAAAGGTCGAAGACCTGCTCCCATGGCGCTGGAACGGGTAGCGGTCAGACCGGACGCTTACCAAGAAGACACCCGGTTTTTAAGGCGATGTCTGCCCCGATCCTTCACGATGACGGGGACGGCGACGGGGGTCCCGGTTCCTTCGGCGTCACCATCACCTTCGGCAGGCGCCGCAGGTCCGGCCCCGGAGGTCACGCCCGCAGCCCCACGACGGCCACGCCCAGAACCTCCAGCACGCGCGCCTCGATCCGGGCGGCGTCCATGCCGGCGACGCGGTACATCGCCTCGGGGCTGGCCTGGTCGATGAAGCTGTCGGGCAGCACCATGCTGCGGAACTTCAGCCCCCGGTCGAAGACGCCCGCCTCGGCCAGGGCTTGCGCCACATGGCTGCCAAAGCCGCCGATCGCCCCCTCCTCCAGCGTGATCAGCGCCTCGTGATGCGCCGCGAGTTGCAGGATCAGGTCGCGGTCCAGCGGCTTGGCAAAGCGCGCATCGGCCACCGTCACCGGCACCCCACGCGCGCCCAGCGCCTCGGCGGCCTTCAAGGCCTCGCCCAGCCGGGTGCCGAAGGACAAAAGCGCGACACGGCCACCCTCGCGCAGGATCCGGCCCCGGCCCAGCGCCAGCGCCACCCCGCGCGCGGGCATCTCGACCCCCACGCCCTCGCCGCGCGGAAAGCGGAAGGCGATCGGGCCCGCCTCATGCGCCACGGCGGTGGCGACCATGTGGCAAAGCTCCGCCTCGTCGGCGGCGGCCATCACCACCATGCCCGGCAGGTTCGCGAGGAACGCGACGTCGAAGGCCCCCGCATGCGTCGCCCCGTCCGCGCCGACCAGCCCCGCGCGGTCCACCGCAAACCGCACCGGCAGGCGCTGGATCGCCACGTCGTGCACCACCTGGTCATAGCCGCGCTGCAGGAAGGTGGAATAGATCGCGCAGAAGGGTTTCATTCCCCCCGCCGCGAGGCCGGCGCTGAAGGTCACCGCGTGCTGCTCGGCGATGCCCACATCAAAACAGCGGCGCGGGAACCGGTCGTGAAACAGGCTCAGCCCCGTCCCGTCCGGCATCGCCGCCGTCACCGCGACGATCCGCGCGTCCCGCTCGGCTTGCGCGATCAGGCTTTGCGCAAAGACCTTGGTATAGCTCGGCGCGTTCGACGCGGCCTTGGCCTGCACGCCGGTCACGACATCGAACTTGGCCGTCGCATGGCCCCGGTCGCGCGCGGCTTCGGCCGGGGCATAGCCCTTGCCCTTCTTCGTCAGCACATGGATCAGCACCGGCCCCGTCGCCCGCGCCTTGGCCATCCGCAGGACCGCCAGCAGCTGGTCCAGGTCATGCCCGTCCAGCGGCCCGACATAATCGAACCCCAGCGCCTCGAACAGCGTGCCGCCCACCGCCATGCCCTTCAGCATGTCCCTGGCCCGCCGCGCACCTTCCTGCAACGGCGGCGGCAAGAGCCCGACCAGCCCCTTTGCCATCTCCTTCAGGTCCTGCATCGGCGCATCGGCGTAGAGGCGCGAGAGATAGGCCGACAGCGCCCCCACCGGCGGGGCGATCGACATCTCGTTGTCGTTCAGGATCACGAACAGCCGCCGCTGCAGATGCCCGGCATTGTTCATCGCCTCGAAGGCCATGCCCGCCGACATCGCCCCGTCGCCGATCACCGCGACCGCATCGCCCGGATCGCCGCCCAGCTCGGCCGCCACGGCAAAGCCCAGCGCGGCCGAAATCGAGGTCGAGGAATGCGCCGCCCCGAACGGGTCATAGGCACTCTCCGACCGCTTGGTGAACCCGCTGAGGCCGCCCTCCATCCGCAGCGTCCGGATCCGGTCGCGCCGCCCGGTCAATATCTTGTGCGGATAGCACTGGTGGCCGACATCCCAGACCAGCTTGTCGCGCGGCGTGTCGAAGACGGCATGGATGGCCACCGTCAGTTCCACCACCCCAAGCCCCGCGCCCAGATGCCCGCCGGTGACCGAGACCGCGCTGATCGTCTCGGCCCGCAGCTCGTCGGCCAGTTGCCGCAGCTCGCGGTCGGACAGCGCCTTCAGCTCGGCCGGCAGCGTCACCCGGTCCAGCAGCGGCGTCTTCGGTCGGTCGGTCATGCCTCGCCTTCCCTGGCCTCACCTGTCGCGCGCGATAACAAAGCGCGCCGCGGCCTTCAAGTTGTCGGCCGCCGCTCCGTATTCCTCCAGCGCCGCAGCGGCCCGGACCACCAGCGCCGCCGCCTCGGCCCGCGCCGCCTCCAGCCCCATCAGCGACACGAAGGTCGCCTTGCCCGCCCTGGCATCCTTGCGCAGCCGCTTGCCGGCCTTCCCCGCGTCACCCGTCACGTCAAGGATGTCGTCGGCAATCTGGAAGGCCAGCCCCAGCGCGGCGGCATAACGGCGCAGAGGGCCGGGATCCGCCTCTGCAATCAGCGCCCCGGCTGCCGCCGCAAAGCCGATCAGCGCCCCGGTCTTACCCGCCTGCAAGGCGGTGATCTGCGCCAGCGTCAGCGCGCCGCCGGTTTGCGCCGCGATGTCCAGCGCCTGCCCCAGCACCATCCCGTCGATCCCTGAGGCCCTCGCCAGGCCGCCGACCAGCGCCAGCCGAACCTCGGCCGAGCCCAGCACCGGGTCGGTCAAAAGCTCGAACGCCAGCGTCTGCAAAGCATCCCCCGCCAGCACCGCCATCGCCTCGTCCCAGACCCGGTGCAGGGTCGGCTGGCCGCGCCTGAGATCGTCGTCGTCCATGCAGGGCAGGTCGTCATGCACCAGGCTGTAGGCGTGCAGCGCCTCGACCGCCGCCGCCGCCGGGATTGCCCGCGCCTGCGCCACCCCCAGCATCCGCGCGCCTTCCAGCACCAGAAACCCGCGCAGCCGCTTGCCACCCCGGACGGCATGGGCCATGGCCCGGGTCACCGGCTCATCCGCCTTGCCCGCCAGCACCGCCAGCAGATGCGCCTCGATCAGCCCCGCATCCGCCGCGAGCCGTGCGAGAAAGCTCACATCCCCTCCGCCGGGACCGTGCCGACCGCGCGGCCCTCGCGGGCGCGGATCAGCTCCACCTTCTCCTCGGCCTCGGCCAGCTTGCCGGCGCAATGCGCCTTCAGGGCCGCCCCGCGCTCGTAAAGCGCGATCGACTGCTCCAGCGGCACGTCGCCGCTTTCCAGCGCGCCCACCACCTGCTCCAGCGCGGCCATCGCCTCCTCGAAACTCATCGCCGCAACGGCCTTGTCACTCATCGGCCCCGCTCCTCCAGAACACCCGCATGCGCCGCGACCGAGGCCGCCAGCGCATCCAGATCATAGCCCCCCTCCAGTGTCGAGACCACCCGCCCGCCGGCGAAATCGCACAGCCGCCGCGTCAGCCAGCCATAATCCTCCGCCTGCCAGTCCAGCCCCGCCAGGGGATCGTCGGCATGGGCATCGAACCCCGCCGAGATCAGCAGCAGCTCCGGCTGCCAGGCCTCCAGCGCCGGAAATACCGTTTGCTCGTAGCGCGCGCGCATCTCGCGCCCGCCGCTGCCGCCGGGCAAGGGAAGGTTCAGCACCTGCCCATGCGCACCCTTTTCCTCGGCCCGTCCCGTGCCGGGATAAAGCGGCATCTGGTGGCTCGAGACGAACAGGCACCGCCCCTCGTCCCACAGCAGGTCCTGCGTCCCGTTGCCGTGATGCACGTCGAAATCGACGATCGCCACGCGACTGAGGCCATGATGCTCCAAAGCCCGCTTCGCCCCGATCGCCACGGTCCCGAACAGGCAGAACCCCATGGCGATGTCCCGCTCGGCGTGATGGCCGGGGGGACGCCCCGCGACAAAGGCCGTCCGCGCCGCGCCCGCCACCACCGCATCGACCGCGGCGCAGATCCCGCCCACCGCCCGCAGCGCCGCCTGATACGAGCCCGGCGACAGGAACGTGTCGGGGTCCAGCTGCACCCATCCCGCTTGCGGGACCGCCCCCTTCACCCGCGCCAGATACCCCGCCGGATGACAGCGCAGCAGGTCCGCCTCCTCGCCCATCGGGCAGGCGCGCCGCTGCACGCTCAGCCCGGCAAGTCCCCGTTCCACCGCCGCAAGCCGCTCGACCCGCTCGGGATGGCCGGGGGGGGTCAGATGCCCGGCGAAAGCCGTGTCCGTGAACAGAAGCACGCCGATTGTCCTTTCATTCCGATCCAGATATCCCGGGGGTGCGGGGGCTGGCCCCCGCCGGACTCAACCCTCAATCCGGTTGCAGCATGTATCCCTCGCCCCGCACCGTCTGCAGATAGCGCGGCGCCTTCGGGTCGTCCTCGATCTTCCGCCGCAGGCGCGTGATCTGCACATCGACCGCCCGCTCCTGCGCCGCATCGCCGCGCGCGGCCTCGCCGACCAGCCGCTCGCGGCTCAGCGGCACTCCGGGCTGCGCCGCGAAGACCCGCATCAGCTGCGCCTCGGTCGCGGTCAGCCGCACCGGCACCTCGCCGCGCCACATCGCGCCGCGATCAAGGTCATAGCGCACCGCCCCAAGATGCAGCACCTGCCGCACCGGCTCGGCCGCCTTCGCCGCAGGCACCCGCCGCAGCACCGCGTTGATCCGCAACAGCAGTTCCTTCGGCTCGAAGGGCTTGGCCAGATAGTCATCGGCCCCCGCCTCCAACCCCTCGATCCGGTTCGCCGTCTCCCCGCGTGCGGTCAGCAGCAGGATCGGCGTCGTCAGCCGCTGGCGCAGATCGCGCGTCAGCGTCACGCCATCCTCGCCGGGCATCATCACGTCCATCACGATCATGTCGAACTCCAGCCCCGCGAGGATCCGCCGCGCCTGGGCCGCATCCCGCGCGACCGATACGAGAAAGCCGTTGCGCATCAGGAACTTCTGCAAAAGCCCCCGGATCCGCTCGTCGTCATCGACGATCAGGAGATGCGCCTCGGTCCCGGTCATCACCCGCCCTCCTTCAAGCGGTTGTACTGCGCCCGGGCTTCGGGGTCCATCATCGCCTCCAGCACCTGCCGGAACCCCTGCACCGCCGCCGGCCCCGCCGCGCGATAGGCCGCCCGCATCCGCGCCCTTTGCGCATCCGACAGTTCCCGCTCCAGCACCAGCCCCGCCTCGGTCAGGAAAAGATGCCGCTCGCGCGCGTCCAGCCTGCCCTTCTCGCTGCGCACCAGCCCGGCCTCGATCAGCGTCCGCAGCACCCGGTTCAGGCTTTGCTTCGTCACGCCCAGGATCATGAGCAGATTGGACACCGTCGTCCCCGGACTGCGGTTGATGAAATGCACCGCGCGGTGATGCGCCCGCCCGTAATCCTTGCCCTCGAGGATCCGGTCGGGATCGGCGGTAAAGCCGCGATAGGCGAAGAACATCGCCTCGATCCCCTGCCGCACCTGCTCGTCGGTCAGGAACAGGAGCCCGTCGCTTCCGGCACGATCCGCCATCTTCGCCTCCGCTTTTGCCGGGAATTTACGTCAGCCTTGTTGACTTTCCAAGCACGAACCCGTAATTCTGCCCCGATTTCGCGCAAGAATCTGTCCGAAGCGGACCTTTCGGGCGCAACATCCGCAAAAGGGGGCAAGGATGGCAAGCTACGACGACCGCGACGGGTTCATCTGGATGGATGGCAAGCTGGTGGACTGGCGTTCGGCGAACGTCCATATCCTGACCCATGCGATGCACTATGCCTCCGCGGTGTTCGAGGGCGAACGGTGCTACAACGGCCGCATCTTCAAGTCGACCGAACACTCCGCACGCCTGCGCATCTCCGGCGAGCTGCTCGACATGCCGCTGCCCTACAGCGTCGCCGAAATCGACGCCGCCAAGGAGGCCACGCTCAAGGCCAACAGCCTGACCGATGCCTATGTCCGCGTCATCGCCTGGCGCGGCGCGGGCGAGGACATGGGCGTCGCCTCGAACCGCAACCCGATCCGCATGGCGGTGGCGGTCTGGGAATGGGGCAACTACTACGGCGACGCCAAGTTCAAGGGCGCGAAACTCGACATCGCCAAGTGGAAGCGTCCCTCGCCCGAAACCATCCCCCATGCCGCCAAGGCCGCCGGCCTCTACATGATCTGCACCATGTCCAAGCACGCGGCGATGGCCAAGGGCTGCTCGGACGCGATGATGTTCGACTATCGCGGCTATGTCGCCGAAGCGACCGGGGCCAACATCTTCTTCGTCAGGGACGGCGAGGTGCACACCCCCAAGCCCGATGCCTTCCTGAACGGCATCACCCGCCAGACCGTGATCGGCATGCTCAAAGAGATGCAGGTTCCGGTTCACGAACGCCACATCCTGCCGGACGAGCTGGAGGGCTTCCAGCAATGCTGGCTGACCGGCACCGCCGCCGAGGTCACCCCCGTGGGCCAGATCGGCGACTACAATTTCGAGGTGGGCGACCTGACCCGGCGCGTGGCGACCGAGTACGAGCGGCTGGTCCGGGCCTGACCGCCCGAAAGGGGCCGCGGCCCCGGGGCTCAGGCAACCGGCGCGCAAACGCCGATCATCCCTGCCAGCCCCGCCTCCAGCCCCACCACCGGCGCCCAGCCCAGCAGCGCCCGGGCGCGGCCGATGTCGGGGCAGCGCCGCCGGGGGTCGTTCTCGGCCGGCGCGACCTCCACCAGCGGCGAGGCGCTGCCGGTCAGCCGCAGCACCAGTTCCGCCGCCTCGCGGATCGTGCGCTCGTCGGGGTTGCCCAGGTTCACCGGCACCCCCCGCGCGCCCTCGGACAGCGCCACCGCCATCAACCCGCGCACCATGTCGTCGACATGGCAGAAGCTGCGTGTCTGCCCGCCACCGCCTTGCAGCAGCAGCGGCGCGCCGGCCAGCGCCGCCTCGATGAAGGCGGGCAGCGCACGCCCGTCGCCCAGCGCCATCCCCGGCCCATAGGTGTTGAAGATCCGCGCCACCCGGGTATCCAGGCCCCGGGTCCGCGCCAGATCGTAAAGCAGCACCTCCGCCGCCCGCTTGCCCTCGTCATAGCAGGCGCGCGGACCGGTCAGCGCGACGTTGCCGGCATAGTCCTCGGGCTGCGGATGCACCAGCGGGTCGCCATAGACCTCCGAGGTCGAGGCCTGCACCAGCCGCGCCCCCGTGGCCAGCGCCAGCTGCGCCAGCGCCCAGGTCCCCATGACCGAGGTCCGCCAGGTCTGCACCGGATCGGCCTGATAGGCGCGGGGCGAGGCCGGGCAGGCCAGGTTGAACACCACATCCGCCGCCACCGGCAGGCGGTCCAGCGTGGCGATGTCGGCCACCGTCAGCGCGGCGCCCGCCACGCCTTCGTCCCGGCCGGTCGACAGATCGTCCACCACCGCGACCTGCGCCCCCGCAGCCAGCAGGGCCCGCGTCAGATGCCGCCCGATGAAGCCGGCCCCCCCGGCCACCACCACCCGTCTTGCCTGCCAGTCACGCAACAGATGCCCCATTTGTCCGCCTCGCGCGGCGTAGCACCGGGCAACCGGATTGGCGAACGGTTTTCCGGTCAGGCGATCTCGGTCACCACCTCGATGTTGCCCCGGGTCGCGTGGCTGTAGGGACAGATGTGATGGCCACGCTCGGCGATCCTTTCCGCCACCGCCCGGTCGACGCCCGGCATGGTGACCACCAGCTTCACCTTCAGCCCGAACCCCCCGTCCGACCGGCCGCCGAGGCCGACATGGGCATGCACGCTCGCCGTATCGGGCACCGCGCCCAGCTTCTCGGTGCCGGCGGCATGGCGCATGGCCCCCAGATAGCAGGCGGCATAGCCGGTGGCGAAAAGCTCCTCCGGGTTCAGCCCCAGCCCCGAACCGCCAAGCTCCTTGGGACTGGCCATCGTCACGGTCAGTTGCCCGTTGACCAGCCCGGCAATCCCGTTGCGCCCGCCACCCGTCGCCTTCGCCTCGGTCCAGTATTTCGCATCAACCGCCATCGCTGCCTCCCTCTGCCGGGTGTCCGTCCGCATTGGGCGCGCGAAACGGGGGCGATGTCAACCGGCGCCCCCGTCAACCGGCGCCTGGCCGGCCCGTTGAAATTGCCGGGCCCCGCGGGGCGTCCCGGCCCGGGCCGTCAGACCGTCCGCCCGCGCGCGATCCGCAGGAACTGCTTCAGCCGGGACAGGCCCGCACCCGACCAGGGCCGGTACCGGGGCCGGTGCCAGGTCACGCGCGGCGTCCGCGCCAGCCGCAGGAAATGCCTGACCCGACCCCCGGTGGTGGCCTGACGATGATCCGCAAGATGCCGGCTCATGTTTCCCTCCATGGTTGCGACGCCCGGCAGGATGCGCCCGAATCGACCGTCGCGCCAGCCGCTTTGTCGCCCGCGGGCGCCGCACCGCCCCCGCCTCGTCCGGGGCCGGCCGCAGCCACCCCCGCGATCCTGCCGTCCACCCGGCTCACCCCGCGCCTGTCAGACCGGATCGCGCCGGAGGGGCGTCGTCGAGCAGTGCAGCCCCCCGCCGTTCGCGTGCATCGCCGCAAAGGGCTGGGTGATCCAGGTCACCCCCGCCGCCGCCAGCCGGTCGAGCGTCCGGTTCGTCGCCCCCTCCGCCATGATGATCTTCCCCGGCGCGATGGCCAGCGAATTCACGATCCAGGGGTCGTCGGCCGGATCGGTCTCGATCACCCGGATCCCCCGCCTGGCCAGCTCCTCCAGGAAGGAAAACGGCAGCCCCTGCGGATTGATCAGCGCCAGATCCCGGTCGATCATCAGAAAGCTCACGTCGAGGTGGATGTCATAGCCCGGCAGATCCACCACCAGCAGGTCCACCCCCTGCCGCGCCAGCACCTCGCCGACCTGCTGGGCACCCTCGCGGTTCACCCGGACGCCCACGCCGATGGCGCAGGTCTGCGGATCCAGCCAGGCGAAACTGCCGCCCTCCATCACGCCCCTGCCCGAAATCGTCCGCAGGATCGGCACCCCGATCCGCGCCAGCGTGCGGGTCACCGCCAGTTCCTCGCCCCGCCGGATGCGCGCGCCCATGCGGCAGACGATCGCCCCGCCCTTGACCATGATGACCGGATCGCGGGTATAGCACTGCTTCAGCCGGATGCCGGCCTCGCCGTCCACGAAATGGACCTCGACACCCTCGGCCTGCAACCGCGACACAAAGGCGGCATGCTGGGCCTGCATCAGGGGGATGTCGGGCGGCGTGTCCGACTGGAAGTACCAGCCGACCGCCGGGTCGCCGAAACTGCCGATCTCGGGCAGGCGCATGGCGGCATCGACCACCCCCATCTCCGGCCCCGGCGCGTGCATCAGGATCGACCGGATGCGCCCCACGTCATTGTCCACCCCCCAGACCGCACCCCAGGCGGCCATCATCTCGCCCGGATCCTCGAAGGGCGGCTCGGCCCCGGCGGCAAAGGTCTTGACGGTCTGGTTGTAGATCCACTGCGCGCTCGACATCCCGCTCCCCCGATCCTGCCGCGTCAGATTAGGCAACCGCCCGACATCGCGCAACCGGACTGTCCGTCCAGCCGCGCCACCGCCCAGCGCGCGGCATCGGCCACCGCCGGATCGGGGTCCGCCGCCAGCCCCGCCGCCACCCCGCGCAGCGCGGGCATTCCCGAATTCCCGATGGCATAAAGCACATTGCGCACGAAACGGTCCCGCCCGATCCGCTTGATCGGGCTGCCGGCGAAGCGCGCCCGGAACCCGGCATCGTCCAGCTCCGCAAGCACGGCCAGCTCCGGCAGACCCACACGCGGCTGATAGCCGATCTCGCGCGCCGCCACGGCGAACTTGTTCCAGGGGCAGACCGCCAGACAATCGTCGCAGCCATAGATGCGGTTGCCCATGCGCCCCCGCAACGCCTCGGCGACCGGCCCGCGGTGCTCGATGGTCAGATAGGAAATGCACCGCCGCGCATCCAGCTGATAGGGCGCCGGAAAGGCGCCGGTCGGGCAGATGTCGAGACAGGCGGTGCAGCTGCCGCAATGGTCCACCTCGGCCGCGTCCGGTTCGAGGTCCAGCGTGGTGAAGATCGCCCCCAGGAACACCCAGTTCCCCAGGCTGCGCCCCAGAAGGTTCGTGTGCTTGCCCTGCCAGCCCAGCCCGGCCGCCTGCGCCAGCGGCTTTTCCATCACCGGCGCGGTGTCGACGAACACCTTGATCTCGCCCCCGGCCGCATCGATCAGCCAGCGCCCCAGCCGCTTCAGCCGCCGCTTCACCAGATCATGATAGTCCCTGCCCTGCGCATAGACGCTGACCACGCCCCGGTCGCGCGCGGCCAGCCCCGCCATCGGGTCCGCATCGGGCGTATAGGCCTCGGCCAGCATGATCACCGACCGCGCCTCGGGCCAGAGCGCCGCCGGGTCGCCGCGCCAGCCCTCGCGCGCGGCCATCCACTGCATCTGGCCATGGCGGTCCGCGGCCAAGAATGCCCGCAACCGCCCCGCCGCCTGCGGCACCGCGTCGGGGCGGCAGACCCCCAGCCCGGCAAAGCCCAGCCGCAGCGCCTCGGCGACCAGCAGATCCTTCCCCGGCCCCTTCATTCCGACACAAATATCCCGGGGCCCGGGGCAGCGCCCCGGACGGCGGCCTCAGAAATCGAGGTCGGCATAATGGGCCGCCGGCGGAAAGCCCGAGATCTGGTCGGCGAGCAGGGGCCGGAACGATGGCCGCGACTTGATCTTGGCGTACCAGTCCTTCAGGACCGCATGGCGGTGCCAGTCCACGTCGCTGATATAGTCCAGACAGCTCAGATGCGCCGCCGCCGTGAAATCGGCCAGCGTCATCACGTCACCCGCAAGCCACCGCCGCTGGTCCAGCAGCCAGGCCATGTAATCCAGGTGATACTTGATCCGCGTCGAGCCAAGCTTGACGTTGCGGGAATCGGGATAGCCCTGCCCCGTGACCTTCTTGTTCACCCGCTCGTACAGCAGCTTCGAGGTGACCTCGGCCTGGAACTTGTCGTCGAACCAGGCGCAGAGGCGCCGCACCTCATGGCGCCCGTCGGCATCCTTGGGCATCAGCGGCGGCTGCGGGGCGATCTCCTCCAGATATTCGCAGATCGCCTGGCTTTCGCTCATCGTGCGCGCACCCAGCTTCAGGATCGGCACCTTTCCCGCCGGGTTGCGGCGCAGGAAATCGGGCGAGGGCTCCCAGTAGCGCTCCTCGACCAGTTCCACCTCGATCTTCTTTTCCGCCAGCGTCAGCCGCACCTTGCGGCAAAAGGGCGAAAGCGGGACGTGATACAGGCGGTTGGTGGGGCGGTTCATCGGGCGGTGGCCTCCGGATCCAGCCCTGATTGCCGTGACGGGGGCGGGATTTCAATCCCCAAGCGCCCCTCAGCCGTCGAAACAGGCGGAACGACCGTCCGCCGCGATGGTCTGCGCCCCGCTGAGGATCGCCCGGGTCCGGCTGCGCACGAAGTCGGAGGGCGCGCTGGCGCTGCGTCCCTTCGGGTCGGGCAGGACCGCCGCCAGCCGCGCGGCCTGCACGGCGGTCAGATCCTTGGCGTCCACGCCGAAATGGTGCTGCGCCGCGGCCTGGATGCCGAAGACGCCCTCGTCGAACTCGGCCACGTTCAGGTAGACCTCGAGGATGCGCCGCTTCGACCAGAACAGCTCCACCACCGGGGTCAGCACGGCCTCGAGCGCCTTGCGCAGATAGCTGCGCCCGTGCCAGAGAAAGACGTTCTTCACCACCTGCTGGCTGATCGTGCTTGCCCCCCGGTTTCTGCCCTCCTCGATCGCGAGACGGATCGCGGCCATGTCGAAGCCCCAGTGGGAACAGAAATTCGCATCCTCCGCCGCGACCGCCGACCGGCCCATGACCGGCGCGATCTCCTCCCACGCGACCCAGTCCCGCTCGATTCCGCCCAGGCGCCAGGCCTCGGACGCCTGGTAGAGGTTGATCGGCGGGGGAAGCAAGCCGAACAGCAGGATCAGCATCCCGTAAAAACCGGCGACCGCCGCCAGCCCGCGGCCGGCCCACCGCAGCGCAAGGCGCAGGCGCGGGCGCCTGGCCGGCGGGGTGGCGACCGCCTCGGCCTTGGGCCTGCGCGCCGCTGCCGCGCGCCTTGCAGCGGGTTTGTCGGGGCTTTTCTCGACCATGGCCGACCTTAGACGCAGCGCGGCCTCGGGCGTCAAGCCCGACCCGCGGATCCCCGGGCAGCAGGGATCAAATCCCGGCGGGGCGGGGCAAGTCCGGCAGATCGGCCTGGAGCGCGAACAGCGCCGCTTCGGCGGCCGCGCTCATCGGGGTTCGGATCACCTGCAACGGCCGGGCCTGCGCACCCAGCACCTCGACCACCCGGTCGATCCCCAGCTTGCGCACCCTCAGACCCAGCGCCGCGCGCTCGTCGTCCAGCGCGGTCGCCACATCGCGCAGGAACTTCGGGTCTAGTCCGGCCCGCTCGACCGCCGCCGGCCGGCCTCGCTCGCCCATCAGGAACAGCATGCCGATCACCATGCCCCAGCGACCGCCGCCAAGAGGCTGGCCGGTCGCCATCCGCATCGAATGGTCCAGCACCACCTGTCCCTCCAACCCGCGCGAGGCGACGACGATATCCTCGGCCTCGACCTCGGCCTTGTCCTGCATCGCGGCCAGCAGCGCGCCTGCCGCGCGGGCCGCCAAGGTGCTGCGAAAGACGGCAATCACCAGGTCCGACATCCGGTTCTCCATCCTGTTGGCGCCCCGCCCTCATATGGGGGCAGGCCGGCCGGTTGCGCAAGCCGGTGCCACGACTTTGCCGCCGCTCACTCGGCCGGGACCCTCGCCACCTCGTCGCTCAGCGGATGGGCGAGCCGCGCCAGCATTTCCTTCGGGCAGACCTGCAGGAAATTGCGCCGCTCGCGGTCCCAACTGGCAAGGATGCGTTCGGCGATCCGGCTGCCGGTTTCCGCGTGGTGCCGGGCGATCAGGCCCTTCAGCTGCATCTCCCAGTGCGGGTGGCCGACGCCGCAGGTGATGATCGATTCCAGGTTCATGAAATCCTCGGCCACGCCCTCGGGATCATGGACATAGGCCATCCCGCCGGTCATCCCCGCCCCGAAATTCGCGCCGATCCGCCCCAGGATCACCGCCACCCCGCCGGTCATGTACTCGCAGCCGTTCGAGCCGCAGCCCTCGACCACCACCGAAGCGCCCGAGTTCCTGACCGCGAACCGCTCGCCCGCCCGCCCGCTGGCGAACAGGAACCCGTCGGTGGCCCCGTAAAGCACGGTATTGCCGATGATCGTGTTCTCCTCCGCCTTCAGCGGCGAGGACATCAAGGGCCGCACGGTGATCGTGCCGCCCGACAGGCCCTTGCCGACATAGTCGTTGGCGTCGCCCTGCACTTCCAGCTTCAATCCCCGCACCGCGAAGGCCCCCAGCGACTGCCCGGCGCTTCCGGTCAGCTTGACCGTCAGATGGTCGGGCTGCAGCGCGTTGCGCATCCCGAACTTCCTGACGATATGACTGCTGGCCCGCGTGCCGATGGTGCGGTGCGTGTTCCTGACGGCATAGGATAGCTGCATCTTCTCGCCGTCCTCGAAGAAGCGCGCGCCGTCTCGGATGATCTCGGCGTCCAGCGTGTCGGGCACGGCGTTGCGCGGCCTGGTGCGGTCATAGGTGATCGCCCGCGCGCCATCGACGTTGATCAGCAGCGGGTTCAGGTCCAGATCGTCAAGGTTGGCCGCCCCGCGCGAAACCTGGGTCAGCAGGTCGGCCCGGCCGATGATCTCGTCCATCGAGCGCGCGCCGATCTGGGCCAGGATTTCCCGCACTTCCTGGGCGTAGAAGGTGATCAGGTTGACCACCTTTTCCGCGCTGCCGGTGAACTTGGCCCGCAGCCGTTCGTCCTGGGTGCAGACGCCCACCGGGCAGGTGTTGCTTTGGCACTGGCGCACCATGATGCAGCCCATGGCGATCAGCGCCGCGGTGCCGATGCCGTATTCCTCGGCCCCCAGCATCGCCGCCATGACGATGTCCCGGCCCGTGCGCAGGCCCCCGTCGGTGCGCAAAGTCACCCGCTCGCGCAGGTTGTTCATCGCCAGCACCTGATGCGCCTCGGTCAGGCCCATTTCCCAGGGCAGGCCGGCATATTTGATGCTGGTGGCCGGGCTGGCCCCGGTGCCGCCGTTGTGGCCGGAAATCAGGATCACGTCGGCCTTGGCCTTGGCCACCCCCGCCGCGATGGTGCCCACGCCCGAGGACGAGACCAGCTTGACCGTCACCTTGGCACGCGGGTTGATCTGCTTCAGGTCGTAGATCAGCTGCGCCAGATCCTCGATGGAATAGATGTCGTGATGCGGCGGGGGCGAGATCAGCGTCACCCCCGGCGTCGAGTGCCTAAGCCGCGCGATCAGCGCCGTGACCTTCATCCCCGGCAACTGCCCGCCCTCACCGGGCTTGGCGCCCTGGGCGACCTTGATCTCCAGCTCCTCGCAGGCGTTCAGATATTCCGCCGTCACGCCAAAGCGGCCCGACGCCACCTGCTTGATCTTGGCGCTTGGATTGTCGCCGTTCGGCTCGGGCGTGAAATGCGCCGGGTCCTCGCCGCCCTCGCCGCTGTCGGACTTGGCCCCGATCCGGTTCATCGCCACGTTCAGCGTCTTGTGCGCCTCGGGGCTGAGAGCCCCCAGCGACATGCCCGGCGTCACGAACCGCTTGCGGATCGAGGTGATGCTTTCCACCTCCTCGATCGGCACCGGCTTGCCCAGGGTCTTGATATCCAGCAAATCCCGCAGATGGATCGGCGGATTGGCCCGCATCGCCGCCGAATACTGCTTCCACAGGTCATAGCTGGCCCGGTCGCAGGCCGATTGCAGCATGTGCATCGTCTGCGCTTCCCAGGCGTGCTTTTCGCCCGACCGCCGCGCCTTGTAGAACCCGCCGATCGGCAGCACATCCGCGCCGCCCAGCCAGCCCTTGCGGTGCACCTCCTCCAGCTTCTGCTCCACGCCGGTCAGGCCGATGCCGGAAATCCGGCTCTGCATGCCGGGGAAATATTCGGCCACCATGGCGCGGCTAAGCCCCACCGCCTCGAAGTTCAGCCCCCCGCGATAGCTGGAGATCACCGAAATCCCCATCTTCGACATGATCTTCAAAAGCCCCGCGTCGATGGCATCGCGATACCGCCGCATCGCATCGGTGAGCGAGCCGTCCAGCAGCCCCCGGTCGATCCGGTCGGCAATCGAATCCTGCGCCAGATAGGGGTTCACCGTCGTCGCCCCCGCCCCGATCAGCACGGCAAAGTAATGCGGATCAATGCACTCCGCCGACCGCACGTTGATCGAACAGAAGGTCCGCAGCCCCTTGCGCGTCAGCCAGCTGTGCACCGCACTGGTGGCCAGGATCATCGGCATCCCCACCTTGTCCGGCCCCTGATGCTCGTCGGTCAGGACAAGCTGCCCCGCGCCCGACCGCACCGCATCCTCGGCTTCGGCCCTGATCCGCTCCAGCCCCACCGCCAGGTCATCCAGGCCTTTGCCCACCGGGAAGGTGCAGTCGATGAACGCCACCTGATCGCCAAAGCGCTGCACCATCACGTCATATTCGCGGTTCGCGATGAAGGGGCTTTCCAGCACCAGGATCTCGGTCTGGGAGTTGTTCTCGTCCAGCACGTTGCGCAGGTTGCCGAAGCGCGTCTTGAGGCTCATCACCCGGCCTTCGCGAAGCGAGTCGATCGGCGGGTTTGTCACCTGGCTGAAGTTCTGCCGGAAGTAGTGGCTGAGGGGCCGGTAGACCGCCGACAAGACCGCCGGCGGCGTGTCATCGCCCATCGAGGCGACCATTTCCTTGCCATCCTCGGCCATCGGCGCCAGAACCTGCTCCAGTTCCTCCAGCGTGAAGCCCGCCGCGATCTGGCGCTTGCGCAACTCGGCCCCGGTAAAGGTCTGCGTCTCGGGGATGTCGCGCAACAGCGCGTTCAGATCGACGATCTTGCCCACCCATTCGCCATAGGGCTGGGCGGCGGCAAGCCTGTCCTTCATCTCGACATCGTGGTAAAGCCGCCCCTCGACCATGTCGACGGCGATCATCTGCCCCGGCCCCAGGGCACCCTTCTCGCGGATCGTGGTTTCATCCACCGGCACCATCCCGGCCTCGGAGCCGGCGATCAGAAGGCCATCACCCGTCACCACATAGCGCATCGGCCGCAGACCGTTGCGGTCCAGCCCGCCGCAGACCCAGCGCCCGTCGGTCATCGCCAGCGCCGCCGGACCATCCCAGGGCTCGATCACCGAATTGCAGTAGGAATACATGTCGGCCCAGGCCTTCGGCATGTTCACCGTCTGCTTCGACCAGGCCTCCGGCACCAGCATCGTCTTGGCCATCGGGGCAGAACGGCCCGACCGCACCAGCACCTCGAACACCGCGTCCAGGGCACCACTGTCGCTGGTCCCGCCCGGAATGATCGGCTTGATGTCCTCGGCCGCCTCGCCGAAGTTGGCGCTGGCCATGCGGATCTCGTGGGATTTCATCCAGTTGACGTTGCCCTTCAGCGTGTTGATCTCGCCGTTGTGGGCCAGCATGCGGAACGGCTGCGCCAGCCACCACTGCGGGAAGGTGTTGGTGGAATAGCGCTGGTGGTAGATTGCAAAGGCGGATTCAAACCTTTCGTCCATCAGGTCGGGGTAGAAGGTCGCCACCTGCTCGGCCAGCATCATGCCCTTGTAGATGATGCTGCGGCACGACAGGCTGCACAGATACATCCCCTGGATGCCCGCCTGCACCGCCGCCTTCTCGATCCGGCGGCGGATGATGTACAGCTCGCGCTCGAACTGTTCCTGGTCGATGGCCTTTTCGCAGCGGATCAGGATCTGCTCGATCTCGGGGCGCGTGGCATTGGCCTTGTCGCCCAGCACGCTCACATCCACCGGCACATGCCGCCAGCCATAGATGTAGTGCCCCATCCGCAGCACTTCGGTCTCGACGATGGTGCGGCACAGCTCCTGCGCGCCGAAATCGGTGCGCGGCAGGAAGACCTGCCCCACGGCGATCAGCTTTTGCGTGTCCGGCTCGTGCCCGGTCCGCCGCACCTGATCATGGAAGAACCGCACCGGGATCTGCACATGGATGCCCGCGCCATCGCCGGTCTTGCCATCCGCATCCACCGCGCCCCGGTGCCAGACCGCCTTCAGCGCGTTGATGCCGTTTTCCACGACCTTGCGGCTGGGCTTGCCCGAGATCGACACGACCAGCCCCACCCCGCAGGAGGAATGTTCGTCCTCGGCCCGGTAAAGCCCGTGCGCCGCCAGCCATTCGCGCTTGGCTTGCTCGGCCCGCACCCAGGCGTCATCATGGATCATGGCTCACTCCTTCTTGGCGATGGGCAGGCTGGCAGGGTGGATGGTCGCCCGAGCCCCGGCCGTCAGAACGTCGCAGTCATAGATCGGCTGGACGGCCAGAAACCCCGGCTCGCCCGGAAAGATGAAATCCACCGGGCTGCCGTCGATCGCCAGCCACTGGCCGTCGCCGAGATCGGTCTCGCCCGGACCAGCGAAGAACAGGCGCCAGTCGGGGTGCGCATATTCGTTGCCGCGCGCCCGGCGCAGGACATTGCCCGCGCGGTCGTATTCGGTGAAATCGACCCAGGTCTGTTGCAGCGCGATCCCGTCGATCAACACCGTCTGACCGGTAAGCCGGTCCTGGCCGACGACGCGGCTGCCGGTTCCATCGGCTTTCGACAGGCTGAAATCCCAGGTGTCGAGGCCTGTCGCCAGCAGCTCGGAGAAGTTCGCCGGGTCCGCCGGGGCCGGGTCGAGCGTCTGGCGCACCGGATCGAAGCTTTCGACCCACTGGGTCTCGTGGTCGATGCGGGACCGGAAGAAGGCACCCTCCTGGTCCAGGTCCACCCGCCACTGGTCACCGGGGGCATCGCCTGCGCAGCGGAAGTAATGCGAAACCCGGCAGGCCTTGGCCTGCACGGTCATGAACACCGCGCAGCCCTCGGGCGCGCCCCAGGTACCGGCCAGCGCGGGGGTGGCCGGGGCCACCAGACAGGCCAGCATCACAAACGTCCGCAACATCGTTCCTCCATTGCCATCGCGACCGACCGACCCCCCGGGGTTCAGACCCGAAGGTCGGCTGACCGGGCCATCGGTTCGCCAGACAGGTGCCATGCCCATGCCGGACGCCGCATCATCCGTTCCCTATTCCGCCGCCACCGCCCCGGTCTGGGCAAGATAGCCGAGAATCGCCTCGGCCGCCTCACGCCCGTCGCGGATCGCCCAGACCACCAGCGAGGCTCCGCGCACGATGTCGCCCGCCGCATAGACGCCGGGCAGGCTGGTCTCGTGCGTGCGGAAATCGGCCTTGATCGTGCCCCAGCGGGTGACCTTCAGCTCTGGCACGCCCCAAAGGCCCGGCAGGTCCTCGGGCTCGAAGCCCAGCGCCTGGATCACCAGGTCGGCGGGTTCCACGTAATCGGCGCCTTCGATCACTTCCGGCACCTGACGGCCCGTCGCGTCCGGCGCGCCAAGGCGCATCTTCTGCACCAGCACGCCGTCAACCTCGGTCCCGCCGGTAAAGCCCTTGGGCGCGGAAAGCCACACGAATTCAACGCCTTCTTCTTCCGCGTTCTGCACTTCGCGCTGCGAGCCCGGCATGTTCGCCCGGTCGCGGCGGTACAGGCACTTGACCGACAGCGCCCCCTGCCGGATCGCCGTGCGCACGCAGTCCATCGCCGTGTCGCCGCCGCCGACGACCACCACCCGCTTGCCGCTGGCGTTCAGCTCGCCGCTCTCATACTCCGGCACGTCGTCGCCAAAGCCATGCCGGTTCGACACCGTAAGATAGTCCAGCGCCTTCACGACACCGCGCGCCCCGACACCCGGAGCCTCGATATCCCGCGCCTTGTAGACGCCCGTGGCGATCAGCACCGCATCATGCCGGCCCCGGATCGCGTCAAAGGTGATGTCCTCGCCCACGTTGCAGTTCAGGACAAAGTTCACGCCCCCGTCCGCCAGTTGCGCGTTGCGGCGTTCGACCACGTCCTTCTCCAGCTTGAAGCCGGGAATGCCATAGGTCATCAGCCCGCCCGAACGATCATGGCGGTCATAGACCGTGACCTGCACGCCCTGCCGCCGCAGCATGTCGGCCGCCGCCAGCCCCCCCGGCCCCGCGCCGATGATGCCGACGCTTTCGGGGCGCTCCTGGCGGGGACGGATCGGCTTGACCCAGCCTTCCTGCCACGCCGTGTCGGTCAGATATTTCTCGACCGACCCGATGGTGACGGTGCCGTGGCCCGACTGTTCGATCACGCAGTTGCCTTCGCAGAGCCGGTCCTGCGGGCAGATGCGGCCGCAGATCTCGGGGAAGGTGTTGGTGGCCTGGCTGATCTCGTAGGCCTCTTGCAGCCGCCCCTCGGCGGTCAGTTTCAGCCAGTCGGGGATGTTGTTGTTCAAGGGGCAATGCGACTGGCAATAGGGCACGCCGCACTGGCTGCAACGGCTGGCCTGTTCGGCGGCCTTGCGGTCGGCGTAGTCGCGGTAGATCTCGTGGAAATCCTGCGCGCGCGCGGCTGCGTCCCGCTTTTCGGGCGTTTCCCTGCTCAGGGTCACGAATTTCAGCATCTTCTGCGTGGCCATTGCTGCGCCTCATGTCGAAACATCTGCGCCTTCCTATCGGGGATCGACGGGCGTTAAAAGTCAGCGTCTATGACCTAAATAGCTGTTTTTCGCGCCGTGGTGCCGAAAAATCGGCCTGTCCGTGAAAAATCAGGACATTATTGCTTCCATAATATGTCAGAACCCCAGCGACAGCGCCAGCAAGGCAGCGCTGCCGACGATGATTCGCCACCAGCCGAACAGGGCATAACCGTGCCGGCTGATGAAGTTCAGCACCCACCGCACGACCAGGATCGCGGTGACGAAGGCGACCGAAAAGCCGACCGCAATCTCCCAGAGCGCGGCGAAATCCAGAACGTCACGGTTCTGGTACAGGTCATAGGCCACCGCCGCGCCCATGGTCGGCAAGCTGAGAAGAAACGAGAATTCCGCGGCCGCGCGCTTTTCGACCCCCATCAGCAGGGCCCCGACGATGGTCGCCCCGGACCGCGACACGCCCGGGATCATCGCGACGCACTGGCAGAACCCGATCGCCAGCGACTTGCCCAACGGCAGCTCGAGCGCGCTGTGATGGACCGGCGGGGGGGCGATCCGGTCGATCACCAGCAGCACGAAGCCGCCCAGGATCAGCATGACCGCAATCAGCTTCGGTGTCTCGAACAGCACCGTCTTGATGAAGTCATGCGCCAAAACCCCCACCACCACCGCCGGGAAAAACGCCAGCAGGATCGAGATGATCGACCGCCGCGCCGCCGGATCGGACCGCGCGCGCAGGACCAGCCGCAGGATCAGCGTGGCATAGACCGTGAAAAGCGCCAGGATCGCGCCGAGCTGGATCACCACCTCGAAGGTCTTGCCCTGGGATTCGAAGCCCAGGAAATGCCCGGCAAGCAGCAGATGTCCGGTCGAGGAAACCGGCAGGAACTCCGTCAACCCCTCCAGAAGGCCAAGGAGGGCGGCGACAAGGGTCCTCTCCACCGCTCAGGTCTTCTTCAGGTTCTTGGCCGATGCCTTGATGGCGGCGTACTGGCCGGAAGCGCGGAAGCGCCACAGATATTCGGGCAGCACCGCATCCATGGCCACCGGCGTGATCCCCAGCTCGGCAAACCCCTTCGCGCCCGGCGACACGATGTTGTCGCGGGCAAGGTTTCGCACCTGGTCAAGCGTCAGCATCCGGTTCTCGACCAGCCCCAGCGTGACCCTCTGCAACAGATCGAAGCCGAACCCCATGCTCCGCGCAACGAAGAACGGCAGGTTCAGCACGGCACGCCGCCGCTCTATGACGCGCAGCATCCGGTGCATCAGGCCGCGGAAGCTGTCGACCTCGGGCCCGCCCAGCTCGTAGATGCCGGGGGCTGCCTGCCCCAGAACGCCCATCACCGCGGCCTGCGCCACATCATCGACATGGACCGGCTGAAACCGGGTCTCGGCGCCGACCACGGGCAGGACCGGACCCATCCGGGTCATCGCGGCGAACCGGTTGAAGAAGCCGTCCTCGGCCCCGAAGATGATCGACGGGCGCAGGATGACGGCCGCGGGAAAGGCCGCCAGCACCGCCGTCTCGCCTTCGGCCTTGCTGCGCGCGTAGCGGCTGTCGCAGGCGGCATCCGCCCCGATCGCCGAGACATGGACGAGGCGGGCGACGCGCTCCTCGGCGGCGATGCGGGCGACGCGGCCCGCCCCTTCCGCCTGGATCGCGGCAAAGGTGTTCCTGCCGGAGCGGTTCAGGATGCCGACGCAATTGACCACGGCATCCGCCCCTCGAACGGCGGCCCGCACGCTGTCATCGTCGCGGATGTTGCAGGCGACCGGCTCCACCTGGCCGGGCGTTCCGTAGGGCTTGACGAACAGGGCTTCGTTCGGGCGGCGCACCGCGACGCGCACCCGCCAGCCGGCCATGGACATGCGCCGGGCGATGTAGCGGCCAACAAAGCCCGAGCCGCCGACGATGGTGACAAGCCTGGTCATCCCTGCACTCCTGCGAAAGGCCCGCCATGCGGCCGGAACCCGGCGGATGAATACCCGCCGCACCCCGGCCGGGCAAGGCCAAACCCGCCCGGCGTTTTTGCCGCCATGGCTGGTTGACTCTGCCATGGGGCGCCGTTACATCGCGGCTCACGACATCGCCCAGATGGCGGAATTGGTAGACGCGCTGGTTTCAGGTACCAGTGCCGCAAGGCGTGGAGGTTCGAGTCCTCTTCTGGGCACCATTCGCAAGGCCGCGCATCCGGAAACGGGCGCGGCCTTCGGCTTTGCGGCGCACCTGTACATCGCTTGCGGTTTGCGGTAGTGGCCAGCTTGCGGTCGGGTATCCGGGGCAGCGGGCAAGGCGGCCCGCGCCAAAGGGGCAGGGGCCGTCTGGCATATCGGGTGCGGCTGGCACCCCCCTCTTTGGAAAGACATCCATGACGATCACGAACGTGGCCGCGCCGCTGGCGCAGGCTTTGGCCGCCAAGGGCTACGACGCCCTGACCGCCGTGCAGGCCGCCGTGCTGGACGATACCGCCGCCGGGCGCGACATGCTGGTTTCGGCCCAGACCGGATCGGGCAAGACCGTGGCCTTCGGCCTTGCCGTCGCGCCGGACATCCTTGGCGGGCAGGATGTCCTGCTTTACGCCGACAAGCCCGTCGCACTTGCCATCGCGCCCACGCGCGAGCTGGCCTTGCAGGTCGCGCGCGAGCTGGAATGGCTCTATGCGGGGGCCGAGGCCAGGCTTGCCACCTGCGTCGGCGGCATGGACTATCGCAGCGAGCGCCGCGCGCTGGAGCGGGGCGCGCATATCGTGGTCGGCACGCCGGGCCGGCTGCGCGATCACATCGAGCGCGGCAGCCTCGACCTGTCGGGCCTGCGCGCGGTGGTGCTGGACGAGGCCGACGAGATGTTGGACCTCGGATTCGCCGAGGATCTGGAGTTCATCCTGGCCGCCGCGCCGCCCGAACGCCGGACGCTGATGTTCTCGGCCACCGTGCCGAAGGCGATCGAGAAACTGGCGGGCGAGTTCCAGCGGGATGCCCTGCGCATCGTCGCCCAGGGCGAGGCCAAGCAGCATGTCGACATCGAATACCGCGCCTTCAGCGTGGCGGCGCGCGACCGCGAGCATGCGATCTTCAACGTGCTGCGGTTCCACGAGGCGCGGACGGCCATCGTATTCTGCAAGACGCGGGCGAACGTGAACCACCTCATGGCGCGGATGGGCAACCGGGGCTTCCAGGTCGTGGCGCTGTCGGGCGAGTTGAGCCAGCAGGAACGCACCCATGCCCTGCAAGCCCTGCGGGACGGGCGGGCCCGGGTCTGCATCGCGACCGACGTCGCGGCGCGGGGCATCGACCTGCCGGGGCTGGAGTTGGTGATCCACGCCGACCTGCCGTCGAATTCGGAATCCCTCCTGCAC
>Ga0136707_1000023_pt1 | contig 22913 bp, 15 predicted proteins | sample 4C3metaG_FD_101397 | JGI IMG/M metagenome (GOLD analysis project Ga0136707, IMG submission 101397) | Freshwater bacterial and archeal communities from Indian Creek, Illinois, USA - 4C3 metaG | ecosystem: Environmental > Aquatic > Freshwater > Unclassified | place: USA: Indian Creek, Illinois...
AATCAGGGGTATAATCTAAGGCTTGCGGTGGCTGTAGCTCAGTTGGTAGAGTCCAGGATTGTGATTCCTGTCGTCGTGGGTTCGAGTCCCATCAGCCACCCCACCATTTTCCCTTATGAATCAAGGCCCTTCTGGCCTTTGATGCTTTTCAGCTCCCCGTTTGGGCCAATTTTGGGCCAATTTCCGCGGGCGCCAGCGCCTGCAGCTTGGCCACCTCGGATGCGTCGCGGGTCTCTTCGATCCAGCGCGCATAGCGGCTGAAGAACGTCTGGACCGAGTGGCCCATCCATTTTGCCGCGAGGGCGGGGTTGATGCCCAGCTTCAGCAGCACCGTCGCGCGAGTGTGACGCAGGTTGTAGGCGCGACGGTACCGGATGCGCAGTGCCTTCAGCGCCGGCTTGAAGTGCGACCGGGAGAAGTCCCGCTCGTCGTCCCACGGCTTCCCATCCAATGAGTTCAGCCAGACATGGGCCCCGGCCAGCTGCGTACGGGCCCGCTGACGCTCCAGGGCGGCGCGCGCCCTGGGGTCGATTGGAACATCACGCTCGGTATTCGTTTTCGTGGTGTCCTTCTCATTGCCCCGCACGTTCGCCCGGTGCACGCGAAAGGAGTTGGCGCGGAGGTCAACATCCTCCCAAAGCAATCCGTTGATTTCAGACGTCCGCAGGCCGGTGTAGCCCCAGAACTCGGCATAGTCCCCGGCCTCGGGCGACTTCGCACGGATGAGCTCGATGATCGCCTCCAGTTCCTCCAGCGCGAAAGGATCGGGGCGTGCATGCTGCACCTTGTTTCGCAGCTTCTTGCCCTCGCCGCTGGGGTTCTTCTCGATCACCTCATCATCCACAGCCAGGTCTAGGGCAGCGCGCAGGGCGGCGAGGTAGTTGTTCCTCGTCTTCGCACTCAACGGCTTCGCGGGCTTGTCGGCGTCTACCTTACCCCGGCGGTGGCGTGATGCACCAGCCGCGAGTGCGTGGCGGATCTGGGAAAACACGAGTTTGGTGATGGGCACTGAGGCGAGTAGGGTCCCGGCGCCGTCGGCTGGGGCTTGCTTGCAGAACCGAACGGCGACTTCGTACCCGGCCCGGGTCGATTTCGCGACGTTGAGCCCAGTAAGCCAGGTGTCCAGCTGTTCCTCGAGTGTTGAGGCTGACGTGGGTGGATCGTCTTTGATACTGGGGGGCGTCATCCGGAAAAAATCGGACTCCTTGTATGTCCCGATCGCTATCGAGGCCTTGACGGCGGCGAGAAGCTTTTCGGCGGCACGGATGTTGCCCGCCGTGGGCTTTACGGCGCAGCCGGCGGTATCGACGAGTCGGGGCGTTTGCCGTTTGCCGTGCTGGTCCGTGAACCGCAGGCGGATCGACGAGGCGCGCACTTCGATGCCGGGGGTGGAGGTTGGTTTCCGGTGATCCATTTCTGAACTTCGTCGAGGTCGATGTATATGCGGCCATCGGGTGCGCGGTGGTACTCTCGGCCTTGCAGCCAGACCCCGCGGTCGACTTTATGCCGCGCAGCCTTTTCAGTCGTGCCCAGCGTCGCCGCGGCCAGCGGGATTGTCATTAGGCGCATTGCTTGGCTCCCGGGGCTGTGTCTTTTTCTTGCGGCGCGAGGGCAGCTGGTCGAGCATGGCCCAGTCCTGTTGACTGGGATCCATGTCGAAGGCGTTGATGCTGCGCATGGTCCCTTCGGGCATCGCCTCCAGATCGTCCATGAGCTTGGTGAGCGCGTGCTCGATGATCAGATACAGCGGCCCCACAGTCCCCTCCCGCACGCGGTTGAGAAGTGTGGGCCGCAGGCGAAGCATGACCGGGGCGCGTCCTTGGCTGGTCGATGAGTTCACGACCACCAGGCGGGGCGTGGCGCGGGACGAGATCCGCTCGGCAATTTCCGATTTTCCAACTCTGGGCATTTTTTGACTCCGTAGCGTTGATTGATGCAACGGAGTTGATATTACCTAGGACAGTCTGAGAGGTCAAGAGATTTGTTGGGATGTCTCGTTTATGCATCATTTAGCAAGAACATAGAACGAGGACTTCACGCCGCGGGCACTCGTGACAATGATCAAGTGACTGCCGGCAGGGGTGATCTCGGGACTGCCCAGCTCCACCGCGGCAAGGTGCGTGGGCAGCGGCGTGGCCTTTTCCAAGTGATCCAGGGCCGCGCGGGTGTCCTTGCTGGTGAGGTAACCGGTGTCCGCGGAAAAAAGCTGGGGCGGGGCGGTTGGGCGAAGTGAAGGCGCCGTGGTAGCTGCTGGAGATCGGATCGAACTCCAGGCTCAGCAGCTCAATGCCAAGGCGCTGGCAGATGGCGATGGCGCGGGGGGCCTTGAACACAAACGCGGAGGTGGCAGAGTTGGTCATAAAGACATCCTTGAGTTTAGTAGTCTGATTTCAAATTTCCAATAGTGTCCCATAAATCAACAGAAAGGTGTTCATGTTTTCAAAATGTGTATCCTATCAATGTTGTTTATCAATTAAAAACAATGGTTTAAGAGCATGATTGGAGATCGTGTCCGCCGGGGGAGTGCTTAATGGCTAAAGAATGTCTGGGATGTCATTTGACTGTTTTTCGTTCAGTTCCGGTAACGTGCTCTTAAGAGCGCGTTACCGGAACTGAACACAAAAGCAGGACCGAGCAAGGTTCTTTAGTTCCGCTTCGGTTCTACTGATACTGAAGAAAAAAGCCATAAAAAACAACAATATAAATATCTTCAGTTCCGGTTCGGTTTTCCTGAAACTGAGCAAGATTCTTCGGTTCCGGATACCAGAGCGGAACTGATGCGGAACCGAAGAGGTGAATTTCTAAGAATTGCCAGAAGAGCCGCATTGGAAGCGGTTCTCCGCGGTTTTTGCCTTGCCTCTGCCACCACTCCCCCGCGGCCTTCAGTTCCGGCGTCGGTTCAAGTGGAACTGACCGGAACTGAAGCGAAACCGAACGAAAAGGGGCCCAGATGTACCCCTTTTTTGTGGTGATGACCGGCTCAGCAGGGGAGCGCGGCGTGCACCGTGATCTCGTAGCGTCGGCGGTTGCCCTTTCCGTGGCCCGCGATGAGGTTCAGCTCCTCGGCCTTTTTGACCAGGTTCACCGCCTGGGCACGCCCGCAGCCGAAAATGTCCTGAATGCGCGTTAGCCCGGGCCATCCCTGCCCGCGGATGATCTCGACCAGTGCCTCTGGGGTCATGTCCGTGTCATTCGGCTGTGCCTTCCGCCTCTTAGCGCTTACTGGCATCTGCGACGCATCCAGCATGTCCACCACTGCGCTCGAGATCACCGTCTCCTCGTCGAACTCATCCACCACCCGCGCCAGCTCCACGCCGCGAAGCTTGAACGCCAGATCCTCGGGGGGTTCGGCGTCTTTCATTTTTGTGCAAATGAGCTTTCGTACCTGGACGTGCTTTTCAATCGCGAACTCTTGGTCGAGCGCCCCTTTCAGCGCGCTCGAGCCGCGGGCGCCTTTGCTGGCGTCTTTTCCCGCGTGGTGGATCAGGAGCACATGGGCGCCCCACCGGTTCTTGAGCATGGTGTCAATAATGTTGACAAAGTTACTCATGTCCTGCGTGCTGCTTTCGTCGCCGCCCACAAACGCACGCGCGACGGTGTCAATGACAACTAGGGCGGGCGCAGGTGATCCATCGGGAAGTGTGGCCTCGACTTCTACGGCAACCGCGAGGGCCGACTCGGCGTTGAGCAGCGAGATGGCGCGGGTCGAGATGTAGAGAGGCGCCTCGCCGAGGTTCACCCCGCGGTCCTTTTGCCACGCATGCAGACGGCGCGAGATGCCGCCCAAACCCTCGCCGGCAATGTAGATCACCGGCCCCGCCTTTACTCTGCGGCCGTGCCATGTGGCGCCGGTGGCGACGCAACAAGCGATGCCGATCGCTATGAAACTCTTTCCATCGCCCGGCGCGCCGTACATCAGCCCGAGGGCGTCGGATTCGAGCAGCCCCTTGATGATCCACCGCGGAGGATTCAACGTTTGCAGCAGGCTGCCAGCCTTGGTCAGCAATGGGCGCATGTTGTCGGTCGATATGACCTGGTCGCCGCTGACCTGGAACCGGCTGCCCTGGAGCGCGGGCTCCATTCGCATGCGCCGGTACTTTTGTTCTGCGCTGGTCACTGCGCGCGAGATGTCAACAAACCGCGACTGCCACCTGGCATCGCGTGGCGCTGCCGAAGCTTTCATTAGTGCACGCAGTTGGTTGACCACGGTGCCGCCCGCCGCTCCTCCGGCAACCATCGACGCAGCCATGCCGTTAATGGAATCGTGCAGCTCAACGCCGGCCAAGATGTTCTGGGTGTAAGCCTCCAGTCTCTCGTCCTGTCCTGGCGCTTCACCCAGCATCACCGCCGCCCGGTGCTCGGTGACCCGTTTGGCTTCACTTTGCTCCCCGACTTTTCGGAGACTGTCCAGGATATCCTGTAAGTCTACGCCTACAGTTTTGGCGGCCTCGGCCAGAGTCAGACGAACATGTGGCTGCCAAAGTGACAGCTCGTGCGTGAAGTTGCCGGATTCGCGGGGCTTTTGGGTCTGGCCAACGGGAAGGCGCACATAGCGCGTAACGGCGTTGCCGCCTTTGTCGCCAATCAGGTTGGCCTTGACCATTTTGGTCACGAGCTTTGAACACAGCTCGATGTCCGCGCAGTCCGGATCTTCCGCGTCCAAAAAGATGCCCGCTTGGCACTTGCCCGGGCTCGTCTCGATCACGTACGACACCTCTCCGTTCAGTGTGGCCATCTTGGCATCGTCCATTACCAGTACCAGCATCCGCGAAAAGAATGCCTTCTGGCGGCGAAGATCCCCTTCGACGTTCGTTTTGTAGGCGCTCACGCTGAAGTAGGTGTTCAGTTCGCGCGCCGGGCGCTCGTCTAGGTTTTACGGGCGCGCGCCGCCATTGGGTGCGCGGTGCATGCCTGCCCACATCGAGGCGGGAGCGCTGAAGGGGTCTCCCGCGAAGAAGCATGTCCACATGAGTTCGTCGACGGGGCATGCAGCCGCGACGGTGCTTAGAAATGTTTGGTTTGTGACGTTAATCATCGTCTTACTCCTGATTTTCGCAATCTTACAATGAAAAAGACATCCTAGGAAAATATGTTCTCTTCGGGTTTTGAATGTGTTGTTAAATCACGACGATGTCTTGAGGAGAGAAGAAAGAGGCGACTAAGAAGAGCTGCGATGTCCTGCAATAACCCTTGCTACCTGAGCGTACCAAAGACGTCGCTTCTGAGGTCGAGTTTGATCAGGCTTCAATGCAATTCCGATCTTGACGGCACTCATCCTCCTCCTCGCTTCTTTCTCCTGTGTCAAACAGAATGCCTCGGGTTGTGCGCAAATCATCGTTTTGTTATGCTACGCAACACCCCGCAATTTTTGGGATATGCCATGGTCCGCTGTCACCTGTCGACCCTCATGGGGCGCGACAAGCTTCGAATCTCTGACGTTTCGCGCCTGACCGGCCTGAACCGCAGCACGGTCACGTCTCTATACAAAGAGACGGTGACACGTATCGATGTCGCGGCCATCGATGCTCTATGCAGCCTGTTTCGTTGCTCCGTAGGCGAACTCTTTGAGCACGTGCGCGACCTCGACAGGAGTGCGTCATGAGTCTCAGCGCATCCCGATGGCATGTCATAGCGGAATCCAGCTTTGCCTGGGAACGTGAGGCGCTTGAGTGGCTGAGGGCCAATCTGCCCGACCGAGATTCCTGGCACGTCTGGACCAATTTTGAGTTCATCGACGACGAAGGCAAAGTCAACGAAGTCGATGCGCTGGTGCTTTCACCGGCAGGCCTGTTCCTGGTTGAGATCAAGAGCCGCCCAGGAGTGTTGCGTGGCGATGCCCACAGTTGGACGTGGACCATGGACGGCCGCAGCTTTACCTACGACAACCCCCTGATCCTGGCCAACCGCAAGGCCAAACGGTTGGCCAGTTTGCTGCGCCGTCAGCCGGCCATCATGAAAGCCAAGGTCAGGTTGCCCTTTGTCGAGCCTGCCATCTTCCTGTCCTCGTCCAGCCTAGCCTGCCAACTGGAGGGGCTGGCCAAGACGGCGGCATACCAGCGAGGTCGGCCGGGGGCGCTGGATGATCCGGGCATCGTCGGAGCCCTCAGCAATGGGATCACCTCGCGTGCCACAACCCCTGTTGACTCCACCCAGGCTCGCGCCATCGGCCGGGCGGTGATCGAGGCCGGCATTCGCCCCTCCAACAAGCATCGCCAGGTCGGTGATTACAAGCTGACCAAGCTGATGGCCGAGGGCGATGGCTTTCAGGATTGGGAAGCGAGTCACGTCAGCGTAGACACGATACAGCGTCGTGTGCGCATCTACACCGTCGCTTCTGCGTCGTCGCCGGAGGCTCGGGCTGCGCGGCTTCGCCAGGCGCGTCGCGAATTCGAAGTGCTTGAGGGCATAGACCACCCTGGCATCCTGCGCGTCAACGACCTGAAGGAAACCGAGCTCGGCCCGGCACTGATCTTTGATCACGATCCCAAGGCCGTTCGTCTGGACCACCTGCTGCGGGAGAGAGGTAAGACCCCCACGATCACGCAGCGCCTGCAGATGGTCCGCGATATCGCAGAGACCCTCAAGTACGCCCACTCCAAGCGCCTGTACCACCGTGCCCTCGGGCCGCAAAGCATCACGGTCCATGGCTTGGACAGCGGCGCCATGCAGCTGCGGCTGATGAACTGGCAAACCGCCTCCCGCAACGTTGGCGGCTCCAGTTCTCCCAACACCGTCCACCGCACGACGGGGACCCAACACGTTGAGGACTACGTTGAGGATCTGGGCCTGCTGTATCTGGCCCCCGAAACCACACGGGCCGACCCCGCCCAGGGTGCCAGCCTGGATGTCTTTTCCCTGGGCTGCATCGCTTTTTACATTTTCAGCGGCCAGCCACCGGCCGAGTCCACTTTGGAGTTGTCAGAAAAGCTGCGAGTGGGCCAGGGCCTGCGTTTGTCCGACACCATGGACGGCTGCGGCGCCAAGCAGCAGGACCTGATCCAGTTCGCCACGGCACCGGACCTGCTGGCACGGTACGACACGATTCAAGGCTTTTTGGACGATCTGGATGCGGTCGAGGATGAGCTGACCGCGCCTGATCCTGAGACGACGAAGGATCCGAGCATTGCCAGCACGGGTGACCGGCTGGAAGGCGGATTCACGGTCATCAAACGCATGGGGCGGGGCTCATCCAGCGACGTCTTGCTGGTTCGTCGCGACGACAGCGACGACGAATCCATCATCAAGGTCGCGTGCGACATCGCTCACAACGACCGTCTGGTGGCTGAGGGCGAAGTGTTGGCCCGCCTGCACCATCAGAACATCGTTGCCCACCGCGAGACCCTCACGGTTTCAGGCAGAACTGCCCTGCTGCTCAAGAGCGCAGGTGCCAAGACGCTGGCCGAAAAGCTCAAAGAAGAAGGGCGCCTGTCGCTGGACATGCTCCAGCGCTTCGGTGAAGAGCTGATCGAGGCCGTGAACTACCTCGAGTCCGAAGGGGTGGCGCACCGGGACATCAAGCCCGAAAACATCGGCATCGCTGAGAGCCGCACGCGAAAACTGCAGCTCGTCCTGTTCGACTTCTCCCTGTGCCGCACGCCAGCCGAAAACATCACCGCCGGCACCCACCCCTATCTGGACCCCTTTCTGTCCCTGCGCCGGCCGCCGCGCTGGGACCTCTACGCCGAGCGTTTCGCGCTCGCTGTCACGCTTTACGAAATGGCCGTGGGCCAGCCGCCGGTCTGGGGCGACGGACAAACGTCTCCGGCCATGCTCGACGTCGAAGCCACCATCGAGCGCGATGTCTTCGATCCCGTGACGCGTGAAGGCTTTGCGAAGTTCTTCGAAAAGGCGTTGCGGCGCGATTTCCGCGAACGCTTCGACAACGCTGAGGAGATGCTCCGCGCGTGGCGGGACATCTTCGCCGCGCGAAGCACCGTTCACCCGAGTGATTCGCCAGCGGAAACGGGCCTGGCCGCCATCGCTCCTACGGCGACGCCTCAGACCACGATGGCCGAACTGGGCTACAGCCTCGAAGCCCAGGATGTCCTGGAGCGCATGGGCGTTCACAACGCGCGCGAATTACTCGCTGTCGATCGTGTTCGATTTCGATACCTCAAAGGCGTCGGCGACAAGATTCGCAAAGAGATTCGACTCACGGCGAAGGAGCTGGCCCGCCTGCGGCCCGACCTGACCCAGGGCCGCAGCGTTGCGCACGACGCCGACGAAGAAGTCGAAGGCGCAGTCAGCGTCAACGAATTGGCCGCCCAACTGTTGCCGCGCCGTCCGGCGGGTGATGACCGCCCCGAAGAGGCTGCCTTGGCGCATTACCTGGGTCTGGACGACACCGTGAAGGCCGGCACCTGGCCCAGCCTGGGTGATTCCGCTCAGGCCGGTGAAGTCGATCGGGCCACGTTGACCGCCACCCTGATCAAGGCGCGAGAGCGGTGGCTCAAGACCCCGGCTTTCACCGAGCTGCGGCAACAGATGGACTCTCTGGTGCGCAGCCAGGGCCATGTGATGAGCGCGCAGGAAGCCGCTTTGGCCTTGCTGGCATTGAGGGGCTGTGCCTCGCAAGACGATACCGAGCGGATGCGCCAGGCCACGGCTGTGCTGCGGGCGGCCATCGAGGCGGAGGTGCATCTCGATCAGCCCCGTTTCGAAGCCTTCGACCACCAGCCTTATTTGCTGATCGCCAGCGCCGCCCCCTGGGCCGAGTACGCGCGCCAATTGGGCACCGCGGCCGATGCATGTGCGCTTGCAGACCCCTTGCTGCCGCCGGCCCGCGTGTTGGAGATGCTGGAAGGCGTGGCTATGCCATCCCCGGACCAGTTGGGTGGCGTCACCCCCATGCCGCTCACGCCAACGCGCCTGCTGCGTCTGGCGGCGTCCGCATCCCGCAAGGCGGCGGTCTCCAGCCGGCAGGAAATGTATGCCCGTGGCATGGCGCCCATTCAGGCGCTGCGACAGTCCTTGGGTGCCTTGGTGGGGGCTCCGGAGCTCAAAGTCAAGGACATTCAGGATCGTGTGCGTGGCCGCTACCCAGAGGCCTCCCCACTGCCTGATCGGCCAGCGCTGGATCGCCTGCTTGAAGAGGCCGGCGCACCGTTGACCTGGGACATCACCGCAGCGGGCGGCCGGGGCGCTTACCGCTTGGCCACCCTGGGCAGTGCCCAGACCGCCGGCACCACCACCCAGTTTTCCAGGCACGCCACGCTTCAAACCCTTCATGTGATGGGCGATGGCGACGCCGCCGAGGCCGCCGCAGTCGAAGAACGCTTGATTCGGTCGCTGGATCAGGGCGGGCTTTTGGTCCTGACGGTGCACCCGCGTATCGCTCGGCATGCCGAAGCCGAGTTGCTCCGCCGCTTCGGTGAATCCGACCCGCCATCGACCAACGCCATCAAGCGGGTCAACTTCGATGCCCTGCTGCTGTCGGCACTGCGGGAACAGGCCCAGGCCCTGAAGGTGGACTGGAACGTCGTGCTCCAGGCGGACGCCGCCGACCGAGGCAGCCGCCATTGGACGAACCTGCAGCGCCTGGTGCAGCGCACCTTGCCCACCTTGCGCGCAGCCTTGCTCAACAGCCCGTCACCCGTCCTGCTGGTGTGCGCAGGGCTGCTTGCGCGGTACGACCTGATGGCCCTGGTTACTGAGCTGGAGTCAAACGCTGGCCGGTCGGGTCAAACGCCCACTGTGTGGCTGCTGCTGCCCACCAGCTACCAGGGGCTGCCCGTGATCGACGGCGTGGCCGTGCCACTGGTCAACAACATCAACAACACCCGCACTCTGGCTGTGCCGCAGGCGTGGGTGGAAAACAAACACAGGGCGAAAAACGGGCAGCCTGCCGGCAGCGTTGTTCGTTCGTCCGCCTCCTGAAAGACCCTGACGTGATCAACGCCACCCCACTGCTTTCAGACCTGACCAAGCTGCTCAAGCGCCTGGAAGGTGATTTGCTAGAACGGATCGAGCAGACCCCAACCCTGAAAGCCAGTCTGCAGACCGAATGGCAAGCCGCACGCGATGCGGACCGTTGCGCCGAAACCTTCGAAACCTGGGCTGACCAGGTCATCACCCAGGCCGGCGTGCATTGGCTGCTGAGCTGTGTGTTCCTGCGCTTTATCGAAGACAACCAACTCGTCGACCGCCCATGGCTGGGCGGCACACCCGAGTCTGGGCGCCTCGCGCTGGTGCGCGATCGGCATGAGGCCTATTTCCGCGCGAACCCGCTGGAAAACGACCGCAATTACCTGCTGGCCGCCTTCCGTGAAGCTGGCACGCTTCCTGGCCTGCACACCTTCTTTGATGAGGCTCATAACCCGGTTTTCCGCTTGGGCATCAGCGGTGATGCGGCCATGGCCCTGCGTCAGTTCTGGCAGCAGGTGGACCCCAGCACAGGCTTGCTGGTGCACGACTTCACCGATCCGTCCTGGAACACCCGTTTCTTGGGTGACCTGTACCAAGATCTGTCGGAAGCCACGCGCAAGCGCTATGCCCTGCTGCAAACGCCCGAGTTCGTGGAGGAGTTCATCCTAGACCGCACGCTCACGCCCGCTATACGGGCGTTCGGCTACCGCGAGGTGCGGATGATCGACCCCACCTGCGGTTCAGGCCACTTCCTGCTGGGTGGCTTTCACCGCATGTTGGCCGAGTGGCAGCGCAATGAGCCTAGCCGCAACCCGGTGGACCTGGCACAAAAGGCGCTGGACGCTGTGGCGGGGGTGGACCTCAACCCATTTGCTGTGGCGATTTCCCGCTTCCGTCTGTTCGTCGCCGCCTTGCAGGCTTCAGGAGTTCAGCGCCTGGTCAACGCCCATGACTTCAAGGTGAACGTGGCCATCGGCGACAGCTTGCTGCACGGTACCCGTTTTGGCTTGACGCAGAGCCAGGAACTGTTTGACGCGGCCGAGAGTCACGCCGACACGGGCTTGGCGCACGCGTACGCCAGCGAAGACTTGGCCGAGGTACAGCGCATCCTGGGTCGCCAGTACCACGCGGTGGTGGGTAATCCGCCGTACATCGTGGTCAAGGACGCGGCGCTCAATGCGGCTTACCGCCGCAAGTACGCCAGTTGCCACATGAAGTATTCGCTCGGTGCGCCGTTCACTGAGCGTTTCTTTGAGTTGGCCATGACTGGGGCAAATGGGAGCGGCGCAGGCTATGTGGGCCTGATCACCGCGAACAGCTTCATGAAGCGCGAGTTTGGGAGCAAGCTCATTGAGCATGTACTACCGCGACTTGATTTGACCCATGTGGTGGACACCTCTGGCGCCTACATCCCTGGACATGGCACGCCAACCGTCATCCTTTTTGGCCGCCACCGCGCGCCGGTTGGAGATGCGGTGCGCACGGTGATGGGGATAAAGAGCGAGCCGAGTACCTCCATCGACCCTGCTCAGGGGCTCGTGTGGTTGGCAATCCTTGCTCAAATCGATCAGGTCGGTAGTGAGAGTGATTTCGTCAGCGTGGCCGACACGCTGCGTTCGACGTTTTCCAAGCATCCATGGAGCATTGGAGGTGGAGGCGCAGCAGATTTAAAGGAACAGTTGGAGGCTGGCTTACAACGACTTCACCAAGTGATTGAGTCGGCCGGAATTACGTCCTTCACGTTGGAGGATGACGTCTATGTCGTCCCTGCACAGGTACTTAGACGTCATCGAGTACCTGATAGCCTCACGCGTGACTCGGTGAGCGGCGACGAAGTTAGAGACTGGAATCGATCAGCGGGTGACGCCGCTGTGTTCCCCTATGACGCGGACTATCGGCCGATAGCCCTTGCTAACTACACGAATGCCTATCGATACATGTGGCCTTACCGTACGGGTTTGGCGGGCAGTGTCATGTTCGGAAAACAGACCAAAGTCGAAGCCGGCCTGCAATGGTGGGAGTATGGCAGGCTGACGGCGACCAAATTCCGCGCCCCGCTGTCTATCACCTTCGGAGAGATCGCAACCCACAACCATTTCGTCCTTGACCGGGGTGGAAAGGTTTTCAACCGTACGGCGCCGGTGATCAAGCTCCCAGCGGGAAGCAGCGAAGACGAGCATCTGGGCCTGCTCGGGTTGCTGAACTCATCTGTCGGGTGCTTTTGGCTGAAGCAGGTGTGCTTTCCCAAAGATGGCCAAGGGCAGATGTGGGAGGAGCGGTTTGCCTTCAATGCCACCAATGTCGCCGAGTTTCCCTTGTGTGAAGGTCGCCCGCTGGCCATCACACGCCGCATGGACGCATTGGTTGAACAGCTCAAGTCTCTGGCGCCCGCCGTTCTGTTGGCTGCGAGCCAACTGCCAACACGCGCCAGCCTCGATGAGGCATGTGCGCGTACCCTCCAAGTGCGGCAACGCATGGTCTTCGAGCAAGAAGAGCTGGATTGGCATTGCTACCGTCTGTATGGGCTTTTGCCAGCCGATGTGGATGTTGACCAGGTGGAGCACGGTACCCCTGTGGAGGTAACGCTTGGCGAAAGAGCGTTTGAGATCGTGCAGGCCCGTCGAATGGCGGCTGGTAGGGAAACCAGCAATTGGTTCGAACGACATGGCTCAACGCCCATAACCGAGATTCCGGCGCGTTGGCCCGACTCCTACAAGCAGGTGGTGCAGGGCCGCATCGAACTGATCGAGCGAGATCCCACATTGCGGCTGTTGGAGCGACCGCTTTACAAGCGGCGCTGGAGCTCCCCAGAGTGGGAAGGCCTTGAGCAGACTGCCCTGCGCAGCTGGCTGCTAGATCGACTGGAGGCACCTGCTCTTTGGCCAGCCGGTGCAGAGCAGCCGGCGCAGCTCACCAGCACCAGCCGACTGGCCGAGGCTGTGGTGCGTGATGACGATTTCATGCAGATCGCTGCCTTGTATGCCGGTCATGCTGACTTCGATGTGCCGCAATTGGTGGCTGAGTTGGTCAGCAGCGAGGCTGTGCCTGCCTTGCCCGTGCAGCGGTACACCGACACCGGCCTGCGCAAGCGTGCGCAATGGGAAGACACTTGGGCCTTGCAGCGGCGCGAAGACGCAGGTGAAAACGTTGGCAAGATTCCCGTGCCGCCCAAGTACCAGAGCAAGGACTTTCTGAAGGCTGACTTCTGGCGCCTGCGGGGCGGTTTGGACGTACCCAAAGAGCGTTGGGTGAGCTACCCCGGCTGCGAACGCGGGTCAGACGGCAGCTTGGTCATCGGCTGGGCCGGCTGGAACCACCTGCAGCAAGCCACCGCCGTGGCCGGGTACTACATGGACATGAAGGACAGCGAAGGCTGGGAGCCCGCGCGCCTCCAACCCCTGCTGGCCAGCCTGCTGGAGCTGGTTCCGTGGCTCGAGCAGTGGCACAACGAACTGGACCCAGTGTTCGGTGAGCGCATGGGTGACTACTACCGCGGCTTCGTGACCGAAGAGTCGCGTGGCTTGGGGTTCACCTTGGATGACTTGCGGGCATGGAAGCCAGCCGCAGCCCCCGTTCGGCGCGGGCGTCGACGTGTTTCTGCTGGTTGATTTATCATGGTGATAAAATTTCAGACCTGCTACTGGGTCGTTGACCGCGCTTCTTTGTCTTGGCAACCGGGCGCAGACAGAAAGATCAAGGGTGGTCCTCTGATTGATCTGGCGGCGCTTCAGGATGGCATTCGGCAGGGGGTGTTGGTGGAGGAGTCCGTCTGGCCGGCCACCGACCGTTGCGAAAGGGATTTGCAGAACTACCGTTGGGGGTATGCAGATGTTCTGACGATTTTGGACTGTCTCAAGTCAGGGCGGAAAGGCGACTACAGAAAATCGGAGTGGTGCGAAGTGAACGGCGGGCGATGGGTGCCTTGCGATGTTTACCGCTTGAACTATGACAGTGAGCGGCAATGTCGAAACCCGAATGCGCTGGAGGTGTACCTCAAGTTCTCAATTGAAGACGATGGTGCATTGACTTTGGTGATGGTGTCGTGTCACGGCTCACGATAAATGAAGGAATCACGATGAATGAAGCTCACAACGGAGAGCACCAGGTGCGTTGCCCCGCTTGCCGGAAGGGCCAACTCCACGCCGTCACCCGTACAAGGGTGTATGCACCTCAAGGTAAGCGGGTCGAGGTTTTGTTGCACACATCGGTATGTGACGCTTGTCAAGCCGAAATCACGCGGCCGAGCCAGCACCAACATAACCTACAAGCCCTGAGCGAACGCAAAAGTCAGTACGGAGATGTATTGCTTGGCGAAGAGATCGTGGCGCTGCGCAAGCGCTATGGTTTGACCCAGCAGCAAGCCTCGAAGATCTTTGGCAAGGGAAAGATTGCCTTTTCGCGCTACGAAAACGAAACGACTTACCCAGACGACAGCACGCGTCTGTTGTTGATGCTGGCCATCGAAAGCCCCGCTGTACTCAAACAGCTGGCAGACAAGGCGCAGGTTTCCATCCCGCTTTGGAGGGAGCGGTGTGAGGATGAGCAAAGGGTGAAGGTTCGCATGCTTAGGCCAGTCGACAAGCCGACAAAAGAAGATTTTCAGATTACCGCGTCGGTGGGCAGACTGAGCCCAGCAGGCTTGAGGTCGTCAGTCCGTTTGTCGCGGCACCTGAGTGGGGCGGTCATGCCAAAGGACGTGGATTGGCAGGTTTCGTTGGAGGCCGCATGAAATCCAGCCCCATCCAGCTTATCCAGGCGGTGTTTCGGCATGTGCGAATCGAGGTAGATCCGACCCACATGCCCTCGGAGCCTCCCAATCCTTTGACGTCTATCTTTGTGTTTGATGGCGTCACAGTGCACTCTGAATTCGGAATTGATTTGGTGGATCCCGCCCATGAACGTGGGCAAATGTTTCAGTGCGGATTGCGCGTCAAAGTAGACAACCAGCCAGATGCCACTCAAAAAAATCAGAAGTTCTGCCCTTACCAGATCGATGTAGCGGTGGATGGGCTGATAGTGGTCAGCAAAGGTTCCGAAAAGCTCGCCCCGCCAGAGGAGCTTGCAGCTGTAAATGGGGCGGCTGTCCTTTGGGCAACGATACGTGAGCAAGTTCTGGCCATTACTGGGCGGATGCCTGTGGGTCCAGTCATGTTGCCCACGGTTCATTTTCAAGACTTGAGAAAAGCGCCAGTTGAAGAGGCTACACCCGCTGTAAAGACGCCGCGAAAAAGGCAGATTGCACGATCAAACACGGCTGATTGAACCAGCGGCTCCCCTTTCGGGAGACCAAACACGGAAAGGGATTTACCTTGGCACTCTTAAAACAGCTTATTTCTATCCCTGAGCGTGTGCATCAGGGTGATTTCGTCCTCCAGCTTTCCAAAGGCGTCACCGAGCCTGAGCAGACGCTGCGGGACTATGTCGTCACACCTCAGTTGGTGGACGCGTTCGCCAACGCCCTGGGCTTCATCCAGCAGGCGGTGCAGACCGGGGGCAGCAAGGCCGCCTATCTGCACGGCAGTTTCGGCTCGGGTAAGAGCCACTTCATGGCGGTGCTGAACCTGCTGCTGGCTGGCAATGCGCAGGCTCGCGCAACGCCTGAGCTGGCTGATGTGGTGGCACGCCACGGCTGGACCGAAGGGCGCAAGTTCCTGCTGGTGCCGTATCACATGATCGGTGCGCGTGACATGGAGTCCGCCATCCTTGGGCAGTACGCCGAGTTCGTCCGCAAGAAGCACCCGGATGCCCCAGTGCCGGGCTTCTATTTGGCCGAGGGCATGTTCAAGGATGCCCGTGACCTGCGCGAGCGCATGGGCGACGATGCCTTTTTCGCCAAGCTGAACGAAGGTGCCAGTGGCGGTGGCGATGGCGGCTGGGGTGCCTTCGAGAGCGGCTGGGATGCCGTCTCCTTTGAAGCGGCCATGCTGGAGCCGCCCAATGGTGAGGAGCGTGCGCGCCTGGTGGGGGACTTGATCACGCAGTTCTTCTCCGCCTATCGCACCCTGGCGGGCAGTGGCGAATCGTACGTTTCGCTGGATGACGGCTTGAGCATCATGAGCCGGCATGCCAAGGCGCTGGGTTATGACGCAGTCATTCTGTTCCTGGACGAGCTCGTCTTGTGGTTGGCCAGCCATGCGGCAGACGTCAACTTCGTCAGCCGTGAAGGCACAAAGCTGGTCAAGCTTGTCGAGGCCACCAACGCTGACAGGCCCATTCCGCTGATCAGCTTTGTGGCTCGGCAGCGTGACTTGCGGGACCTGGTGGGTGAGAACCTGGCCGGCTCGGTGCAGGTTCAGTTCAGCGACGTGCTGAAACACTGGGAGGCGCGCTTCCATCGCATCACCTTGGAAGACCGTAACCTGCCGGCCATTGCTGAGAAGCGTGTGCTGCGGCCGGTGGACGAGGCCGCACGCCAGACCTTGCAGGGCACCTTCGACGACCTGTTGAAGCTGCGCAAGGACGTGCTCGACACCCTGTTGACCACCACCGCTGACCGGGACATGTTCCGCAAGGTCTACCCGTTCTCTCCGGCACTGGTGCAGATCTTGATTGCTGTGTCGGCGGCTTTACAGCGCGAGCGCACGGCGCTTAAGCTGATGCTGCAGTTGCTGGTGGACCGTCGCGACGACTTGGAATTGGGGCAGCTGATTCCTGTGGGGGATCTGTACGACGCGATTGCCGAAGGAGATGAGCCGTTCAGCGAAGGCATGCGTCTGCACTTTGAAAACGCCAAGCGCCTTTACAACCAGCGCCTGTTGCCCATGCTGGAGCGACAGCACAGCGTGACTTGGGAGGCGATCAAGCTGAAGCAGGCGGATCCGGCGGCAGCCAAGAACCTGCGCAACGATGCACGGTTGCTTAAAACGTTGTTGCTGGGTGCGCTGGTGCCAGAGGTGGAGTCGCTCAAGGCGCTGACCGCCCAACGTCTGGCGGCACTGAACCACGGTACTTTCCGCTCCCCCATTCCGGGGCGGGAGGCGCAGGACGTGCTGCGCAAGTGCAGGGATTGGGCGAGCGAAATCGGCGAGATCAAGATCACCGAAGACCAGAACCCGATCATGTCCATCCAGGTGACGGGCGTTGACATCGAGCCCATCCTGCGAGCGGCTGAAGCCAACGACAACCCCGGCAACCGCCGAAAGCGCATCCGCGAGGCCTTGTTCAAAGAGCTTGGAATTGAGGACACGGGCGACCTGTTCAGTACCTACGAATTCAACTGGCGCGGTACGCGGCGAGAAGTCGAGTTGCTGTACGAAAACGTCCGAGAGATGACGGACGACCGCTTGCGCGGACGCTCAGGCACTTGGACCGTGGTGTTGGACTTCCCGTTTGATGACACCAACTTCGGACCAGCAGATGACCTGGCCCGCCTAGCGGCGTACCGTGGCGGTGACACCAAGACACTGGTTTGGATCCCTTCGTTTCTGAGCAACAAAGCCTTGGCAGACCTGGGACGGCTGGTGGTGCTGGATTACATCCTCCAGGGGGAACGCTTTGAGACGTATGCAGGCCATCTGTCCTACGTAGATCGTGTGCAAGCAAAGGCGCTCGCGACCAACCAGTTGAATCAACTGCGCAGTAAGTTGCGATCGCAGCTGGAGGTTGCATACGGCATTAGTACCGAGCCGCGCGATGCCGTCAGCAACCCGCTGACAGCGGACCAGCAGTTCCGGTCATTGGACCCCACCTTGTCACCGCGCCCACCGGTCGGCGCAGAATTCAAGTCGGCGTTCGAGAGTCTGTTGGGCCAATTGTTCGCTCATCAGTACCCGGCCCACCCGCAGTTCGATACCGAAATCAAGCCGGTTGTGATCCGCAAGATCTGGCCGGAGGTTCAAAAAGCGATTGAATCGCCAGGACAGCGCGGCTTGGTGCAGGACCAGGGGCTGCGTAAGTTGATACGGTCCATAGTCAACCCCTGTCAGCTGGGGCAGATGGCCGAGACGCATCTGCTGATTGAGCCGCACTGGCAATCGCGTTTTTCCCAGGCCCATGCGCGAGACGGGGGAGGACCGATCACGGTTGCCAAGTTGCGCCAGTGGATCGACACCCCTGCACCGATGGGCCTGCCGCTGGAGCTGCAGAACCTCATCATCCTGGCCTTCGCAGCATCCACCAGCCGGCGTTTCACAATGCGTGGTGGGCCTTTTGAGCCGTCAGTGGACAGCATGCCGGATGAACTGGAGTTGCGTGAGCAGTCCTTGCCCTCTGCCGGCGACTGGCAGCTTGCGCTGCAGCGTGCATCGAGCTTGTTTGGCTTGACGCTTGGTCAGACTCTCAACGCAGCCAATGTGGGCAAGCTGGTCGACGAGATCAAGCTGAAAGTTGGAGAAAAGCGAGACGCGGTGACGCGCCTGGTGGTCCAGGTGCGTGACCGTGCAGGCCGATACGCAGGTGGCGCCGCTGGTGCGCGCCAACAAACGGCGGAGTCTGCCCAGTCGCTTCTGGCCGCGTTGGCGTCGGCTGTCGATTCGGATTTTGTTGCTGTGCTGGCGGGGGCCGATTTGCAGACTTCCGAGGCTGCTGTTGGCCGCGCGCTGGGTCAGGCGAAGGCTTGTGCCGATGCGCTCGAGTTGGGGAGCTACTGGCAGTTGTTCGATGTGGTTCTGAAGCTCAGTGATAACCGGGCGGAGGCGGCCCAGGTGATCGGGCGGAGGCTGGCCGAGGTCCTCACCAGCGATGAGCATGTGCTTGCGCTCAAGGGCCGGCTGGAGGAATTGCACCGCGATGCGATGGCTTTGCTGGCCGCTGCTGCGCCTGCGCCTGCACCAGCTCCGGCTGCGGTGCCTGCTCCCGCGCCTGGTGTGCCCCTACCGGCTCCGGCGCCGGTCACGATCCCACCCGTGCCTGCCAATCTTGCCCCTGAGGTGGTGGCTGAAAAGCAGCAGCTGAATCTGACCGCATCTGAAGCCGTGGCGGTCCTGGAGGAACTGAAGGCCCGCGTGACCAGCGAGCGAGATCTGGAGCTCACGCTGAGCTGGCGCCTGCAGCGCAAGGGCACTCAGCTATGAGTTTGTCCACGCCTCAGATCAAGGCGCAGCTGGAGCGCGTGCTGGACAGCGATCCGGCAGCGCAGGCGGTTGCGATCCGAGCGACGGCAAAACAGGCCTGGCCGGAATCGATCAGTCCGCTGGGAAGGCCGTTTTCGATTCGGTGGTGCGAATCGTCGCTGGCGATTCGCGAGGCTCTGTGCGAACTGGAGCAGCATGAGCATCCGACCTCCGGCTTGGTGGTGATCACACCGCTGTCTACACATGAAGTCGCCGAGGATATTGCAGCCCGTCTGGCCCGCGCCCGGGTGTTTCAGCCGGAAGGATGGGACATCGTCCGGGTGATGTTCCAGGCCAAGGGGACGGACGCGCGTTTGGGCCGGTTTGCCTGGATGCCTCAAGCCCTGATCGACGGCGCAGCTCAGGGTGATTACCAGCCAGTGGCCAACGGCTTTTTGGACTTGGAGACGGCCTGGCGTGAGGTTTTGGCCCGATTCTTGGGAATCGAGGTGGCTCGACCAGATGCAGTGAGTTTGCTTACCTGGTCATTGAGGCCCGAGGCCGAGCCCAGGCTGGGGCCGTTGCCGGCTGCGATGCGGACATCCATCTTGAGCTGGCTTGCGGAGACATCCGGCGCTGCTGGCGCCATGGTATTGGGGTGTATCCAGGCTGGACGTACAGGGGATGCACTGTCCTTGGGACTTGTCAGTGGTGTCATCTTCGCCACCGACGGTGAAGGGCAAACGGCCTTGGGTCAGGCGGCCATTCGACTGGAGCGGTTCGTCAATGACCAGCACGTGGGCGTCAAGCAAGGCCGTGAGTGGGCGGAGGCTGCAGAGCGGGTCGTGATCAGTCTCGGTGTGGAGGGCTGTCGTGCTGCGCTGGATCGCGCTGATGCCTTGCTCAAGGATCTTCGGATCTCGGAGTTTGCGCATTTGAGCGATGTCCTGCCGTTGGCGTTGGATCAACGGCTGACGGACTTTGCGGTAGCGCTGAGTACCCATGCATCGGAGCCCACCGAAGCGAACCTGCAGCAGGTGGAGTTGCATGCTGACCGAGCCTTGAGGCACATGCTGATGAACAGCCAGCTGCCCCGCAAGGAGCGCGTCGAAATGGCGCGCCGCCTGGCTCGCTGGCTCATCAGTCCGATGCCTTCCGGGGCGGCGTTGCCGGATGCCATGGAGTGGCAAGCCGACGAGGGGGCTTACGTCGATTGGGCCCGCTTCAGGTTGTTGGGTGGGGATGAACTCAGCGAATTGTCCGAGGCCTATGCCGCCTGTCGCCGTGCAGCGATTGCGCGAAGGGACGGATTTGCCAAATCCTTTGCCCATGCGCTTGTGCAGGGGAACACTCAGCCTCCTGCCAACAGCGGTCGAGTTGTCCTGCTCGAGCAGGTTTTGGAGCGTGTGGTCGCGCCGATTGCGGCAGTTCAACCCACGTTGCTGCTGGTGATGGATGGGTTGAGCAACAGCATCTTCCGCGAACTGTTTGCACGGGCATCCACTCACGGCTGGACTGAATTGGTGCCGACCGCACAGGGCATGCCGTTCGTTGGAATGGCGGCTATCCCGACGATCACCGAGGTCAGTCGAACCAGCTTGCTGTGTGGGCGGCTGACCACCGGTAACCAGGCGCAGGAGAAGCCCGGATTTGCGTCGCATCCAGTGCTGATGGCGGTCAGTCGAGCGGAACATGCCCCCAAGCTCTTTCACAAGGGAGACTTGGCCGACGGCGGAAATCTTGCATCGGATGTTCGTTCGGCCATCGCCAACCCAAAGCAGCAGGTTGTCGGGGTGGTCTACAACGCGGTGGACGATCACCTCAGCGGGCCAGATCAACTGAACCAGCGATGGGCATTGGAGGATTTGCGAATGCTGTTGCCCTTGTTGCGCGAGGCGCGCGAAGCCCGTCGCGTGGTGATCATCACCGCGGACCATGGTCACCTGCTGGAAGATGGCACCACACAGGTTCCGGGCGGGGAGAGTGATCGCTGGCGCTTGGGACGTACCGCCGCCTCACCCCAGGAAATGGCCGTCAGCGGGGGGCGGGTGGTCACCAGCGATGGCTCGAATGCGGTGGTGTGCCTTTGGGGGGAAAGCAGCCGGTATGCAGGCCGCAAGAACGGCTACCACGGTGGCCTGTCACCTCAGGAGTTGACGGTGCCCTTAAGCCTGTTCGCTCCCCTGGGTTCGAACCTGACCGGATGGAGTCCCGCTCCACCCAATCGACCGGATTGGTGGGAACTGCCGCCATTTCTGCAGCCCAAAGGCGCAGTCGCTGCGGCAGCTCCGCAAGCCAAGCCCTCACGCAAGAAGACGGTGCCGACAGAAGCGCAACCGGGGCTGTTTGCCGCTGTCGATTTGCCGCCGTCAACAGCTGACAGTGCCACCCAGGACTGGATTGGGCTCCTGCTGGCCAGTCCAATATACGCCTCGCAGCGACAACTGGCAGCACGTGTCGCGTTGCCCGATGACAAGATGAGGCTGCTGCTCGAGGCGCTGTCGGAACGTGGTGGAAAGCTGTCTCGGACGGCGTTGGCAAATCGGCTGTCGCTGGCCGAGGTTCGGATGGGTGGCCTGCTGAGTGCCGTGCGACGGATGCTCAACGTGGACCAGGCACCGGTGCTCACCGTTGACGAGGCTGCGGGGTCAGTAGAACTCAATATGACCCTTCTGCGGCAGCAGTTCCGGTTGCCTACCCTGGGGGGGTTGTCATGATCAGCGCGGCTCGACGGGAAGACATCGTCAGCGCGCTGCGCCGTGGCACCGTACCCAACAGTGGCCTGGATGCGCTTGCGGTTGGGATTGAGACGTTTGCCTCTACTCTCAATGAAGAGCTGGATGTGGTGGCGACGGGGCGGGGAGGATTCAAGGCTGTCCGAGGCGAGTACGGCACGGGCAAGACCTTTTTCGGTCGCTGGCTGCAGGAGCGGGCGCGCAGCAAAGGGTTCGCCGCAACAGAGGTACAGATCAATGAAACCGAGACACCTCTGCATCGGCTGGAAACGGCCTATCGGCGACTGGTAGAGCACCTCGGGACGGCCGACATGGCCAGCGGTGCTTTCAGAAGCGTGATTGACGGCTGGTTTTACGCGTTGGAACAGGATGTTCTGGCGGACCCTTCGGTAGATCCGGACGATGCGCAAGACCTTCTGAAGCGGACAGATACGCTCATGGAGGCGCGCCTGAGCACCATCAGCAAGACGGCACCGGCGTTCTCCGCTGTGCTTCGAACCTATCGCCAGGCTCTGGCGAGCAATGACGGCATGCTGGCCGAGGGGCTGATCAGCTGGCTGGCAGGCCAGCCTAACGTGGCGGCCAGCGTCAAGCGTGCCGCAGGTATCAAGGGCGATTTGGACCACTTTGGGGCCAGCAACTTCCTGGTTGGCCTGCTCACGATCCTCCGTGACAGCGGCTTCTCTGGGTTGGTGCTGGTTCTCGATGAAGTGGAGACCCTGCAGCGGATGCGTACCGACACCCGCGAAAAGGGGCTCAATGCTCTGCGGCAGTGGATCGATGAGATTGATGCGGGTCGCTACCCCGGGCTATACCTGGTCATCACCGGTACACCTGCCTTCTATGACGGTCCACAGGGCGTACAGCGGTTGGCCCCCTTGGCGCAGAGACTGCATGTCGACTTTGGCACCGACCGAAGGTTCGACAACCCCCGCGCGGTGCAGATCCGACTGGCGTCGTTTGACTATGCAGCGCTTCTGTCCGTTGGGCGCCGTGTGCGTGACATCTACTTGGAGGGGCGGGCGAACGAACCTCGCCTGCGATCGATTGTCGATGACGCATACCTGGACACCCTGGCCCGTGCTGTGGCGGGTGGCCTCGGAGGCAAGGTCGGCGTGGCACCGCGGCTGTTTTTGAAGAAGCTGGTGGCAGACGTTCTGGATCGAGTGGACTTGCATCCGGACTTTGATCCGAGGCAGCACTATTCACTCACTCTGTCCGAGAGCGAAATGTCCGCGTCCGAGCGTGCGGCGGCCAGTGCGAATTCGGTGGATGACATCGAGCTGTGAGCGAATTCGAGCAGCTGCACCCATCCCTTCAGTAC
>Ga0136707_1000026_pt1 | contig 22733 bp, 21 predicted proteins | sample 4C3metaG_FD_101397 | JGI IMG/M metagenome (GOLD analysis project Ga0136707, IMG submission 101397) | Freshwater bacterial and archeal communities from Indian Creek, Illinois, USA - 4C3 metaG | ecosystem: Environmental > Aquatic > Freshwater > Unclassified | place: USA: Indian Creek, Illinois...
GAAAAACAGCTTCAAGCGTAATGCTGTGACCCCGTTGCGCCCAAAAAAGACCGAAGATTTCCGGAGCGCAGCCAATCGCAGGCAAAAAATTACATGAAAAATTCCAATCCGACAGGCTGCTAGGGCGTGAATTGAGGGGCGCTGCCCCTCAAACTCCCCGGCAGGAAACTCGTTTCCTGCGCCTTGGTTTTGCTACACCTTGATTGCTCCAGCGTCCCGTAGATAGGCCAGCAGCGGCAGCAAGGGCAGGCCCAGGATCGCCGTATGCTCGCCGCGAATGTCGCGCATCAATTGGATGCCCATTCCCTCCAGCCGGTAGGCACCCACGCTTTGCGTCACGAAGGCGCCTTCGCGCGCCAGGTAGTCATCGAGGAAGGCCTCGGAGAAATCGCGCATGGTCAGACGCGGCGTCGCCAGATGATGCCAGGCGCGCCGGCCGTTGCGCCAAACCACCACGGCCGTCAGCAATTCATGTGGACGGTTTCGCAGCTTGTGCAGATGCTCCCGCGCCGCCGCCAGATCCGCCGGCTTGTCGAACCAGGCGCCATCGCAGACCAAAATCTGGTCCGCGCCGATGATCACGGCCTCCGGGTGGCGCTGCGCGATGCGGGCGGCCTTGGCATCAGCCAGGAGAATGGCGGTATCGGCGGCGCTGACACCCTCGGCCTGGGCGCTTTCCTTGATCGTCGTCTCATCCACCGAGGCAGGCATGGTTTCGAAATCAATCCCGGTGCCCTTCAGCAAGGCGCGACGGGACAGGCTTTGCGAGGCGAGGATCAGCCTCACGCCTTGGTGCCCAGAACCGGTGCCGCCGGGTCCAGCGGGGCGGCGGCGGCCTGGTGGCCACGCCGCTGATGCCACAACTCCACCTGCTGCATCACCGTGACGGCCGTCTCCTCGATGCTGCGGCGGGTCACGTCAATCACCGGCCAGCCATTGGCCGCGCAAAGCCGGCGCGCGGCGAGGATTTCCCGCTTCACCGCCTCGGGGTCCACATAATCATTCTCCCCCACGCGCACGCCGCCGGCGCCGATGATCTTCAAGCGATGCCGGCGGATATCAATCAGCGAGACGGGGTCAATGGTCAGGCCCACCACCGGGCAGGGGGGGTTTTCCAGCTCGGGCGGCAGGGCGGCGCCGGGGACCAGCGGCACATTGGCCGCCTTCACGCCGCGATTGGCGAGATAGAAGCAAGTGGGCGTCTTGGAGGAACGCGAGACGCCAACCAGCACCACATCCGCATTCATGATGCCGGCCGTGCCCTGGCCGTCATCATGGCTCAACACATAATGCATGGCGTCAATCCGACGGAAATAATCGGCATCCATCACATGCTGGGCGGCGCGTTTTTCGGTGGCGCGCAGGCCGATTTCCTCCTGCAGCAGGTCCATCACGGAATCCAACGCCGAAAGGCAGGGCACCCCGAGCCTGCCGCAGGTTTCCTCCAATGTGTGGCGCAGGCTGCGATCCACCAGGGTGAAGATGACCGGCCCCGGCTCCTGCTCGATGCCCTCGATCACGCGGTCCAGGTTCATCCGGCTTCGCACCAGGAACCAGCGGTGCTGGATGACGCCCGCATTGTCGAAGCGCGCGATGGCGGCGCGGGCGATGCTGTTCAGCGTCTCACCCGTGCTGTCGGAGACCAGGTGCAGATTGGTGTTGCGAGCGGGCATGGGGCCTGTGGATCAATCTGTTGGGGGCTGTGGAAAACGGGGATGAAATCACGTCAGGAAGGATACGCCGGCTGGCAGCGGGGACAACCCGAACATTTTTACCCCCGATGTATGAATCCCGGCCAGGTCTGTGCAGGGACGGGACAATCCTCTCCGCGGCCCGGTTCCGCCTGGGCCTGAGCGGGAGTCAAGCAGCGGCATAAGCCTGTGGATATTTCCGGGACAGGATGCGTCCCCGTGATTCACACCCCCTACTACCAACCACAACCTCTTCTTCTTTTCTTATTTTCCTGGGATGGTCCTGCCCATGACAGACAAGTCCATCCTCCGAGTGCTCTCAGGCGAGAGCGTCTGGCCCCCTCCGGTCTGGCTGATGCGGCAGGCGGGGCGCCACCTGCCCGAATATCGCGCGACGCGTGGCGTGGCGGGCAGCTTCATGGATCTTTGCCTCAACCCCGAACTGGCGGCCGAGGTCACCATCCAGCCGGTGCGGCGCTATGGCATGGATGCGGCGATCCTGTTTTCCGACATCCTGATCGTCCCCTGGGCGATGGGCCAGGGCCTGACCTTCGCCGAGGGTGAAGGCCCGCGCCTGCCCCCCATTACCGACCAGGTCGGGTTGGACAAGCTCGATGTGGCCGGCGCGGCCGAGCGCGCTGCGCCCATCATGGAGACCGTGCGGCGGGTTCGGACCATCCTGGCCCAGGATCACCCGCAAACGGCACTCATCGGCTTCGCAGGCTCACCCTGGACGGTCGCCTGCTACATGGTGGAGGGCAAGGGAGGCGGCGAGTTCAAGCATGCCCGCCGGATGATCCATGAAAACCCGGCCTTGTTCACCGCCCTGGTGGAAAAGCTGGAGGCCGCGACCCTGGCCTATCTCCTCGCCCAGGTCGATGCGGGAGCCGAGGCGCTGATGCTGTTCGATTCCTGGGCCGGCCAATTGGCGCCCAACGCCTTCCGCAAATGGGTGATCGAGCCGAATAAGCGCCTGCGCGCCGCCCTGAAGGCAGCACGGCCCGACATGCCGGTGATCGGCTTCCCGCGTTTGGCTGGCCCCATGCTGGCGGAATATGCGGCCCGGACTGGCATGCAGGCGGTGGGCATGGATACGGCGATGAACCCCGCCTGGGCCGCGGCCAATATTCCGGCCCATATGGCGTTGCAAGGCAATCTCGACCCCGAAGTGCTGATCAGCGGCGGCGAAGCCCTGCGAAACGAGGCGCAAAGCATCCTGGCTGCCATGAAGGGGCGTCCCTTCATCTTCAACCTGGGCCATGGGGTGGAGATTTCGACTCCGCCCGCGCATGTCGTGGAATTGCTGCAAATCCTGCGCGCGGCTTGAAACCCTGCCCGGAGAGGATATGTGCGAGGGTAAATTCGGGGGTCTGGCTTGATGGCGCGGCGCGTTGCAGTGGTCTTGTTCAATCTGGGGGGGCCGGACGCGCCTGAAAGCGTGCGGCCCTTCCTGGTCAATCTGTTCAGCGACCCGGCGATTTTGCGCGTGCCGGGCTTTGTTCGTCCCTGGCTGGCCAAGCTGATCGCCTGGCGTCGCACCAAGCCGGCCCAGGAGAACTACGCCGTGCTCGGCGGCAAGTCGCCCTTGCGGGAATTGACCGAGGAGCAGGCGCGCCACCTGGAAACCCTGCTGCGCGAGCGGAATCCCGCCATGGATTACCGTTGCTTCGTCGCCATGCGCTATTGGCACCCGATGAGTGATGAGACGGTCAGCGCCGTCCAGTCCTGGGGTGCCGAGGAAGTGCTGCTCATCCCTCTTTATCCACAATTTTCCACCACCACGACGGGTTCCTCCATCACCGCCTGGAACCAGGCTTGCGAAAAGGCCGGGCTGCGCGTGCCCACCCAGGCATTGTGCTGCTTCCATTCGGATGATGGCTATGCCCGTGCCACGGCTCGCATGGTGCAGCAATCCTATGACAAGGCACGGGCGGAATTGCCGGCCAATGTGCCGTTGCGCGTGCTGTTCTCCGCCCATGGCCTGCCTGAGAGCATCATTAAGGCGGGCGATCCCTATCAATGGCAGGTGGAAAGCACCGTCGCCGCCGTGATCGAGCATCTGGAAATTCCGGATCTCGATTCCGTGGTCTGCTTCCAATCCCGCGTGACGCCGCAAAAATGGATAGGCCCCTCGACCGAGGATGAAATCGAGCGCGCCGCGAAGGAGAAGGTGGCCATCCTGATCAGCCCCATCGCCTTCGTCTCCGAGCATTCGGAGACGCTGGTGGAACTCGATGTCGAATATCGTGAGGAGGCGGATCACCTCGGCATTCCCGGCTATTTCCGCGTCCCCGCGCAGAACAGCGATGCGGGTTTCATCACGGCGATGGCTGACCTCGTGCAGCGGACGCGCGGTTCCGATCGCGCATTGTGCAGTTTCAACGGCGCGCGCCAATGCCCGCGCGAGCATGGCGATTGCCCGCATGCCCGCGCCAAGGCGGAGATGGTGAAGGCCGCGTGATCCGCGCCGTCCTGTTCGATTGCGACGGTGTGTTGGCGGATAGCGAGACGCTGGCCAATCGTATCGTCGCGGAGGAATTGACCGCGCTGGGCTGGCCGCTGGATGCCCATGCCGCGCAACGTGAATTCCTTGGCCTGGCGCTGCCCGATATGCGGCCCATCATCGAGCACCGCGTGGGAACCCTGCCCATGGGCTGGGAGGCCGCCCTCTGCACGCGGATCGAGCATGCGATGGAGCAGGGCGTGCAACCCATGCCGGGAGCCGCGATCGCATTGCGCGCCATTGCCGCGAAAAGCCTGCCCATGGCGGTCTGCTCCAATTCCACCCGGGCGGAATTGCGGATGAAGATGCGCGTCCTGGGCTTTGACGGCTATTTCGGACCGCGCATCTTCAGCTTCCAGGACGTCTCTCGCCCCAAGCCGGCGCCTGATCTCTATGTGATGGCCGCCATGGCCTGTGGCGAGGCGCCAGCGCATTGCCTGGTGGTGGAGGATAGCGCTACGGGCGTGGCGGCGGGGCTTGCCGCGGGTTGCCGCGTGGTCAGCCTGGTGCCGGGCCTTGGCGTGCCGCATCTGGCGGAGCTTGCCGAATTGGCGGAGTTTCTCGGAGAGGTGACGCCAGGGGCCTGATCCTGGCCACCCGGCTCAGAACCGGCGCAGCAGCCGGTCAATGTAATCCAGCTCCTCGGCCGGCCTTTCGCGCTCCGCGCCGCGCCGCCGCAACTCATCCTGCAAGCGGCGGGTGCGAAGCTGCTCCGCTTCCTCCGGCACGCGGGTGTCGCTGCCATTATCGGCATTGCCGGTGTTTTCACGGGCGCGGCGGCCAAGCGGGTCCCGTCCCTCGCCCAGTTGCTGCTGGTCATCGGGGCTATCGCCGCCCATTTCCATCTCGCCCATGCTGTCGTCTTCGCCTTCGCCCTGGCCCTGGCCGAATTGGCGCTGCATCTGCTGGGCCATCTGGCGGCCGCCTTCCTGCAAGCGGCGCATCGCCTCCTGCTGGGCGGGCCGGGCATCGCGACCCTGCTGGAGGGCTTCCATGGCTTCACGCATGGCCTGGTCCGCCTGGCCGAGCGCCTCTGGCACCTCGCCTGTCAGGTCGCCTTGCTGCTGCATGAGTTCGCCCAGGGCGCGACGCAGGGCGCGCTGGCGGCGGGCATCGGCCTGTTGCTGGCGCTGCAACTCCTGTTCGGCTTGCTGCTGCTGGTCGGGTGATTGCTGGCCCGGCATGTTCGGGCGCTGGTTCCAGGGCAAGGCCTGTCGGCGCTGCTGGGCAGCGCGTTGCTCCTGTTGCTCGGCGCGGCGTCCGCCCTGGTCCACCATCTCGCCCTGGCGGCGTACCATGTCCTGCACGACGCCCATCTGCTGCTGGCCGCGCTCCCGCTGGCGCTGCCGCTCGGGCGGTTCGCCACGGGCCACCCGGCCTTCCTGTAAGGCGCGGAGCATCTCCTCGAGCTCGGCCAGTTCGCGCTGGGCGTCCTCCATGCGGTTCTGGCGGTTGGCTTCCTCCATCCGACGGGTGCGGCGGTCCATGTCGCGCTGGTCCAGCATGCGCTGCTGCGGGTCGTAGGGCAGGGCCTCGGCGTTTTCGCGCTGGAGGCGTTCGGCCATGGCTTCGAGGTGGCGGCGGATCGCCTCACGCAGTTGCTCGATACGGCGCTCCACTTCGCTGCGCTGCTGTTCGTTTTCCGCCTGCGGGCTGCGCTCGGCCTCGTTCATCGCTTCGCGCAATTGGCGCTGCGCTTCGGCCAGGGCGCGGGCGGTGCGAGTGTCACGGCCTTCTTCCAGCACGAGCGCGGCCTCCCAGAGCAATTCCTGGACCTCGCCGACCGCTTCGGGGCGCCGGTCGTGCTGCAATTGGCCGCGGCTGGTACGCAGCGCCAGCAGGGTGCCGCTATCATGCTCGAAGGCCTCGGGTGCCTGGGTGATGCGGTCCAGCCCCTGCATCGCCGGCTGTCGCGCCGTGGGGTTGAGCGAAAGCGCCTTGCGGATCTCGATCATGGAGCGTGCCACGGGGTGGTTGAAGCTGCGTTCCGGCAGCGTGAGAGCCACCTCCTCGGAATGTCCCTCCTGCTCCGCGCCATCCCGCGCGATGAGGCGCAGCACAACGGGCAGCCCGGCCCAGGGATGCGCGGAGAGCTCCGGTTGCGCCAGGCCGCGCGCCTGCCTCGGCGCGGCGGAAGGCAAGGTCATGTCCAGCGTGATCGGCGCCGCTTCGGGCCGTGCAGCCAGATGGAATTCCGCGCGCAAGGCCACCACGCCCCAATCATCCTCGGTGCGCCAGGGCACCCGCAGGGCCAGGCCGCGCTGCGAGCGGGCGGGCAGTTCGGTGAAAGCGGCGACTGGTGGTGCATCGGCCTGGACGGCCAGGTTCCAGGTGACGATCTCGGTGCCGTTACGCCGGATGCCGATGCGCGCGCCGTTTCGCATCACCGTCTGGACGGCATGGCTGCCGCCGCCCAGCGCCTCGAAGGCCAGGCCGGGCATGCCGGTGATCTCGGGCGTGGCGCTGCCCAGCCCGCCGGAAATCGCGATCTGGAGGCGGCTGCCGGTCGGGATGGTGGCGCTGCCGCCCTGGGCCTGGAGGAAGATCGGTGGGGCGCCGGTATAGGCGGGCGGCGTGATCCAGGCCTCGAAGCGCAGGGCGGCGGGCGGTGCCACTCGGTCGAAATTCGGCGTCAGGCCACGGGCCAGCAGGGCAGGCGCATCACCGCCCGCCGCGAAGAAGGCGGCCACAAAAGCGACGAGCACCCCGGCGCGGAAGGCACGCGGGTCCCGCGCGGCCAGTCCCGGCCGTGGCGTGCCGACGTGCAGCCGGGACACCAGCCGGCGCATCCGGCCCTGATGCGCGGCCCAGAGTGCCAGCGCATCGGGATCGCTTGTGGCAGGCTGGTCCTGGAGGGCGGCGAGGGGGCGATGCCTCAGCCCTGTCTCACGCTCCAGCCGCCGGTCCACGGCTGCTGCATCGGGCTGGTGAAAGCCCGCGAAACCATGGCGCAAGGCGAAGAACAGTGCCGCGACAAAGCCCAGCAAAGCGGCCATATGCAGCCAGCCGGGCAGCAGGGCGGGCAGGCCCGCGAGGGCAAAGATGGCGAAGATGCCCAGCACGCCCAGCACAGGCCAGAGCGCAGGCCAGATGGCCTCCCACCACAGCGCGACCCGTGCGAGGGCGCGCTTGCGAGCGAGGCCGCCCGGCGTCATGTGGCCCAATCCGGGAGGCGCTGGCCTTCCAGCAGGGCCGTGTGGGATTGCCGGTCGCGGATCACCGCGAAACGATTGCCTTCCACCATCACCTCGGCCGCCAGGGGGCGGGCATTATAGGTGCTGCTCATCGAGGCACCGTAGGCGCCCGCATCGAGGAAAGTCACCAGGGAATTGGGCGGCAGGGCCGGCAGGTCGCGCCCCTTGGTGAAGGTATCGCTGCTTTCGCAGACAGGGCCCACCACATCCGCCGGCGAGAGCGGCGCATGGAAGGCCTGGGGCGAAACCGGCAGGATGCCGTGCCAGGCCTCATACATGGCCGGGCGCAGCAGGTCATTCATCGCGGCGTCCACGATGACGAAGCGGCGCGTGGTGGCCTGCTTTTCCACAATGACGCGCGTGAGCAGCACGCCCGCCGGCCCGCAGATCCAGCGGCCCGGCTCCAGCATGATTTTCACGCCGAGATCACCCAGCCCGGCCTTGATGGCGCCGGCCAGCGCGGCGGGGGAGCCCGGCGTCTCGTCCCGATAGGGGATGCCCAGGCCGCCGCCGCAATCCACCCGCAGCACCGGATGCCCGGCCGCGCGCAACTCCCGCACCAACTGCCCCAGGCGCTGATAGGCCGCGAAATAGGAGGCCACGCCCTGCGCGATCTGGCTGCCGATATGCACGGTGAGTCCCACGGGATCGAGGCCTGGCAGCGCGCACATGCGGGCATAGAGTTCTGGCGCGGTGGCGATAGGGACGCCGAACTTGTTCTCGGTCAGGCCGGTGGTGATCTTGGCGTGGGTCTTGGCGTCCACATCGGGGTTCACCCTCAGCGCGCAGCGTGCGCGCCTGCCCATGGAGGCCGCGACGGCGCTGAGCATTTCCGCCTCCTCGGCGGATTCGATGTTGAGCTGGAGGATGTCCTCGACGAGCGCCAGGCGCATTTCGCGCTCGGTCTTGCCGACGCCGGAGAAGACGATGTCGTGGGCGGGCACCCCGGCGGCGCGGGCGGCGCGCAACTCGCCCTCGCTCACCACATCGGCACCCAGCCCTTCCTGATGGAGCAGGTTCACTACGGCCAAGGCAGGGTTGGACTTGGTGGCGAAATGGATGGAGGCATCCAGTCCGGCATCGGCCAGCGCCGCGGTCAGCGCGCGCGCGCGGCGGCGCAGCGTGGTGGCGGAATAGACCCATGTCGGAGTGCCGACGATATCGGCGATGCGGGCGAGGGGAACCTCCTCCACCATCAATCCGGCGATGGAGTCCATCGCCAGAGCGGGGCGGGCGGCGAGCAGGTCGCCGAAAGAGGGGTCGAGACCGTCGAGAACGGGAGCGGGAGAGGACATCCGCCTAGATAAGGGAGTGTTTGCCCCGACGCCAAGGCCACCAGCCCCATCCCCCCCGCGCGGCGCCCGAAGGGCGCGCGCGGGGGGGGGTGATCCGAATGGATCAGGCGCTTTCGTAAAGCCGCGTGAGCGAGAATTCACGATGGCCCAGAAGCTCGGCCGCCGTGAGTTCGCCATCGGCGGTGCGTAGCATGCAGTCGAGCAGCGCCTCGCCGGCTTCATCCATGTTGATCCGCTTTTGCAGCAGCCCGGTCACGTCCACATCCACGTGTTCGCTCATGGTGCGCTGCGTGCGCGGATTGGCGGTCAGCTTGATCACCGGCAGGATCGGGTTGCCGATGACATTGCCCTGGCCCGTCGGGAAGAAGTGAACCGCATAGCCGGAAGCGGCGCAAAGCGTGACCATCTCGGCCGCGGCACTGGACGAATCCATGAACCAAAGGCCGGGTCCGGTCGGCGCCTCCGCCTTGTCCAGCACGCCATCCACCGTGCACTTCTTGCCGATCTTGGTGATGTTGCCGAGCGCCTTTTCCTCGATGGTGGTCAGGCCACCCTCGATATTGCCCTTGGTGGGCTGGCTGTCCGAGAGATCGCTCGTCTTGTTGGCTTCGATGACGCGCTGGTAGCGGTCGAACATCGCCATGAACTTCTCGCGGATCTCGGGCGTCTTGCAGCGCGCGGCCACAAGATGCTCGCCCCCCGTCAATTCAGTGGTTTCGCCAAACACCAGCGTGTGACCGGCTTCCCAAAGCTTGTCGAAGGCGTTGCCGACCGTGGGGCAGGATGCCAGGCCCGACGTCGTGTCGCTTTCGCCGCACTTGGTCGAGACCCAGAGCTCCTGCAGCGGTGCCTTCACCTTCTTCAGCTTCGATGCATGCTTGACCATGCGATAGGCGGCGCGCGAGGCGCTGGCGATGGTGTTGATGTCGCCATTCTGCTCGATGGCGAAGCCTTCCACCGGCTTGCCGCTGAGCGCGATGCCCTCGACGATCTTGCCGGTCCAGCCGGGCTCGATCCCGATGACGACGACGGCCGCGACATTGGGGTTGCAGCCGGTGCCGATGAGGGTGCGGAAATGCAGATCCAGGTCGGCGCCGAATTGCAGGCGGCCATAGGCGTGCGGAATCGCCATCGCGCCCTGGATGTTGTTTGCCACGGCCTGCGCCGCCGCGTTGGAAAGGTCATCTACCGGAAGAATGATGACGTGGTTTCGCACGCCCATCCGCCCATTCTCGCGGCGCCATCCATCGAAGGAGGCAGCTTTCAGGTTCATGCCCATGAGTGCCTATTTCCTACCAGCGCTTTGTCTTGACGTTATGGACGTGCAGGTGCTCGCCCGGCGCGATGTCGGCGATGGCGCGGCCGATATCAATGCCATATTTGAAGATCGTGTCGCCCGCCTTGATCGCCTTGATGGCGAGCTTGTGGCCGATCGGAATGTCCGACTTCGCGTCGAACTCGATCATCTTGTCCTGGTCCATGATCCAGCCGTTGATGCGGTTGCTGGCGGTCAGGCCCTCAACCACGACGACTCCCACGGAATCCCCCTCATCATGCACGACGAAATGGATCGTCATCCTGGGTTCCTCCCTTTCCTTGAATGCCCGGCAGGCTAAAGCAGTTTCGGCCCGAGCGTAAACGTCTCCCCCTGCACTTGCTTGCATCCGATGTTGTTCAACGTGACATGGAACCACTCGAAAAAAGGCGCGTTGGGCAAGCGAGGTCCGCCGCCCAAGGGGTTCCGGCCGGGGCGCCGGCATGGCAGTTTGGCACCGAGCTGGACGGTGGAGAAGAAGATGGCGGGTGTGTTCTGGTATGATGACGCATGGATGACCGAGGAGCCGAAGATCATCGGCCCGATGGATCATTGCTTCTGGCTCGGCTCGGTCATCTTCGACGGCGCGCGCTCCATCACCGGCTGGGCGCCCGACCTGGACCGCCATTGCGCCCGCGCCGTACGCTCCGCCCGCGTCATGGGCATGCAGCCCACCAAGACGCCCGAGGAGATCGAGGCGCTGTGCCGCGAGGGCATCCGCCGCATGGGGCCGGAGGCCACGCTCTACATCCGGCCGATGTTCTTCATCCGCCACGGCCTGGGCGCCGCGCGGCCCGATCCGGCCAGCACGGATTTCATCCTCTCGCTCTATGACACGCCGCTGCCCGCCTGGGTCGGCTTCTCGGCCATGCTCTCGCCCTTCCGCAAGCCGGCCACCGACATGGCGCCGACCGATGCGAAGGCCGCCTGCCTCTACCCCAATGGCGCGCGTGCAACGGCCTGGGCGAATGAGCGCGGGCATGACATGGCGGTGATGAGCGACGTGGCCGGCAACATCGCCGAATTCGCCAGCTCCAATCTGTGGTTTGCCAAGGATGGCGTGGTGGTGACGCCCGCGGTGAACCACACCTTTCTCAACGGTATCACCCGGCAGCGCGTCATCGCCCTGCTGCGCGAGGCCGGTGTGACGGTCGAGGAACGCGCCGTCCGCCCCGAGGAACTCGACGAGGCGGATGAAATCTTCTCGACCGGCAACTACGCCAAGGTACAGCCGGTGATCCGCTACAATGGCCGGGACCTGCCGATCGGCCCCTTCGCCAACAAGGCGCGCGAACTCTATTTAGCCTGGATGCGGGCGCAGCCGCGCGTGGTGAGCGAAGCTGCGGCGGTCGGGTAGGGCCAGGACCGCCGCGCCCGGGCCGCGCCAGCTTCCCGCCCCGCCGGTCCTGTACCAGAACAGCGAGACGCTGATCATCAACAAGCCGGCCGGCCTCGCGGTGCATGCGGGGCCGCGTGGCGGGCCTTCGCTGGAAGACGCTCTGCCCGCCCTGCAACAGGGCAAGCGGCATGTGCCGCAACCGGCCCATCGGCTTGATACGGATACGGCCGGTTGCCTGGCGCTGGGCCGCACCAAGCCCGCTATCGCCGCGCTGAACAAGCTGTTTGCCGAAGGCCGGGCGCAAAAGACCTATTGGGCCGTGCTGGTCGCGCCGCCACCCGCCGAGGCCGGCATTTGCGAGGCGCCGCTGCTCAAGGTCAGCAGCAAGGCGAAGGGCTGGCGCATCATCGTGGATGCCAAGGGCCAGGCCGCGCGCACCGAATGGCGCGTGATGGGCCGGACTGGCGCGCTGACGGCGGTGGAACTCACCCCCCGCACCGGGCGTACGCATCAACTGCGCGCCCATATGGCGCATCTGGGCTGCCCGATCCTGGGCGATGCCCGCTATGGCGGGGGCGAGGGCGCGATGCACCTCCTGGCCCGCGCGCTGGTGCTGCCCGGCATCGCGGCGGAGGCGCCCATCCCGGTGCATATGCGGGAGGCCCTGGCACGGTGCGGCGTATCCTGATTCTCGCGGCCGTCGCGCCGCTGCTGATGGCCCAAGGCCTGCCGCGTCCCTATTGCGGCTATGGCGAGGGCCTCGCCGCACTGCGCGAAGTGGAGCGGGAAGCCGCGCGCCCTGTTCCCGGCATCACGCAGGGTCGTGCGCGGGGTGAGGGGGCGGTCGCCAGCCTCGGCGGTGCTGTCACCATCTTCGCCGCCTGCGGCTGCCCGCAACTTGCAGAATTGACGCACGAAGCGCTGAGCGTGGCGCAAAACGCGCCCTCGGAGGCCAGCATCGCGCGGCTGGCCGATATCTTCACGCAGACCCGCTTCCGCACCCAATTGGCACGCCAGCATTCCGAGCGCGCCGGCTGCCAGTGATCAATCCCGGCCGGCCTCGCGCGAGCAGTCGCGTCGGGCACGAGGAAAGCCGCAAGGAGGGTGGCGAGGCGGAGGGACATGGGGGGTCTTGGAGATGGCGTCACCCTCGGGGGTGGGACCAGCGCGGCAGCAGCGCGAAGGCCAGATAGGCCAACAGCGTCAGCAGCCCCGGAGGTGTCGCGAAATCAGCCACCCAATCCTGCAATTCCCAACCCCGCAGCGCCACGCCCGTGAAGAATTCCAGCGCGATCAGCAGGGAGAGCGCGGCGAAGCCCATCCGCAGCCGCGCCTCGCCCGGTGGCACGCCGCAACGGCGGATGATCCGCGGCGCAATCCACCAGCAGAAGGCGAGCATCAGCGGCAACTCGGCCAGGAGCGCGAGAAGGCGGCCCAGCATCGGCACCAGCAGGAATTCGCGGACCGGCCCCAGCACGAAGCCCACGCCGAAGGCGGCGAGCACGTAGAGAAGGGCGGCCTTCAGATCGCGGCTCATCTCGCTTGGCGCCCCGCCGCCCGTGGCCAAGCCGGGGCGCTCATCGCACCCGCAACTCCGTGCGCGCCGCCGCACCTTCCGCATCCAGCACGGTGATCCGGTAGAAGCCGGGGCCTGGCGGCACCCAGCTGACCTCCCGGCGGGCGGGGTCCGCCGTGAGCGGCGCGCCATCCACCAGGAAGGTCAGCGGCCGCTGGCCGCCGGCGGCGCGCAGCACGACGCGCCCGGCCTCGGGCAGGGTGGCGCGTGGTGGGGGAAACAGCAGCCGCAGCCCATCGGTGGGCGGCGAGACGCCGGTGCTCAGCGGGCGCGGCGCGAAGCCGGTGCGTGGCGCGGCGGGCAGTCGCTCGAAGACCTGCGCCAGCAATGGCAGGGCGAGGCGCGCGCCGGTGGCGTTGGGCATCGGCGTGCCATCGGGGCGGCCCACCCAGATGCCCACCACATGGCGCTGATCCATGCCCATGGCCCAGGCGTCGCGCCCGCCCCAGCTTGTGCCGGTCTTCCAGGCGATGCCGTGCGCGCCGCCGCCGGGCAAGGGCTGCACCAGGATGGCGCTGGCCAGGTTCGCGGCCCGCCGCTCGATCACCCCCGCCCCGCCATCGCCCAGCATGGCGTAGAGTCCCATCATCTCGCGCAGGGTGACGCCCACTCCGCCCAGCGCCAGGGGCAGCGAGGGCTCGGCGCCCGGCGGCAGGCGGGGGATGGCGCCGGCCGTCTTCATGGCGGCGGCCAGGCGCAGTGGGCCGATGTCGTTCAGCAGCGCGACGGCTGGTTGGTTCAGGCTTTGGCGCAGCGCATCGGCAATACGCAGGCGGCCCTGGAAGGCACGGTCGAAATTCTCGGGTGCGTAGTCGCCGAAGCGGCGGGGCAGATCCTCCATCAGCGTCTCGGGCGTTACCACCCCGTTCTCGAAGGCCAGCGCGTAGATCAGCGGCTTGAGGGTTGAGCCGGGCGAGCGCACGGCGCGCGTCAGATCCAGCGCGCCGGCGCGGGTGGGGTTCATCCAATCGCCACCCATCAGCGCGCGGATCTCGCGCGAGTGGAGGTCGCTCACCATGATGGCCAGCGAGACGCGCTCGGGCAGGCGGGCCAGGGCGTCGCGCGCCAGGGCCTCGATGCCGCGTTGCAGGTCGAGGTCCAGCGTGGTCCGCCCCTCGCGCGCGGCATGGGGCGCGTGGCGCGGCATGGCGAGGCGGCGTTCCGGCACCGCGCCGGCCAGGGCGATTTCGGCGCCGCTCGCGATGTCGGGCGCGCGGGCGAGCAGCACGGCATCCCGCGCCTGGCGTGCGGCCTGGGGGTGGCGGTCGGGGCGCAGCGCCTCGGGGCGGCGGGCCAGCGCGATGAGCAGGGCGGCCTCACTCGCATCCAGGGCGGAGACGGGGCGACCAAACCAGGCGAGGGAGCCGGCGCGCAGCCCTTCCAGGTTGCCGCCCTGGGGGGCCAGCGTCAGCCAGATTTCCAGCACGCCCTGCTTGCCGTGCCGCCATTCCAGTTGGAGCGCGCGGGCGATCTCGATGAATTTGCTGCGCAGGTTGCGCGGGCGGGGTTCCAGCAGCCGCGCCGCCTGCATGGAAAGCGTGGAACCGCCCGAGACCACCCGCCCCGCCCGCAGCCATTGCCCGGCCGCGCGGGTGAGCGCCAGCGGGTCCACGCCGGGATGGAAATGGAAGCGTCGGTCCTCGGCGGCGATGAGCAGGGCGAGGAGATGCGGTGGCACATCGGCCGCCGTGCTCCGCAGCCGCCAGACGCCGCCGGGCGCGGGCCAGACGGAGAGGGTGCGGCCATCGCGCGCCGTCACCTCGCGCGCAAGGTTTTCGAAGCGCGCCATGGGGGGCGGGAAGGCGCGGTCAAGCAGCCAGAGGCCGCCCAGCAGCACCAGCCCCCCCAGGATCAAGATCCGCGCCCATCGCATTTGCGGATGATGCCCTGCCAGTCGGGGATTGTCGCGCGGGATCACCGCGTGATGCCGCCGATCATGCCGAGAGGATCTGCCGATTGGGCCGGGCTGGTGCGTCTGGTAGAACGAGCGGGGCGGATGGCGCCGTGCCGCCCCCCGCCCTGAGAAAGGAGAACCGATGCGCAACACGGGAATGGCGGCGCTGATCCTGGCCCTGGCGGCGGCTGGGCCAGCCCAGGCCCAGATGATGACCACATGCCAGGGCCGCGTCTTCATTGACACGGTTTATCAGACGGGTTTGGGTGGCGGTCAGTTCGAATATTTCATCAATATTCGCAACGCCACCAGGGGGCGCCTGACCTTCGACGTCACCCTGACCGGCTTCCCGGCCACGGTGACGCTCTTCAGCCCCTCCATGCCCGGCATCCCGGTCGGCGCCAACGCCACGATCTCCGGGATGCGGATCGGACGGGGCACCAACGCCCAGATCGGCGTGGGTACCGTCGCGCGCGTTTATGATGCGGCACCAGGGTCGGGGCCGACCGTGCGGCTGACCAACTGCCGCAACTCCTGATGCCGCAATCATGGCGGGCAACCACGCCGCCCGCCATGCCGGCAATCAGAACAACGCGGCCGGTGAAACCGTGCTGCCCGAGAAGCCCTGCGCGCGCAGCGGCTGCATCATGAAGCAGAACTCGTTCCGGCCCGAGGCGACGATTTCGGCCAGGTTCATGTTCTCCAGCAGATGCACCCCATGCACGACGAGCGCGATCTGGTGCACCGGCAGCGATGCGCCCGGCATGGTGGCCGAGGGCGCCACTTCCACCGGCCAGTTGTCGGCGCCCAGCAACATCGGGTTCTTGGCGATCAGCCATTCGGCCGCCGCCACGCCGATGCCCGGGCAACCAGCCACATAGCGCGCATTCTCCCGCGCCCAGAGATGACCCCAGCCGGTGTTGATGATCATCGCATCGCCCTCGCGCAGTTCCACGCGCTGGCGGTTGAGAGCGCCTTCGAGGTCAGCCACGGTGATCTCATAGGTATCGGGCAGGGTCTGCACGCCCTTGAAGCCGGCGACGTTGATCAGCACGCCGCGCGTCATGATGGTGCCGACCGTCTCGATCCCCATCTGGGTGAAGCCCGTGCGGGACATGATGGAGGGCAGGTCCACGCAGTTATAGACCTCGTTGCCGATGGTCTGGTGCGGGAAGCCGTCGAACTGCGTGCCGACCTGGCCGATCTCGCCGATCACGACCTCCTCATTGGAGCCGCGGCGGTTGGATTGCGGGTTCATGAAGACCTGCTTCTGGTGCACGTCGAAGCGTCGCGTCCCGAAGAAGGGCATGTTCTGTGCCAGCAGATGGCCCATCTCGATCTTGCGACCCTCGCGGATCATCGAGGCCGCGTTGCGGATGCGATCCGGCGTCAACAGGTTCATGGAACCGCGGCGGTCATTGGGGCCCCAGCGCGAGGGGCAGCGCTGGGCGGCGGGCGGCGGCGCCCAGCCCTGGGCCTTCACCGGCGTGGCGTGAAGGCCGAGATGGGCTGTTCCACAACCCAGGCAAGCGCCGAACAATGCGCGACGCGACAAACCCTTCATGGGGCATATCCTCCGTGATGTTATTACATTTCCAGACGACTGAAATCGCCTGGAAATCTTAACATCCGGCAGAGTTGCCAAGCCTAGCGGAAACCCCCGACATGGAGAGGGTTTCACCCTGGCGCCGCCGCTCAGGCCCCCACGAAGAGATAGCTCGGCATGGGCTGCGTCTCGTCCCGCACGCCCTTCACGCCGGGAATGGCCTGGGCCAGCACGCGCAGACCACGGCGGACGCCCTCATCGCGCATGAAGCCGTGGAAGACCACGACACCCTCCTGCACATCCACCAGGGTGTAGAAGTTGTCCGCCCAGGGTTGCTTGCGCATGGCGGCGATCACGGCGGCGCGCAGGCGGCTGTCGCTGAATTCGCCTTCCCCCGGCATGGGGGCCACCAGGGCGCGCAACAGGTCGGCCCGGCTGACGATGCCGCGCAGGCGGCCTTCCGTCACGACGAAGACGCGGCGAATGTTCCGATCCTCCATCAAATGCGCCACATGTGCCGCCGTATCTTCCTCGGCCACCATCACCACTTTCTCGGTCATGATGTCCTTGGCGTGGACGCCATGGGTCCGGGCGAAGCGCTCGGCCTCGGCCACCGGGTCCACGAAGAGGCTGGCGAACCAACCCGGTTTCGCATCCTCCTGCCCCGCCAGCCGACGGATCAGGTCGGCCTCGGTGACGACGCCCATCACCTGCCCCCCCGGCCCGATCACCGGCACGGCGCTGATGCTGCGCTCGGAGAGCAGCCGGGCAATGGCAAGGACGGGGGTCTCGGGCGGAACGGTGATGACATCGGGCGTCATCAGGTCGCGGGCGGTGAGCTGGGTCATGTTGGTATCCTCCTGGGATCAGATTGCGCGGAATGGGCGGGTTCCGCCTTGAGGCAACGCAAACCCCTTTGCCTTTGGCGGCACTTCGCCGTATTTGCGCGACCAGAAAACAATCCAACGGAGGACTCTCAATGATCCAGCTTTCTCGCCGTGCCGCCCTGGGCGCCGGCCTTGGCCTTCTCGGGGCGGGCCATGCCCATGCCCAGGCCGCCCAACAGATCGCCATTGCCACGGGCACGACCGGCGGCGTCTATTACCCGCTGGGCGGCGCACTCGCGAATTACCTGACGCGCGGCATTCCGGGCGTTTCCGCCACAGCCGAGGTGACGGCCGGCTCCACCGCGAATTTCCAGTTGCTTGGTGCCTCGCGCGTGCAACTGGCCTTCGGCCAGGTGGATGCGGCGGTTGACAGCCTTCGCGGCGCCGGCCCCTTCCGCGGCCGCGTGGTGCCCACGCGCGCCATCGCCGTGCTCTACACCAACCGCATGCAGGTGGTGACCACGGCCGATCGCGGCATTCGCACCATGGCGGACCTGCGCGGCAAGCGGATTTCGACCGGCGCGCCGGGCTCGGCCACCGAACTTTTCGCCCTGCGCCTGATTGCCGCCGCCGGCCTCGACATCAACCGCGACTTCCGCAGCCGTGAGCGGCTTTCACCCGCCGAAAGCACCAATGCCGTCCGCGATGGCAAGATTGACGCCTATTTCTTCGTCTCGGGCGTGCCGACCTCGGCCATCACCGACCTGGCGGCCACGCCAGGCACCCAGCTGGTCATGATTGACCACGCCGAGGCGCTGGGGCCCATCGTGGCCGAGCATGGTCCGGTCTATTTCGCCGAGACCATCCCCGCCGGCACCTATCCCGGCCAGAACACGCCCAACCAGCAACTCTCCGTCGCCAATATCCTGGCGGTGCGCGAGGACACGGCCCCCGCCCTGGTGACGCAGATACTCACCATCCTGTGGAACAACCGCGAGGATTGGGCCCGGGTGCATTCGGCGGCGCGGGACTTCACCCTGGCCGGGCAAAAGACGGCGGCGGCGGGCGTGCCCTGGCATCCGGCGGCCGAAGCCTTCTGGCGCGCGACCGGCGCGACGCTGGGCTAAGCCTGCCCCCTTGTTCTGAACCGCGGCCGGGTGGCATCACCCGGCCGTTTCTCTTTTCGCGAGAGTCATCGCCATGTCCCACAGCTCCCTTCCCCCTGATATCGACCCCGCCTCGATGGATGCCGCCACGGCCGCGCGCGTCGAGAGACTTATCGAATCCGAGGAAGGCGTGCTGAACCGCTTCACCGGCGTGCTCGGGGTCGCGGCGGTGGGCCTCGCACTCGCCATGTCGCTGTTCCACCTCTACGCCGCCTGGAGCATCGTCCCCACCACCACTTTGCGCTTCGCCCATGTCGGCTTCACCATGGTGCTGGGCTTCTTTCTGTTCCCCGTCGCGCGGAATTTCCGGGACCGCTTCCCGCCCTGGGACTGGGCGCTGGTCGCGGCGGGCATCTATGTCACCTGGTACCTGATCTCAGGCGGCGATGACCTGCAGGACCGCATCATCTTCCCCGAGCCGATGGACATCATCATCGGCTGGTTGCTGATTGCCCTGGTCCTGGAAGTCACCCGGCGCTGCACCGGCTGGATCATGCCCTTCGTCGCGATCTGCTTCCTGCTCTACGCCTTTTTCGGCAACCATCTCCCCGCCCCCTGGACCCATCGCGGCTATGATGCCGAGCGCCTGGTCCCGCATATCTCCATCACGCTGGAAGGGATTTTCGGCACGGCGGTGGATGTCAGCGCCACGCTGATCATCCTGTTCACCATCTATGGTGCCATACTGGGCGCCACGGGTGCGGGGAAATTCTTCGTGGATTTCTCCTTCGCGGCGACGGGCGGTAAGCCTTCGAGTGCCGGGCGGACCGTGGTGCTTTCCGCCTTCCTGTTGGGTGGGCCCTCGGGCTCGGGTGTCGCCACTACGGTTACCATCGGCACCGTCGCCTGGCCGATGATGAAGCGCGTGGGCTACACGCCGCATGATGCGGGCGGGTTGCTGGCCGCCGGCGGCCTGGGGGCCATCATCTCGCCGCCGATCATGGGGGCCGCGGCCTTCCTGATCGCCGAATATCTCAAGATCAGCTATCTCGACGTGCTGCTGATGGCGGTGATTCCCACCTGCCTTTTCTACGCCTCGCTGCTGTTCATGGTGGAGTTGGACCAGCGGCGCATCCGCGCGGCGGGCGGCGGCAAGGATGATGTGCCGATGCAGGTCGAGAAGGTCGGCGCCATGTTCAGGCGCGGCTGGTATCATTTCACCAGCCTCATCGCGATCATCTTCTTCATGGCGATCGGCTATTCCGCGACGCTTTCCGTGCTCTACGCCATGGGCCTGGCCGTGGCCCTCTCCTTTCTCTCGCGCGAGCATGCGCTCTATCCGGTGAGGTTCATCAGGGCGCTGGCGGCGGGTTCCGAGCAGGCGATCGGCATCGCTGCCACCTGCGCCTGCGCCGGCATCATCGTGGGCTGCATTACGCTGACCGGCCTCGGGCTGAAATTCTCCGACATCGCCATCCAGGCGGCGGGCGGTTCGCTCATCATCACGGCGATCTATACGGCGCTGATCGTCTGGGTCGTCGGCCTCGCGGTGCCGGTTACGGCCAGCTACATCATCTGCGCCGTGGTGGCCGCGCCTGCGCTGATGAAGCTGGGCGTGCCGGATTATGCCGCGCACATGTTCGTCTTCTACTATGCGGTGCTGAGCGAGGTCTCGCCGCCCACCGCGCTCTCGCCGTTTGCCGCGGCCGCCATCACCGGCGCCGGGCCCTACCGCACCACGCTGATGGCCTGGAAATACACCCTGCCGGCCTTCGTGCTGCCCTTCGTCTTCGTGACCGACCCGCATGGCGTCGGCCTGCTGCTGAACATGCTGCCGGGAATGGACTGGACGGATGTGGTTGTTCAGGTCTTTTTCGCGACGGTCGGCCTCGCTGCTCTCTCCGCAGCTTGTCAGGGTTACGCCATCACGACGATGAACGCGGTGGAGCGCTGGCTGATGGGGCTGGCCGGCCTGCTGATGGTGTTCCCTGCCATCATGGAGGCCATCGCGGCGGACAGCATCCCCGCACCGAATGTCGTGGGGCTGGCGACCGCCTGCGTGCTGCTGGTGTTGCAATGGGTCCGCCGGGGGCGCTTGCGGCCCGCGGGATAGCGGGGCCGCGATCCGGCAATTCATTGCCGCTGGGGAGGGAATGAACCGGCGGCGCCGATGCGCCAGGGCGTCACGCCGCAGGCCGCGCTTGCCCCCGCCTGAAGGAATTCGGCATGGCGGGGCTTGAAGAAGCTCGCAATCCGGCGGCATGGCCCCTATATTGCGGCCAAGACATGTTTGCTCCGGGAGATGCTACCATCATGCGTCGCACTGCACGCTTTCTGACCGTTATGGCCGCTGCTGCCTTCGTACTGGCGCCAGCCCTGGCCGAGGCCGCGCCCGGTGGGCGCTCCTCCGCCGGCAGCCGTGGCGCGCGCACCTATCAGGCGCCGCCTCCGACCAACACCTCGCCCCAGCAGGCGCGCCCGATGGAGCGCACCGCGACGCAGCCCGCCACACCCGCGACGGCTGGCGCGCCCGGTGCACGTCCGCAGGCCGCCGCGCCGGCCGCAGGTGGCTTTCTCTCGCGCAATCCGATGATGGCCGGCCTGATGGGTGGCCTGCTCGGCGCGGGCATCTTCGGCTTGCTGGCAGGCGGCGGCTTCTTCTCCGGTCTCGGCAGCCTGGCCGGGATCATGGGCTTCCTGTTCCAGCTGGCACTCATCGGCGGCCTGGTCTTCCTCACCATGACGCTGCTCCGCCGCTTCCGGCAGCAGCCGGCGCCGGCCGGCATGCCCAACACCATGATGCGCGAGCAGCAGGACGCGCCGCGCAACGCCGTGATGGGTGGCGGCATGGGCCGTGGAGCGGCCAAGCCGGTTGACGAGATCGGCATCCAGGGCGCTGACTTCCAGGCCTTCGAGCGCAACCTGGTGGAGATCAACGCCGCCTGGTCGCGTGAAGATATCGCCGCCCTCTCGCGCCTCGCCACGCCCGAGATGGTGCAGTATTTCCGCGACGACTACGCGGCCCTGGCCGAGCGCGGCTGGAAGAACGAGACGCGCGACGTCAAGCTGGAGCAGGGTGACCTCGCCGAAGCCTGGAGCGAAGGCCCGCGTGAATTCGCCACTGTTGCAATGCGGATGAGCCTGGTGGATTGGACGCGTGACGTGAAGACCGGCGCCCTCACCGAGGGTGACCCGAATGCGCGCACGGAGCAGACCGAGCTCTGGACGTTTGTGCGCGTGCAGGGCGGCCCCTGGGTGCTGAGCGCGATCCAGCAGACGGGTTGATGTCTTTCTGCCTTCCGATGTCGGGCGCACCTGGCATCGGAAGGCTGACGCGCCCCGGCCCGCATCCTCCCCAGGGTGCGGGCCGTTTTCATGATGCGTCTCCGTTGCCAGGCGCGCCGCTGGAGCTTTTTCCGTTCGGAAGGGCTTACGGTAAAAGTTCCAGATCATTGAATCACGAGCATCTTTATCTGATCAAACGATCCCGTTTGATCAGATGATGCTCTAGGTATTCCCCCCCGCGAGCGTCTGATTGGCCAATCGTTCCGACAGCTTTGCCACCGCCGTATGATCCTCGCCCGGCCCAAGATGCGTGGCCGCCGCCGCCCAAAGCTCGCGCGTCAGCGCGGCCAGGGGTGTGGGCACGCCAGCTTCCTTGCCGACCTCGATGGCGATGGAGAGGTCCTTCACCATCAAATCCAGCCCGAAGCCGGAATCAAAGCGCCGCGACAGCACGAATTGCCGGAACTTCTTCTGGGTGGAGTTGTTCATGCCCGTCGAGGAATTCAGCACATCCACCATCAGTCCCGGCTCCAGGCCGAGCTTCTGACCGATGAGCAGCGCCTCAATCCCGATCAGGAAGCCGCCGGCGCTGACCAGGTTGTTCAGCGCCTTCATGGCCTGGCCCGCGCCGGTTTCGCCGCAGCGATGGATGGAGCTTCCCATGGCGCGCAGGATGGGCTCGGCCGTGTCCAGATCGGCCGCCGCACCGCCGGCCATGATAGCCAGTTCGCCGGATTTGGCGCGCGTCACGCCGCCCGAGACGGGGCAATCCACCATGCGAACGCCGCGCGTGGCGAGCCGCGCCGCGATTTCGCGCGTGCGGGTCGGGTTGCCCGAGGTCATGTCAATGAACAGGCAGCCCCTGGTGAGCGAGGGGAGGACGGCATCCGCGACCAGCGCCACTTCCTTGCTGGTGGGCAGGATGCAGAGGAAGGCCTCCGCGCCCTTGGCCGCTTCCGCGGCGGAGGCGGCGGCATGGCCGCCCACCTCGCTCACGAAGCGCGCTACCCGCTCAATCGAGATATCGCTGACCGTGACATCATAGCCGGCCTTGACGAGATTGGCGGCCATGGGCCAGCCCATATTGCCGATGCCGGCAAAGGCGACGCGCTTCATGGGGCTACTTCTGCGCCTTGGGGGCGAGCTTTCTCGCGGCGGCCAC
>Ga0136707_1000030_pt1 | contig 21508 bp, 17 predicted proteins | sample 4C3metaG_FD_101397 | JGI IMG/M metagenome (GOLD analysis project Ga0136707, IMG submission 101397) | Freshwater bacterial and archeal communities from Indian Creek, Illinois, USA - 4C3 metaG | ecosystem: Environmental > Aquatic > Freshwater > Unclassified | place: USA: Indian Creek, Illinois...
GGCCTTCCTTTGGGGGCAATGGCGTGAGCGGCACTGACCTCGCCCTGATCCTGCTGATCCTGGCCTGCGCGCTGCTGCGCGCGGCGGGGCTGCTGGTGGCCGGGCGGTTGCGGCCGGATCATCCCTTCGTGCGCTGGGCGGCCTCGGTCGCGCTCGCCACGCTGGCGGCGTTCATCGCGGTGGCGATCGTGGCGCCCACGGGGATGCTCGCCAGTATTCCCTTTGCCGCGCGGCTGCTGGGGCTGGCCGTGACTCTGGGCTGGATGCTGTGGCGCGGGGGCATGCTGGCGCCGCTGCTGGCGGGGCTGTCCGCGACAGCCGCGCTGTCCGCCCTGACTGCGGCTTGAGCCGGTGCGTGCCGCCGCCTAGCCTCCCCCCGCCAACCAGGGAGGAACGGCCAAATGCACATCACCCCCGTCGCGGGCGCCGAGGCCGTGCCCGATGCCGCCGGCCAGAACCTCTGGCACGCCGACCCGGCCTTTGCCCGCCTGCTGCCGCTCTACCTCCCGCCCGAGCTTCTCGCCGTGATGCTGCCCCAGTTGGAGCGGCTCGGCGCACTCGCGGGTGGCGCGCTCGACGCCCTGGCCGGCACGGCGGATCGCAATCCGCCGCAGCTCATCCATCGCACCCGCCGCGGCGAGGACGCGCAGAGCGTGGAGTATCACCCCGCCTATCGCGAGATGGAGCGCCTGGCCTTCGGCGAATTCGGCCTCTCCAGCATGAGCCACCGCGCCGGCGTCTTCGGCTGGCCCGCGCCCCTGCCACCGGCGGCGAAATACGCGCTGACCTTCCTGTTCGCCCAGGCGGAATTCGGCCTGCTCTGCCCCGTCAACATGACCGACAGCCTGGCCCGCACGCTGCGCCGCTTCGGCAGCCCGGAACTGGTGGAGCGCTACCTGCCCCTGCTCGCCAGCCAGGACATGGACGCGCTGCACCAGGGCGCGATGTTCATGACCGAGCAGGGTGCCGGCTCCGACATCGCCGCCACCGCCGTCACCGCCGAGCCCGGCAATGACGGCACGCATCTGCTGTATGGCGACAAGTGGTTCTGCTCGAATCCGGATGCCGAATTGGCGCTGGTGCTGGCGCGGCGCGGCGGCGGGGCTTCGGGCCTGAGGGGCGTGGGCCTGTTTCTCCTGCCGCGCAGGCTGCCGGATGGCACGCCCAACAGCTACCGGATCCTGCGCTTGAAGGACAAGCTGGGCACGCGCTCCATGGCAAGTGGCGAGATCCGGCTGGAAGGCGCGCGCGCCTGGCTCATCGGCGACCCCGAGGCCGGCTTCAAGCAGATGGCCGACATGGTGAATTCCTCGCGCCTTTCGAACGCGGTGCGCGCGGCGGGCATGATGCGCCGCGCGATGACCGAGGCGATCTTCGTCGCGCGCAACCGCCGCGCCTTCGGCAAGCGCCTGGTGGAGATGCCGCTGATGCGCCGGCAACTCGCCAAGATGCTGCTGCGGGCCGAACAGGCGCGCGCCATGGTCTTCACCACCGCCGAAGCCCTGCGCCGCTCCGATGCGGGCGAAGATGGCGCCTATGCCCTGCTGCGTATCCTGACCCCACTCGTGAAGTTCCGCGCCTGCCGCGATGCCCGGCAAGTCACGGGCGATGCGATGGAGGTGCGCGGCGGCTGCGGCTACATCGAGGAATGGCCCGAGGCGCGGCTGCTGCGCGATGCCCATCTGGGCAGCATCTGGGAGGGGACGAGCAACATCATCGCCCTCGACGTCCTGCGCGCGAGCGAGCGTGAGGGCGGCCTGGAGGCGCTGTCAGCGCTGACCGGAAGGCTCCAGGCCCAAGCGCCGCTGGAAGGGTTTGGCCCGGCCTGGGCACGCGCCGCCACGTTGCTGGAACGGGCGAAATCCGACCCCGCTTTGGCCCGCGCGGCAGCGAGCGCCCTGTATCACCTGACCAGCGCCGCGGCGCTGGCTTGGGAAGCGTCCCAGACGGGCGATGCCAACCGCGCTGCCCTGGCCCGCATGGTGCTCACACACCGCGTCCTGCCGCGCGATCCGTTGGCGGATGCGGACCCCGATGCGGCGCTGCTGCCTGGCATGCTGGAAGCCGCCTGAGAAAACCTCAATCCACGCGGATATTGCGCGCGCGGATCACCTGGCCCCAGCGTTCGAATTCCTGCGCGGTGAAGCGTTCCATCTCCGCCTGCGAATTGCCAACCGCGACCAGCCCCGCCGCCGCCATGCGGCTGATCACGCCGGGGTTGGAGACGGCCTCGCGCACGGCGGCGCCCAGCCGCTCCTGGGCGGCGGCCGGCGTGCCGGCGGGGACGGCGATGCTGCCCCAGCTTTGCACCGCGGCCTCGCCGAAGCCCGCCTCGGTGAAGGTGGGCAGGTCCGGCAGGAGGGCGATGCGCGCCGGCCCGCTGGTGGCCAGCGCCCGGATGGCGCGCGCGCGCACCTGGCCGATGGAGGAAGCCGGCTGGTCCAACATCACCTGCACCGTGCCATTCACCAGATCCGACATGGCCTGGCCCGAGCCGCGATAGGGCACATGCACCATCTGCGTTCCGGTCACCGCCATGAACAGCTCGGTGAAGATATGCGTGCCCGACCCCACGCCCGAGGTCGCGAAACTGAGCTGCCCCGGCCGCGCCCGCACATGCGCCACGAATTCCTGCAAGGTCTGCGCCGGGATGGAAGGATGCACCACCACGATCACATCGGTCGTGAAGATCTTGGAGAGGATCACCAATTCACGGCGCACATCCACCGCGCGCATCAGCCCCAGATGCGGCGCCTGGGTCATCACGCCATTGGTGGCGACCAGCAGGGTGTAACCATCCGGCGCCGAGCGCGCCGCCGCCTCCACCCCCACCGCGCCGCCGGCGCCGGTGCGGTTCTCGACCACGACGGCCTGGCCCAGGGTTTCGCTCAGCCGCTCGGCGATCACGCGGCCACCCACATCGGTGCTGCCTCCCGGCGAGAAGGGCACGATCAGCCGCAACTGGCGCGTGGGCTGCCAGGGCGCTTGCGCGGCGGCAGCGACGGGCAGGAATGCAGGGGTGGCCAGCAGGGAGCGGCGGGTGATGGACACGCGCGGGTTTCCTGTCTTCAGGGGGCGGCGAAGGCTTCCGCCTCCACCTCGACGACAAGGCGCGGATGCGCCAGCGCGGCCACGATCAACAGCGTGCTGGCCGGCGCATGCCCTTCCATCGCGGCATCCCGCGCCACGCGCCAGGGGGCGATCAGCGCGGTATCGGTGAGGAAGACGGTCAGCTTCACGATCTGGGCCGGGCCCATGCCATGGGCGGCCAGCAGCGTGCGCAGATTGGCCAGCGCCTGGACGATCTGCGCCTCGCCCGATTCCGGGATGCTGCCATCCCGCGCGATGCCGACCTGGCCCGAGAGCACAAGGCGGCGCCCTGCGCCCTCCACCAGCGCGGCATGCGAATAGCGCGAGGCGGGGGCGGCCACGCCGGGCGGGTTGGAGAAGGTGATCATGTGCGCGGCAACTCCTCACGGCCGACCGCCGCCGGGGGGGCGGCGGCGGCATTGTCCACGATATAGGGGCGCAACGCACGCCGGACCTGGAATTCGAATTCCGTGTTCAGGTCGAACATGGTCTGGCGCAACAGGCTCTCGGCCCCGGCGCGCCGTGCGGCCGCCGTGCTTTCGACATTGCGGGTCCGCTCGGCCGAAGCCTCGGCGAAGCCCAGCCTGCGGTCGTTCGAATCCAGGATATCCACCCGCGCGGTGAGCTGGCAGAGCAGGCGCTCGCCCGGATCGCCGGCGAAAAGGCCGCCGCCGGCCGGGTTGCGCGTCCGGATGATCTGCGCCCGCGTCACGGCGAAGCGGGCGCGGTGCTCGGTGCCGAAGGCCGCCAGCCGGTCCCGGCCCATGATCCGCACCGCCTCCGCCGGGCTCGGCTGCAATTCCCGACCGGCATCATTGGGGCCGGAGGCCGGCATGCGGTCCTCGATATCGATGCGGGCCACATCCAGCCGAATCTGGGTCAGATGCCGGTAGCCTATGGGTGGGCCATCGCCTTGAGGCGCGGGCGGCGTGGAGGCGCAGGCGGCGATGGTGACCGGCAGGAGAAGCAAGGCGCGCCGAGGATGCGGCATGGCGGATTCCTCCGAGGTTCAGGCCTGGATGCCGCGAATCGCATCCCGGCCGAAGCGGAAACCATAATTGCAGAATTCGCAGGTCATGGTGATGATCCCGGCTTCGGCCATCTCGTCCAGGTCCGGCTCCGGGAAACCCTCCAGGACATTGGCGAGGCGCGAGCGCGAGCAGCGGCAGCCATAGGCCAGCGCGCGCGACTGGCCGACAGCCAGCCCTTCCAGCGCGAAAAGCCGGTGCAGCAGCGCCTCGGGCGGCAGCGCGTCATCCAGCATCTCGGCCTCGGTCAGCGTATCGGCCAGCACGACGGCGGTGCGCCAGGCTTCCTCCTGGGCCTCCTCGTCCAGTTCCTCGCCGATGCCCCCCTGGCCCGCCACGCGCTCCATGATGAAGGCGCTGGCGCGCCAGCCCTTCCCGGTTCGGGTGCAGGCCAGGCGCAGATGGCTGCGAAGCTGCTCGGAGGTCGCGAAGTAATTGGCCGTCATCTCGGTGAGGTCGGCGCCCTCGATGCCGACAATGCCCTGGTAGCGCTCCATCTCATCGCCCTGGTCGCAGGTGAAGGCGAGGTAGCCGCGGCCCAGCAGCGCGCGGGCGGAGGGATTCTTTCCGTATTGGCCGAGTCTTTCGGCATCGGCACGGACATAGCCGCGCAATTCCCCCTGATCCGTGCAATCGCTGACCAGCATGGAGACCGGCCCCTCACTCTTGGCCTGGATGGAGAAGCTGCCGCGATATTTGAGGGCGGAGGCCAGGCCCGCGGTCAGGGCCAGCGCCTCGCCCAGGAGGCGCGTCACGGCATCGGGGCTGGTGTGGCGCGTCAGCAGCGCATCGGCCAGCGGGCCGAGCCGCACGAGGCGCCCGCGCACCGGCTTGCCATCCAGGTGGAAGGGGGTGACGCCGCGCGGCACGACGAGATCGGGCACGGGCGGGCGGTCATGGTCGAGGAAATCGGGGGTAGGTTGGGTCACACCATCGAATTAGACCAGACCGGCCCGTCTTGCGAGACTTACCCCTTGCGAGACTTACCCCACGGCGAGCACCAGGATTTGCACGATGGCGAAGACGACGAGCAGGATCAGGATGATCCCGCCCAGCTTGTGCGGATGCGGCAGCTTCACGACGCGGCCATCGCGTTGCGGCACGACGATATCGGGGATGGTAGGATCACACGATCAAGTTAGACCAGAACAGGCCCCCTTGCGAGGCTTATTCCAAGATCGGCACCAGGATCTGCGCGGCGGCAAAGGCAACCAGCGGGACCGGGATGATCCCGCCCGGCTGGCCTGCCTCCGGCGGGCTTGCGAGGGCAGCTTCAAGCGGCCATGGCGTTGCGGCGCGCCTTGGGCGGCTTCTCCATCATGGCACGCAGCAATTGCTTGAGCTGCAGCCGGTCAATCATGGGGAAGCGTGCCAGCAGATCGGCCTCATGCGCCTTGGCGGCCACCAGCAGGTTCTTCACCATCTGCTCGCCCCGGGGCAGCATCTGGATGCGGACCACGCGGCGGTCCCGCGTGTCGGGCATGCGCTTGACGATGCCATCGCGCACCATGCGATCCAGCAGCTTGGTCATGGTCGGCTGTTGCAGCAGGCAGGCCTCGGCCAGGCCGGTCACCGTCTCGCCAGGGCTGCCCGAGAGGGTGGCGAGGACGCGCCAGACCGGGACGGAGACGCCCTCCTTGCGGAGTTTGGAATGGAACTCCGAGGATAGCGCATGCGAGGCCCGCGCCATCAAATACAGCAGATAGTCGTCCACGAAACGATCGGTTCCAGCGGTTTCCATAATTTCCTCGATGTCGTCACTTGTGGTCGAGGATGTCATCCTGTTTCGCCGGCATGCAATTACGGGGAAATACGGATGCCTGACATATAAAAAATCATATGTTAGCCTCCGCTGAGATGGAGGCCACCATGTCCCTTTCCACCCTGGAACCCGTCTGGATTTCGGCCTTTGAGGCCGTGTTCCGCCGCTGCAAACTGGCCGAGGGAGACCTCGCCTGCCTGCTCACCGAAAGCCGCTCCCGCCCCCTCAACATCGCCCTGGCAGAAGCGGCCATGGCCCGGATCGGGGCGAAATTCATCCGGATGTCTCTCCCGACGCCGGCCCAGACGGCCCAGGTGCCAATGCGCTCCACCGGCGCCTCGCGCGCCATCGGGGGCCATCCGGCGGCCCTCGCCGCCCTCGCCGCCTGCCCCTTCATCGTGGACCTCACGGTGGAAGGCCTGCTGCATGCGCCGGAACTGAAGCAGATCCTGGCTGCCGGCAGCCGCGTGCTCATGGTCAGCAATGAGCACCCCGACGCGCTGGAGCGCCTGGTGCCGCAGGATGCCGATGAGGTCATCGCCAAGGCGGCCGTGAAACGCGCGCGCGCGGCCAAGCGCATGCACGTCACCTCCGCCGCCGGCACCGACCTGCATGTGGTGATGGAAGGCGCGCCCAGCGTCGGCGTCTGGGGCTGGACCGACCGGCCGGGCACCATCGCCCATTGGCCGGGCGGCATCCTGGTTGCCTTCCCGCGCGCCGGCTCGGTCCAGGGGCGGCTCGTGCTCGATGCGGGCGATGTGAACCTGACCTTCAAGCGCTACATCGAGCGCCCCATCACGCTCACCATCGAGGCGGACCACATCACCCGCATCGAGGGCAAGGGCGCCGATGCCGAGATGATGCGCCGCTACCTCGCCGCCTGGAATGACCGCGCGGCCTATGCCGTCAGCCATGTCGGCTGGGGGCTGAACCGCGCCGCCCGCTACGAGGCGCTGACCTTCTACGACCGCGAGGACACGAACGGCACGGAGTTGCGCGCCGTGGCGGGAAACTTCCTGTTCAGCACGGGCGCCAATGAATTCGCCGACCGCTTCACGGAAGGCCATTTCGACATCCCGGTCTTCAACACCACCATCTCACTGGACGGCGAGGAGGTGGTGCGCGAGGGCGTGCTGCTGTGACGCCCATGCTGCTGCTGCACGGCATTGGCGGCCGCGCCGCGCTCTGGGCGGCCAGCGTCGCGGCGCTCGCTCCGCGCCGCGTGATCGCGATGGACATGCCCGGCTATGACGGCACCCGCCCGGCGCTGGAAAGCTTCGACGCCCTGGCCGATGCGGCGGTGGCGCTGCTGGACGCGCAGGGCTTGGCGCAGGCCGATGTGGTGGGCCATTCGCTGGGTGGGATGATCGCGCTGGAAATGGCGCTGCGGCACCCCGCGCGCCTGCGGCGGCTGGTGGTCGTGGCAAGCTCGCCCGCCTTCGGCAGCCGCGACCCGGCCTTCCGCGAGAGCTTCCTCGCCGCCCGGCAAAAGCCGCTGGATGAGGGCATCGGCATGGCCGGCGTGGCGGCTTCCCTGGTGCCCGGCATGCTGGGCCCGGATGCCGACCCCGCCGCCGCGCCTGCCGCCATGGCCGCGATGGCCAGCGTGGATGAGGCGGCCTATCGCACCACGCTGGCCACCCTGACCGGCTTCGACCGCCGCGCTGACCTGCCGCACGTGACGCAGCCGACGCTGCTCATCGCAGGCGAGGCCGACCAGACGGCCCCGCCCCGCGGCATGGCCCGCATGGCGGAAGCCATGCCCGATGCGCGCCTGCTGGTGATCCCCGGCGTGGGCCACCTGCTGCCGCTGGAAGCGCCGGCCGCCTTCCACACGGCGCTGCACGAATTCCTGAGCTGAAGGAAATTCCGATGGACATGCCACTCCCGCTGCCCGCCGATGCGCCGATCTTCGACCCGCGCGGCTTCCGCCTCTCGCCCTTCGAGGCGGATCTCTGCGCCCGCGCGCAGGAATTCGGTGCCCGCGTGCTGGCGCCGCGCGCCGCCCGCTGGGACCGCGAGGCGAGCTTCCCGACCGACAATTACGACGATATGCGCCGCGAAGCCTGGCTGGGCATCTGCATCCCCAAGACGGATGGCGGGATGGGCGCCGATTTCCGCGCCTATTGCCTGGCCGCCGCGGAATTCGGCCGGTATTGCGGCGCAACCGCGCTGACCTGGAACATGCATGTGTGCAGCACGCTCTGGACCGGGTTGCTGACCGATGACCTGGAGATGGATGCGGCCATGCGCGCCCTGCACCATGACCGCCGCAGGCTGCATTACGGAAACATCCTGGGCCGCGGCGCCATCTTCTCGCAGCCCTTCTCCGAAGGCGGCGCCGCGGCGGCCGGCGGCGTGGCTTTCGGCACCACAGCGACCCCCGTGCAGGGCGGCTTCCGCATCAATGGCAAGAAGATCTTCGCCTCGCTCTCCGGCCATGCCGATTGCTACGGCATCCTCTGCACCGAGGTGCATGGCGCGGAAAAACTCTCGCGGCGGGACACGCTCTATCTCGCCATCCCGCGCGATGCACCGGGTGTTGCCGTGGAAGGCGAGTGGGACCCGCTTGGCATGCGCGGCACGGTCAGCCGCAACCTGATCTTCCAGGATGTCTTCGTCCCCGAAAGCGCCGCGCTGATGCCACCCGGCCTGTACTTCCAGGCGGCCTCGCGCTGGCCGCACATGTTCATGACATTGACGCCCACCTATATGGGCCTGGCGCAGGCAGCCTACGACTTCACCGTGCGCTATCTGCGCGGCGAGCAGCCGGGCACGCCGCCCGTGAAGCGCCGGATGTATCCCACCAAGCAGATCGCGCTGGCCGAGATGCGGATCATGCTGGAACAGACCAAGGCGCTGTGGTTCCAGGCCATCAGCGAAGCCGGGCCGGACCCTTCCAAGGAACAGATGCTGCGGGCGCTGGCCGCGCAGAACACGGTGATGGAAAATGCCCAGGCCATCGCCGCCAAGGCGGTTCGCACCTGCGGCGGCCAGGCCATGCTGAAGACCCTGCCGCTGGAGCGCATCTATCGCGACAGCCGCTGCGGCAGCCTCATGCTGCCCTGGACCGCCGAGCTTTGCATGGACCGCATCGGCCGCGATGCGCTCTATGAAAAGGGCGAGACGGATTGATGGAAGGCTTCGACCTCGCCTCGCTCAAGCCGCTGATCCAGGCCGAGGAATGGCTGCTGCGCGGCGGGGGAATCCGCGCGGGGGACCGCGTGGGCTGGATCGGACTGAACCATCCGGGCATGCTCGCCTGCCTCTTGGCCTGCGAGCGGATCGGCGCTGTCCTTGTGCCGCTCAACTGGCGCCTGGCCGCCGAGGAGTTGCAATGGATCGCCCAGGATGCGGGGATCGCGCTGCTGCGTGAGGGGCCACCCTCCGGCGCCGTCACGCCGCATGCCATGCCCGATGCGGAGGCCTGCCCGGCGCTGCTGATCGGCTACACCTCGGGCACGACGGGCCGCCCCAAGGGCGCCATGCTCGGCCGCGCCGCGCTGCATGCCAATGCGGAGAATGCGCGCCGCATCTTCGAGATCACGCCGGCGGATCACGTGCTGACCGTGCTGCCACTGTTTCATGTGGGCGGGCTGAACATCCAGACGATGCCCGCCTTGCTGGCCGGGGCGCGCGTCACGCTGCTGCCGAAATTCGACCCCGATGGCTTCTTCGATGCGGCGGCGCGGCTGCGCCCCACGCTCACGCTGCTGGTGCCGGCGGTGATGGCCGCGCTGATCCGGCACCCGCGCTGGGCCACGGCCGATCTCTCCTCACTGCGCGCCATCGGCGCCGGGTCTTCGGAAGTTCCGCTTTCGCTGATCGAGGCGTTTCATGCGCGCGGCATCCCCGTGCAGCAGGTCTATGGCATGACGGAAACCAGCCCCATCGCCATCGCGCAGACACGCGATGAGGCGCTGCTGGCCCCAGGCTCCATCGGCCGCGCCGCGCCGCTGTCCGGGGCTCGCATCGCGCTGCCCGATGGCAGCGAGGCGCCACCCGGCATGGCGGGCGAAATCCAGATCCGCGGCGCCAATGTCATGACCGGCTATTGGCACCAACCGGAAGCGACCGCCGAGGCGCTGCATGAGGGCTGGTTCCGCACCGGCGATGTCGGCCACCAGGATGCCGAGGGCCGCTTCTGGTTCACCGACCGGCTGAAGCGCGTCATCATCTCGGGCGGCGAGAACATCTATCCGGCCGAGTTGGAGCGCGTGCTGGCCGGGGTGCCGGGCCTGCGGGAATTCGCCATCATCGGCCGGCCCGATCCGCGCTGGGGCGAAGTGCCGGTGGCCGTCATCGTCGCCGATGCGGATTTCAACGAAGCGGTGATCGCAGCCCATTTCGAAGCGAAGCTGGCGCGCTTCAAGCATCCCCGCGCCGTGCTGCGCCTGCCCGCCCTGCCGCGCACCGCGCTCGGCAAGGTGCAGGTGGAGAAGCTGCGCGCGCTTACGCAAGCCGGTCAGAGCATCATCCGGTAAAGATGCTCGAAAAACAGAGAACTGGAGCGGGGGCCGCGCTTCTATCTGCGCGGATCCCGCTCTCGCGCGGCGCGCCTCTGCTCATAGGCGCGCGCATGCAGCGCCGCGGCATCATGGATCGCCGTCTGCACGCCCGCGCGCCCCGCCGCCGCCGCCAGGAAGCCCAGGATATGCTCGCCCTCGATGCGGTTGCCGGCCTCGATGTCGCGCAGCATGGAGGTGGCGTAGGCGCTGGCGGCATCGCTGAACAGCGCGCGGTATTCGGCCATGAAGGCTTCGGGCATCGGGTGGCCGTGATGGGCCGCGATGGCGGCGTTGCGGGCCAGCACCTCCTGCAACCAGGCGCTGCCGCCCGCGCGCACGATCTCGCCCAGATTGGCGCGCATCAGCACGGTGCCGATGGCGCTGGTGCCCAGATGCACAAGCTTCTCCCACAGGCGCTGCGCGATGTTCGGCACGGCCTTGGCCTCCATGCCGCGCGCCATGCTTCCCGCCTGGGCGAAGGCGGCTTCCAGCGCGGCGACGCGCGGACTCATGCTGCCATCCATCTCACCGAAGGTCAGCCAGCGCCAGTCATTGAGCTGCTTCACCACGCCTGAGGGCGTCAGCGTCGCCTGGATCTTGCACAACCCGCCCAGCACGCGCCCCGCGCCGAAGCGCGCCTGGAGCGTCTCGATATGGGAGAGGCCGTTCAGCACGGGCAGGATGGCGGTGCGCGCATCCATGGCGGGTGCGATGCTCGCCATCGCATCCTCCAGGTCGTAGGCCTTGCAGGTGAGCAGGATGACGTCCCAGCCAGTCGGCAAGGCCTCGGCCGTCACGGTGCGGACGGACAGGCGGGCATCGCCGAAGGGGCTTTCGATCACCAGGCCGTCCGCCGCCAGCTTCGCCGCGCGGGCGGGGCGCACCAGGAAGGTCACGTCGCCACCGGCCTCGGCCAGCCGTCCGCCGAAATATCCGCCCAGCGCGCCTGCTCCCAGCACCAGAATCCGCATGTGACTTTCCTTCCCAATGCCGACATATGCGCGTTACACCCGGCCCCTAGCTTCGAGAAGTCATGCGCCGCACACTCTCCCTCCTGATCCTGACCGGCGCCCTGCTGGGCACGGGCTATGTCTATGGGCGGCCCGCCATGGCTGCCCTCGGGCTGAGCTGGCCGGGAAGCACCCAGACCAGCGGCCCGCGCCTGAGGCTCGCCAGCGTGGATCGCGGGCCGATCACCGCCGTGGTTTCGGCCACCGGCACGGTGAACCCGCTGGTCACGGTCATTGTCGGCAGCCAGCTTTCCGGCCTCATCCGTGAATTGCCCGGCGATTTCAACCAGCGCGTCACCGCGGGCCAAATTCTGGCGCGGCTGGATACGCAGCAGCTTGAAGCCACCCGCGCCGCCGCCGCCGCCGACGCACTCTCCGCCCAGGCCGTCGTCGCCGTCGCCCGCGCCCAGGCCGAGCGGGCGCAATCCGACGCCGTGCAGGCGCGCGCCGCCATCGCCGCCGCGCGCGGCGAGGCAAGCCGCGCCGAAGCGCTGTTGCGGGATGCCGAATACGAGGCCCGCCGCACCGAGGAACTCCGCCGCGCCGCCGTGGGCTCCATCCGCGATGCGACGCGGGCCGGCTTCATCGTGGATGGCGCGCGCGCCAATGTCGCGATCCAGCAGGCGCAAATCGCCCAGGCCGAGGCCAATATGATCTCGGCCGAGGCGACGGCGCGCACCGCCCTGGCGCAAGTGGAGGCCGCCACCGCCACGGCCGAGCAGCGCGCCGCGCAATTGCGGCAGGTGGAGGTCAGTCTCGGCTTCGCCTCCATCCGCAGCCCGATTGACGGTGTCATCGTCTCGCGCAGCGTGGATCTGGGGCAGACCGTCGCGGCATCGCTGCAATCGCCCACATTGTTCACCATCGCGGCCAATCTGAATGAGCTGGAACTCTGGGCGACGGTGGATGAGAGCGATATCGGCCGCATCCGCCCCGGGCAGAACGTGGCCTTCACGGTGGCCGCGCATCCCAGCGTCAACCTGCGCGGCACGGTGAAGGAAATCCGCCTGAGCCCGACCACGGTGAACAACGTCGTCACCTACACCGTCGTCGTCACGGCGGCGAACACCGATGGCCGCATGCTGCCGGGCATGACGGCGACTTTGCGCATCATCACCGATGAGCGCCCCGATGCGCTGCGCGTGCCCAATGCGGCGCTGCGCTGGCGTCCCGCCGGCGCAACACAGGGCCAGGCGGCCCAGCCCGCCAACCCCATGGAAGCCGCCCTGCGCGAGATGACCGACCTGACGCCCGCCCAGCGCCAGGAAGTGGAAGCCGCGGGACGCGAAATGCGCGAGCGCATGGCCGCCCTGCCCGCCGAACCCGAGGCCCGCCGGCAGCAGGCCCAGGCCGCGCGCCAGCGCCTGCAATCCCGCCTCAACGCCGTTCTCACGCCCGAGCAGCGCGCGCGCCTCGCCGCCGCCCGTGGCAGCCGCCCGGCCGGTGGCGCCGCCGGCACCGTGCATGTGGTGGAAGGCGACGGGACGCCCCGCGCCATCGCCATCCGCACCGGCCTGACCGATGGCAATGTGACCGAGGTGCTCAGCGGCGACCTCACGCCCGAAATGCAGGTGGTGGTCGGCACGGAACGCGCCGGCGCGGCACCCGTCCGCGCACCCACGGCCAGGCCACTGTTTTGACCGCGCTGATCGAGACGCGGGACCTCACGCGGCACTACCCCTCGGGCGAGGGCGTGGTGGCGGCGCTGGAAGGCCTCGACCTCGACATCGGCCCCGGCGAATTCGTTGCCGCCATGGGGCCATCCGGCTCGGGCAAGTCCACCTTCCTGAATTTGATCGGCTGCCTGGACCAGCCCACCCGCGGCCGCTATCGCCTGGCGGGTGAGGATGTGGCGGCCCTGCCACCGGATCGCGTGGCCGCGCTGCGGGGCGAGCAGATCGGCTTCGTGTTCCAGTCCTTCAATTTGCTCCCGCGCTCGGACGCGCTCGCCAATGTCGAGATGCCGATGCTCTATCGCGGCCTGCCGCGCCGCATCCGGCGCGAGCGCGCGGCCATCGCGCTGGAACGCGTGGGATTGGCGGCGCGGATGCACCACACGCCCTCCCAGCTTTCGGGCGGGCAGCAGCAGCGCGTGGCCATTGCGCGCGCCCTGGTGAACGGCCCCGGTCTGCTGCTGGCCGATGAGCCGACCGGCGCGCTGGACAGCCGCACGGGGCTGGAGATCATGGCACTGTTCCAGGCCTTGAACCGCGCGGGTGTGGCCATCCTCTGCGTGACGCATGATGCCGATGTGGCGGCCTTCGCCAGCCGCACCCTGCGCTTCCGCGATGGCCGGATGATCGAGGACAGCCGCTACCAGCCGGTGGATGCCGAAGCCATGTTGCGCCAGAAATTCCAATGAACGCGCCGCATCCCCAACCCGCACCGACGGCCCGCTCGGTCGCTCCCCTGCCGCCCTTGCCGCGCGGCCATGCGGGGCTTTCCATGGCCGAGGCCTTCCTCGCCGCCCTGGCCGCGCTGGCCGCCAACAAGCTGCGCGCGGCACTCACCGCGCTGGGCATCTTCATCGGCGTGGCGGCGGTGATCGTGACCGTCGCGGTGGGTGCTGGCGCGCGGCAGCAGGTGCTGGCGCAGATCCAGTCGCTCGGCGCCAACCTTCTTGTCGTATGGGGCGCCAATGTGCGGCTGGGCGGTGTTTCGCTCGGCGCCGGGCAGCGGCCCAATCTGAGCTGGGACGATGCGCAGGAAATTCCACGCCAGATCGCGGCCGTGCAGGTCGCGGCCGGCACTTCGCGCCAGCAGCAGCAGGTCGTCGCCGGCAACCAGAACTGGTCCACCGCCATCGTCGCGACCGACCCCGATTACTTCCTTGCCCATGACTGGCTGGCGTCCGAGGGGCGCTTCTTCACGCAGGAGGAGAGCCTCTCCGGCCGCAAGCTCGTCCTGCTCGGCGCGACGGTGGCGGAAAACCTGTTCGGCGATGAAGACCCGGTGGGCCGTGAAATCCGCATCCGCTCCACGCCCTTCGAGGTGCTGGGCGTGCTCGGCCGCAAGGGCCAGAACCCGATGGGCCAGGACCAGGATGACGTGGTCATCATGCCCTTCTGGACGGCGCGGCGCAGCGTGATGGGCGCATCGCGCGCCTTCGCGCGCTCGGTCGGCACCATCAGCGTGAAGGTGCATGAGGGCGAGAGCATGAGCGATGTGGAGGAGGAATTGCGCCAATTCTTCCGCCAGCGCCATCGCGTCGCCGCCAATGAGCCGGATACGGTTTCCATCCGCAACCTCAGCGAGATCGCCGCCACGCGCGATGCCTCGGCGCGCACGCTCTCGCTGCTGCTGGCCGCCGTCGCCGCCGTCTCGCTGCTGGTGGGCGGCATTGGCGTGATGAACATCATGCTGGTCAGCGTGACCGAGCGCACGCGCGAGATCGGGCTGCGGCTGGCTGTCGGTGCCAGGCGACGGGACATTCTGCGGCAATTTCTGCTGGAGGCGGTGCTGCTCGCGCTGCTGGGCGGCGCGGCGGGCGTGCTGGTGGGCGTCGGTCTCGCGCATTCGCTGGCCGGGCTGGCGGGCTGGCCGGTGCTGATCCAGTGGGATGCGGTGGCGCTGGCCGTCACTGTCTCAGCGCTCACGGGGCTGTTCTTCGGCTATTACCCGGCGCGGCGCGCGGCGAGCCTGGATCCCATCACCGCGCTGCGCCACGAATGATCAGGGCAGGTTTTCCCAACGCCTGAGCCGGCAGCCAGGCCGCGCCGTTTGGATCTTCACACAGGCGGCGCGCCTTCCGCCCGTTGCGCCGACATGCAACCGCCGCCCCCGTCAGGGGTGACGGACGATCCGGGCCAGCATCCGGCCCGCATCGCTCATCGCAGCAATTGCTGCATCCGGCCCAGCATGCCCCCCAGGTCGAGCCCCGGCTCGGGCGCTGCCGCGGCGCTGCCCGTGGGTTGCTGGCGGCGCAGGCTTTCGGTCGCGGCGGTGGTGTCGCTGAGGCGCAATTCGGTGGGCTGGGTCGTGGCGCTGGTATTGCTGCCGAGGCCCGCCATGCGAATCAACGCACGCTCAGCCGCCGGCAATTCCTGTGCGGCGCGGGCGGCATCGGCGCTGCGGGGGGCGCAGATCAGGCTGCGGCCCTCCAGCCCACAAGGCATTTCCAGCATGGGGTTGGTGCCCAAGCGCAGCTGCGCCGTGCCCGCCACGGCCAGCAGGCCGCGGGTGATGCTGTCCAGCGAGAGATCCCGCGCCGTCACCGCCGGCACCAGCCGCCCGCCGCGGTCCAGGATTTCGAAGGCCAGGCCCGCCCCCACGCCGGGCCGCTCCACCCAGTCGCGATGGCGCAGGATGCAGGCCGTGCGGTCCGTCATCCGGTCGGTCACGCAGGCCAGTTGCCAGGGGCCGATGGCCTCCGGCGCCGGCTGTGGCGCGGCTGGTTGAGCCAGGGCCGCGAGGGGAAACATCATCAGGGCGATGGCAATGCGCTTCATGGACGTTACCCTAGCAGGAAGATGGAGATGGACATGCACAGGATCACCCTCGCCGATGGCAGTTCCGTGGCGGCGCTCGGCCAGGGCACCTGGCATATGGGGGAAAGCGCGGTCAACCGAAAGGCGGAGGTCACAGCCTTGCGCGCGGGCCTCGATCTCGGCCTGACCCTGATAGACACCGCCGAGATGTATGCCGAGGGCGGCGCCGAGGAGGTGGTGGGCGAAGCCATCGCCGGGCGGCGGGATGAGGTGTTCCTCGTCTCCAAGGTCTATCCGCACAATGCCGGCAAGCGCGCCTTGCCCCAGGCCTGCGAGCGCAGCCTGAGGCGGCTCGGCGTCGAATGCCTCGATCTCTATCTGCTGCATTGGCGCGGCTCCGTTCCCCTGGAGGATACGGTGGAGGCGATGGAGCGCATGCGCGCGGCCGGAAAAATCCGGCGCTGGGGCGTCTCCAACCTCGATGTCGAGGATCTGGAGGAGCTTGGCCCCGCACTGGCCGATTGCGCGACCGACCAGGTGCTGCTGAACCTGGAGCATCGCGGGCCGGAGCATGACCTGCTGCCCTTCTGCGCCGCACGCGGCATGCCGGTGATGGCCTATTCGCCGGTCGGCCAGGGCGGTGCGCTGCTGCGCCATGCGGGGCTGGCCGCCGTGGCGCAGGCGCGCGGCGCCACGCCGGCGCAGGTGGCGCTGGCCTGGACGCTCTCCCGCCCCGGCGTCATCAGCATCCCCAAGGCCACGTCGCTTTCGCATCTGCGGGAGAATGCGGCGGCACGCGAGATCATCCTGACGCCGGCGGAACATGCGGCGCTCGACGCCGCCTTCCCGCCACCGCGCCGCAAGCGGCCGCTGGCGATGCTGTAACGCGCCATCAGAAGCGTGATTGCAACCGGAGGAAGACCCGCGTCTCGTCCCAATTGGCCGCCTTGTCGTAGCGGAATCCGGCGCTGAGATTGATGCGCTGGGTGATGGCGTAATCCATGTCCGCCCGCAGCCCGCCCACGAAATTCTGCTGGTTCTGCGTGGGGAAGCTGGTCAGCATCGGCAGGGGGCTGCTTGCCGCCCGCGCCACGAGCTGGCGCTGGAGCGCCGGGTCATTGGAGAAATAAGGCGTCGCTTCCTGGCGGAAGACGGCATAGCCGGCGGTGGCGCCCAGGCGGTACCTGAAATCACCCGAGCGGCCACGGAAATCCACCGGCACATTGAAGGCCGTGTAGGTCTGCGGACTGAAATAGCCGCCGCTGCCAAAGGTGAAATTGCTCTGGTTCCGGTCAAAGCCGAAATAGACCAGGTCGGTGCCGATGTTCAGATCGCCATTCGCGCTGCGAATCACCGGGTAGGAGAAGCCGGCCCCGCCCTCGATGCGCGCATTGCTCGGCACATTCTGCCCCTCAAAGATCGAGTAGCCGAGGCCCGCATAGATATAGCCAGGCCCCAGCGGCAGCTCGATCTGCGCGCGGCCGCCCGTGCGGACCACATTGCCCCAGTTGCGGCCGGTGAACTGGTCCCGCTGGCCCGCCCAGGAGAGCAGGCTGTCCTCGACCGAGCGTCGCTCACCCGTCAGGCGGATGCGTGCCGTGCCGATCTGCGGCGCGACCTCGATGCCGCCCAGCAGGGTGGAGGTCGGGAAGCCAAGCGGCGAGGAGCCGACATCGAAGCGGAAGGCGTCGCCGCGCCGGTAGGTCACGCCAAGCGCCACGCCCGCCGCCGTGCTGCGCGGATTTTGCACCCCGCCGAAGAGCGAGCCCGTGCCGAAGCGCTGCTGCGTGCTGGCATCCGTGCCCAGCGTGCCGGAATCCAGCGTGACGGCGGTGACATTGGCCGTCATGCGTCCGCCAATGCCGGGCAGCGTCACCTCGGTCTCCAGCGGCGCGCGCAGGTCCAGCAGGCGATCCAGGCCCGAGCTGCCGGAGCGCTGCCGCAGATGGCCGGCAAGGGTGGCGCGCGGCGCATCGCGCTCCTCCAGCGTGGCCAGTTCCTGCGCGATTTCACGCGTCAGGCGGTCCGTCGGCTGGGTCGGCGCGCCCGCCACCACGGGCAGGGGGGTCGTGGCGCCGGGGCGGAGGAAGGGGTTGGGCTGGCCGCTGGCGGCTGCCGCCACGCCGGTGGGCGTGGTGCCCGCCGCGGTGCCAAGCTCCGCCCGGCGCTGGGCCAAGGCGGTCTCCAGCGCGCGGCGGGCGCGATCCTCCTGGTTGAAGGCCAGCGCCACGCGGGCTCCGAGCAAGGTCAAGCGGCTCTCGCGCGGGAAGATCTCCTGCCCTTCGGCCAGCAGCGCCTCGGCGCGGGCGCGTTGGCGGAGCGCGATGGCGGCATCGATCGCGCCCTGGCGGGCGTCGAAATTGCGCGGGTTGCGCGCCAGCATCGCCTCCGCGATGCGCTGCGCCTCGCGCGGGTCCCGCGCGCCCTGGTAGAGCCGCGCCAGGGCCAAATTGGCCTCGGTGTTCTCGGGATCGCGCTCCAGGGTCGGGCGCAGGCGCTCGAAGGCCTGCGCCTGGTTGCCCTCGTCATTCAGCCGGTCGGATGAGCGGACGGCGATGCCCGCGCGCAGCGAGGCCACGTCCCGCCTTTGCTCGGGCGTCAGGGTGGCGACGCCATCCAGTTGCTCGGCGAGCGCGAGCGCCTCGCCATCCAGCCCGATGCCCAGCAAGGCGCCGGCGATGGCGAGGCGGCTTTGCGGCCCGGCCATGCGGTTGGCGGCCTCCCCCACGCGCGCCGCCTCGGCCGCGCCGAAGCGGTCATTGGCCTCGCCAAAGGCGCGGATGACGGCGGCGGCAGTGCTGCCGGTCGGGTCCGGGCGGGCGGCGATGGTCAGCAGTTGCACCCGCGCATCGGCCGTGGTGCGGCCCAGCCCGCGCGCCGCGCGCTGCACGTCGCGCTGGGTGCGGATGCGCGCATGCAGGCGGGACATGTCGGCGCTGCGCGCGGCGGGCGGGATGCGGTTCAGGTAATTCTCGGCATCCGCGACGCGGCCCTCCTCATCGGCGAAAAGCGCGGCGGCATAGAGGTTGTCGGCGCGGGGATCGCCAATCAGCAGCTCCTCCATCGTGGTCCGCGCCGGCACCAACTGCCCCTGGCGGCGCAAGGCGCGGGCCAGGTCGAGGCGCAGCCAGGGATCATTCGGCGCGTTGGTCAGGGCCTGGCGCAGCAGCGCCTCGGCCACGAAGGGGTCGGTGGCGCGTGCTGCCTCGGCGCGCAACTGGCCACCCGGGCCGCTCGGCTCGGCGGCGGCGCGCTCACCGTGGCGCGGCGCGGCTTCGGCGATGCGCGGCAATTCGGCGAGGCGGCCTTGCGCGCGCAACGCCTGGGCGAGGCCCTCGCGCGCGGGGGCGAAGCCGGGCCGGCGCGCGAGGGCGGTGCGGAAGCGCTGCTCCGCCGCCGCCGCATCATTGCGGCGCAGCGCGATCTGGCCGAGCAGGACCTCGATATCCGTCCGGTCCTCGACGGTACGGCGGGCGGCGCTGCGGGCGATGGTGTCGGCCGTGTCCACATCGTTGCGGCGCAGGGCCGCGCGGGCCTCGGCCAGTTCCAGCCCATAGGCCGCGCCATCCAGCGCGCCCTGCCATTGCGCCGCGCGGCCTGGCTCGGTTGCGATGGCGCGTTCCAGCAATTGCCGGGCCTCGGCCGGGCGGTTCTCGCGCAGGCGCACGATGCCAAGGCCGCCCAGCGCATCGGCGTCACGCGGATTGGCGGCGAGTGCCGCTTCGAATTGCCGGGCGCTGTCACGCAGGCCGGCCGCGCCGCCGGTCTCCAGGCGCTCAAAACCTTCCTGACGCAGCGCCGCGCCGGGGTCAGGCCGAGGGGTGGCGGCCTGGGCTGCGGCCTGGGCAACCTGCTGCGCCTGGCGCAGATCGGGGTCATTGGGAAAGCGCTGGAGATAGGCCTGGATGAGCGGCGCATAGGCGGGGTCGCTCGCGCTCCAGTTCAGCGCCTGGCGCCAGGCGCGGCGCGCTTCATCGCCCACTTCGGGGTCATTGGCGAGGGCGCTGAGGCGGCGAATGCCATCCTGCCGGGTCGCCGGCTGGAAGGTCAGGGTCTGGGCGAAGCTCAGCCGCGCGCGCGGCGTCGCGGTCGGGCTTTCGGCCAGGCGGGCCAGTCCGCGCCGGCCTTCCTCGGCGCCGGCCTGGGTTCCGGCCAGGACCGAGAAGTATTCCTGCTGCAAGGCGGGAGGCGGGCCGGCCGAGCCGAAGGCCTGCCGGTAGCGGGCGGCGGCTTCCTCATTGCGGCCCTCCCGCGCGAAGCGCCGGGCTTCCTCGATCGCGTTGCGATCCATGCTGGCGGCGCGGATGGCGGCCTCGGCCGCGCTGCGCTGCTCCTCGGTGCCGCCGGCTTCGCGCAGGCGGGCGGTGAGGACGGCGGCACCGGCGCGATTGCCGCGCGCGGCCTCGATCCGGGCAGAGAGGGCGAGGGCCTGGGTGTTGCGCGGCTCCACCGCAAGGGCGCGCTCGATGGAGGATGCGGCAAGGTCAAACCGCTCCAGCCCGAGCCAGCGCTCGGCCTGACGGATCAGGATGTCCACGGGCCGCGCAGCCGAACTCGCCGCCGACACCAGCGTGGCGGGCGGCCCGGCGCCCAAGGGTTGCGTCTGCGCGGCGGCGGGGACCACAGCCACTCCGCTGAGCAGAAAGGCCATAGGCACACCACGCATCACATCATTCCCCCGGAGTGAAAGAATCTCACGAATTCGTGCGCGCACGCAACCTGGAAAGCGCGCGCCGGCGCAAGATCCAGAAGAAAGACACCCCAATCAGCGCGGCCGAACCCAGCATGAGCAGCAACATCCGCTCCGGCCGCTCCCCCAGCCAGATCTGCGGCAGCATCCACCAGGGCAGCCTGCCGACCGAATAGGGCATGGCGGTGCGGAAGCTCTCGACCCGCCCGCCGGTCAGCAACACGAGATCGCCCTGGATGCGCGGCGCCAGCACGGAGTCGGTCAGGGCGGCCACCATCTGGGTGATGGCGGCGGGCGTGACACCCGTGATCGCCACGACCGAACGCCCCGATTGCAGCGGGCTTTCGCCACCCAGCAGCGCGGCCATCCCCTCGCCCGAGCCAGCATTCAACAGGGTGCTGGCACGGCCACGCTCGGCGCTGCCCGGCGCGTCGAGGAAGATGCCGCGGATATCCTGCAGGACGCTGGGGGCGGCCAGCGTCAGGCGTTCGCCCTCGATCCGCAGGGGCGCGTCGCGAAACAGGGTGGTCAGCGCCGGCTGGCGGCCCAGCGTGCCGATCACCAGCAAATCCCGCTGCGAAACCGAGGGCAGGCCGCCCGGCGTCACCACCTGGATGCCGGTGGAGGCGAGCCCCACCGTCGCGGCCAACTGCCCCACCACATCGAGGAAGGCGCCGATTTCCAGCGGATTGGCCCGCTCGGGCAGCACCACCGCCATGTCCGAGAGATCGGCCATGCGGGTGAAGGGGAAGCCGGATGAGGCGAAGAAGCCCAGATTGGGCATGCGCGCATACCGGTGGCCGCGCCGCAGATCCACCGTGCTGCCCGGCTCGATGGCCGCGCGCACATCGGCGGGCACGGCCACGCAATCGCCACGCGCCAGCGGCCGCATGTCGAAGCGCAGTTGCAACTCATCGCGGCCGAGCACGAGGTAATGCGGGATTTCCAGGCGGCCCGTGCGCGTGGCGGAGCTGAAGCCCAGTTGCTCGGCCA
>Ga0136707_1000032_pt1 | contig 21224 bp, 16 predicted proteins | sample 4C3metaG_FD_101397 | JGI IMG/M metagenome (GOLD analysis project Ga0136707, IMG submission 101397) | Freshwater bacterial and archeal communities from Indian Creek, Illinois, USA - 4C3 metaG | ecosystem: Environmental > Aquatic > Freshwater > Unclassified | place: USA: Indian Creek, Illinois...
CCGCCGACCGTCCAGCCGACATCGGCGGTGGTCACGCTTTCGATGAAGTCGGTGTCGGGATGGGCGGCAAGATGGGCCTGAAGCTCGGCCACCGGGCGCAGGGGAAGGCAGGAACCGGAAGCAAGATAGACATGGCCGACCGCGGGGAAGTCGTCGAGGAGCCGGGTCGCGGCAAGGGTTGCGGCTTGCACCAGACCGAAGGTGCCCCATTCGCAGGCGACGCGGGCCGAGAAGCGGACCTCGGCAAGATCGGCGAGCGCGGCCTTCAGCCGGTCGAGGTCGGCATCGGGCACGCGGCGGTCGAGATGGATGACCACCGGGCAGCCCTGCGTCGCCCAGTGGCGCGCAACCGCGGCCGCGCGGTCAAGCGCGCTGTGGCAGAGCATGGCGATCCCGACCGTCACGCCCAGTTTCCCTTCGACATCAGGCCCAGCGTTTCAAGCTGGCGCCAGTTGACATATTTCTCGCTGGCATTGCACCACATGTCGCCTTCTTTCGCGATGCCTTCGCGATAGGCGCGGTATTCGTGGCTTTCGGCATAATGCTGGCGGCGGCGCAGTTCCTCGTCGGCCTTCCGGGCGAAGGTGTCGAGGAACTTGGCGTGCAGAAGGCAGCCCGAGGGCTTTTCGCCGGCAGTGTCCTCGTAGACGAGGTTCAGGCCGCGCGGCAGCAGCATGTGGGTGGAACTGACATAGGCAAGGCTGCGGTCCCACTTGACCAGCGGGATCTTGTTCAGCGCCGGGGCCTTTGCCGGCGCGTCGGCGAAGAACCGGCGGGCGCGGGGGCCGCCCTGGATCCAGAGGTTGCGGAAGCGGGGGTTGCGGGCGATCGTGTAGTTGCCGCTGTCGAAATACTGGGCGATCTCGAAGGGGTTCTGGCCTTCGCGGTAGGGCTGGGCCTGGATGTCGCCCTTGGGGTACATGTCGAGGAGCATCCCCGCGAAGCTGCGGGTCCCGGCGCTGTCGAGCCAGTCGGTCAGCGCGCGCAGCGGGCGGGTTTCGCAGAACGGATAGACGAGGAATTCGTCGACATCGACGGTCAGGCACCAGCGGCCGTGCCCGTGGCGGCGCAGGAGCGACATCAGCCAGTCCATCCCGTGGCGCGACTGCCGGTAGCCGTGCGCGGTGGTCCAGAGCGAGACATCGGGCTGCTCGGCCAGATAGGCGCGGCTGCCGTCATCCGAGGCGTTGTCGACGAGAAGGAAATGGTCGATCCCGAGCTTGCGGTAGTAGTCGAGGAAGTAGGGCAGCCGCAGGCGTTCGTTGCGCAGGGTCGAGAACAGCAGGATCGGCTGGCTGCGGCGGTCGGGCAGGCGATTGACCACGGGGGCAAGCTGGCGGCCGCGGCGCAGCGCGCGGGCGAGCAGATACTGACGCCAGAGCCTGAGGCGGAAGGTCGCGATCAATCCCATCCCGCCCGCCTCACGTCCAGCCCCCGCGCGACATGAGGCCCAGCGCCTCCATCTGGCGCCAGCCGGTGTAGCGGGTGGAGGCAGGCCCGTGCAACACCGGGTCCGCGGTCAGCCGGTCGTAATATGCGGCATATTGCGCCCCGTCGGCGAAATGTTCGCCGCGCGCCTTTTCCTCGGCCGAGCGGTCGATGATTTCGGGCAGGAATTTGGTGTGCAGCAGGATGCCCGAGGTCAGTTCGCCCCCGTCGGTGGCATAGACCTGGTTCAGGCGCGGCGGCAAAAGCGCGTGGGTCGAATTGACATAGGCGTAGCGCCGGTGCCAGCGGACGAGCGGGGTCTTGTTCAGCGTCGGCGCGCGGCGCGGGGTCGCGCCGAAGAAGGCGCGGGCGCGGGCGCCGCCCTGGACCCAGAGATTGCGCATCCGGGGCTGGACCTGGACCTGGTAGTTCCCGGCGTCGAAGAAGGGCAGATGCGCGATCGGGTCGTCGCCCGGCACATGCCCGCCTTGCGAGACCGGGCCGGCGGGATACATGTCGACCGTGAGCGCGCCGAAGGAGCGGCGGCCCTGGGTGTCGAGCCAGCCGGTCAGGGCCGGCAGCGGGCGGGTCTGCCAGTGCGGGTAGATCAGGATCTCGTCGGCATCGAGGGTGAGGCACCAGTGGCCATGCCCGTGGACGAGCATCAGCCAGGTCAGCCAGTCTATCCCGAAGCGCGAGGCCTTGTAGCTGGCGGCCGTGTGCCAGAGCGAGACGTCGGGCTGGTCGGCCAGCGCTTCGGCGGTGCCGTCGGTGCTGGCGTTGTCGACGACGAGGAAGTGGCGGACGCCGAGCCGGCGGTTGTGCGCCAGCAGGAAGGGCAGGCGCGTGGCTTCGTTGCGCAGGCAGAGAAAGCACAGGATGTCGCCCGGCGCGATCGCGGAGGTCCGGTCGGCGCGGCAGGCGAGCTCGCGGCGGCGGCGCAAGGCGCGCAGGAGCAGGCGCTGACGGCGGATGCGAAGGCCCCAGGCGAGCCGGAGGCCCGGCAGGCCGGGCACCCGGTCGGGCAGGGTGCCGATCGGGCAGGCATGGGGCAAGACCGCCCCCGGACCGGAACGGCTGGCCAAGACCTACTGCGCCGCCTTCTGCATGGCCATCAGGTCGTGCAGAAAGGCCTGGAACTCGCCCCCCAGATCGGGGTGCGAGAGGCCGAAGGCGACGGTGGCCTGCAGAAAGCCGATCTTGGAGCCGCAGTCGTAACGCTCGCCGCGGAAGCGCAGGCCGTGGACGCCGGTCTTGCTGCCCGTCTCCTCGGCGATGGCGTCGGTCAGCTGGATCTCGCCGCCCGCGCCCTGCTTCAGCCGGTTGAGGTTGGTCAGCACCTGCGGCGTCAGGATGTAGCGGCCGATCACGGCGAGGTTCGAGGGCGCGTCTTCCGGTTGCGGCTTTTCCACCATGCCCTTGACGCGGACGATGGCGCCGCTGTCCCCGCCGCTGTCCCCGCCGCTGTCCCCGCCGATGTCGAGGATGCCGTAGCTGGCGGTGCGGCCGGGCGGCACCTCCATCGTGGCGACCATGCAGCCGCCGGTCTCGGCATGGGCCTCGACCATCTGCTGCAGGCAGGGACGATCGGCGGCGATGACGTCGTCGGGCAAAAGGACGGCGAAGGCTTCCTCGCCGATCAGGCGGCGGGCACACCACACGGCATGACCAAGGCCCATCGGCCGGTTCTGCCGGACATAGGCGATGGCGCCGCTGTCCATGTAGGTCGCCTTGAGGACCTCCAGAAGGTCGGTCTTGCCCTTCTTGCGCAGCTCGGATTCCAGTTCGGGCGCGTGGTCGAAGTAGTCTTCCAGCGCGGATTTGCCGCGCGAGGTGACGAAGATGAATTCCCTGATCCCGGCGGCGCGCGCTTCGTCGATGGCATACTGGATCAGGGGGCGGTCGACCAGCGTCATGATCTCTTTCGGGATCGACTTGGTCGCGGGCAGGAACCGCGTGCCAAGTCCTGCCACGGGGAACACGGCCTTGGTGATCTTCTTCGTCTTCATGCCTGACCTGTCTGTGCCTGACGGAGTGCTGCTGTCCCGGGCTCGGGCGGCCATTGCTCCGTTCGCCGGTGAATCTGGCCTTATGCGGGCCGTCCAGCGGCAACATTGTTAAACTGCACCCTCACAACGCGCGATGCACGAAAAAGTTGCGTGACTGGAAACGGTTTATCTTCCGGGCGCCAACCGGGCGGTTTCCTGCGCGGCGTGCAGCATCGCCTCGATGATCGCGACATCGGAAGGGTTGTTCAGTTCCCAGAAGGGGCGACCGCGCGCCTCGACCGCGACGCAGAGGACCGCGCGGCCCTGCTCGAGAAAGCGGAGCTGTTCGAGGCCCTCCAGCGTCTCGAGCGGGCCGACGGGCCAGGCGGGATAGGCGGCGAGCGCGGCGGGGCGGTAGGCGTAGACCCCGACATGGTGGAAGACCGGGGTCGGAGCGTCGGGGGCATGGTCCTGCGCGAGGTGGGGGATGACCTCTTTCGAGAAGTAGAGCGCGCGGCCGCCGGCGCCGAAAACGGCGGTGGTGCCGCCGACCCGGCCCGCGCGGCGGTCCGCGAGGAGCCCCGCGACGGCGCGGCCGTCGCAGCGCAGCACGGGGGTCGCGAGGTCGGCGACGGGGTCGGCGGCCAGCGCGGCGATCAGGCCCTCGACGAACCAGGGCGGGGTCAGCGGGGCGTCGCCTTGCAGGTTCACCACGATGTCGTGGCCGGGCAGCAGGGCCGCCACCTCGGCGCAGCGTTCGGTGCCGTTTCGCGCGGCCGAGGAGGTCATGATGACCTCGGCCCCGAAGGCGGCGGCGTGGTCGGCGATGCGGTCGTCATCGGTGGCGATGACGGTGCGGTGGTGGCCCGCGACGGCCAGCGCGGCCTCCCAGCTGCGGCGGATCAGGGTCTTGCTGCCGTCGGGACCGGTCAGGGGCACGAGCGGTTTGCCGGGGTAGCGGCTGGAGGCATGGCGGGCGGGAATGGCGATGAGGACCTTCATGCCAGCGCCACCCCGGGGGCGAAGGCGATGAAATGCGGGTTGTCCCAGCCGGGCTTTCCGTAGACGAGCGGGCTGTGGTCGTCAAAGCGGACCACCCGGCCGCCCGCGCCGCGCAGGATGGCATCGCCGGCGGCGGTGTCCCATTCCATGGTGCGGCCGAGGCGGGGGTAGAGGTCCGCCTCGCCCGTGGCGACGAGGCAGAACTTGAGCGACGAACCGGCCGAGGTCATGTCGCGGACGGCGTAGCGCGCGATGTAGTCGTCGGTCGCCCGGTCGCGGTGCGACTTTGAGGCGACGACCATCAGCGCCGCATTGTCCGGGGCGGGATTGACGCGCAGGGCGACCAGCCGGCCGACGTGCCCCTCGTCGTGCCGTGGATGATCCGGGGGAAGCAGTTCCTCGACCGACGCGCCATCGGCAAGGCTGTAGAACAGACGGTTCTGCGCGGGGGCGTAGACGATGCCATGCGTGGGCGTGCCGTCCCGGACCAGGGCGATGTTCACGGTGAAATCGCCGCGGCGCTGGATGAACTCGCGGGTGCCGTCGAGGGGGTCGACGATCAGGAAGGTGCGGGCCGAGAGGGCGTGGGTCGCGGCCTGTTCCTCGGTGATGAGCGGCAGGTCGGGGAAAGCCGCACGCAGGCCTGCGGCGATGAGGGCATCGGCGGCCTCGTCCGCCTCGGTCACCGGCGAGGCGTCGCCCTTGGCGCGCACCTCGAAATCGGGGCTGTGGTAGACCTGAAGGATGCGCGCGCCCGCCGCGAGAGCCAGGCGGCGCATCTGGGACACGAGGGCGGCGAGGTTCATCACTTCTCCTGTGGCGGCGATCTGGGCGGTTGAAGCCGGGGCCTGCGGCCCTTATCCTTCGGCGCTAACGGAACGGCAAGGTTTCCCGCGCTAGGGTTCCGGACGACGCGAGGTTTGCCCGCCATGTTCCGCCACAACGGTCGCCGCAGCTCGACCCTGATGACCGGGTTCGAAACCCTGGAACTGATCTTTCACGCCTCGGTCCGGCAGCTGCGCAAGACCAACGGCAATGCCGTGCTGGGGCTGGTGATCGCGGTCGTCCAGGCGCTGCTGCTGCTGGTGATCATGTATGTGCTGATGAGCGTGCTGGGCATGCGGCGGATCGCGGTGCGCGGCGACTTCATGCTGTACGTCATGTCCGGCGTGTTCATGTTCATGACCCACATCAAGGCGATCGGGGCGGTGTCTTCCGCAGACGGGCCGACCTCGCCGATGATGATGCATGCGCCGATGAACCCGATCATCTCGATCTGCGGCGCGGCGCTGGGGGCGCTCTACCAGCAGACACTCGCCGCCATCGTCATCCTGTTCGTCTACCACGCGGTCTTTACCCCGATCACCATCGAGCAGCCGGTCGAGATGATCGGAATGTTCCTGATGTCCTGGGTATCGGGGGTGGGCATCGGCATGGTGCTGCTGTCGGCGCGCCCCTGGCAGCCGGAGTTCGTGGGCATCCTGACCAGCGTCATCATGCGGGTCAACGTGATCGCCTCGGGCAAGATGATCCTGGCCAACACCGCCAGTCCGACGATACGCAACCTCTTTGACTGGAACCCGCTGTTTCACACGATCGACCAGGGGCGGGGCTTCATCTTCCTGAACTACACGCCGCGCTACACCTCGGTCGAATACCCGCTCTATGTGACCCTGGTCTGCGTGATCATCGGCCTGATGGCGGAATTCTTCACCCGGCAATATGCTTCGGCCAGCTGGAACACCCGAAGATGATCCGCACGCTCGCGCTGGTGCTGTCGCTTTGTGCCGGGTCGGCGGCGGCCGAGATGTATCCCGTGCTCGCCGAGGTGACCGGGGTGGCGGCTTCGTCGGCGCTGAACATCCGGGCCGCGCCGGACGCCGGGGCCGCGATCATCGGGACGCTGGCACCCGATGCCACGGGGATCGAGGTCGTCGCGGTGGCCGATGGCTGGGCGCGCATCAACCACGGCGAGGCGACGGGCCATGTGGCCCTGCGGCATCTGCGTCTGGCCGAGGGGCCGCCCTGGACTGCGCTGGCGGCGCCGCTTGCCTGCCATGGCACCGAACCGTTCTGGTCCCTCGACATCGATCCCGTGGCGGGAACCGCAACCTTCCGGACCCCCGAGCCGTCGGGGGCCCGCGCAGAGCCGATCGCCCAGCGCTGGCCCGGCCAGCCCTGGGCGCAGACCGCCGCCCTTGCCCTGCCCGAAGGGCTCGTGGTTCTGCGACCGGCCGCATGCAGCGACGGCATGTCGGACCGTGGCTTCGGCATCGCCATCGACATCTTCCTGAGCGAACCCGCGGGCGGGCGGCATTCGGGCTGTTGCAGCCTGGACATCCGGTAGGTCGCGATGCGTGCCGCGCCCGCGAAGTTTTGCCGAAGACTCTGCCTGGCAGCCGTTGCAGGGCCTTTGGCACCCGCCTATATACGCCAGACACGATGGCGGGCCGCCGGACCTGCCGCCAAATCCATGGTGCGGATGCCGAACGGTTCAGGGTCCGCGCCGGAACATCGCCTGAAGTAAAGGGATACGAACATGGCCAAAGTGATCGGTATTGACCTCGGAACGACCAACTCCTGCGTTGCCATCATGGACGGCTCGCAGCCCCGGGTGATCGAGAATTCGGAAGGTGCCCGCACGACGCCCTCCATCGTCGGCTTTACGGAAAGCGAGCGTCTGGTCGGCCAGCCTGCGAAACGCCAGGCCGTGACCAACCCCACCAACACCGTGTTTGCCGTCAAGCGCCTGATCGGGCGCCGCCACGACGACGCCGCGCTGTCGAAGGACCTCAAGCACCTGCCCTACAAGGTGGTGAACGGCGGCAACGGCGACGCCTGGGTCGAGGTGCGGGGCGAGAAGTATTCGCCCAGCCAGATTTCGGCCTTCATTCTGCAGAAGATGAAGGAGACCGCCGAGTCCTATCTGGGCGAGCCGGTGACCCAGGCCGTGATCACCGTGCCGGCCTATTTCAACGACGCCCAGCGCCAGGCGACCAAGGACGCCGGCAAGATCGCGGGCCTCGAGGTGCTGCGCATCATCAACGAACCGACGGCGGCCGCGCTGGCCTATGGTCTGGACAAGAAGGAGACCAAGACCATCGCCGTCTATGACCTTGGCGGTGGCACCTTCGACATCACGATCCTGGAAATCGACGACGGGTTGTTCGAGGTGAAGTCGACGAACGGCGATACCTTCCTCGGCGGCGAGGATTTCGACATGCGGATCGTCAGCTACCTCGCGGACGAGTTCAGGAAAGAGCATGGCGTTGATCTGACGCTGGACAAGATGGCGCTGCAGCGGCTGAAGGAAGCGGCGGAAAAGGCGAAGATCGAGCTCAGCTCCTCGAGCCAGACCGAGATCAACCAGCCCTTCATCAGCATGGACCGCAACACCGGTCAGCCCCTGCACCTGGTGATGAAGCTGAGCCGTGCCAAGCTGGAAGGCCTGGTCGAGGATCTGATCAAGAAGTCGATCAAGCCCTGCCAGGCCGCGCTGAAGGATGCCGGCGTCTCGAAAGAGGACATCGACGAGGTGGTGCTGGTCGGCGGCATGACCCGGATGCCGCGCGTCGTCGAGGAAGTGACCAAGTTCTTCGGCAAGGAACCCCACAAGGGCGTGAACCCCGATGAGGTCGTGGCGCTGGGCGCGGCGATCCAGGCGGGCGTGTTGCAGGGCGACGTCAAGGACGTGGTGCTTCTGGACGTAACGCCGCTCAGCCTCGGGATCGAGACGCTGGGGGGTGTCTTCACCCGGCTGATCGACCGCAACACGACGATCCCGACGAAGAAGTCCCAGGTGTTCTCGACCGCCGAGGACAACCAGAACGCGGTGACGATCCGGGTCTTCCAGGGCGAGCGCGAGATGGCCGCCGACAACAAGATGCTGGGCCAGTTCAACCTGGAACAGATTCCGCCCGCGCCGCGGGGCGTGCCGCAGATCGAGGTGACCTTCGACATCGATGCCAACGGCATCGTGTCGGTGAAAGCCAAGGACAAGGGCACCAACAAGGAGCAGGCGATCACGATCCAGGCCTCGGGTGGCCTGTCGGACGACGAGATCGAGAAGATGGTCCGCGACGCCGAGGCGAATGCCGAAGCCGACCGGGAGCGCCGCGAGCTGGTGGAGACCAGGAACCAGGGCGAAAGCCTGCTCCATTCGACGCGGAAATCGCTGGCCGAGCATGGCGACAAGGTGGACCCGTCCACCGTCGAGGCGATCGAACTGGCGATGAGCCCGCTGGAAGATGCGCTGAAGGGCGAGGATGCGGGCAAGATCAAGGGCGGCATCCAGAACCTGACCGAAGCGGCGATGAAGCTGGGCGAGGCGATCTACAAGGCCAGCCAGTCCGAAGGCGCCAGCGGCGAGGGCGAGCCGCGCCCCGTGGATGGCGATGACATCGTCGATGCCGATTTCGAAGATCTGGGCAACAACAAGCGGAAGTGACGCCGCATGAACCGGAAGCGGGGGCGGTCTGGCAACGGGCCGCCCCGTTCCGGTTCGGTTTGGGGGTTTTGCCATGGCAAAGCGCGATTACTACGAAGTGCTTGGCACCCGGAAGGGCGCCTCGGCGGAAGAGCTGAAGAAGGCCTATCGCCAGAAGGCCAAGGAGCTTCACCCCGACCGCAATTCCGACAATCCACAGGCCGAAGCCCAGTTCAAGGAAATCAACGAGGCCTATGACGTCCTGAAGGACGAGCAGAAGAAGGCGGCCTATGACCGGTTCGGTCATGCCGCCTTCGAGGGCGGGATGGGCGGGGGGCCGCGTCCGGGCGGCGGCTATGGCCAGCAGGGCGATTTCGCCAGCGCGTTTTCCGACGTCTTCGAGGATCTGTTCGGCGACTTCATGGGTGGCCGCGGCGGCGGCGCGGGGCGCAGCCGGGCGCAGCGCGGGTCGGATCTGCGCTACAACCTCCGGGTGACGCTGGAGGAGGCCCATGCCGGCAGCCAGAAGACGATCAACGTGCCGACCTCGGTGACCTGCGAGGTCTGCCACGGCTCGGGCGCCGAAGGCGGCGCGGAGCCGGTGACCTGCCCCACCTGCAGCGGCATGGGCAAGGTCCGGGCACAGCAGGGCTTCTTCACGGTGGAGCGGACCTGCCCGCAGTGCAACGGCATGGGCCAGATCATCAAGAACCCCTGTCGGACCTGCGGCGGCCATGGCCGGGTGCAGAAGGAGCGGACGCTGTCGGTCAACATCCCGCAGGGGGTGGAAACCGGCACGCGGATCCGCCTGGCCGGCGAGGGCGAGGCAGGCCTGCGCGGCGGGCCGCAGGGCGATCTGTACATCTTCATCGAGGTGAAGGAGCACGCGATCTTCCAGCGCGACGGGGTGCATCTCTTTTGCCGGGTGCCGGTTTCGATGCCGACGGCCGCGCTGGGCGGCGAGGTCGAGGTGCCGACGATCGACGGTGGCAAGGCGCGGGTCAAGGTTCCGGCCGGCGCCCAGACCGGCAAGCAGATGCGGTTGCGGATGAAGGGGATGCCCGGCCTGCGCGGCGGGACGATGGGCGACATGGTGATCGAGCTTGCGGTCGAGACGCCGGTGAACCTGACCGCGCGGCAGCGCGACCTTTTGCGCGAGTTCGAGGCGCTGTCCGAGGAAAACAACCCCGAGGGGCACACGTTTTTCTCGAAGGTCAAGGGCTTCTGGGACGGGATGAAGGGCTGACGGGCAGGGTGGGGCCTGTTGCCCCTCCCGCCAAGCGGCCGCGTTAACCACTTCTTCACCATCGCGGGCAAGACTGCGGCCCATGACACGGTCGTTCCACGAACAACCCCTGCCCCTGTTCCCCGCGGGCGATGCCGACGAGGCTGCGCCCGAGGTGCTGGGCGGTCGGCTGCCCTCGTACATCGCCGATCATCGCGCGCGGTTGCGCGAGCGGTTCTCCTTGGCCGGCGGGCAGGCCCTGCCGGACTATGAACTGCTGGAACTGGTCCTGTTCCGCGCCATTCCCCGGCAGGACGTGAAACCCCTCGCCCGGCTCCTTCTTGACACCTTCGGCGACTTCAATCGCGTCATAACCGCCTCCCCCGCGCGGCTGCAGATGGTCAGGGGGGCGGGGCCGGCCGTGGTGCTGGAGCTGAAGCTGGTCGAGGCGGCGGCGCAGCGGATGATGCGGGCGCGTGTGATCCAGAAGCCCCTGCTGTCGGGCTGGGATGCGCTGCTGGACTACTGCCACACCGCGATGGCGCATCGCGAGACCGAGCAGTTCCGCGTGCTGTATCTGGACCGCAAGAACGTGCTGATCGCGGATGAGGAGCAGGCGAAGGGCACCGTCGACCATGTGCCGGTCTATCCGCGCGAGATCGTGAAGCGCGCGCTGGAGCTGAACGCGAGCGCCATGATCCTGGTGCACAACCACCCGTCCGGCGACCCGACACCTTCGGAGGCGGACCTGACGATGACGCGGGCGGTGCAGGAGGCTTGCGGCGCGCTGGGCCTGGTGCTGCATGACCATCTGATCATCGGCAAGTCGCGCGAACTGAGCTTTCGGGCCGCGGGGTATCTCTAGAGCGGCTCGACCCCGGCGGGAAGGCCGGGGAAATCGGGGACGAGCCAGAGTTCGACCCGGCGGTTCAACTGGCGGCCGATGGCGGTTTCATCGCAGGCCATCGGCAGGGCCTCGCCGAAGCCTTCGACGGCGGGGAGGGTCTCGGCGGGCAGGTCCGGAGCGATTGCGGCGAGTTCCAGCGCGACTTGCGCGGCGCGGTCGCGGGAAAGGGCAAGGTTCGCCTCGGCCGCGCCGGAGCCATCCGAAAAGCCGGCCAGCAGCATGCGTTCGTTGCGGAACCGGCCAGAGGCGACCAGCATCGCGAGATCGGCCAGGTTGTCGCGCGACGTGGCGTCGAGCGTCGAGGAACCGTCCTCGAAGCGGAAGGTCAGCGACAGGCGGTCGGCGCCGTCCATGACCTCGACGAGGCGCTGCAGGTCGGCCAGGGTCACATCCGCACCCGCACCCCGGATGGCGTTGATCAGGCGCAGCCCGTCGGCGGTCATCGGCTGGCGGGTGGCGGCGCGGTCGACATAGCCGCTGGCGGCGATCACCTCTTGCGCGGCGGGCGTGCGCAGAAAGTCGAGAAACTCGCGCGCGAGGAGGGGCAGGCGGCGCGGCGGGGTCAGCAGCAGGACGGGCAGCGCGAGAGGGTAATCCTCGGCCTTGACGGCCAGGGCGGTCGGCAGAAGCGGAAAGCCGCAACTGTCGGTCAGGGGAATGCGGCGGGCGGGCAGCGTGGCCGAGCGGCCGGTGATGGCGATGGCCCAGGGGTCCTGCGCCACGGCCCGGGCCAGCGACTGCTGGTCGGGGTGCAGCAGCGTTGCGGCGACGGGCGTCCCCAGTCGCTCGGCCAGGGCGCGCTGCATGTCGACCTCGGGGCGGAGCGCATGAAGCACCACGGGCATGTCGGGGCCGCCGATCTGCGCCCAGTTCTCGACCTCGCCCGCGAGCACCCTGGCGAGGTTCACGGTCGAGATCTCGGGCGTCGGATTGTCGGGCGCGACGATGGCGACCAGGGCATCCATCGCGATGCTGTGGCTGCCGAAGCCGGGCTCGTCGATGTGGCCAAGCTTGATGTCGGCGGTCGCGTCCTGAACTGCGGCGGTGGCGGCGGTCGGCGAGAGCGGCTGAAAGCTGATCTCGGCGAGTTGCTTGCCGCTGACAGGATCGAAGATGCGGGAACGCAAGGGATCGGCCGGGTCGGGCTGGTACGAGAGGCCGCGCCGTTCGGCGAAGGCCTGGAACAGGGGCGAGACCAGGGCGGTGCCGGGGCCTTCGGCGCCGACGATGCGGATCACCGCGTTGGGCGCGATCAGGTCGGGGCAGGCCGGGCCTTCGCAGATGACGGCCTGGCTGTCGACGGTGAGCAGGCCATGGGAAGTCTCGATCCGGTAGAACTCGCCGTCATAGCCTTGCAGCACGCCGGTCAGCACGATGCCCCCCTCGCGCGCGACCAGCGCGACGTCCTGCGCCAGGGCGGGACCGAAGCCGACCACGGCGGCGACGATTGCCGCAACCCCTGCCCTCACGCCCATCTGTGCCAGCCGGCCCTTTACCTTGGAGGGTCGAGTGTCGGGGCGGGGAGAAGATTCTTCAACACCAGAATGTCGCCGGTGGTGCCGCAAAGCGGCAGGCGGGCGGAAATGCTGCTGCGGGTCAGCTTGCCCCGGTGGGCGAGCAGCGTGGCCACGGGGATGGTGCGGCCGCAAACATCCTCGGTGATGCGGAGTTCGAGGCTGGGATCGGTCGCCGCCAGATCCCGGGACGGACCGGTGTAGACCTGGATCAGGATCGGGGCGGGCATCAGCGGGGCGCCAAGGGTGGTGATGCCGCCGCCGCCCGGCGCATCGACGCGAAGGTCGAACTGCGCCGGCCAGGGCACTTGCACGGCAAAGCGCGAGACAGCGGCCAAGTCGGGAACCGTGACGCTGGCAAGCGCGATTCCCGACCCGTCGAGATAGGCCGCGACCATCGCATCGGCCGAGAATGCGGGGATCGTCTGGCGCAGCCGGCCATCCGGGCCGGTCATCGCGGTGAAGGCAAGTCCGGCATGGCGCAGGACCACCCGCTCACCGGCGTTGCATGGGGCCGAAAGGGCGAGGTCGATCATGGCGCCCGGGCGGGCTGTCAGCCGCAGCGAGATGGCGCAGGCGTCCGGCACGGCGGCCTCGGTGGTTGCGGCCACGGGCGTGATGCCGGTGACACGGCCCATTCCGGCTGGCTGGACCGCCAGGTCGAGGGAACCGGGGGGCGCAGCGGCATCGCCGGCGTCCACCGGCCCGCGCAGTGTCTCGACCGCGTGACCGGCGGCGACCGCCACTGCCAGCACCGATACAATCCGCAGCAGCGGCTTGATGCCGATCATCCAGAACACCCGAAACCGATTCGCACCCTGCAACGCTAGGATGCAAAACAGGCTTTGCGGTGGCTTTTCCGCGAAGGCCGTCCGGAATCTGCCGCCAATTTGTCACAGTTGGCCACAGTTGGCACGGTCAGCCACCTCACGCCTGGGCGATCAGGTCAGCCGGCCATGGCAATGCTTGAACTTTTCGCCCGAACCGCAGGGGCAGGGATCGTTGCGGCCCGGCTTGCCCCAGGTCGCGGGATCGTCGGCGTCGAAGCCCGGTATGGCGGGTGTCCGTGCGGTCTCCATGCCGGCGGCGGCGAATTCGGGCCGGGGCGCAAGATTGACCGGAGGCTGAGGCCGGGGCGCCGGCACCGCCGGCACTGGCACCGCCGGCGGTGGCACTGGCACTGGCACTGGCGCCGTCTGCTGCGCCAGCGCCTGGCGCAGCATCGCTTCCTGCTCTTCCCTCGTCACCGGACGGATGCGGGCCAGCTGCTGGCTGACCTGTTCGCGCAGCGAGTTCAGCAGGGCCTCGAACAGCTGGAACGCCTCGGTCTTGTATTCGTTCAGCGGATCGCGCTGGGCATAGCCGCGGAAGCTGACGACCGAGCGCAGGTGTTCCAGCCGCAACAGATGCTCGCGCCACTTGCCGTCGATGGCCTGGAGGAGGACCTGCTTTTCGATCGTGGCCATGGTGGCGGCACCGAAGAGGTCGCGCCGTTCGGCCATCATCCGGTCGGAGGCCTCGACGATCCGGTCGCGGACGCCGGCCTGGTCGACACCTTCCTCGGCGGCCCAGGCGGCAATGGGCAGATCGAGGTTCAGCATCTCGCGGCAGGCCGCGGCGAGGGCGGCGGTGTCCCAGCTTTCGGGATAGCTTTTCGGCGGCATGCTCAGATCGACGAGGTCGTCGATCAGCTGGTGCCGCATGTCGGCGGTGATGTCGGAGACCTGTTCGGACTGCATGATCTCCAGCCGCTGGCCAAAGATGGCGCGGCGCTGGTCGTTCATCACGTCGTCGAATTTCAGCAGCTGCTTGCGGACATCGAAATTGCGGGCTTCGACCTTGGCCTGCGCTTTTTCCAGGCTCTTGTTGACCCAGGGGTGGATGATGGCTTCGCCCTCGTGCATCCCGAGCTTGGACAGGACCTTGTCCAGCCGGTCCGAGCCGAAGATGCGCATCAGGTCATCCTCGAGGCTGAGGAAGAAGGAAGACCGGCCGGGGTCGCCCTGACGGCCCGAACGGCCGCGAAGCTGATTGTCGATCCGGCGGCTTTCGTGGCGTTCGGTCGCCAGGACGAAAAGCCCCCCGGCGGCCAAAACCCTGGCCTTCTCGTCGGCATGTTCGGCTTCGATGCGGGCGCGCACCTCGTCGGGGTGCAGCTGCGGATCGGCGGCGATGGCCTCGAGAACCTTCATCTCGACATTGCCGCCAAGCTGGATGTCGGTGCCGCGCCCGGCCATGTTGGTCGCGATGGTCACCGCGCCGAACTTGCCCGCTTCGGCGACGATGCGGGCCTCCTGCTCGTGCTGGCGGGCGTTCAGGACATTGTGGGCGATCCCGGCATCGGTCAGCAGTTTCGAGAGCTGTTCGGATTTTTCGATCGAGGTGGTGCCGACGAGGATCGGCTGGCCCTTCTCATGCGCCTCGCGGATCGATTTCAGGATGCCGTCGTATTTCTCGCGCGCGGTTCGGTACACCTGGTCATGCTCGTCCTTGCGGGCGACCGGGCGGTTGGTCGGCACCTCGACGACGCCAAGGCCATAGATCTCGCGGAATTCCTCGGCCTCGGTCGATGCGGTGCCGGTCATGCCGGAAAGCTTTTCGTAAAGCCGGAAGTAGTTCTGGAAGGTCACGCTGGCATAGGTGACATTCTCGGGCTTGATGCCCACGCCTTCCTTGGCCTCGATGGCCTGGTGCAGGCCGTCCGAAAGGCGGCGGCCCTTCATCATCCGGCCGGTGAATTCGTCGATCAAGAGCACCTCGCCGTCGCGGACGATGTACTGCTGGTCCTTGTGGAACAGCTTGTGCGCCCGCAGCGCCTGGTTGACGTGGTGGACGATGCTCGTGCTTTCCGGGGCGTACAGGCTCTGGCCATCGGGCAGGATCCCGGCCTTGAGCAGAAGCTCCTCGATCGCCTCGTTTCCTTCCTCGGTGAAGGTGACGTTGCGCGCCTTCTCGTCGAGCTTGTAGTGGTCCGCCGCCAGGCTCGGGATCACCGCATCGACGGCCTGGTACAGCGTGCCGCGGTCCTGGCTCGGGCCGGAGATGATGAGCGGGGTGCGCGCCTCGTCGATCAGGATGCTGTCGACCTCGTCGACGATGGCGTAGTAGTGTCCGCGCTGCATCATGTCGTCGATCGATGACTTCATGTTGTCGCGCAGATAGTCGAAGCCAAGCTCGTTGTTCGTGGCATAGGTGATGTCGGCGCGGTAGGCGGCGCGCTTTTCCTCGTCGGGCTGGTGCGAATAGACCACCCCGGTGGTCAGTCCGAGCTGGCCATAGACCTTGCCCATCCATTCCGCGTCGCGCTTGGCGAGATAGTCGTTCACGGTGACCACATGCACCCCCCGCCCGGTCAGCGCGTTGAGGTAGGCCGCGAAGGTGGCGACGAGGGTCTTGCCCTCGCCGGTCTTCATTTCGCTGATGTTGCCCTGATGAAGGAAGATGCCGCCCATCAGCTGCACGTCGAAGGCCCGCAGGCCCAGGGCGCGGCGCCCGGCCTCGCGGCAGTTGGCAAAGGCTTCGGGCAGGACGGCCTCGAGGCTCTCGCCGCCGGTCTGGACGCGCTGTTGCAGCGCATGGGTGCGGGCGATGATGCCCTCGTCGGTCAGCTTTTCGAACTCGGGTTCCAGCGCGTTGATCCGCGCCACCAGCGGACGGACGGTTTTCACCCTGCGGTCGTTCGACGAGCCGAACACCTTCCGCGATAGTGCGCCAATTCCCAGCATGCTTACTCCGTGGGGCGGATTCCTGACTGCATCGTGCGGCACTCGGACTTGCCCGACCCCGACGCCTTCCTTAGAAGGGCCATGAGAGAGCCGGGCGGCCCCGCCTGTCGCGACTGTCGCGATGTAAGGGACAGGTCCGGCATAGTCAACGAGGCAGGCAGGGCCCGCCCGATCAGGAGACGGTGAAATGATGAAATACGCGCGGCTGGGTCTGATGCTGGCGGTCGTCCTCGCGGCGCCGGCCCGCGCCGAAGGCGAGACCGCCGCCACGGTGGTGGCGACGGTCAACGGCGTGGAGATCACCCTGGGCGAGATGATCGCGCTGCGCGAGACCCTGCCCCAGCAGTACCAGGGGCTGCCGGACGACGTGCTGTTCACCGGCATCCTGGAACAGCTGGTCCAGCAGGAGGCGCTGCGCCAGTCGGTGACCGACATGTCGCCGCGCCACCTGGCGATGCTGGAGAACGACGCCCGCGGCTATGTCTCGGGCGTGGCGATCGAGGCGGTGGTGCTGGGTGCCGTGACCGAGGCGGCCTTGCAGGCGGCCTATGACGCGCGGTTCCAGGACGCGGTGCCGCAGACCGAGTACAACGCGGCGCATATCCTGGTGGCCACGGTCGAGAAGGCCGAGGCGCTGAAGGCCGAACTGGCCGGCGGCGCCGATTTTGCCGAGCTGGCGCGGCAGCATTCGACCGACACCGGTTCGGGCGCGAACGGGGGCGATCTGGGCTGGTTCGGGCTGGGCGTGATGGTCCAGCCCTTCGAGGCGGCCGTCGTGGGCGCGACGGTGGGCGAGGTGGTCGGGCCGATCCAGACCGATTTCGGCCAGCATCTGATCCTGGTCAAGGAGACCCGGATCGCCGCCAGGCCCACGCTGGAGGAGATCCGCGACGAACTTGCCGCCGAGATCGAGAATGCGGCGATCGAGGCGAGGATCGGCGAGTTGACCGCGGCGGCCACGATCACGCGCGAGGGGGCGGGTCTTGACCCGGCGATCCTCAAGAACTCGGCCCTGATCGACTGACAGCGCCCATCGACTGACCGCGCCCGGGGGCATCGCCATGGCAAAGACCGACTGGAAGGCCGAGGCCAGGACGCTGAAGAAGCGCCTGCGCAAGCTGGAGGCGCCTGCGGCCGACGCGCCGAAGGGCAAGCCGGTCTCGCCGCTGGCCCCGGCGCGGTTTCCCGCGCTGCCGGTGATCGCGGGGGTCCGGTTCGCCGCCGTCGAGGCCGGGGTGCGCTATCCCGACCGCAAGGACGTGATGCTGGTGCGGCTGGCCCCCGGCACGGCGATGGCGGGGGTGTTCACCCGGTCGTCCACCCGGTCGGCCTGCGTGCGGGATTGCCAGGCGAAGCTGGCGATGCAGGTGCCGCCCGGCGCGGTGGCGGCGGCGCTGGGCGTGCCGGTGGCGCGCGTGTTCTCGTCCTCGACCGGGGTGATCGGCGAGCCTTTGCCGCATGCGCGGATCACGGCGCGGATCGACGATCTGGTGGCGGGGCTGCGCGAGGATGCCATCGAGATGGCCGCCCATGCGATGATGACGACCGACACGTTCCCGAAAGGCGCCGCGGCCGAGGTGCAGGGCGAGGGCGGGGTGATCCGGATCGCCGGCATCGCCAAGGGCTCGGGCATGATCGCGCCGGACATGGCGACGATGCTGGTCTACATCTTTACCGATGCCCGGATCGCGCCGGCGGCGTTGCACAAGCTGCTGGCGCGGCATGTCGATGCGACGTTCAACTCGATCACCGTGGACGGCGACACTTCGACGTCGGACACGCTGCTGATCGCAGCGACCGGGCAGTCGGCGGCGGCCGAGGTGAAGGGGCCGGTGCTGAAGGCCTTTGCCGCCGCCCTGCACGGGGTGATGCGGGATCTTGCCTTGCAGGTGGTGCGCGACGGCGAGGGGGCGACGAAGCTGGTCGAGGTGCGGGTGAGCGGAGCCGCGACCAAGGCGGATGCGGCGAAGGTCGCCTTCGCGATCGCCAATTCGCCCCTGGTCAAGACGGCGGTGGCCGGTGAGGATCCGAACTGGGGCCGGATCGTCGCGGCGGTGGGCAGGTCGGGGGCCGCGGCCGAGCGTGACCGGCTGACGATCCGGTTCGGCGACATCCTGGTGGCCGGGAGCGGCTGGCGGAACCCGAAGTACCGCGAGGCCGAGGGCGCCGCCTACATGCGGGGGCAGGAGCTGCTGCTCCACGTCGATCTGGGAATGGGTCGTGCGAAGCGCACGGTCTGGACCTGCGATCTGACCGCGCGCTATGTGGAGATCAACGCCGACTACCGGTCGTGACGCGGATCGTCCTCGTTTCCGCCGTGGCGCTGATCGACGCGGATGGCCGGGTGCTGCTGGCGCAGCGGCCCGAAGGCAAGGCGCTGGCGGGGCTGTGGGAGTTTCCCGGCGGCAAGGTCGAACCCGGCGAGACGCCGGAGACGGCGCTGATCCGCGAGCTGAAGGAGGAGCTGGACATCGACACCTGGGCCTCGTGCTTGGCGCCGCTGAGCTTCGCCAGCCACAGCTATCCGGAATTTCACCTTCTGATGCCGCTGTTCGCCTGCCGCCGCTGGCAAGGCAGCGTGCGGGCGACCGAAGGGCAAGCGCTGGCCTGGGTGAAGCCGAATGCCCTGCGCGACTACCCGATGCCGCCGGCCGACCTGCCGCTGATCCCGGTCCTGCGGGACTGGCTGTGATCGCGCCGGCCGGCGGTAACCCGGAATTCTCGGCGCGGAGACTCCGGGCTGGCGCCGACGGTCAGGCCAGCGTGCGCTGGACCTCTTCCCGCTCGAAGATCTCGATCACGTCGCCGGGGCGGATGTCGTCGTAACGCTCGAAGGCCATGCCGCATTCCTGGCCCGAGATGACCTCCTTCACCTCGTCCTTGAAGCGCTTGAGCGTCTTGAGCGTGCCCTCGTGGATCACCACCTGCTCGCGCAGGAGGCGGACCCCGGCCGAGCGGCGGGCGACACCTTCGGTGACCAGGCAACCCGCGACCTGACCGACGCCGGTGACCTTGAAGACCTCCTTGATCTTCGCGTAGCCGATGAAGGTTTCGCGCACTTCGGCCTTGAGCAGCCCCGAGGCGGCAGCCTTGATGTCGTCGACCAGGTCGTAGATGATCGAATAGTAGCGCAGTTCGACCCCCTTCTGGTTGGCCGACTGGCGGGCCGAAGCATTGGCGCGCACGTTGAAGCCGATGATCGGTGCCTTCGACGCCTCGGCCAGGCCCACGTCGGTGTCGGTGATGGCGCCGACCCCGGAGTGCAGGACGCGGACGCGGACCTCCTCGTTGCCGATCTTCTCCATCGCCTGGACGATGGCCTCTGCAGAGCCCTGAACGTCGGCCTTGATCACGATCGGCAGCTCCGCCACCGACATGTCTGCCTTGGCCTTGGCCATCAGCTGTTCCAGCGTGGTCGCCGCCCCCGCCGCGGCGCGCTTGTCCTTGGCGGTCTTGATCCGGTAGTCGGCGATCTCGCGCGCCTGGGCCTCGGTTTCCACCACGTTCAGCGTGTCGCCGGCCGACGGCGTACCCGACAGGCCCAGCACCTCGACCGGAACCGAGGGGCCGGCTTCGGCCACCGTCTCGCCCTTGTCGTTGATCAGCGCGCGGACCTTGCCCCACTGCTCGCCCACGACGAAGATGTCGCCCTTGCGCAGCGTTCCGTTCTGCACCAGCACCGTCGCGACCGGACCCCGGCCCACGTCGAGCTTGGCTTCGATGACCGCGCCCGAGGCAGCCCGGTTCGGGTTCGCCCGAAGCTCGAGAAGTTCGGCCTGCAAGGCGATCGCCTCCAGAAGGGCATCGAGACCCTGGCCGGTCTTGGCCGAAACCTCGACATCCTGCACCTCGCCCGACATCGCCTCGACGACGATTTCGTGCTGGAGCAGGCCGGTCCGCACCTTCTGCGGATCGGCGTCGTGCTTGTCGATCTTGTTGATCGCCACGATCATCGGCACCCTGGCGGCCTTGGCATGGGCGATCGCCTCGATCGTCTGGGGCATCACGGCGTCATCGGCTGCCACGACCAGGATCACGATATCCGTGACCTGCGCCCCGCGCGAGCGCATCGAGGTGAAGGCCGCGTGGCCGGGCGTGTCGAGGAAGCTGATCTTTGCGCCCGACTCGGTCGTCACCTGATAGGCGCCGATGTGCTGGGTGATGCCGCCGGCCTCGCCCGAGACGACATTGGCCTTGCGGATCGCGTCGAGAAGGCTGGTCTTGCCGTGGTCGACATGGCCCATGATGGTGACGATGGGCGGACGCGGGACGAGGGCCGCGTCGGTGTCCTTGACCGAGTCGATGGCCTGTTCCACATCGGCATCGGTCACGCGGACGGCGCGGTGGCCGAATTCCTCGATGACAAGCTCGGCGGTGTCGGCGTCGATGGGCTGGTTCATCGTGACCATCATGCCCATCCTCATCAGCGCCTTGACCACATCGGCGGCGCGTTCGGCCATGCGGTTGGCAAGCTCGCTGACCACGATGATTTCGGGCAGCTGCACGTCGCGGACCTGCTTTTCCGCCTTCTGGCCGAGGCCGAGCGCCTTGGCGCGGGCCTTCTCTTGTTTGCGCTTCATCGCGGCAAGGCTGCGCTGGCGTCCGCCTTCGCCGGCCAGCGCATCGTTCAGCGTCAGCTTCCCGGCGCGGCGGACATCATCGCCGCCGGTGCGCTTGGCGCCCTTGTCGGCCCGGTCGTCCCGTTCGCGGTCGGTCTTGCGCGGGCTGAGGCCGGGCTTGGCCGAAGCCGGGCCGCGCGCCTCCTCGGTCGCCGCAGGGGTGGGCCGGTCGGCGGCTTTCGGCGCGGCGGCAGCGGCGGGCTGGGCCGCGCGCGGACGGGTGCCAAGCACATCGGCACGGCGTGCCTCGGCGGCGGCCGCCTTGGCGGCGGCTTCGGCCCGGGTGGCGCGGTCTTCCTCTTCGGCCTTGGCCCGCAGCGCGTCGGAGCGTTCGCGGTCCTCGCGCTCGCGGGTATCGATCTCCTCGCGGCGGCGGGCGCGGTCCTCCTC
>Ga0136707_1000036_pt1 | contig 20519 bp, 22 predicted proteins | sample 4C3metaG_FD_101397 | JGI IMG/M metagenome (GOLD analysis project Ga0136707, IMG submission 101397) | Freshwater bacterial and archeal communities from Indian Creek, Illinois, USA - 4C3 metaG | ecosystem: Environmental > Aquatic > Freshwater > Unclassified | place: USA: Indian Creek, Illinois...
AGCGACAACCTGTGGATAACGGGGACAGTCCTCGATCCTGGGAAGACACGACTCGGATTGAGTGGTTTAAGCTGGGATGAGGAGACCTTTTCCATGACATTGAACCTGACGTTGCCGGTAACCCAGCACACGGATTTCTCGCCCCGCATCGCCGTGATCGGCGTGGGCGGCGGCGGCACGAATGCCGTGAACAACATGATCAATTTGGGCCTGGACGGCGTGGAGTTCATTGTCGCGAACACCGACGCCCAGGCCCTGGTGAACAGCCGCGCCGAGCGCCGCGTGCAGCTTGGCCCGCATCTGACGCAGGGCCTTGGCGCCGGCGCCAAGCCCGAGATCGGCCGCGCCGCGGCCGAGGAAGCGACGGATGAACTGGCCCGCCACCTGGAAGGCTGCCACATGGTCTTCGTCACCGCCGGCATGGGCGGCGGCACGGGCACGGGTGCGGCGCCCGTCATCGCGCGCATGGCGCGCGAGCGTGGCATCCTGACCGTCGGCGTCGTCACCAGGCCCTTCGACTTCGAAGGGCCGAAGCGCCGCAAATCGGCCGATGCCGGCCTGGAGGAACTCCAGCAATTCGTGGATACGCTGATCGTCATCCCGAACCAGAACCTGTTCAAGCTGGCCAATGACCGCACCACCTTCGCCGAAGCCTTCAAGATGGCCGACAACGTCCTCTACATGGGCGTGCGCGGCGTGACGGATCTGATGGTCAATCCTGGCCTGGTGAACCTCGATTTCGCCGATATCCGCACCGTCATGGCCGAAATGGGCAAGGCGATGATGGGCACGGGCGAGGCCGAGGGCGAAGGCCGCGCCACCCAGGCCGCCGATTCCGCCATCAACAACCCGCTGCTGGAGGATACCTCCATGCGCGGCGCCAAGGGCGTGCTGATCAACATCACCGGCGGCCTCGACATGACCCTGTTCGAGGTGGATGAGGCCATGGCCCGCGTCCGCCGCGAGGTGGATGAGGAGGTGAACATCATCTTCGGCTCGGCGATTGACGAGACGATGAATGGCCGCATCCGCGTCTCCGTGGTCGCCACCGGCATTGACATGGCGAGCATGGGCGCAACGATGAGCCCCGCCGGCCCGCGCCTGGCGGTGGTGAACCAGCCGGCCCCGGCGCCCGTCCCTTCCGCCGCGCGCGGCCCTGCCGGCCCGCTCGGCGCGCCGGTGGTGCCGACGGCACCGCGCCGTCCCGTCCAGGTGGGCGGTGGCGCCGGCCTGCTCCGCCAGCCCGCCGCCGCTGGTGCCGCGACCGCGCTGGCCGCAGCACCCCCCGTGGCGCAGCATCAGGCCTATGCCGAGGCCATGCCGCAGCCCATGGTGGTGCAGCCCGTAGCGGCCCCGCCGGCCGCGCAGCAGCCGCAGTTGCATCAGCCCTCGCTGCCGGAAGTCGCGCCGCAAGGCCAGGGCGCCGGCTGGCGCGGCCTGTTCCGCAACGCGACGGGCCTGATTCGCCGCAATGCGGAGGACACCCCGGCCGCCGCCCCGCGCGCCGAGCCCGTGGTCACCCAGCAGCCGCGCGCCCCGCAGCCGATGCGCCCCGCGCAGCAGCAGCCCGACGAGATCGGCCTGGACATCCCGACCTTCCTCCGCCGCCAGAACAACTGACGAGGTCCGGCCTCAGGCCGGCGCCTTGACCTTGTCCTTGTAGTTGCAATGCGGCGCTGCGGTGCAGCGCCAGCATTCGGGTGTTCGGGCCTTGCACACATGGCGCCCGTGCAGGATCAGCCAGTGATGCGCGTCCCGCAGCCATTCGGGCGGAATGCGCTTCACCAGCCCATCCTCCACCGCCCGCACCGTCTTGCCGGGAGCCAGGCCGGTGCGGTTGCCCAGCCGGAAGATGTGCGTGTCCACCGCCATTGTGGCCTCGCCGAACATCACATTCAGCACGACATTCGCGGTCTTGCGGCCAACGCCGGGCAGGGCTTCCAGGGCCTCACGCTCGCGCGGGACCTCCCCTCCGTGGCGCTCCACCAGCATGGCCGAGAGGGCTGCCACATTCTTCGCCTTGGCCTGCCACAGCCCGATGCGGCGGATGAGCTGGCCGATGCCCTCGGCGCCCAATGCCGCCATCGCCGCCGGGGTGGGGGCCGCGGCAAACAGCCCCGGTGTCACCTTGTTCACCATGGCATCCGTCGCCTGCGCCGACATGACGACGGCGACCAGCAGCGAGAAGGCATCGCTGTAGAGCAGTTCGGTTTCCGGCGCGGGATTGGTGGCGGCGATGGCGCGGATGAAGGCGCCCGCCTGCTCGCGCGGCATCAGGCGTGCGCGGCGCGGGGCAGTGGCGGAGCCATGCAGGGATTTTGCGGGGGTTTTCACGCTGGAAATCATCCTATCTGATTCAGTCATGGCAGAAACCCCGACCATCTTCGAGGCCCGCTCCGCACCGCTGAACAGCCTGGGCGATACCGGCTTCTGGATCGTGGCTGGCATATTGGTGGCGGGCTTCACCTTCATCGGCACCGTCTTCACCATCCTGGGCGCCTGGCCGGTGCTGGTCTTCGCCGGGGTGGAAGCCGCGCTGGTGATCGGCATGCTGGCACTCTATCGCACCCATGCGCGCAGCAGCGCCGAGGTCATCACCCTCGCCTCCGGCCGGCTCACCATCCGCCGGCGCGAGGGGCGGCGGCGGGAGGAGGCGCGTTTCGACCCCTTCTGGGCCAGGCTGCGCTGGCAGGAGACACGCCTGTTCATCGCCCATCGCGGCGCGGCGATCGAGATCGGCCGCTTCCTGACAGCCGAGGAGCGCGAGGATCTGGCGCAAAACCTGGACAAGGCATTGCGCCGCTACCGCGAGCCGGTCTTCGACAATCCCCAACTGCGCTAGGCGGTTGCCGCGCGGCGGGGTAAACCGCGCTGGATGAGCAAGCCGCCCCGCCCCGTGATGCTGGTGATCCTCGATGGCTGGGGCCACCGCGATGACCCGGCCGACAATGCCGTGGCCCAGGCCCGCACGCCGCGTTTCGACGCCCTCTGGTCCGGCTGCCCGCATGGCTATCTTCGCACCTGCGGCCTCGATGTCGGCCTGCCCGAGGGGCAGATGGGCAATAGCGAGGTCGGCCACCTCAACATCGGCGCGGGGCGCGTGGTGATGCAGGATTTGCCGCGGATTGACGCGGCCATCGCCGATGGCTCCATCGGGCGCATGCCGCCCTTGCTGGATTTCATCGCCAGGCTGAAGGCCAGTGGCGGGACGGCGCATCTGCTGGGCCTGGTCTCGCCGGGCGGGGTGCACAGCCATCAGCGCCATGCCGCGGCCCTGGCGCGCATCCTGGCGGCCGCGGGCATCCCCGTGGTGATCCACGCGCTGACCGATGGGCGGGACGCGCCACCGCGCTCCGCCGGGGCGGCCCTGGCCTCCCTGCCGCCCGAGGCGCGCATCGGCACCGTGATCGGCCGCTACTGGGCGATGGACCGCGACAATCGCTGGGAGCGCGTCCGCAAGGCCTGGGCCGCCATCGTGCTGGGCGAGGGCGAGGCCACGGCCGCCGACGCGCAAGCCGCCGTCACCCAGGCCCATGCGGGGGATGTGACCGACGAATTCATCCCCGCCACCACGCTGCCGGGCTACACCGGCATGCGCGATGGCGATGGCCTGCTCAGCTTCAATTTCCGTTCGGATCGCGCGCGGCAAATCCTGACCGCCCTGCTGGACCCGGCCTTCACGGGCTTCGCGCGGGAGCGCATGCCCCGCCTCGCCGCCAGCCTGGGCATGGTGGAATACGCGGCCGAGCTGAACCCCTTCATCGCGACCCTGTTCCCGCCGCAATCCATGTCCGACATCCTGGCCGAAGTGGTCAGCGCCGCCGGCCGCACCCAGCTGCACATGGCCGAGACGGAGAAATACCCCCACGTCACCTATTTCCTGAATGGCGGCGAGGAGCGCGCCTATCCGGGCGAGACGCGGATCATGGTCCCCTCCCCCAAGGTCGCCACCTATGACCTCCAGCCTGAGATGAGCGCACCGGAACTCACCGCCAAGGCGGTGGAGGCGATCCGCGAGGGCGGCCAGGACCTCATCATCCTGAACTTCGCCAATGCCGACATGGTGGGCCATACCGGCAGCCTTGTGGCCGCCATCCGCGCGGTCGAGGCGGTGGATGCGGGCCTGGGCGCCATCGCCGATGCGGTGCGCGCGGCGGGCGGCGCGCTGCTCGTCACCGCCGATCACGGCAATGCGGAATTGATGCGAGACCCTCAGACGGGCGGCCCGCATACCGCACATACGACCAACCCGGTGCCCGTCTTGCTGATGGGCGGGCCGGCGGGCGCCACCCTGCGCGACGGCCGCCTGGCTGACCTGGCCCCCACGCTGCTCGCGCTGATGGGGCTGCCCCAGCCCGCCGCGATGACCGGCACAAACCTGATTCAAGGAGCCTGAACATGGCCTTGCGCGTCGCAGTCCAGATGGACCCCATGGAGAGCATCGGCATTGATGGCGACAGCAGCTTCGCCCTGATGCTGGAAGCCCAGGCGCGCGGCCATGCGCTCTGGCATTACCATGTGAAGCATCTCTCCATGCAAGCCGGCCGCGTCGTGGCCCATGGCCACCCGGTGGAAGTGCGGCGCGAACGCGGCAATCACTTCACCTTCGGCCCGCCGGTGGAGCTGGACCTGGCGAAGGATGTGGATGTGGTGCTGATGCGCCAGGACCCGCCCTTCGACATGGCCTACATCACCGCCACCCACCTGCTGGAGCATATCCACCCCAAGACCCTGGTGGTGAATGACCCCGCCAGCGTGCGCAACGCCCCGGAAAAGCTGTTCGTCCTGCGATTTCCGGAGTTGATGCCGGAAACCCTGGTCAGCGCCGACACGCGTGAGATCAACAAGTTCCGCATGAAGCATGGCGACATCATCGTGAAGCCGCTCTTTGGCAATGGTGGCGCAGGCGTGTTCCACCTGCAACCCAATGACCCCAACCTCAACTCGCTGATCGAGATGTTCACCGAACGCTCGCGCGAGCCGCTGATGGTGCAGAAATACCTGCCCGCGGTGCGCCAGGGCGACAAGCGCATCATCCTGGTGGATGGCGTGGCGATGGGCGGCATCAACCGCGTGCCGGCAGCCGGTGAGGCGCGCAGCAACATGCATGTGGGCGGCCGCCCCGAACCCACGAAGCTGACCGATCGCGAGCTGGAAATCTGCGCCGTGATCGGGCCGGAGTTGAAGAAGCGCGGGCTGATCTTCGTGGGCATTGACGTGATCGGTGGCTATCTCACCGAGATCAACGTCACCTCACCCACCGGCCTGCAGGAACTGGCGCGGTTTGACGGCGTGCATCTGGAGCGCGCGATCTGGGATGTGATCGAGGAGAAGCGGCGCTAATCCCGCCATGCCATGAATTCCTCGCCCGGCTCGACGCGGCTTCGATACGAACGGCGATTCGCACTCATGGAGATTTGTGGGGGGGGGTCGGGTTCGGCACAGACGGGATGGAGTCGCGGTTTGCAGCCTTTCTCCAGGCTCTTGCCGGGGCATGCCGGCCGGGCGGCGCCGTTGCGCTCATAATGTGTCGGCGCTGCGCCCTCCTGGTCGCCAAGGCCGGCTGGTCGGAGGCGGCGGTGCTGGCCGTGATCCGCCCCCGCATGCCGAACACGCGCCAGATGTCCGTGCTGCCAGCGCCTGTCGCGCCGCCATGGATGGCCGGCGGGAGTTGCGGGGCATTGCCGCTCCGCGGCATGGGGCAGGCATTGCCGCTCCGCGGCATGGGGCAGACATTGCCGCTGGGCCTGGTTGCGCGGCACCATATGCGCCCAAATCAATCCAGGAAAATTCCCATGCGCCAGCTCGACCCCGATATCCGCCTCGCCGCGCTGGAAGCCGTGGTCTCCCGCCTGCTGATGGCCGAGGCGCGCCAGACGCCCGACCCCGCCGGCATGCTCGATCAATTCGCCGGGCGCATGCGGCGCGAGGCCGAAAGCCACCCCATGGCCAGCGATGACCCGCGCGACCGCCTGGCCCTGGCCGCCGCGCTGCTGCAACTGGTGGCACTCGCCAAGGAGAAATTGATCACCGAATAGCCGCGCGTCAGCGCGCGCGGGCCAGCAACCGCCGCGCGCGCTCCACCACCGGCAGGTCAATCATCGCACCCTCGAAGGCAACGGCCCCCTGCCCTTCGGCCAGCGCCGCCTCGAAAGCCGCGATCAGGCGGCGGGCACGCTCCACCTCGGCGGGGGCGGGGCCGTATTCCTCGTTGATGATGGGCACCTGCGCCGGATGGATGCAGGCCGCGCAGCCAAAGCCCAGCCGGCGCGAGCGTCGCAGCGAAGCCCGGTAGGCGCCAAGATCGGCGAAATCCGCGAAGGCGCCGATCGAGCCCATGGGCAGGATGCCGGCGCCCCGCGCGGCGGCGACGGCCATCATGCCAAAGACATACAGCGCATCCGCGCCCGGCACCGCCTCCAGCTCGGTGCTCAGATCCTCGGTGCCGATGCCCAGCGCCGCCATGCGCGGATCGGCACCCGCAATGGCGGTCAGTGCCGGCAGCGCCTGGGGCGTCTCCACCACGCCGATGAAGCGCGTATGGCCGATGCGAAGGCCGAGTGCGGCCTCGCGCCCGGCCACCACCTCGGAGAGCAGCTTCACATGCTCGGGCCCCAGCAGCTTGGGCAGCATGAGCACGCTCACCTCCTCCATCACGGCGGCGGCGATGTCGGGGATGCCGAGTTCCAGCGCGCGGTTGATCCGCACGCAGATATCCGCGCCGCCCTGGCCGGCGATTTTCGCGGCTTGCGGCAGGGCCGCGCGGGCGGCCTGCTTGGCGGGCGGGGGAATGCTGTCCTCCAGGTCGAGGATGATGACATCCGCGCCGCGCGTATGGGCGCGGGCGACGAATTTCTCCGCCGTGGCGGGCACGAACAGCAGGGAGCGCCAATTCACCATCACGAAATCCCCTCGAAGGCCGCGCCGCTTTCCAGCATGGCGGCGATGGCCGCCTCATCATGGCCGATTTCGCGCAGCACATCGCGCGTGTGCCAGCCGAGTTGCGGGGCGGGCAGCACCTCCTCGCGCATGCCGCCGGTGAAGGTATTGGGCACCTTGGTGCGGCGGATGCGGCCTTCGGTCGGGTGCTCGTCGAAATGCCAGAAGCCGACATCCTGGAGGTGCGGGTCCTCCAGCAAGTCGTCGATCTCGTTATAGGGGCCGGCGGGCACATCGGCCTCGGCGAAGATCTCCAGCCATTCGGCGGTGGTCCTGGTCGCCAGCGCTTCCACCTGCACGCGGAAATAATCGGGCGCGTTCTCGGTGCGGGTCAGGGCGGTGCGGAAGCGCGGGTCATCCTTGAGTTCCGGGCGGCCAATGGCGTCGAAGAAGGAAAAGGCCTGGCGGTTATTGTTGGGCCGCACGGTCAGGTAGCCATCCAGCGTTGGCAGCGGGCGGTAATCGGGCGAGAGCAGACGCGCATCGCCCGAAGGCCCCTCGGGCGGGTCGAAAGTGGCCGCGCCCAGATGCTCGCTCATGACGAAGGACGCCATGTTCTCGAACATCGGCACCTCGATGGCTTCGCCCATGCCGGTCTTCTCGCGGCGATAGAGCGCGAAGCCCACCGATTGCGCGGCGATGAGGCCGGTCGTGTGGTCGGTCATCACCATGGGCACGAAGCGCGGCTCGCCCGTCGCGCGGTGGAAGGTGCCCGCAACACCCGACAGCGACTGGATGATGGGGTCATAGGCGGGGCGGTTGTAGTAGCGCCCGCCGCGGCCGAAGGCGACGATGCCGCAATGGATCAGCCGGGGGTTGCTGGCGGAGAGCGAGGCGAAATCCAGCCCCGCGCGCTCCAGCCCCTGCGGCCGCACATTCGTCACGAAGACATCGGCGCGGGCGATGAGCGCGCAGATCGCGGCCAGGCCCTCGGGCTGCTTGATGTCGAGGCCGATGCTGCGCTTGTTGCGGTTGAAGTTGATGAACTTGCCGCTCATCGCGGGCGTGCGGCTGCCCGCGGCCAGGAAGCGCAGGATATCGCCGCCCGGCGCTTCCACCTTGATCACCTCGGCGCCCTGGTCGGCGAGCGTCCGGGTCGCGATGGGGCCGACCACCACGGTGGTCAGGTCCACCACCTTCACGCCATCCAGCGGCCCGCTCATGCGAATTCCAGATCCATCTCGGCGCAGAGTTTTCCATCCGCATCGGCGGCCCAGCCGCGCATCCGGCCATCCTGCAAGGCGCCGCCCGCCAGCGTGATCCGCGCCCCCACATAGATGGGCCGCGTCAGCCGCGCGGTGTAGCCGATCAGGCGATGGCCCGGCGTGTGCTCCAGCGCCGCATCCAGGAGCAACTGCATGGTCAGCCCGCCATTCTGCACCAGCGCCGGGTAGCCCTCCTCGCCGCGCGCGTAATCCGCGTCGTAATGGATGCGATGCGCGTTCCAGGTGACCGCCGAGTAACGAAACACCAGCGCGTTGGAGAGGCGCGCCGCGCGGCTCCATGCGGCATCGGTGGGTGCCGGCGTGCCGGGATTGACCGGCGAGGGCGCGCCGGGTGCGACCGCCTGGCGGTAGATCGCATCGAATTCATCCACGGCGATGAGGCTGCCGCCCACCTCATAGCTGTGGCGCATGGTCAGCACGCAGATGGTGCCGGTGCGCGCCTGCTTGGGCTCGATGGCGGCAACCTCGATGCGCTTCACCAATGCATCGCCCACGCGCGGCGCGCCGGGAAGCCGCACGCGGCGGCCCGCCCCCATGCGGCGCGGCAGCGGAATGGGCGGCAGGGTCACGCCCGGATTGGGGTGGCCATCCATGCCGATATCGCCCTGCCGCGCGCTCTCCTGCGCGAAGAACGAAACCCAATGCGCCGGCAACACCGCGCCGCGCGGATAGGCGTCCGGGTCCAGGTCGAGCATGGCGGCGATCCGGCGCAACATGCTGGGCGAGACGTCATCTTCGATGACGCGCACGCGGCCCAGCCAATCCTGCCGCAATTGTTCGATGGCGGTGGCGAAATCCATTCGGGTGGTCCTATTCGGCGACGAGGTTGAGGCGGCGGATCAGCGATGCCCATTGATCATGCGCGCCCCGGATGGTGCGCCGGAAATCATCGGGCGTATTGGGGGGTGCGGGGTCGGCCCCCAATTCTCGCGCCGGCGTCGGCGCGGCGCGGCGTGTGGTGATACGCATGCGACTTCCTCGGACCTGCTTTGCCGCAATCCTTCCATGAATGCGGCGGGGGTCAAAGCCTGCCTCCCTGCTCAATCAGCGTGACGCGTCCCCGGCTGGCGCAAAGCCGCAAGGAGGAAGGGCATGGCGCGCCTGCCCCATCTCAACCCCGAGGAGCTGGCCGAGGCGGATCGCCCGCTGCCCAAGCGGATGATCGCGCTGCATCGCCGCCTGGTGAACAGGCCCGGCGCCGCACGGGCCCTTGGCGGCCCGGGCCGGTATATCCGCCATGACGCCAAGATTGGCGCGCGCTGGCGTGACCGCTGCCGGCCTGAACTCTCAGGCCGTGAGGAACGCCATCAGCTTGGCGTTGAAGGCCGCGGGCTGCTCCACGGAAAAGGCATGCCCGCCCTCAGGCGTGATCCACAATTCCGCATGCGGCAGCCCCGCCGCCAGGGCTTCGGATGCGGTGCAGGGCACCAGCAGGTCATCGCGCGAGGCGGCGACCAGGGTGGGCGCCGTGATCCGCGCCAGATCCGCCCGCGCATCGAAGCCGCGCAGCGCGCCGATGCGCTTCAGCAGATTCTCCGCGCCCTGGAAATGCTCGGTGCCATGCGCGACCTCGGCGCTGATCTTCTCGTCATTGGCGGACATGTAGGGCGCGGTGTGCAGGAATAGCGGTTGCGCCGCGACGTAAGCCGCCGCGCCCTGGCTGTGCAGGATGCCGATGCGGATGTCGAAGCAGCGCTCCGAATGGCGGTCCACCCGCGCCCAGGCATTCACCAGCACGAGCCGCCCCAGCCGCTCCGGAAAGCGCCGCGCCAGATCCAGGCCGACCAAGCCGCCCAGCGCATGGCCGAGGAAATGCGCGCGGGACACGCCGGCCGCATCCATCACGGCCAGCACGTCATCCGCCATGTGGCCGATCGTGTAGCCCTTGGGCAGCGGGCCCGCATTGCGGCCCGTGCCGCGCTGGTCGAAGGCCAGCACGCGGAAGTGCTGCTCCAACGCGGCGCGCTGCGGCGCCCAGAAGGCCGCCGCCCCGCCCAGCCCGGCGGAGAGGACCACCACCTCCCCGCCGCTTCCGGTGAGTTCGTAATTCACCTGCCGATATGCGCGACGGTCGCGATCTCCACCAGGGCGCCCGGCTTCACCAGGCCGCATTGGATGCAGTAGCGCGCCGGCTTGTCGCCCGGGAAATACTCGGCATAGACGGCGTTGAGTGCGGCGTAGTTCGCCCAGTCGGTCAGGAAGATGTGGTTCATCACCACATCGGCCATGCTGCCGCCGGCCGCTTCCACCACGGATTTGATCGTCTCCAGCACCAGGCGCGTCTGTGCCGCCGCATCGCCCGGGTGCATCACGTTGTTGTCGCGGTCGAAGGGCAGCGTGCCCGAGACATAGAGCACGCCATCGGCCAGGGCACCTGGCGAATAGGGCGCCAGCGGCGGCGCGGCGCCGGCGGGGATCACGGGGGCGAAGGGCATGGTGGTTTCCTACTCGGGAGATTGACCGATTGCGCCGCAGAAATCCGCGACGGTGGAGACCCATCCGAAGAAGGTCTCGATGTTGTAGAGCGCGGCCTTCTGCGCGAAATCCGGGCCGGCCGCGTGTGTGGCATCCTCCAGCACCACGCCGAAATATTCGAGGTGGAAGGCATCCCGCAGGGAGCTTTCCACGCAGACATTCGTGGCCACGCCGGTGAAGACGATGTTGCGGATGCCGCGCGCGCGCAACAGGCTGTCAATATTCGTGTTGAAGAAGCCGGAATAGCGCGGCTTGGGCACCACGATATCGCCCGGCTTGGGCGCCAGCGCCTCCACCAGCGCATAATCCCAGCCGCCCTTGGCCAGCAGCCTGCCCGCCAGTTCCGGCCGCTTGCGCATGGTCTTGAGCGCATTGGACTTGTGCCAGTTGGGCGAGCCGGGGGTGCCGGCCTCCTGGTAATCGGCGTCCCAGCCATTCTGGAAATAGATCACCTGGATGCCAGCAGCCCGCGCCGCATCGGCGGCCACCACGGCGCGCTGGATCACCTTCTCGCAGCCCGCGATGTCAAAGCCCGCAATGTCGAGATAGCCGCCGGGCGAGGCATAGGCATTCTGCATGTCCACGATGATCATCGCGGTCTCGGCCGGGTTGAGGCGAATGGGCTCGGGCCGTGCGGGCAGGGTCACGGCTTCGCATGGGGCGGCGGGGGCGTATCCGGCGGGCTCTGACATGGGGCTCATTCCTCGGCTGGCGCGCATGATGCGCGAGGAGGATGTGGCGCTGCCAGCCGCCAGGCCGGGCGGTGATATGGCGCGGATCGCCACCCTGCCTTACGAAAGGGCAGGCTTTGAGGCAGTTGCCGGATGGGCGGGCGGATCACGTCCGGACGCCCCCCGAAGCCCTGCCTTCATCGTTGCCACCGCCCCGCATCGGTCGGCAGTTTCATGCATCGGCGGGGGCAGGCTGGACGCCCCGTCGCAAAGGAGTTTCCGGATGGATTTTCGCCTCTCCCGCCGTGCCGCCTTGGCCGCGCCGCTCGCCCTCGCCGCCCCCCATCTCGCCAATGCCCAGGCGCGGCCCGGCGTGCGCTTCGCCTTCGACTGGATCCTGAACGGCCCCTATGCCTTCGGCATCGCCGGGGACCGCCAGGGCTTCTTCCGTGAGGCGGGCGTGGATATCACCATCACCCGTGGCTTCGGCTCGGCCCGCGTGCCGCTCGACATGTCCGCCGGCACCTTCGACATGGCGATGGCCGACCCCACGCCGGTGCTGCGCTTCATGTCGCAAAACCCGAATAACGACCTGATCGCCGTGGCCCTGCTCTGGGACCAGGCGCCGACGGCGGTGACGGTGCGCGCCGATGGGCCGATCACCAACATCTCGATGCTGGCGGGCCGCACGCTGGCCGCGCCCGAATTCGATGGCGGGCGGCAGGTGTTTCCGGCCTTCGCCGCCGTCAACAACATCCCCTTCGCCTCGATCAACTGGATGTCGGTGGCGCCCGAGCTGCGCGAGCCGATGCTGGTGCAGCGCCGCGCCGATGGCATCACGGGCTTCGTCACCTCCACCGCCCTTTCGCTGCGCGCGCTGGGGATGGACCTGCCGGCGCAGCGCATCTTCCGCTACCGCGAGCACGGCTTGGATTTCTTCTATGGCTCCGTCCTGCTCACCACCCGCACCTACATGCAGCGCAACCCCGATGCGGTGCGCGCCGTGACGCACGGCATGCTGCGCTCGCTGCGCTGGGCCTTCGCCAATCGCGGCGCGGCGATCGAGGCGCTGCGCGCGCGTGAGGCGCTGACCGATGTCGCCATCGAGACCATCCGCCAGGAGATGGCGATGACCGAACTGGTGGACAGCCCGAATATCCGCCGCCTCGGCCTGGGCGTGATCGAGGCGCCGCGCTTCCAGCGGCAGATCGAGGCGGTGAAGCTGGCCTTCAATCTGGGCGACATGCCGACGCCGGAGCGGTTCTTCACCGATCGCTTCCTGCCGGCTGCGGCCGAGCGACAATTGGCTTAGAAGATCCAGGGCGCTGCCCTGGACCCGCTGGGGCCGAAAGGCCCCAGACCCCGCTGGTCGGCGCGGATGCCGGCCGTGTTGAAGGGAGCGGGCGCTTACAGCCCCGCCTGCTCCAGCCGCAGCACGGAACGCGCCAGCGCCTGGGCGCGCGGCACCAGGGAAGCCACTTCCAGATATTCCTCCGGGCTATGCGCCAGGCCGCCCACCGGCCCCACCGCACAGATGGTCGGCGCGCCCTGCGCCGCAGTGAAGCCGCTATCCGCGCAACCGCCCGAGAATTCGCCCACCACCGCAAGGCCGGCATCGGCGGCGGCGGCCTTGTAGAGCGCGAACAGCTTGGCTGCCGCCGCATCCTGGGTCAGCGGCAGGAACTCGCCCTTGATGGTCAGCTTCGCCTTGGTGCCCGGCACATAGCTGGTGGCGATGATCTCATGCAGCCTGGCCACGATCTCGTCGCGATCAGCCGGGTTCACATAGCGCAGATCAATCTGCCCCGTGGCCGAGGGCGCCACCGTGTTCACGCTCTGCCCGCCCGAGATCAGGCCCACATTCAGCGTGATCCCGCGCTCCAGGTCGGTCAGCGCATGGATCGCCACCACCTTGTGCGCGAGTTCCCCGATGGCCGAGATGCCGGCGGTGAAATTGCCGCCCGAATGCGCGGCCTTGCCCTCGATCTCGAACACCGAGAAGACGCCGCCCTTGCGGCCCGTCACCACGCCGCCGGAAGGCCGGCCGGGCTCCGAGTTGAACACCACGCGGGCGCCGCGGGCTTCCTCCTCGATCACCGCGCGGCCCTCGGGGCTGCCGATTTCCTCATCGCCGGTGAACAGCCCGACCATGGGGCCAGGCGCGCCGCCGAATTTCTTGAAGGCGGCGAGGACGAACATGTTCATCACCAGGCCAGCCTTCATGTCGGCGACACCCGGCCCATAGGCGCGGCCGTCGCGAATGGCGAAGGGGCGGCGCTCCGGCTCGCCCCTGGGGAAGACCGTGTCACGATGGCCCATCAGCACGATGTTCTGCGCGTGATTGCCGCGCGCGCGGGCCGTGTTTCCCCTTGGGCCCTCATGCGGCAGGATGGCGCGGATGCAATCGCCGAACTTCTCGCCGCGCACCGTCTCCACCATCAGGCCGTGGGCCTCGCAGAAATTCTTCACGATGGCGCCCACGGCATCAACGCCCGCCTTGTCGTAGCTGCCGCCATCGGTGTTCACCATGGCCTGGAGCGCATCCAGCATGGGCTGCTGCTGAGCGGCGAGCCAATTGGCGATGTCGGTTTCGGCGGTCATGGGCGGCGCTCCGATGCGGTGGTTCAGGCACAGGCGAGCATGCGAAGCGCCTCGCCGCAACCGGGGGCGATGCGGGCCATGGGTGCCCCCCCTGGAATTTTCCGCGCCCGACTTGACCGGACAAATTTTGCCCGCGCAAACTGTCAACAGAATTCAACCGAGGAAACCATGTCCGATACTCCCAAGGTCATGCCGCTCGACGGCATCCGCGTGATTGACGTCTCCAGCTTCCTGGCCGGCCCCTTCTGCTCCGCCCAATTGGCCGAATTCGGCGCCGATGTGATCAAGCTGGAACTCCCCATCATCGGCGACCCGTTGCGGAAATTCGGCACCGTGACGGCATGCGGCGAGACGCTGCCCTGGCTCTCCGAATGCCGGAACAAGCGCTCCGCCACGCTCGATCTCCGCAAGCCCGATGGTGCGGCGCTGCTGAAGCGCATGGTGGCGGAGGCCGATATCATGGTGGAGAATTTCCAGCCCGGCACGCTGGAGAAATGGGGCCTGGGCTGGGATGTGCTCAGCGAGATCAATCCCCGCCTCATCATGGTCCGCATCTCGGGCTATGGGCAGACCGGCCCCTATAGCGGCAGGCCGGGCTTCGGCCGCATCGGCAATGCCTTTGGCGGGCTGTCCTACCTCGCGGGCTACCCGGACCGCCCGCCGGTGACGCCGGGCTCGGCCACCATCCCCGATTATCTCGCCGGCCTCTATGGCGCGCTGGGCGCCTTGCTGGCAATCCAGGCGCGGGAGAAGACGGGGCGCGGCCAGATGGTGGATATCGGCCTTTATGAGCCGATCTTCCGCATCCTGGACGAACTTGCCCCCTCCTTCCAGCTCAACGGCTACGTCCGTGAGCGCATGGGGCCGGGCACCGTCAATGTCGTGCCGCACAGCCACTATCCCACGAAGGACAAGCGCTGGATCGCCATCGCCTGCACCAGCGACAAGATCTTCGCCCGCCTGGCCGGCGCCATGGGCGTCCCCGAATGGGCCGAGGATGGCAAATGGGGCAAGATCAAGCAGCGCGAGGCGGCGCGGGGCGAGGTGGATGCCTATGTCAGCCACTGGACCAGCCAATACACGCGCGACGAATTGATGACGATCTGCGAGCGCGAGCAGGTGCCCTGCGGCCCGATCTATTCCATCGAGGAAATCTTCCAGGACCCGCAATACAAGCACCGCGAGAACATCCTGATGATGCAGGACCCCCGCCTGGGCGAACTCGCCATCCCCAACCTCGTCCCGCGCCTGACCGACACGCCGGGCCGCGTGAAGTGGCTTGGCCCCTCCATGGGCGAACATAATGACGAGATCTACCGGGATTGGATGAAGCTGGACCAGGCGGAGATTGACCGGCTGACCAGGCTCGAAGTCATCTGAATGCGAGACGCCTGGACCTTGGCACCACGCGCCCGTCCCCCCCGACCGCCGCCCGACCGCGCCGAGGCGGAGTTCCGCCGCGTGATCCGCGATCGCGGCTTTCGCCGGCCTGGCCTTCGACCTGCAGGATGGCGCGCCGCCGCTTGCGGGGCCGTGGGCACCCAGGCGATTGACGCGCCCTTCCCGCACAGGCTGCGCGAGGTGGCGGGCACCCATGCCGATGCGCCGGCGGCGAAGGCGCTGGGCTTCTCGGGCAAGCTGGTGTTTCATCCCGGCCGGATCGTCCCCGTCAACGCCGCCCACGCGGCGGCGGTGGCGCGGGGCGAAGCGGTGGCGCTGGTGGATGGGGAGTTCATGGCCATGGACCTGGTGCCGCGCATGGAGCGCATCATCGCGCCCGCCAGGGAAGCTGCGGCCGCGTGAAGACGCTGATCGGCGATATCGGCGGCACCCAGGCGCGCTTCGCCCTGGCTGAGGGCGGCGCCTTCGGGGCGGCGCTGGCGCAGCGCGTGGCGGAGCACGCCACGCCCCTGGCGGCGCTACGGGCGGCATTGGCCGAACTCGGCCCGGCGCAAGCCGCCATCCTGGCCATCGCCGGCCCCATCCAGGGCCAGCACGCCCGGCTGACCAATGCTGCCTGGGAGTTCGACGCCCCCGCCCTGGCGCGCGCCCTGGGCCTTGCCTCGCTGCGGCTGGTGAATGACCTGGAGGCCATGGCCTGGGCGCTGCCCGCCCTCACCCCCGCCGATATCGAGACCTGGCAGGAAGGCGCCCCCACCCAAGGCGCGCCCCAGGCCATCATCGCCCCCGGCACCGGGCTGGGCGTGGCGGGCTTCATCCCCGGCCATGGCGCGGTGGCGACCGAGGCCGGGCATGCCGGCTTCGCGCCGCGCGATGCAACCGAAGCCGCGCTGCTGGCATGGCTCCAGGCGCGGCAGGGCGCGGTCTGCGCGGAGGATTTTCTCTCAGGGATTGGCCTGGTCACGCTGCATGACGGCCTGGCGGAATTGCGCGGCGCGGCCCTGCCCCCCCGCGATGGGGCGGAAATCGCCGCCGCCGCCGAGGCCGGCTGCCAAGTGGCGCGAGAGGCGCTGGCGCTGTTCTGGCGGGGCTTGGGCGGCTTCTGCGGCGATGTGGCGCTGATGCTGGGCGCGCGCGGCGGCGTGTATCTGGCGGGCGGGGTGGCCGGCGCACTCGGGGCCGCGGCGCCGCGCCCCGCATTCCTGGAACGCTTCCAGGACCGGCCACGCATGCGGGCCTATCTGGCGCGGGTGCCGGTGCGGCGGATCATCCATCCGCAGCCGGCGTTGCTGGGCCTGGCCGCTATGCCGCCTCCAGCTTCTCCGTGATCTCCAGCCACTCCATCTCCAGCCGCTCCACATCCTTGGCGATGACCGCGCGGCGGGCGGTGGCGCGGGAGATCAAATCGGTCTTGCCGCGCTCGTAAAGCCGGGGGTCGGCCAGCGCGCCTTCGATCACGCGGGCCTCCTCATTCAGCTTCGCCAGCGTGACCTCGATGCCCTTCAGCCGGGCGCGCAGGGGCGCCAGGGCCGCACGGTTTTCCACCCCCGCCGCCTTGGCCTGCTTGCGGTCATCCTTCTTGTCCTCGCGCTTGGCGGCCGCCGCCGTCCGGCCGCCCAATTGCGCGCGATAATCATCCAAATCGCCGTCAAAGGGCGTCACCACGCCCTTGGCCACCAGCCAGAGACGGTCCGCCACCAGCTCCACCAGATGCGGGTCATGGCTGATGAGGATGACCGCGCCCTCGTAATCGGCCAGCGCCTTCACCAGCGCCTCGCGCGCATCAATGTCGAGGTGGTTGGTCGGCTCATCCAGGATGAGCATGTGCGGGGCGTCGCGCGTGGTCAGCGCCATCAGCAGCCGCGCCTTCTCGCCGCCCGAAAGCCCCTTCACCTGCGTCTCGGCGCGATCCGCATCCAGGCCGAACCGCGCGAGTTGCGAGCGGCATTGCCCCGGCGTGGCGCGCGGCAGCGCATGGATCATGTGGCTGAGCGGCGTGCCCTCCAGGTCGAGGTCATCCTCCTGGTGCTGCGCGAAATAGCCCACGCGCATCCGCCGGTCGCGATGGATGTCGCCGGAGATGGGCTGCATCCGCCCGGCCAGCAGCTTGGCCAGGGTGGATTTGCCATTGCCGTTGGCGCCCAGCAGCGCGATCCGGTCCTCCTGGTCAATGCGGATGTCCAGGTCGCGCAGGACAACGTGATTGCCGTAGCCGACATTGCCGCGGCTGACGGTCAGGATGGGCGGCGAGAGCTGCTCGGGCTGCGGGAATTGGAAGCGCGTGGCCACATCTTCCACGATGGATTCCAGCGCCGGCATCCGCTCCAGCGCCTTGATGCGCGATTGCGCCTGGCGGGCCTTGCTGGCCTTGGCGCGGAAGCGGTCCACGAAGGCCTGCATATGCGCGCGCTCGGCCGCCAGCTTCACATTCTGGGCGGCCACCTGCGCCGCGCGCTCGGTGCGGATGCGGATGAAATTCTCGAAATTGCCGGGGTAGAGCGTGATCTTCTGGCGATCGAGATGCGCGATGGAATCCACGCAGCGCTCCAGCAAGCCCCGGTCATGGCTGATGATGATGGCCGCGCCCGGGAAGCGCGTGATCCAGCCCTCCAGCCACATGGCGGCTTCGAGGTCGAGGTGGTTGGTCGGCTCGTCCAGCAGCAGCAGGTCGGGCTCCAGGAACAATGCGCGGGCCAGGCTGACGCGCATCCGCCAGCCGCCCGAATATTCGCGGGAGGGGCGCTGCTGGGCGGCGGCGTCGAAGCCCAGGCCGGCCAGGATGGTGGCGGCGCGGGCGGGTGCCGCATCGGCCTGGATGGCCATCAGGCGCTCATGGATCTCACCCGCGCGCACCGGCTCGGGGTGGCCTTCCAACTCGGCCAGCAGGCCGGCACGCTCGGTATCGGCTTCCAGCACGATGTCGAGCAGGCAGGTCTCGCCCGCCGGCGTCTCCTGCGCCACATGGCCGATGCGGGCGCGCTGGGCCAGGCGGATCTCGCCGCCATCGGCCTGGAGCTCACCCAGGATCGCCTTGATGAGCGTGGATTTCCCCGCGCCATTGCGGCCCACCAGGCCGATCTTGCGGCCGGTATCCACCTGGAGCGAGGCGCCCTCCATCAAGGGGCGGCCGCCCATGCGGATCGTCAGGTCTTGGATGGTGAGAACGGTCATGGCCGGGGTTTAGACGGAATTGCTGCGGCACGACATGCTACCCATGCAGCCCCGCCCCGCGATTGATGCCCGCCAGGGCTTGCGCCCGCGCCCGGGCTTGGGCAATTGCGGGCCAATTCCATTTCAAAGGACGCCCCCATGGCCATCGAACAGACCTTCAGCATCATCAAGCCCGACGCGACGCGTCGCAACCTGACCGGCGCCATCAACGCCGTCTATGAGAAGGCGGGCCTTCGCATCATCGCGCAGAAGCGCATCTGGATGAGCCGCGCCCACGCCAAGAAGTTCTACGAAGTCCATGCCGCGCGCCCCTTCTACAACGACCTGGTGGATTTCATGGTCTCCGGCCCCGTGGTCGTGCAGGTTCTGGAAGGCGAGAACGCCGTCCTCGCGCATCGTGACCTGATGGGCGCCACCAACCCCGCCAATGCGGCCGAAGGCACCATCCGCAAGATGTTCGCCGAGAGCATCGAGGCGAACAGCGTCCATGGCAGCGACAGCCTGGAGAATGCGGCGATCGAGATCGCGTATTTCTTCGCGGGCAACGAACTCGTCGGCTGAAGCCTGGCCAGCAAGCGCTGATCTCGCTTCAGCGCCTGCTGCGAGGCCGATCCGCCGGCCGCTTCACCACAAGGGTCGGCAGGATCGGCGCCACCAGCAGCGCGTGTTCGCCGCGCGGGAGGGCGGTCATCCCGCTCCCGCGCCCTTCGGCTCAGCCGAAGAACACGTATAGCCCGACCAGCAGGGCGATCGTCGCGATCGTGCTCCATTTGGTGGCGACCATGAAGCTGTCGAACAGGGCCTGGCGCTCGGCCATGATGTCCTCGGACTTCACTTCGACCATCTCGACGTTCATCTGCTGCTCGGCCAGGCTTGTGATCCTCAATCGCGTGGGGCTTGTGTAGGAACTGCCGCGCCAGCCGGCAAGGGGTTTACCAGGCGGCCGCGCGCCTCGGTGGCCGCCACATGGGCGCGGCCCTCGCTCACCCGCACGCGCCCCGCCGCGAGCCAGGCCAGCGCCGCCGGGTAGAGGCGGTGCTCCTGCTCCAGCACGCGGGCGGCCAGGCTCTCCTCGGTGTCCAGCATCAGCACCGGCACGGCGGCCTGGGCGAGAATCGGCCCCTCATCCACCCCGGCACTCACCAGATGCACCGTGCAGCCATGCAGCCGCACGCCACCGGCCAGGGCGCGGGCATGGGTGTCGAGGCCCGGAAAGCTCGGCAGCAGCGAGGGGTGGATGTTGATCATCCGGCCCTCCCAGGCCTGGACGAAGCCCGGCGTCAGCACACGCATGAAGCCGGCCAGCGCCAGGATCGCGATGTCATGCCGCGCCAGCACCTCGGAGAGTTCCGCCTCGAACTCCTCGCGCGTGCGGCCACGGCTGGGCACCACCAGGGCCGGCACGCGCATGTCCCGCGCGCGGTCCAACCCCGTGGCATCGGCCCGGTTGGAGACGATGAGGGCGATATCGGCGGGGTAGTCCGGATGCGCGGCGGCTTCCAGCAGGGCCACCATGTTGGAGCCCCGGCCGGAGATCAGGATGGCGACGCGCGGCCGGCTCACAGGCCGATCGCGCCCTGCATGGTGACCTCAGCCTCGCCCGTGGCGGCCACCAGCCGGCCGATGCGGAAGCAGCCCAGATTGTCGCGCAGGTTGAGCATGGCCAGCACCTGGTCGGCATGCCCGGGCGCCACCACCAGCACCATGCCGATGCCGCAATTGAAGACGCGCAGCATCTCGGCCTCGGCCACGCCGCCCGCCTGGGCCAGCCAGGAGAAGACCGGCGGCACCGGCCAGGAGCCACCGACCACCTCGGCGGCCACGCCTTCCGGCAAGACGCGCGGCAGGTTGCCCGGCAGGCCGCCGCCCGTGATGTGGGCCGCCGCCTTGAGCCAGCCCTGGCGATGCAGTTCCAGCATGGGCTTCACATAGATCTGCGTGGGCACCAGAAGCGCCTCGCCCAGGCTCATGCCCGGCGCGAAGGGGGCGGGGTCCGCGAGGCTGAGGCCCGAGGCCTCGATCACCCGCCGCACCA
>Ga0136707_1000037_pt1 | contig 20372 bp, 20 predicted proteins | sample 4C3metaG_FD_101397 | JGI IMG/M metagenome (GOLD analysis project Ga0136707, IMG submission 101397) | Freshwater bacterial and archeal communities from Indian Creek, Illinois, USA - 4C3 metaG | ecosystem: Environmental > Aquatic > Freshwater > Unclassified | place: USA: Indian Creek, Illinois...
AGTTTGCGGAGCACTACTTCCCCGGATTCATCCCGAATCTCTCTACGTGCAAGTCGCCCCAACAGATGATGGGGGCTCTGATTAAGAGCTACTATGCCGACAAGGTAGCAGGGCTACCCGCAACAGAAATCTTTTCGGTCTCCATCATGCCCTGTACCGCCAAAAAGTACGAAGCTAGCCGTAGCGAGATGGGGCACGACGGACACCAAGACGTAGATGTCGTACTGACAACGCGTGAGCTGGCACGCATGTTGCGCGCCGCTGGCATTGACTTACCGAAGTTACCCACGTCTGAGTTTGATGCTCCCTTAGGGTTGTCGACGGGCGCCGGGATAATTTTTGGCGCTAGCGGCGGAGTAATGGAGGCAGCGCTACGCACGGCCTATGAATGGATATCCGGGCAAACGCTTGAACAGCTCGACTTTGTTGCTGTCCGTGGGCTGGAGGGCGTAAAAGAAGCGCAGGTAGAAATCCCGCGCCTTGGGGCGATCAAGGTAGCAGTGGTCAGCGGGCTGGCTAACGCGCGTGACTTGCTCGAGCGCATCAAGTCCGGTCAAGCGACGTATTACTTCATTGAAGTCATGGGCTGCCCCGGCGGTTGCCTAGGTGGAGGCGGGCAACCTCGGGTCCGTCGCGAGGAAGCAGGGCAGGCGAAGCAAGCCCGGCTGGAAAGCATCTACGCCATCGACAAGGCGAAACAGCTGCGCAAGAGTCACGAGAACCCTGCGGTGAAAAAGCTTTACGAAGTGTACCTCGGCGAAGTCGGCGGGGAAAAGGCCCATCACCTCTTGCATACTTCCTATACACAGCGCGGTCGATTCCCGTGGCGCAAGCAGTAGTTCACGCCCCTACTGTTCCCACACCTCGCCCATAACGACCTCGACAAAACAGTGCGCAATCTGAGGGTCAAATTGTGATCCGGCACCGCGCTTGATCTCGGCGATGGCCTCACTGTGGCTTTTTGCTGACCGATACGCGCGCTCAGCGGACATGTCGGCATAAGCCTCGGCCACAGCGATAATCCGGCCCATCAGCGGTATGTCCGCTCCGCTAAGTCCCTTCGGGTATCCGTTGCCATCCCACCTCTCATGATGAGACAGAATGCCATCAGCCAAGGCGAAATAGTCGGCTGATGTGGAGAGAAGGCGATACCCTATTTCAGGGTGTCGCCGTAGCTCGGTGCGTTCGTCGTCCGTCAAGGGTTGCGATTTCAGCAAGATCTGTAGCTTGCAGGCAATCTTGCCGATGTCATGGACTTCTCCGGCCTGAACTAGCTCGTTAATTGTGCTTGGATTTAGCTCTAGGGCCTGCCCAAGGCGGTGACAGAGATCACGCACCCGGCGTCCATGGTCAGCTTCTGCGGGGCTCTTAGCAAAGAGGGTCTCGATCATGGCGCGGATTACTTGGCCGCGGTTGCTGGCACTATCGCGCACCTTTTCACGGTACAAGAGGTCTTCCGCCCAGAGGATCAGCTCGCCGGCTGATTGTGGGGCGGAGGTTTTGACCGCCCAGCCTAACGAAGCGGAGATTGGGATATCGTAAATCTTCTCGGCCCCTATGCTCTGCCGAATGCGACGAGCTAGGGCCGCTGCTGCTTCTTCGCTAGTCTTCGGCAAGAGAATGATGAACTCGTCTCCGCCCATGCGGGCCACAATGTCGTCGGCACGGCAATCTCGCTTGAGAGCTGCGCCGATTTTTGTTAACAGCTCGTCCCCTGCTTCATGCCCAAAGGCATCGTTGATCGCCTTTAAGCCATTGACGTCGGCCAAGATGATGGCGAGTGGCAGGTTGCGTTCCGTATCAAGGCGCTTTAGCTCGGCCTCAAAAAAACGGCGGTTGTAGAGGCCGGTTAAGTGGTCATGAAAGCTAAGGTACTCAATCTCTTTCTGACGCGCCTTCTCGGCGGAACAATCCCTAAACACAACCACAACGCCGAGCACCGTGTTGGAGGCATCTGTAATTGGGGCAGCCGAATCCTCGATGCTGCGCTCGGTGCCGTCTCGGGAGATGAGCTTCGTATGGTTGGCTAACGCCACAACCGTTCCCTTAGCCAGTGCTTCAGCCACCGGGTCATCTGCCCTTAAGCGAGTGTGGTCGTTTACGATCTGAAAGACCTCCGAGAAATCAGTGCCCACAGCGTCAGCCGTCGCCCAGCCTGTCATGCGTTCCGCAGCTGGGTTTAAAAACTCCACTTGGCCGCGGGCGTCAGTCGTAATCACCCCATCGCCGACAGAGATGAGCGTCGCCCAGAGCTTGGCCTCGCTGAGTTGAATGCGCAACTGCGCGCTCTTTTCTTGCGTTACGTCCATAATGAACCCTTGCAAGGCCAAAACCTCTCCATCAGCGCCGTAGACGACACTGCCATGCTCCATGACCCACTTTTCTCGACCGTCCTTTGTCACTATCTTGTACTCCGCGCTAAAAATCCCTCCTGTTTGTGCTACGTGCTGCCATTTGTCCCACAGCAATTCTCGGAACTCGGGCGAGATTAGGGAGTTAAAATCGAGACTATCGCTCTGCATCAGTTCTTCCGGTAGGTAGCCTGTCAGCCCCGTGCAGCCGGGACTAAGATACTCCATGGTCCAGCGCCGATCCATTTTACAGCGATACACCATGGCCGGAACATGAGCGATCATGCCGCGGTATTTTTTCTCACTCTGCTCGATGGTCGCCCGTAGCCTAGCCTCAGTTTTCATGTTGGTGCGTAGCCTCACGCTTACTGCGGACAGTACTAACGCCAGCACGACCAGCAGTGCGATCGTGGTCGCCGTGCTTCTCTCGCGTGCGGCCTGTAGCGCTAACTTCTCAGAAGTGTCGGTGATGATTGAATAGAGGTAAGTGGCGCCGCCCACGCTAAAGGGGTACGAACGTACCTCCACGGTGCGAATCTCGCCGGAATGCAGCCGATGGCGGAAGACAAAGAAGTTCCTCTCCTCGCGTGTTGCCGTTTCGCGCTCACGCTCCACTGCTTCGGGAGACAAAGTATTAATCTGGTCGATATTCATACCCACAAGCGTCGTTCGCGGGAAACCATAGAACTGATAGGCCGCATTGTTGGCAAACACTATAACTCCGGTTTCTGCATTGATCACGAGCATCACAGATCCGTGGTTGTTAAACATGTAAAAATAATCAAACGTGGGCGCACTCGTGGCTGCCGCCAAGCTCGCGAAAAGCAGCCAAACGAGGACCGCCAAAAGTAGAAGCTTCCCTCGCACTATGATCCCTCCCTGCTGCGTACGTGCCCACCACGGGTGTATTTCGACGCCCACCCCGCGGCATCCTGCTGCTTGTGGACGGCAAGACAGCATGGCACGGGCCTGCCTGCTCTGATGCAAAAACGTTTTACGTAGTTATTGTTTTATCAAGCGCTGTCGTGTAGACTGAAGGGAGTGTTACGCTTGTACTAGCAATCTAGGAGTGACGAATAGTGACCAAGTCGTTTGTCGGCGGAATTCACCCTCCTTACCGGAAGCACCGAACATGCACCCTACCGATAGAGCGCATGGAGGCACCTAGAATTGTGGTCATACCCCTACTGCAGCACATTGGGGCGGTCTGCACCCCGATGGTAACCGTGGGTGAGAGTGTGGCTTTGGGACAGAAGATTGGCGACAGCAATGCGCAGATTGCCTGCCCAGTGCACGCCTCCGTCTCCGGACGGGTCGTCGCAGTCGAGAATCGCCCTCATCCTAATGGGCGCGAAGTGTTATCCGTAGTCATCGAAAACGATTTTCATGACGAAGTCCATCCATCGGTGCAACCTAAATCTATCGACCACCTATCGCCGGTTGAGCTTGTCAGTTGGATACGCGAAGCGGGCATTGTTGGCATGGGCGGAGGTGGTTTTCCTACCCACGTCAAGCTCACCCCGCCGGAGGGCGTTGCTTTGGACGCTGTGCTTCTCAATGGGGCGGAGTGCGAGCCCTACCTCACCACAGACCACCGCGTGATGGTGGAGTGGGCTGAAGATGTCATGCTAGGTCTACGTTGCATAATGAAAGCCACCGGTGTCCGACAGGGGTATATTGGCGTCGAAGCGAATAAGCAGGACGCGATAGTAGCGCTTACCAGAGTCATATCCGGTGCCACAGACATTAAGGTAGTACCTCTCGCCGTGAAGTACCCCCAAGGTGCCGAACAACAGCTTATCTACGCATGTCTAGGGCGTAGACTCCCCAAAGGGAAGCGGCCTCTGCACATCGGCGTAGTAGTAAATAATGTCCATACTGCGCAGGCCATCGCACACAGCCTGCGCACGGGTCTACCTTGCGTAGAACGGGTCATTACGGTAGACGGCGAGTGCGTGGAGCGTCCGGGAAACGTTGTAGTGCGCATCGGCACGAGCTTCAGCGATGTACTTGCGGCGCGTGGCCTCGTTGGCGAGCCGCATAAGCTGCTTTCCGGGGGGCCGATGATGGGTATCGCGATGTACACACCGAGCGTTCCTGTGTGCAAATGCACGTCGGGCATCCTTGCTCTCGCGCTCACAGAATCACCCTTTGCCGAGGCGATGACCTGCGTACGCTGCGCCAGATGTATAGATGTCTGTCCGATGCTTATCTACCCTACATTGATTGCGCAATATGGGGAGCGCGGTCGTACTGAAGAAGCCCAAAAATACGGCGCCTTAGAATGCCATGAGTGTGGGGCCTGCACATATGTATGTCCTTCGCGTATACCCCTAGTGCAATGGATTCGCCGCGCCAAGTCAGACATCTACGCAGAGCGCTCTCGCGCACAAGCCTAAGGAGGCTGGCTCGATGGAGATTAACAAGCTTACTGTTTCGTCCTCTCCACATCTGCATAGCAACAACACCGTGCTGCGAGCGATGCTTTGGGTGCTTGCTGCACTCACGCCCGCGACACTCTTTGCGGTGTACTACTATGGGGCTTATGTTGTCGTCATTCTGCTTTCCAGCACGGCCGCGGCCGTCGCGACAGAAGCACTTATTCTTAAACTCAGGCGTAAACCCCTGCGCGCCGCTCTTGATGGCAGCGCTGCGGTGACAGGATTGCTCTTAGCATTAAATGTGCCTGCCAGCGCCCCGTGGTGGCTGGTGGCGATTGGTGCGGGCGTGGCCATTAGCATTGGCAAACAGGTTTTTGGCGGCATTGGGCATAACCCCTTTAATCCGGCCTTAGCCGCGAGGGCCATTCTCGTGGTTTCATGGCCGGAGCGCATGACCCGTTGGGTAGGCCCGGGACTCGTTTCGGCGGCCACGCCTTTAGCCCAGTACCGTGCCGGAGTTGCTGTCCCGGCGCATGCCGACCTATTCCTGGGCTTGCGCCCGGGGAGCCTTGGGGAAATGTCCGTGTTTCTGTTGTTACTCGGTGGAGCGCTCTTGATCTATCTTAAAATCATTGACTGGAAAATCCCGGCCTCTTTCATCGGTACTGTGGCGCTCTTAACATGGGCGTTGCCAACTGAAGGACAGACCGCCTTCTTTGCGGGGAACCCTCTTTTCCATGTATTGTCGGGAGGCCTTGTGCTCGGAGCGTTTTTTATGGCCACCGATTGGACAACCTCACCGCTTACCAAGCGAGGTCGTGTCGTTTTCGGTTTTGGGGCCGGACTGATCACCGCGATTATTCGACTTTACGGTGGTCTGCCGGAAGGTGTAACCTTTGCCATTTTGATTATGAACGCATGTACGCCGCTAATCGACCGCTACACTTTGGGCAAAAGTTTCGGTTCGACGCGGGGGGCGATGTAAATGAACGACATAAAAGTGCTGTGGCGCGGCATCTTTGACGAGAATCCGACTTTTCGACTCCTGCTTGGTATGTGCCCGACGCTCGCCGTCTCCATCGCCGCCAACCAAGGCCTCGGCATGGGATTGGCTACGACAGCGGTCCTGGTTGCGAGCAATATCTTGATCTCGCTGCTGCGCTCCGTAATCCCTGACAAAATACGTATCCCCTGTTTTATCGTCGTTATCGCGACTTTTGTAACTATGGTTGACCTCATTATGGCGGCGTTTGTGCCGGCGTTACACCAGGTGCTCGGCATTTTTATCCCGCTGATCGTCGTTAACTGTATCATTTTGCAGCGTGCGGAGGCCTTTGCCTCGAAGAACACCGTGTGGAGGTCGGCGCTTGACGGTGTGGGTATGGGGATAGGCTTCACTATTGCCTTGCTTATGGTCTCGGCGATACGCGAAATTTTGGGTTCCGGCACCTTGTTTGGTCTGCACGTGCTCGGGTTCTGGCAGTCGTTTGAGCCAATGCGGATCATGGTCTCGCCTCCGGGAGCTTTCATCGTTCTCGGGCTCTTGATCGGCCTAATCAATTCTCTCAGCATGCGCAGAGTGTAGGAGGTGGACGGCATGGGTGAGATTGTTATTATCTTTTTTAGTGCAATTCTGATCAACAACTTTGTTTTGATCAGGTTCTTAGGCATATGCCCATTTTTGGGTATATCACAAAAAGTAGAAACCGCTGTGGGCATGAGCCTGGCAGTCATTTTTGTGATGACGGTGGCGTCGCTGGCGACGTGGGTAGTGCAGACTTATGTGCTGCTTCCTTACGACCTGGTGTACCTACGCACGATAGTGTTTATTCTGGTCATCGCGGTGTTGGTGCAGTTCGTGGAGATGGTAATTCAAAAGAGCAGTCCAACGCTTTATCAAGCCTTAGGTGTGTATCTGCCACTTATTACTACTAACTGCGCTGTGCTCGGCGTTACCATTCTTAATCTCAATGAGGCGTATAATCTTCTGCAGGCCTTGGCCCATGGTTTTGCGGCAGCGGTGGGGTTTGGTCTGGCGATTGTCGTTTTTGCGGGAATTCGCGAGCGCCTAGAGTTGGCCGAGATTCCAGAGGCGTTGCAGGGGTTCCCCATTGCGCTGATTATTGCCGGGTTGCTGTCTATTTCCTTCTTCGGATTTCAAGGCTTGTTGTAAGGAGGCAAGGACATGCAGATTGAGTGGCGCTCTGTGTTGCTGGCGTTAGGCTCTCTGGGCGCGTTGGGCCTCCTCTTTGGTGCGGGGCTGGCCGTCGCTGCCAAGAAGTTTGCCATTCCTTTCGATCCTCTTTACGGCGAGGTGTTAGCCGTGCTCCCGGGTGCCAACTGTGGCGCCTGTGGCTACCCAGGTTGTGCTGGGTATGCGTCTGCAGTATCCCAGCGACGTGTTGGTATCGGCAAGTGTCCTGTCGGGGGCAACGACTTGCTCAGCAATCTTGGGCGGCTCATGGGGGTAGAGGCCAAGCTTGCTTCTGACCGGATGGTAGCGACGCCTTACTGTGACGGGGGGTGCGCGGAGGCGCCGACACGCTTTCGCTATGAAGGTACACAGGACTGTGTGGCCGTAGTGGCTCTCTCCGGGGGCGATAAAGCCTGCCGATATGCCTGTGTGGGCTATGGAACCTGTGTTAAGCTGTGTAAGTTCGGGGCTATTTCTATGGACGATAACCGCATTCCCGTTGTTGACACAGCAAAGTGTACTGCCTGCGGCCTATGTGTAGCGGGATGTCCCAAAGATATTTTCAGCTTGCGTCCGGCGGGGAAACATGTGCACATCCGGTGTCGGTCGCACGACAAAGGCGCAATAGTACGAAAAATCTGCTCGGTGGGGTGCATTGCCTGTGGCCTCTGTGTCAAAGCCTGTCCTGTGGATGCTATCGCGGTAAAAGACTTCTTGGCGGAGATTGACTACGAGAAGTGCATCAACTGCAATCGCTGCATCGAGAAGTGTCCGACCAAGACTATCCACGGGGGACTCTAGCGCTTAAATCGGCGGGGCCGCGTGGCTCGGCCATCTCTCTAGGAGGATATGTTAATGAAGTTCGGACGTGTGGCCTTAGTCACGGCTGCTCTTTTAATATTGATTGCTGTGTGGGTGGGGCAGAGCCTCGCAGTCATTCGCCGCGCCGAGCGCCAAGTTCTGTTAATGGATACTTTCGTGCGGGTAATAGTACATGGGCGTTTAAGTCAAGCCGCGCTAGAGAAAACTATCGATGCGACCGTTAACGAAATGGCGCGTTTGGAAGGCATCCTTTCCGCGCATGCTGTCGGCAGCGACATCTACCGGATAAACAATGCCGGGACAGAGCGGCGTGAGGTCAGTGCAGAGACCCTCGCGGTATTAGAGCGTGCGGCCCTTGTGTATGAACAAAGTCGTGGCGCCTTCGACATCACTGTGGGCGCGTTGATGCGCGCATGGGGATTCGGGACAGATACACGAGCGGTGCCTTCCCCCGAGATGTTGGCCGAGGCCCTTAGTGGCGTGGGGTTCGAACACGTCGAAGTTGACTCCGCGCGACGGAGCGTGCGGCTCAGCCATCCGGCCACGCGGCTCGATCTCGGTGGTGTGGCCAAAGGTTACATTGTAGACAAGGCCGTCGAATTTCTCGCGGCCCGTGGCATCGATTATGCCATCGTTGACGCCGGAGGCGATGTGCGCGTACTGGGTGGCCATCCCGGACAGTTCGTTTGGGAAAGGCCGCGTGCGGTAAGGGTAGGCGTACAGCATCCTACACAACGGGACGCATTAATTGCGGTTGTTTCCACCCACCGTGGCGCAGTTCTGACTTCGGGCGACTACGAGCGGTATTTCGTCGAGGACGGGGTCCGTTACACACACATTGTGGACCCTCGTACCGGGCAGACAGTGCGCGGCTTGAGTAGTGCAACGATTATGGCGAGCGAGGCGGCTCTAGCCGATGCTATAGCTACGGCAGTTATGGTGCTCGGAGCCGAGGAGGGGAAAGCCCTAATTGAGGCCTTTCCTGACGTCGAGGGCTTGCTCATTACTGAAGGTGGCGCTATAGTGATGACTGACGGCATGGCTCAGTTTACTGAGCTCATCAATAGGTAAAAACCATGAAGACACACAGAATGGTGCGCCTAGCGCTGCTCGTGGCCGGGGCAGCCGCCCTCCATGCGGTGGAAAGCTGGGTCCCAAACCCGCTCAACGTAAGCCTTGGCCCCGGTGCCAAACTTGGCTTAGCCAATGTGGTCACGGTGGCAGTGGTCATGCGGTACGGCTGGCGCGATGCAGTGGTAGTGGCGCTGCTGCGGGCACTGCTTGGCAGCCTCGTTGGGGGGACATTTCTTACGCTAGGATTCTTTCTTAGTTTTAGCGGCGCGGTGACTAGCGCGGCAGTAATGGGCCTGGCGCACCGCTTAGCTGGCGACCGAATTAGTGCGGTCGGCTTTAGCTTGTTGGGAGCGGTAGTGCATAATCTCGCGCAACTCACGGTGGCATCCCTTTTGGCGAGGCATTTTGGTCTGTTTGTGCATCTGCCGTATCTTCTGCTGATGGCCATTCCCACAGGGTATGTGGTTGGCACCGTAGGAGCATTGCTCTATCGTTATTTACCGCGGCACGACATGACAAGGGGTGGGATGAGTGAAATCTAAGCGCAGTGGATGGTTGTTGCTCTTGTTCTTAATTGTGGGTGTCTTTCTCGGGGGTCTTCTAGGGGAGTTGGCGGGCCCGCTTTTGCCGTTTCTCACTTTAGCTAGCCCTACCTACGGCATTCATCCACCCTTTAGCCTGACATTAGGCCCTTTGACTCTTGTCATAGGCGTAACGCTCCACGTGTCGGTGGCCATGGTATTTGGTCTCATCTTGGCCTACTTAGCTTACCGCGCGTTGTAGATGAAGACCATCTTCTTGGCTTCCGCTTCGCCGCGGCGGTTGGCGTTGCTGCGGCAAATCGGGGTGGAGCCTATTGTGCTACCTTCGTCTTTTACGGAGGATTTACATCTTGTAGGGGATCCTGTGCGTCTGGCTACTATGTATGCCGAAAAGAAGGTGCGCGGCGCTTTGCCTCTGCCGTGTTTAGGCGTCTGCATTGGTGCGGACACCGTCGTGCATTGGCGCGGGCGTCTGCTGGGGAAGCCGCAAACACAGGAACAAGCCGTGGAAATGCTCGCGACACTCTCCGGGCAGTTTCATGAGGTGGTCACGGGGGTTACCGTTATGCAGAGTGCTACCAAGTACTTGGTAGCGCATGCCTGTACGCATGTAGAATTCAGAGAACTTTCCCTAGCAGAGATTCGCCGCTATGTAGCTACCGGGGAACCCATGGATAAAGCCGGAGGCTACGCGATACAAGGGGCAGCCGCCGTATTTGTGCGTGGGATTATGGGATGCTACAGTAACGTCGTGGGGTTGCCGCTGTCGTTGCTTTACGGCATGCTACAGGAGCTCGGCGTCGAAATGATGGGGGACTGGGGGAGACAGGAGTGACAATTCGCAGTCTACCTGAGCGCGAAAGGCCGCGCGAGCGCTTGCTACACAGGGGAGCAACGCATCTCTCCAATGCCGAACTGCTCGCTATCCTGATGGCCACATCAGGCCAAAAAGGGGAGAGTGTCCTCGAGCTGGCCCAGCGCGTATTGGCAAAAGCAGGGGATTTCAGCAACATCGTGCGGCTAACAAAGGATGAGCTGTGTACAATCAAGGGCATCGGGCCGGCCAAGGCGGTACAGATTCTAGCAACAGTCGAGCTGTCGCGTCGCTTAGCCTCGCTTAGCAGTACTCCCGTAGTGGTACGCTCTCCGGATGACGTGCGCAAGCTCTTGCTCGACCGACTCTGCTTTGAGGAGCAAGAGCGCTTTTTCGCCGTGCTTCTCAACACTAAGAACCACTGCCTGAGCGTTGAGGAAATCTCGGTCGGCAGCCTTAATTCTTCCATCGTGCACCCGCGCGAGGTATTTAAGGCCGCCATTCGGCGCAGCGCGGCCGCTCTGATTGTCGCCCATAACCATCCCAGTGGGGATTGCACCCCCTCGCGCGAAGACATGGAAGTAACCCGCCGACTCACCGAGGCAGGTAGACTCTTAGGCATTGATGTGCTTGATCATGTTGTTTTTGGCGATGGGGTTATACTAAGTTTTAAGGAAAAGGGCCTGATGTAAAGGAGACGAAGCACCATGATGTTCTTGTTCAACCGCTATTTTACCCGCGATATGGGCATCGACCTTGGGACAGCTAATACTCTAGTCTTCGTTAAGGGTAAAGGTGTTGTGCTGAGGGAACCTTCGGTGGTAGCTATGCATCGCGACAATCACGAAGTGCTGGAGGTAGGCGAGGCCGCTAAAGCCATGATCGGGCGCACGCCTGGACATATTGTGGCTGTGCGGCCATTGCGCGACGGTGTTATCGCCGATTTTGACGTAACACAGAAGATGCTCAAGGCGTTTATCAGGCGGGCTCTACCTAGCATGAGCTTTCTTCGCCCGCGCGTAGTTGTGTGCGTTCCGGCGGGCGTTACAGAGGTGGAAAAGCGGGCGGTCAAAGATGCCACGCTAGCCGCGGGAGCACGGGAGGCATATACCATCGAGGAGCCTATGGCGGCAGCGATTGGCGCCGGGTTACCGGTAACAGAGCCGATTGGGAACATGATTGTCGATATTGGTGGCGGGACGACCGAAGTCGCGATCATCAGTCTGGGGGGCATCGTAACGCACAAATCCATCCGCGTCGGCGGTGACGAAATGGACGAGGCCATTGTTACCTACGTCAAGAAGCACTATAATTTACTTATAGGCGAACGCACTGCGGAAGATGTAAAACTAGCTATCGGTTCAGCTTTCACTGTACCGGAGGTAGAAATGGATGTTCGGGGGCGCGACCTCGTTAGTGGTCTGCCAAAGACACTCAAGCTTTCTTCAAGCGAGGTGTGTCAAGCATTGGGGGAACCGGTGAGAGCTATCGTCGACGCGGTCAAAGCGACCTTAGAGCGCACGCCGCCGGAATTAGCTGCAGACGTCATGGATCGCGGCATTGTAATGACCGGCGGCGGTTCGTTGCTCAGAGGCTTAGATAAACTCATCGCGGCCGAAACCGGTATGCCGGTGATCATTGCCGACGACCCGTTGACGTCCGTAGTGCAAGGTGCCGGTCGTGTGTTTGACCACCTTGATCTGCTCCGCAGATTAGATGCATCACCTAGGAGAAGGTAGACTTTACAGGAGGAGATGGGAATGGAGTTTTTTGGGAAAAACCGGCCCATCGTCACCTTGGTGCTCCTGGTATTTGCGCTAATGGTCGGGCTCAGTTTCTCCGCACGCGACGCAGCGGGCTCGACATGGTTTGAGCGCGCTGTGCATCGTTTGGGTGCTCCCATACAGCGTTCAGTATCCATCGTCATGTCTTTCAGCCGTGAAGCGCTTGAGTCTGTGCACGAGTTAGGCCGACTCAGGCGGGAGAATGAGCAACTGCGGCAGGAGATTGAAGAGCTTCGTTTTCGGTACCATAACCTCGTCGGTGTAAGCCTTGAACTAGAGCGTTTACGGGCTTTACTTGGCTATCGAGAGGAGCAGGCCGAGCTCGACCTCATCCTGGCGCGGATTATTTCCCGGGGCATAACCACGTGGCACCAAGAAATGGTTTTAGATCGGGGGACGGCGCATGGCGTGCAGGTTGGTGACGCGGTGGTCACACACCGCGGAGCTGTAGGTCGGATTGTAGACGCCTTTGACACGTCGGCGCGAGTTCTCCTGATCACTGACCCTCGTAGTGGCATCGCGGCAGTGGTGCAAGACAGTCGCGACGGCGCGATAGCAGAAGGCGATAGCAGCGTATTGGGCATGGTCAGACTAGCGCGCTTGCCATGGGACTTTCCGGTGGTCGTAGGGGATCTGGTGGTTACGAGCGGGCTAGGTGGCGTTTTCCCGCGTGACCACGCCTTTGTGATCGGAACGGTATCAGAGATCGTGGTCAGTGCCGATGGTCTGCTAAAGTCCGCCCGCCTTGAACCGGCGGTCGACTTTATTCGCTTAGAGGAAGTTTTGGTAGTGCGCAGGAGTCAACCATGAGCCGGACCACACTCCGGCTGGGTGCGCTGATAGTCGTGGGTGTGCTTTTGCACGGCGCCGTGATGCCGCACGTGGCCATTTTCGGAGGCAGAATTAATGTGTTAGTGCTTTTTGTTGCCGGCACTGCATTTTTGCATGGGACGACGACAGGTATGCTGGTGGGGTTGGTCGCGGGGCTGTTGGCCGATGCGTTGTTCACCAGCGTGTTTGGTCTTAGTACCATTCCCCTTGTGGTGGTTGGTTACGCAGTAGGGCAGGCTGAGCGCCAGCTCTTTCACGACGAAGTGCTTGTGCCGGCGATTGTAGGGTTTGCCTCTGTCCTCACGTTTGAAGTACTGTTGCTCTTGTTGTCGCGTCTGGCGTTTGGCGTGTGGTGGGGTGGAGCCTTTGTGGAGGGGTTTGTGCCGAGCGTGTTAGTAACCGGCGCGCTGATGCCGCTTGCGTTTTTTGGCTTGTTAAGACTTGACCGAGTGCTGGGCAGGAGGTGAGGCAAGTGGAGAATGTCTTTCAGCGGCGGTTAAACGCGGTGGCCGTGCTCGTCTTTGTGGCTCTCGCGGTAATCGTGTTTCGCCTTGCCTATGTGCAGATCGTGCACGGAGCTGACTACCGCCGTGATGCCGACAATAATCGCTTTCGGGAGGTCCCGCGCGAAGCACCGCGGGGTCAGATTGTCGACGCTTACGGCGTGATTCTTGCCACTAACCAGCCCGGTTACTTTATCTCTATGCACCACACACGGAGCCCCGAGCTGGCCAACATCCTCGCGCGCCTAGTGGAGATACTGGACCCGAGCGGACAGGACGCGCGAGTTTCTGTGGAGGAGTTTAAGCGGCGTCTCCATGCGGCACGTTTCCGTCGCTGGTATCCAGTTCGTCTGTACGATGAACACCTCGAATTCGGCGACCCACGGCTTGTGCAGATAGAAGAACGCCGTATGGAACTACCGGGGGTTATTGTGCAGGTACAACCGGTGCGGAGTTACCCGTTGGGGCAGACCGCCGCTCATGTTTTAGGTGGGATGGGCATTTTTCCCTACCGCGCCGAACGCTTACGAGAAGTAAATGAGCAGTTTGGTCTGCAGCGCTATCAACTCGATAGCATAGTTGGACGTTTTGGGCTCGAGTACACGTATGATTTTATAACCCCTAATTTATCCCTGCGCGGAGTGGACGGCGGTCAACTGGTGGAGGTTGACCACTTGAGTCGCACCGTGCAGGAACTTGAGCAACTCGATCCCATCCCCGGCAACGACCTGCATCTGACCTTAGATGCCGCTCTCCAGCAGGAGATCGAGGCGTGGCTACCCCAACACTTGCAGCGCGCGCGCGATGCCGCGTATGCCGCGGGCATGCGCGGTGCTGACTTAGACTTGGTAGCGCGGGAGGCCGCTGTCGTTGCGCTCGACCCGCGTACCGGTGCGGTGTTAATGATGCTTAGTTATCCGGCCTTTCGTCCGATGGACATTTTGACAGACTATCTAGCGTTGTACTCTGACCCCGCGCGACCACTCGATAATAAAGCTTTCGCTGCTTTCCCGCCGGGTTCGGTCTTTAAGCCGGTCACGGAAATTGCCGGCATCATTAGTGGCGCGAAAGACACCATGCCGACAGTAGTGTGCACGGGACGCCTGATGCATCCTTGGCTAGGTGAGCAAGGCAAACCCTGCTGGATTGAGTATTACCGAACCGGTCATGGCGTGGTGGACGACATCGCGGCCATGCGGGTATCCTGCAATGTCTATTACTACCATGTGGCATTTCAGATGATCACACGCCTAGGCAACGCTACCGTCCTTGACGCCTTTGCCAATGTCGCCTCGTTCCTAGGTCTTGGTGTCAGTACCGGGCTGGGAAGTGAGCTTCGCGGTTTTGGATACGAGCGTGGTGTATTGCCGACAAGTGAGCGCTTTCGCGGGATTATTCGGCAGACCGGAGAGCGGCGACCCCTTAACCCCTACCCCGGCGAGGTAGCTGACATCGCCATCGGCCAAGGCATACAAACCTATAGTCCGATGCACATGGCTAATCTTATGACCATGCTCGCCACAGGACACCGCTACGAAAACTACATTGTGGACAGAATCGTAAGTCCCCGCGGTGAGGTTGTGCACCGCACGCGACCGGAGCGGCTGGCCTCACTGGTGCGTACGCCCGAGAACCCAGCAGGGCTAATTACTGCCGAACAACTGGTAACCTTGCAGGAAGGACTGCGGCAAGTCACCCAAGTGGGTGGGCTGGGGCTTAACAGCGGCACCGCCGCGGGCGCTTTCCGCGGGGCAACATACTTTGTCGCCGGCAAAACCGGCACGGCCGAAGTATTCCGCGGACGTCGCGCGCTCCCCTCCCATGGCTGGTTCGCCGGGTGGGGGGCAGACCCACAGACGCATGAGCCGGAAATTGTAGTATCGGTGTTTGTGCGCCATGGGCGGGGTGGCAGTGCAGCCGCGGCCCCCATCGCGCGCCAAGTGCTCGACACCTATTTTAGACTAAGAGCGGAGCGAGGAAATCGGTAATAGTTGTGCGAGTCGTCAGAAGGATTTTACTGACATGTACGCGAAAGGATAATGCAAGTAGTTTCTTCAGGGGAGGTGACACATGGGCAAAGTTTATGTGGTAACTTCGGGCAAGGGGGGCGTGGGCAAGACAACCACCACCGCCAACCTCGGGGCCGCACTGGCCAATTTAGGCAAAAGCGTGGTGTTGGTGGATGGCGACACCGGTCTGCGCAATCTAGATCTTTTTCTCGGCCTAGAAAATCGCATTGTCTACCATCTCACGGATGTGCTCGAGCGGCGTGCCAAACTGGACAAAGCGCTGGTGCAAGATAAGCGGTTTCCCCACATGAGCCTGCTACCGGCAGCGCAACAGCACGGCGGCCGCGCGAACGAGCGTGATATGAAGCGCCTTATGGAAGATCTGGCGAAGCAGTTTGATTTTGTGCTTATTGACTCACCCGCAGGCATCGACCACGGTTTCCATCTCGCCGCCGCAGCCGCGGAGGACGCCATTATCGTTACCACGCCGGAGTTGCCTGCCGTGCGTGACGCGGACAAAGTAGTCGGGCTTATTCGCAGCAAAGGCATTAAGTCGCCTAAATTGGTGTTAAATCGCCTGCGAATCAGTATGGTGCGCCGCGGCGACATGCTGAGCCAGAACGACGTGCTCGGGTTCTTAAAATTAGACTTGCTGGGAGTCGTGCCCGAAGACGAAACCACGATTGTGGCCACAAACAAGGGCCTGCCCTGTGTGCTCCTGCCAGAGAGCAGAGCAGGGGGTGCTTATCGCGATATGGCGCGGCGTATGCTAGGCGAGGCAGTCCCCTTGCGTTTGTTTAACGAACAGCGCGGGATTATTGGCTTCCTGCAAAGATTTATTGGCGAGAATTAGGCGGGGGGAGGGGGAACCCAGTGAGTGAGGGAGGAAGCAGTATTCTCGTAGCGCGTGACCGACTGCGTAGGATTTTGGTGCAGGACCGCTCGCTCGTTGCGCAGGAGTGTCTAGATTCTTTGTGTCAAGCCCTCATCGCAACCGCACGCGAGCAAGTGGTGTTGATGGAGAGTGACGTCACAACCGCTGTGGAGTATAAGGACGGGTCTGTCATCCTCACACTTCGCCTGCCGATTGTGCGTGCGGTAGACATAGAGGAGACGACTGTAATTGGTTGACAGAAGATTGTTGCGCACTGTAGATTGGTGGCTATATTTGAGCTATCTCGCCGTGTCACTTTTTGGCGTGCTGATGATTGCCAGTGCTTCACAGAACAACGAGATGGGGGACCCGGCGTTTTTTTGGACAAAGCAGCTACAGTGGGTAGTCATAGGGCATGTTATTTTGTTCTTTTCGCTGGTCTTTGACTATCGTTTTTTTGCTAACCTGAGCATCCCTATTTACATACTGAACCTTGTCCTGCTTGTGGGAGTATTGGCGATAGGCGTGCGGGGTGGGGGAGCCCAGCGATGGATAGACCTCGGTGTCTTTACCTTGCAGCCGTCCGAGTTTGCAAAGATTGCCGTCATTGTTACCCTCGCCGCTCATCTAGAGAAGCTGCGCCGCGTGGACACTCTCTATCGGCTCGCCCAAGTGGTGTTGCATGTTGCCATTCCCATGCTACTCATCGTTGTGCAACCGGATTTAGGCACAGCACTCGTCTTTGTCGGGGTCTTGGCCATTGTGCTTTATGCTGCGGGTTTGCCCCGACACCTCATGGCCTTGATGGGAGTATCCGCCGCTGCCTTGGCACCGATGGTGTGGCTTTGGGGTCTTAAGGACTATCAGCGCACACGTCTGCTGGTGTTTCTCGATCCTTCGCTCGATCGTTTAGGGGCAGGGTATCACCTCATGCAGTCCATCATTGCGGTCGGCTCAGGGATGCTGACCGGTAGGGGGCTGTTCGATGGTCCACAGACCGAACTTAACTTCTTGCCGGCACAACACACCGACTTTATCTTCTCCGTCATCGGCGAGGAATTGGGGTTTATCGGGGCGGCCCTAGTAGTCGCAGCCTTGTTTTTCATTGTCTACCGCTGTCTGCAGGCTGCAGCTCTCGCCAAGGATGACTTTGGGCGCAACCTGGCTGTTGGGGTTGCCAGTTGGATAGCGTTTCAGCTTATCGTAAACACGGGCATGACTGTCGGCATGATGCCGGTGACAGGCTTGCCGCTACCGTTCTTGAGCTATGGGGGCAGTTCGTTCTTGGCCTTGTCACTGGGGATTGGACTGGTACTTAATGTAGGTATGCGTCACCGCAAGATACTCTTCTAGCACATAGTTGTCATTTGTCCGGAGTATACATTAATGAAGCTCCGGGAGGTGATGGTTGCTATGCAATGGGCGAAAACGGGGCGGTCACGCAAACCCTTTAGACAGCGACAGCGCGGCCACAGCCGCCGGCGCGCGCTTACGGTATGGGTGACCCGCTCAGTCTTAGCTGTGCTTTTGGTGGTGATGGCGTGGATGGGGTCCCAGTTCCCCGTGATGCGCGACTACCTTAGGCTTGTCTTTGTTCCCGGCGCGGCCGCCGAGACTCCTTGGGCTGTGTGGCTGGACTGGCAACCGCAGGGGGAGGCGATCACACCGGTGTGGGTAGCCCTCACCGGTCGGCAAGACGCTCGGACCTTCGACTGGCCTGTGGAGAGTGTATCCTACACTGCTGCGGAGGGCGGCGTGTACCTTAGTAGCGCACGTGGCGTCGCTGTAAAGGCGGTGCTTCCCGGGCGTGCAGTGCGGATAGACAATGTGGGTGGAGAAGTGACGCTTGACCACGGGAGTGGGATGCAGACTATATACCGGGGTTTAGGCGAAGTTCTTGTACAGCAAGGTGACGAAGTTACCGAGGGTCAGATCATCGGGCGGATGGGGACTACAGAGAGGCTCTTCTTCGCATTAAGCCTCGCCAATCGTCTAGTTGACCCCACTTTGCGTCTTCGTTCACCGGGCCCACGCTGATGTACCTCGGCCAAGTCCTCGGAGTGAGCCTCAAGGTTCACTATCTTTTTTTATTCTGGCTCCTCATCTCAGCCACACTTGGGGATTGGATTTTCACGGTCGTCTTAGTGGTGTCCGTGTGTTTTCACGAGCTAGGGCACATTTTGGCCGCCCTAAATTGTCGCGTGGGTGTGGACGAAGTTGTGCTCATGCCCTTTGGCAGCGTGGCAAGACTTAGGCGTTGGCTAGGCGTTGAGCCAAAGACCGAGGCGGCGATCGCTCTGGCAGGCCCGGCTAACAGCTTGGTTTTGTGCGTAGTAGGCCTCCTGTACCAGCACACTATTTGGGGGCAGTCGTTGCTGGAGGCAAATATTCTCTTGTTCAGTGTGAATTTGCTCCCCGTACTGCCGCTCGATGGCGGTCGTGTGATCAGGAGCTTAGTGATCCGGAGTCTCGGATTCGGCACCAAGGGCAGACACCTAATTGAGCTTATGGAGAAGACGGCGTGGGTGTTTATGGGCATAGTTGGCGTTCTCTATTTGCTGGGCGTCCTCAGCATAAATGCCATCGTGTTAGCGCTGTTTCTTCTCTACGCTACTGTCCAAGAAAGAAAAATGATGCCCTACTTGTTCGTACGTTATTTAGGCGGGAAGCCGGGGGAACTTGCGGCAGCGGGTGTGCTCGTAGGCCGAGTTATCGTGGTGCTGCCCGACACCCCAGTAGCGAACGCTCTGCCGGACATGACGCCACGTTGCTACCACTTGTTTCACGTCGTGCAACCTACTGGCGGGGTGATCACCATAACCGAAGAAGCCCTGTTTGCCGCGCTCATACGCCACGGGCCCGACATAACTTTTGCCGACGTAGAGTCGCAATAGGGACTTGTCGCTCGGTGGAGTCGCACTTCGCACTTTGCACTTTGCACTTCGTAGGGACGTTGGCGGACGACAGCTTCCCTCTCACCTCTGAAAGCTGAGGGCTGAGCAGCGTCACTAGCACACGCCTTCTACGAAGTGCAAAGTGCGAAGTGCAAAGTGCGAGTTCCCGCTATCGTGAACAAATAACGCGCAGTAAGGTATAATCAATTGACGAAACAACACTTATTGGAGGTTCCATGATACCACAGCACATCCGTGATCTTCTCCTTCGAGTCAACAAGCCTGCCCGTTACACGGGGGGCGAGGTTAATGCTGTACGCAAACATCCACAAGCGGTGTCTGTACGGATTGCGCTCGCGTTTCCTGACACTTATGAAGTTGGCATGAGCCACCTTGGACTCAAAATTCTCTACCAGCTCATCAACCGCCTGCCTTTTGCTGCAGCCGAGCGGGCCTACGCCCCAGCTGCAGATATGGGGGCACTGATGGCCGCGGAAGGTGTGAAGCTCTACTCACTCGAGAATTTCAGCCCATTGGCGGATTTCGACGCCATAGGATTCACCCTGCAATATGAACTAAGCTATACCACCATTTTGTGGATGTTGGACTTAGCCGCGCTCCCGTTCTTCAGCCGCGATCGTCAAGAGCACCACCCCCTCATTATCGGGGGTGGTCCTTGCGCCTTTAACGCGGAACCTGTCGCGGATGTATTTGACGCCTTAGCCCTCGGCGAAGGCGAGGAAGTCATCCTAGACATCGTAGACGTACTGCGCATAAAAAAAGAGCAGGGACTTTCCCGTCGCGAAGCCCTCATCTGCCTAGCGCAAATCCCTGGAGTGTACGTGCCGAGCATGTACCTAGCGTCCTACAAACCCGATGAAGCGCTCGCGAACACCGCTGTCCAAAATGTCCATGCCGCGCCGATAGTGGACAAGCGGGTAATTAGGGAACTTAAGCCCGAGTATCTAGTGACTGCCCCTGTAGTGCCCTATACTGATGTAGTGCATGATCGGCTGATGCTCGAGATTTTTCGCGGATGTGTGCGCGGCTGTCGTTTCTGTCAGGCGGGCATGCTGTATCGCCCCGTGCGGGAGTTTAAGGCACAAGACCTGTTGAGGGCAGCTGATACAGCCGTGCGCAACACCGGCTATGAGGAGCTCGCCCTGACTTCCCTGTCAACTATGGACTATAGCAAAATTAGCGAGCTGTTGGGGGAACTGGTGACCAGGCTTAACTGTCAAGGGGTTAATGTCTCGTTGCCTTCACTCAGAGTGGACAGCTTCTCGGTAGGCCTAGCCG
>Ga0136707_1000038_pt1 | contig 20358 bp, 13 predicted proteins | sample 4C3metaG_FD_101397 | JGI IMG/M metagenome (GOLD analysis project Ga0136707, IMG submission 101397) | Freshwater bacterial and archeal communities from Indian Creek, Illinois, USA - 4C3 metaG | ecosystem: Environmental > Aquatic > Freshwater > Unclassified | place: USA: Indian Creek, Illinois...
AAGATTATGGAATATGTGACGGGTGTAGATTTGACTTCTGAGCTTATGGAAATGGGTGATCGAATCTATACTCTTGAACGGGTAATACTCAACAGAGAAGGCATAAAAAGAAAAGATGACTACCTGCCGGAGAGGATCATGACTGAAAAACTGCCTCAAGGTATGGCTAAAGATAAAGTTTTGACCAAAGAAATGTATGATGTGATGCTTGATGAGTACTACGCATTAAGAGGTTGGGACAAAGATGGCGTTCCGACAGCCGAAAAGCTTGAAAAGCTAAGGTTAAAGGGGATTTTGGGCAATGAAGATAGCGGTAAAAATAATGGTACTGCCTGGAATTAATGAAAAAACTATCGAGGGAGACATAGAGATCGAAGAAGGCTCGACACTGCAGGAACTGTTTAAGGCGATAAAAGAATATTATGGAATCGAGCTGCAGGGAATAAAAAACTGCCTGACTATACTTGATGGGGAAGTTGTCAGTTTAGAGCGGCCGTGGGAGATAAGGCTTGAGAAAAGAAAGCAACTGTGGGTTATGCCGATGATTTCAGGAGGATAAAAGGATTAACAAGAGGGTCGCCTTAAGGGCACGGTTTGAGAGGAGAACTTATCGAACCATACCCCAAACCGATACGGAAAGTAAGAGAGAGGCGTTGTCCCACAAGGGATGACGCCTCTCTTCATTTTATTAGCTGTAAATCACTTTTAAAGGTATGCTATATGTTTCCATGAGATATGCAGATACTCCACATAGCAAGAGCTCTATATCAGAAAATATGCTATTATAATAGTTATCTCACTTTGTCAACACCGATAAAAGAGAATGCTAATTCTGCGAAGTGAATACAGGGGTTCACTTTCCGCCAGGGGCATTTCCGATTTCCTATTTTACAATCTCCCAATAGCCAGATCTGTCCGACCCGATGCGCCGAATGACATCTGTATCACGAAGCCGCTTTAATTCACGGGCAACTGTGCGTACTGACAAGCTTGTCTCGTCAGCCAACCGCTTCTGTGTGATTTTTGGATTGGCGAGAATGACGTTTAAGATTTTCTTGGTATTTTTTTCTACGCCATCATCTATGCCACTATCAGTGCCAGTTGACATAGATACTTTGCAGTAATTCAAATTTTTTAAAGTTACGACAAATGACTGTTCCGTGGAACGGAACAAAGGCACGACATCTTCAGGGTACTGGTCAATGATTTTACGCAGACCGCTTCCACGACGCTCCATTAGTTTAAGACGGCTGAAAAGGTCGCAGATGATAGGGTTTCTGCGGATTGACGGAATATCGTCAATGTTCAAGTCTTGAATTCGATTGCCGTCAGGCATCCCGCCGGGCGAAACTATCTCAAGTCGGTTGTCGTACATATCGATGTGGATTTCGCTACCCTTAATCATATAGTCACGGTGAACGAGTGCGTTAACCAGAGCCTCGTGAACAGCCTCAGAGGGATAGTCGGGCATTTCAATTCTGCCGGCGCCGGTCTTTTTCCATTTGACGGACGAGTTGTGACGCACGAATTTCAGCGCGTCCGTGAGAAGGGAAATAACATTACTATGAAATTCATCATTATCGAGAGCATCAACATAAAGCCCGCCCTTTTTCAGTCCGTTCCAACGGGTGCAGAATACCCTCGACTGGTAAATCGGACATTGGTCGGCAAAAAGTGCACCGACATAGGTCAGAGTGTCGTCGCTCATCAACATTCCGAAAGAGCGGAAGTCTCTCGGCTTATCAATGGCAAATCCCGTCTTTTGCTTGTACGTAGCCTCGAACAGCGTATAGCTGTAATCTGAAAACCGATACTTCGTTTCAAGGGCGTCAAAGGTCTGGTGAAGACCTTTCAGGAGCAATTCATTGAGAACAGCGGCGGGCGCTTGTGCAGATTCATTTCCGATGCGATAATAGGCAATCTTTGTGCCATCGCCGGTGTAGTAATATGGCGTGTTTGCTCCGCCAGAAATCTGTACACGGAGAATTTCCTTGCCGTCGGCACTAAACGATTCAAGCACTACATTTTTGATGGCAGGCTCGATTCTTGCTTTTATAAGTTCGCTGACTTGCTCTGCGGCTTTCTGGGCGTTATCCAATCCGATGGCAATACCGTTGTCAGACACGCCGAAGTATATACTACCGCCTACGCCATTGGCGAATGCACTGACGGTCTTCAGCCAACTGCGTGGCTTGTTAGCCTCAACAGCGGACTTGAATTCATATTCGGTTGCTTCTGCGATGAGAAGCTGGTTTAGTGTTGTCAATTCGGTAGACCTCCTGTAAAAAAATGTTCTGCGTAAATGTTGTCCATCTCGCCATTTCTAGCTTAATTAGGTCGTAACTGTTTCCGACCATTCTCTTGATCTCTTCCTTTGGCACGTTGCATCCCTCATCACAAACTATAGTGTTTAAATGGACTTTAAACCGTTGGAGTTAAGGACACAAATCCCGCTCCGTTATTCAGGGTTTGAAATCGCTGTTTACGGTGGCTTCAAGCCATTTTTCTACAGATGCCTTTTACTCGAACAGCGCACAGCCTTGCCTCTTGAAGGCCTCTATCTTCGCCAACAATTCCTTGATCGATATGTCAAGGTGAGCAGAAAGACAGTTTATACAAAAAAACTTAGTCAGTTTTCTGCCGTGGAACTTCTTATTTAATCCGATTGTATTTTTATCGAGTTCACTTTCGCATATGCAACATTTAATCGCCTTTTCCACTAAAAATCCCACCTTACTGTGTATGTCGAGAAGCCGAGATTACCATCGGGGAACATACCCGGATTAACAAATCTCATTTGCTTCAATACGGTTTCCTGCATACTTTTTGCGGGAGTTAAGCAATACTTGTCAAACTCCTGCTTGAATTTGGTAGTGTGAATAAGAGTACTGTCGGCGTGCGGAAAGAATAGCTTCAAGTACGCGGTACAAAGACGGAAGACAGCCTCTTTTTCACGTCCGGATGTGTCCCCGGTAGCGGCTTTAACATCAACAAGTTCCTCGACCACTCCACGATATTTCATTGTCTCTGGTGTACTGCGCAACAGGTGCATAATCTCCGTGAAGTATTCTGAATTCAATGCCCAATCATTGATAAACATTCGCGGTGACAGCGCAGGGACAAATTGTCCGGGGACAAAGCCATGTATTCTTTGCAGCAAGGCACTATCGCGAAAGATTGGGTTAACATCGCCAATCATATCTTTGTCGCTATCCATATTCTCGTAAGCGATATTCCCAAGGAATACTATGCCTGCCTCGCCATCTATGCGCGTACCGCCTACGGTCACATATCCGTCTTCCATATAGCCTTTTAGAATGCCGGCCATTTCTTTATCGTTGGCAAATTCAATAGACTTAATCTCGTCAACGGCAATAAAGTCGTTACAAGTTACCAGCCCTTTGGCTCTTGCACCGGGGCGACGGTCTATGAACAGCATAGTGCGGCTTACTTGACCACCGGTTAGCAGCCAACCATATTTGCTGATTTTGCCGAACATATAGGATTTGCCCGTTTGCTGTGGGGCAAGTTCGATAAGGTTAATCCGTGGCTGAATGAAAGGCAGCAAACGGGTCAGCATCGTGTGTTTTGCTTTCCAAATATCGCGTTCTATCCAACCCTTACGGGCAAAGCCGTCGGGGTTATAGTCGATTGCTCCTAGAAGAATACCCATCCATTCTTCAACCTCAAAATAGGTTCTCGCTTCACGGAAATCGTCAATGCTTACCTTGTATGGGCAGAAATTTTTGAAATCAAGCAGCGTAAAACGACCGTTTTTCTTGCTGCCCTCCGGTGGCATATAGCCAAGCTTAATCAGCCCCCACCCACCGGCTTCGCCGATAAGTTCGTCTTTGATTCTGTTCCACACATAGTCTTCTATTATGGTGTGTGAGTGTGTGAATCCGAGGGAGGGTATCTCGAAACTATAATAATTCGAGTTGGAATTAAAGGACACATTGACCTTTGCGAGAAACTGGCGGGTTTCCCCCATTGTCCTTGCCTCGTCTTCCAACCGCTCTTTTTCGCTACGAGGAGGGATAATCGTTGCAACGTAATCGCTGAGTGCATCTATGTTATCAACTGCTCCGTCTGCACCGGTCCTGCGTTTCAGAATCCAGTCGCGCAAGAAGGCTTCAATCTTAGCCGCCTTGAACATTGACATCACGGACGGGTCTTTGAACACCGTGGTTGAGGGGAAATATTCCCTCAGTTTATTGACATCGTACATCTATTTCGCCCTCCTTAAATGAGACCTTCGAATGCATCGACCACATCGGCGGTAGTCTTTTTGCCGAGTTGTTTCGGAATTTCAGCAACAGCATTCCTTGTAAATACCACGACAGGAACAAGTCGTTCCTCAAGCGTCGCACCGCCGTGCAATTCGTACAGTTTACCGCCCATTTTCGGTAGCCGATTATAGCCGCGGACAATCCAGTACGTTTTTTTCGTTTCTGGAAAATACTCTTGTTCCAGTTCAGGCGGTCTAGTAGCACCCTGCGGAGCGAGAGAATAACGCCAATCGTCCGGCTGTCCATCCCATGGTAGGGTTGTGCCCTTGCCTTCATTATGGGCAATTACGGCGAGGCGCGAAGCTCCATGGTCAGCAGTCACGACAACACAGGCAAAACGGGTAAGCCCGTCAGCGATGCGGTTCATAATTTCGCTTTCAAATACCCGCAGTGTTTCTACGAAATTACGCTCTGGCGAACTTATCTCGTGTTTTGCTGCCCCATTATGAACTATATTGTCGATGCTCTTTATATCAGGCAGTATTCGCCTTTCGTCCCATTTTATCGGATTAAAAACTGTTTCTGTTGGCAGTTTAGCACTTACGATAGCCTGTGATTCTACATTCATTCCCCGTCGTTTTGCCAACGCAAGTAAAAGCGGCATATATTCTGCGCCCATCGCATCTACCACGAGCAGCGCAATATCAGATTGCATTTGCAAAACGCCCATAACCGCTTCACGCGTAGGATGTGTTTTAGGAACAACAAAATCATAGGCACGTTTCACAAAATTATCAGTAATGCCGTTAGAAACTTTAAGTCTGCGGTATTCTTTGAAGTATGCAGTTGTTGCATCATCCTCGTATTCAAAATCGGTTGAGAAATAATCCGCGAGGGTAGGAAAAAGCTCTCCGTACTCTTTGGGGAGACCATACGATAAATCTTCCGTGGAAACTCGGCGCACTATTTCGATGCGTTCCGTATTTGTGCCGCAGTTCAAAAACGGCAAAGCATCATTGCTATCTTTCGTTTGACCGATAAATTCTACAATCAGTGACTCATAATTTGAACTGATAGCTTTGAGCGCTTCTGCTCGTTCCAGTGCATACTTTTTTGCGTTTATATCAGAAAGGACACCTATTGCGGAACCCACTATGTACTTCCATAGCAAGCTATCACGAGTGGTGTCGGCAGATATTGCTTTTGCGATATATGAATCGCCTGGAAGCCGCCTACGCAACGACCAAATATGCGCCGACCATAAACCGTCAGTCGGCAGTTCAAGCAGGCGCTTCAGTGCAAGCCGTGTATTGACATTTTTTGCTCCGAATAAGTTTTCAAGATAAACTTCTGCGCTTTGCCTGCTTTCAGATGATTTTGAAAGCAAAAACTCCAAAGTGGTATCGTCCAAATCGGCATCTATGCCGTAATGTCGCGACGCAACATCGCGAGTATCAAGGACAAACGAAACAGCATTACCGATGCCTGCCTGTTTGTCAGTCAGATCAGACAATATGAGCGTGTAATTGCCGGACGGCTCATATGAACTCATTTGACCGAGCAATTGTTTATAACCAGCAATACTGTCGTATTTAACCCATTTATCTGAATACGCCAGTATGCACAGCGATTCAAGTGTTTCTTCGTTTCCCTCTATGAAAACGACACTTCGAGACTCCTCATACCGAGGCGCAAAGTTCAGCTTGCTGTGTGCAGATAACAAATAATCCGCATTAAGCAAGTTATTATCAAGCCTACTGCGAAGTTCGGACATAAACGCAGTTATTCCTTCCGCATTGAGCAATGCCAAGTAAGAATCAAGCCCTACCACTAAAGCACGACCGTTTAGTACTTGTATTTTGGCATCGACAGCACTCATCAGCAGATTTGGCATCGGCAAATTCGTATAATTGTCAGAAAGACAGTCCGCCACCCTAATAACTGTTGATCCTTGGCCTTTATGCCGATTCAGCAACTGTGCCGCCGCGGTGTTGTTGGGATATACAATGATACGTGGTGCATTAGGTTTACTGAAGGATGTTTGAAAATATCTGTTAAGTGTATATACCATCGTCAGCCCTCCAAAAACAGTAATCCCAGTTCTGGGTTTTCGTCGGCAAGTTGCAGAAGTTTTTGTTTCAATTCTTCTGCACTTCTGTTGCGAATCTTCTCCTTAATTTGTGGTGCTATTGTTCCTTTGTACTGGCTTTTAATAAACTCTGAGATCTCTGGGCGAAGCGGCCAGTTGTTTGGTTGATTGCCGTGTCTGATACGCAAGAATTCAAGTAGCGATGCAAGGCTAATCTCAAATTTCTTGAATCGTGCGGGTACTACATCACTCATCAGTGCTTTCTGACAGTCAAGAATGCTTGCCGTTTTAAAATTTTTTAACATCTCAAGCATATCTGCAAGTTTTGCTCCGGCAAATGTTTCAGGGTGTTCGATGGCTCTAAGCAGGTCAGCGGTATCGGGGTTATTGCCAAAAACATACCTTGCGGGCATACCGTTGTTCATTGACCATTCCACAGGTGTTGAGGTTCCGGAAATCCGTGTCCACTCGCTCTTTATTATTAGTAAAACGGACTTCTTGGCAAATTCCTCTATCTTAACTCGAATGTTCGTGAGGAATGTGTTTTCATCCAAACCAAATCCGCCGACCATTTCATTTAATATGTCGCAGAGGTCGGAATCATCAAGAACCACAGCATTGAGTTTCGATTTAAGAATCACCAATGACTCTGTTTTGGCGTGGTCAAAGAACATGCGTTTGATAAACGCAAAACTCTGTTGCAAAGCGAGCTTGATATCCTGTGCCGCACCAGTTGATTGTAGTGCGGATAAGAAATTTGCTAATGTAGGATAAAACGCTTCAATGAGTTGTTTCGGCAGATGGTTAGTATCGGTGACAGCTAGTTTGAGCGCGTCAAACACGCTCTTGTACGGTACAAAGTTACTATACCCGCATAATGGCTTAGCAAGCGAGATAATTTCGTATTCGCACAGCATGTCGTCAATTTCCCTGCTTATGTCGGCTTGTTTCCAAAGCCAACCAGATGTCTCCTGACAACGGTCAAGAATAGAGCGGCAATACCCGTGAGACACATCACCTATAGACTTTGCCAATGCGGAGAGAGCGGGGTTTACCTTATCAACATAGATTTCAAAAGCACTTACAAAATTCTCTGTCTTGATATAGTCAGTGATTACATTGATTATATCGGGGTCGTTTAAGATTATTTCGCCGACTTGCTTAACAGCGTTAATTCTCTCCTCGACTTTACCTTTATTGCTGGTCGTAAACGCCGTGCAGACATCAACCAGAACGGTCTCTATGTCATCAGCTTTCGGGTCGTTTGTGGCGCGAACAAACTCTGGTAGTACCCAAAGCGGAACTCTTGCAGAGATAGCCTCAACACGTCCTTGAATCTGGCTCAGAACGCTTTCAACGGTTGCGTCTGCGATTGGAGTAGCTCCGAAAATAATCGGTGCTTTCTCAATGAACTTCTTTTCTTCCTTTGAAAGGCGGCAAATCAGTTTTTCTTTAATCCCGATTTTATTATTGCCATCATCTTTGACCACGGTTTCGATAATCTCCGCAAGCGTGTCGGCATCAAGCGGCAGGGTCAGTTGACCATTCGTCCACTGGTAGTTCTTTTGCAAAATGTCGCGCAGGCAAAAGCCCAAAACAAATGCAGACAGTGCATTATAACACAGGCCATACGGCGCACGTTTTAACTCAATGTAAACTACTCGAATAGACTGCTGACCGCCTCTGCCTACCGTGTTTGAAAACTTCTTCTCAAACAGAGCGTGGATTGCACCAAGCGGGTGTTCAGGATTCTGAGCAAACCAGCTTTCGTCATCGGATATGCCGTTCTTTTTTAGCGTGTTAACCAGGTTTGCAATCGGGCCTGCTGAGCCGCTAAATGTCATACCTGCCTTGGCATAGGCTTGTAACGAACTGTTTCCGAAATGCGGATCCTGGAAGCCGAGATGGTCAACACTAAACCTCAACATTTTACGGACATAGCCGGTAATCAATTCCTTGAAGGTATTCCAGTTCGAGTCCGATGTCTCTATCTGTCCGTTCTTGTATCGATGAATGCGGATAACCGCATCGTTCTTTTGAAGCTCTTTGAACCAGTCATTTTCAATTCCGTCGAGTGCATCACGGATTTGCTTTTTTGCCGCAGTATCATTCTCGGTCATATACTGGGCATACTGCCGAATGTACTCATTCCACAGGTTTTTATTTCTATGGCAGAATGACAGTTGTGGAAAGGTGAACATCAGTATACGGTGGTCGTTAAGTTGTTTCAGTATACTGTCAATCTTCTGTGGATTTTGCAACTGTTCATCGTGGTCTTTTGCAACGACAAACCACAAGCAGACAGAGCCGTCGTCCTTGTTAATCTTCTCCGTATATTTGTCACGGGTAGCCTGATTGATATTTGTTAAAGTGGTGTGACTCGCATCTGATACACGAATGTCAAACCTGCCAGAACTATACTTACGGTAGTTCTTTGTATGTTCCTCAAGCTTAGCCTCAGCTTTTTCATGCAGAAGGTCGTGGAACTTGTCCCTGTATTTTTCGATGTCCTCCGGTTTTACAGTCGAAATAGTAAACAGGGATATATTTCCGTTCGAAACGGAGAAGCAGTGTTTTTTTTCCAAGTTCCCAACAATGCCAACGGGGTCAGCGATTGTACCGTCACCTTTGAACGACAGTTCTATGTTTTCCAAGGTTGGTTTTAGCCTGTCGTGGCCGCCAGGCGCAAGTTTATCAAGCAGACAGAAAAGCAGTACCGTTTTCAAGATACGTAGTTCCGGTGCATCTTCTGTTTGGTTTTGGAACACACGGTAGCGGGTTTGCTTATAGAATGCGCTTATATTGGTAATTTCGCTGTCGAGGCCTGAGTCTTTACGGTTACCAACGAAAAATTGCCACAAATAGTCGACTGTCAAAAACTGCTTGCTTGCTACTTCCGGACCTCCGGCATCAATAAAGTCTTGGAATTCTGTACCGTCTTCGCCACCTTTGAGGTACTCGAAGAAGCTCCTTTGATTTGACTTCGCTTGCTCTGATAAATGCTTTAGTAAGAACGCCGCTATAGGGTGAATAGGCAGAATCTCGTAGAAACTGTCGCGGGTGGGGTCATCAGTGCCGTTGAATTTGGAAACGAGTGAAGATACAGAATCCCATAAGTCATCTTTTGCCTTTTTCCAATCGCTAGCACGTTCTTTGACACCTTTCATTGCGTGTTTGGCAAGGCGGAAGGCAGTGTCATTTGGCATTTGAAGTTTACGGAAATAAAAGCGGTCATGAGCATATTTGTATCTTTGCGAACCTTCGGCCAAGTACGCCGTTATTTCCATATGCGTTACTGGTACAAGGAAAAATCGGTTTATGCCCGGCGACTCTGTTATATCCTCGAAAGTTTTTAGCTTTTCCTTGTTCGCCTCAATAAATGGGTGAAACTCATCAAAGAGGTAAAGAATACTATGGTAATTGTTGGCTTGAAGAATTGCTTTAATCCATTTGCGGAATGTCGGTACGTCAAATGGCAGATAGATGCTGTCTTCACGAAAAACGCACTCTACATCGGCAAGTAGTTTAGGCGAATCTTTAGGGTTATTGAGCGCGTTAACAAGTTGGTCTGCCGTCTTAATATTTGCATTAAGGTACATAAGCTTGCTCTGAATAGTATTACGAGCTTTAAAGAAGTTTTCACCCTCGCGTTTAACACGTTCAATAGCTACATCGAGCATTGAGAGTGCCGGGACTTCTAAGCCGCACTCTATCAGTGCGGAAATGATACCTTGCTCCAAACGAACAAGTAAGTCTACATCCGGTCCCACATTTGAAGAGTTGTAGTCGTAGACGACAAGCGTTCCCTCTGCACGGCGGTCGAAGAGACCTTTTTCAAGGCTTTCACAGTCTGACAGACCATTTGAGGCGTGTTCATCAAGCCATTGACGGACACGGGTTTCGTCGTCCATAAACAGCTTATGTATGACAAGAGTGGCATTGGACTTGCCTGTACCGAGGTTTCCGGTTATCCAAACAGATTTAGGAGCGGAGCCGAGAACCGACAGGAGCGTTTTGCAGATATCTTCGAAATCGGTGTGCGGATAGAAATCGAGCCATCGGTCAGGCGTTTTGTTTATTTCCTCGCGGGTCATAACCGGGCAATAATCTTCCGCAACGGTGAAAAAGTCAGAGTAATGTCTCATTTTCTTATTCCCCCAAAGCTAAGTTTACTATATCTTCAAGCGTGTGTTTCTGCGGGTAAACCTCTAAGCCGTCATTACCGTGGGTAAACGTCGTAGAGATATAATCGGGATACCGGGTACGCAAACCCTCGCATTGCTTCTTAAACGTATCTGGCGCAATGCCAAACGCCACGAGTGGGGAAACAAAGGTTGAATCCGCGTCGGCCGTGAGCAGTTCACGTACCGTGAAACTGCCGCGCTCGGCAAGATCTGCGATAAGGTATAAGCCGTAGAGAATGGTCAGCGGTTGTACATCCTTTGATTTGTGGGTTATGCTTTTAAGCGTTTTACCTTTGAATTCGCAATATGCAACGCCATCATCACTGCCTAATGGCGAACGTGAGATTGTTTCCTTAAGCGAAGTTAAACCGTCTTTTTTTGTCGACTCCCCAAGGCTTGGGTAATTATCGCTTAGTTTGTCGAAAAGTTGTTCTATGGTATATGTTCTGTCAATTTCTGTTTCGCCGATGAACCATTTCACGAGAACTGTGTTATTCGCAAGTGCAATCCAAATAAATTCCCATCCAAGCGGATACGAGGAACTTTTTGCCGAGAAGAGTTTAGCCAACGGCGCAGGCTTACGCGTTTTTACTTCGACAAGCAGTGCTTGTTGAAACCACGCACTTGCTGATTGAACCATCTTGTTTCCGAGTGGGTGGCTTTCATGCCACGGGAAAAAATTGTCTCCAAGGTCGTTTAGCACAGCGACCCAATCTTCCCTCAGACCAAAATGATTGTACTTGTTAATACCGCTCATTTTGTTTTGCTCATTTTCAGACTTATACATAGACTTAAACCTCCAACAACTGAAATCAATTTCATAGCAACTGTAACAGTGTTTACATTTCGTTGCATTAATAGCAACTTTACCATTTTTGAGACCAATAGCGCCAAAGTTACATTGAGCCTCACAGGTTTGACAGCCAACGCATGCTGCAACTTTTCTAAACAAAGCACGTAAGAGGGGTAGCATCTCAGCTTGTTCGGTTTCCGAGCGAAACTCAAAAGTTGCAATCCCACCGCCTGTGTAAGGTGCACGGTATACGAACGGAATACCTTCATCAAGAGTGTTTGGCATTTTTAAGAGTTGCCTTCCTGTATCTCGTTCTTTTACGACATCTCCAAGTGTTTTTACCCATTCATATAACAAATCTTTTTGAAAATGAGGGCTCTGGAAAGTTGTGCTAAGACCATCATTTTCTTGCAGAGGATTCGTGAGAGTTTCCTTCAAAACAACACCGCTCTTACGTGCTCCCCAATCAACAGTACCAATAAATTCATCCTTTTCATCGGTTGTAGAAAACCTTTTAGAAGAAGTTCCTATAATAATATCTCCGTATGTTTTCACGATTTGTGGATACGCTTTTTGAGCGAACCACATATACCGTCCTGCTGATTCCGGGCATAAAACGCACCCAACACGTGAGATACCCTTTTTGTATGCGCAATTGATTATTAGGTCGTTGGCGAATATATACAGCCATAACTCGTGTGCACCCCAGTCGAGAATCGGCATACGGTTCATTTGCGATGCGTTCTTAGCTCCGTCCGAAGCGTCTTCATAGAACGAGCGGCTGTAACTCTCGTCACCGCGAACGCCGACAAACGCCATAACCTTTACCGCCGACTTGCGCAGTTTCTTCTTTAAATACATCAGTGCCGGTGTGCTTTTATGAACCGAGCAACACCACCGAATTGTGCGTGAAGGCGGAGCAAAAATCCTCCAATTCTCAAGTGCGGATGTTTCGGCTTTTGCCGTGATAAACTCACGTTCAGGGTAGAGGGCTTTTACCTCTTCCAAAACCTTATAAGTATCTGGTAATTCCATATCGGTGTCGCTGAAAACAACCGGTACCGAAAGCGGTAATACCCTGTGACAGATGTCGAGCAAGGCTACGGAATCCTTGCCGCCGGAAAAAGCTATGTAGGCTATATCGCAACGCTTTATGCTTTCGTCATATAGCTCCTTCGTCCGGCGTTTCGCATCGGCGACAACAATGTCCATTATCGAGGCGTTTGCTGCTACCATTGCCTCAATGTCCACCGGCTCAAGTTTTATCTTACCGTCAATGAATATCTGAATATTTAACGGTTTGCCGTACTGTGTATTATTAAGCTGAGCTACCTTGCGCCCGCAGGGTTCGCCTTTCTCATCTATGTCCGCTATCAGGTATGTATTCTTCATGCCCCACATCAGCGGTCGGATCTCGTGGCGGTCGTATTCAAAGTAACGTCCAAGCCCCGTGAGCGAAAGTTCCTGTGCGAATACAGGACGTATTTCACTCGCTACATACTTTCCGGACTGTGTAGTCAGCAGGTAACCGCATGTTTTTTTATCAAAGATATATGAGTACAATTAATTCGTAACCTCCCCAAAGTTATAATGTTTCCACTTGCGGCGAGGTTCGGCTTTATAAAACGCAGCGATAAGCCGCTGGAAAGTATCCCAGTCGGGCAGATTGAATTCTGCCATAAAGTTCACGCCTAATCTAAGTGAAATAGCCGTATGAAGGACGTCCCGTGTCGGGTCAAGACCGATTTCTCCGAGCCGTTCCAATACGCCCTCAAGCACGTTCGGAAAATCGTCAGGCAAACCGAGTGCATCGAAAGTCTGATAGCAGATGCTGTCATTTATCTCGACACGAATCAATTCGTCAGAAGCACAGTTCCTAATTATTTTTCCGAGCAAGTCAGTCGAAAACGCACAGAATTTCGTGTGCAAGTCGTCCTCATTGCAAGAGCCGTAATATTCATCAGCGATTACAGAGACAATTTTTACTGCGATCTCCTTGAACGTACCCCAAACGTTGCCGTTGCTGCAACGTGCTATCCTGTTGCCGATATATGGCGCTTGGACGCAACGGACACCACTCTTGCCAATTTGCTCATAGAAACTCTCGAAATCGTCCGCATTGCTAATGCATTTCGGATTAATCTTGTCTTCATATAACTTGTAGAATTCCGGTATTTCAAAGCAGCCGTATTCCTCAAGGAAACTATCGGCAAAATCGACGATGTCTTTACGTGTGGAGGCATCGGCTACCATGTCAAGCAAGAAGTAAATGCCATCATCTCTGCGGAACATACTGCGTTTCATTGCTGACTGCATACGTCCATCGACCTCAACGCCGGAGGCACTTGAAAGCAAGTTGAGATAAGTAGTTTCGAAGCGAAAACCTGAAGCATAGTTGTTGTTCAATACATCCATCACGGCATCCGGAACGTTAGGAGCCGGCTCAATCGCATCATAAGCACGTTGCAATCCGTCTTCAGCGGTCAAGGCTTCTTCCAGCGTAACGCCGCGTTTGTTATTATATATATAGTAGGCATCCGGATAATGCATAGTGACCGTATTCGAACTCCAGTCGGGGTGTTGCTCCGTCAACCAAGTTCTAAATTCCTCTCGAATACTCTGTTCCGTATATGCCGAAGAACCGTCATTTCGTTCATGCTCCATTTCGCTGCTCATACCGCTCGATTTGGGCGTGTATGTAATCTCAACATCATTAAGATTCACGCCGCAGTATTGACACAGCTTGCCGATAAGGTCGACAAGTGCGGAGATATTGAGATTAACGTATACCCAATGCCCTGTAGTAGTCTGCTTTGCCGCGCCATTCGGTTTGTCTTTTAATAAAAACGGTCTTGCGCTGCCTGTAAGCAACGGGCGCTTATAAAGCTCGTTTATCTTATTTGGGTTTTCGGCAGTAAATTTCGTGACAAGAGTCATTAATAGGTCTCGCCAAGTGCCGACGGGTACTTTATCTCCGTTTACCGTGCAGGTTACAGGATTGCAATCACTACAAAGCTCGGTATGACCGAAGTCAACACGGTGGACGGAGTTATTCAATTGCTCGGTATTCACCGTGGTAACTCTTCCCATTTCCGGTTGCTCCTCTTCATTTGCAATTTCACCTTGCCGTTCAAGGCTTTTCAAATATCGTCTGTACGCTTGCAGTCCCGCTGAGAACGATTGATGACCATTTTCGTTCACTATCTTAAAATTTGGTGCGGCAAGAAAAATGTCATATAGTTCATCAAATTCTGCTGTGGTTATACAGAAAAATACATTACGTTCTTCTGTTGTTAACGATACATCCAGCTTTTTCGGGGCTGTTTTCAAATATCGAACGTACTGCCAAGCCACACTCTCTAAATAAAGCGTTCCTCTAGCGTTCTTCTGGGTAATTAACCAAGTAACAAACCTGCGCTCTAATTCATCTAAGACCTCTTTTTTGGTGAGCAAAGCGGCAAATTGCTCTTCGGCATCAGTTTTAATTGTATGTTGTTCTTCAATAATCATCTTGGCTCACCCCTTTTGTTTGCTTTCAATTAATAATATACGGACTACATTAACTGGATTTTGTGCTCCAAAGGCGTATAGACCTTGATTGATTATCTCGTCATAAGCCTCATTTGTTGTCAAAACCCGTTGCGTCTCTTCCATAACACGGGTCACAGCTTTTTTTATTGTCAAAATCGATGTTGCGGTGGCTTCGATAGCAGACTCAACCTCGGACTACTTAACCACTGTAGGACCGATTGACGATTGCCGCTGAGATATTTCTCAAGCCCGAGTTATTATCCTCACGACCTCATGATTTTTTCTGTCCGTTAGGAATGATTTCCATAATATCGCCAATATCGCATTGCAGGGCTGCGCATATTTTCATAAGTACGGTCATTGTTACAGGCTCATTGTGTCCAAGCTTTGTAATAAGGCTGGAACTGATGCCTGCGGCAGACTGTAACTCTTTCTTTTTCATTTTTTTGTCGATAAGTAGTTTCCAGAGCTTGTTATAACTTACCGCCACGCCATTCACCTCAATATATTATTCAGAGCACAATTTTTGTAATTATATCACAATGGAAGCTTTAAAAACATTCCTAATCGCATAAAAAAATTATATATCACTTTTTTGTGGTATTCTGATAGCTATCTTCGAAAAGCTGTGGTAGTGTCGTTGCTGAAAGGAGATGGTCTATTTGAAAGAGCGAATTATCGCCGGGATAGCTGTCGCATGTGTCGCACTGTGTGCCGCTGTGTGGCTACGGAGCGTCTAGGTGGAGGAATTACTCACCGAGCTGGTAAAAACCGCCATAAGTGCCGAAATTGAGGCTCAGCCAGAGAGAGTTCCGGATATTTTTATCTCTGAGGTTAAGCCTACACGTGAAATAGAGCCCGTCGTAGAAAGTGAGCCAAGTGATCCGAAGGAGGCTGAGATAACAGCAGAAGAAAAAACTGAAACAGTGCCGATGCCAGCCTCCAAACAGCCTAAGTCGGGCGATAGAACTGTCATTGATGGTAAGCCGTATATTTCGATACCGGGCATTGGGTGGATTGTAGATGAAGGCGATGGCAGCGTCGGAACGACAGTCGGCAATCCCGGCGACAAGCTCACCGGAAACATGGTCGGTATCATGGGAAGTGGTATGACTGTTCACGGTAAAGCCGACATTAACAAGCAGGTTGCGCGTCCGTAAAGGGCATCATTTAGAGCAGGTAAGGAACAGCTGCACAAGATAACGTGCAAGTCAGCCTGCCTTACTGGTATGCGAAAGCTGATACAGGAACATAGCATGGCAGGAAAGCGACAAGTTGGCTTAAGGTTAAAACCACGACTTATGTTGCGATGACAAGTGAACAGGTAAAAGGTATGACCTATGAGCTGATGGAAAAGCTCAGAAAAAAGTGTGTAGCTGACGTAAAGCATATCATCGGGAACATTCGCTACGACAGAATATATGCTTTCCAGCACGGTATTCTAATGAAAATTCCCCAAATGGGGAATTTTATTATGTCATTAACACGGAGAGCGGGTTGAGCGATACTCAAGAACGTCGGAGCAGAAGGTTATAATACATTACCGTGACATCGTCATCATCGGTGTCTTCGCCGAAGAAGCCGAAAAAATAGTCGAATAACGACAAAAGCAGACAGCTTAATCTGCTGTCTACCTCACCTGATACCCACAGTTCACAAAATGTCCTTATGGGAGGAGACATAAATGGCGACTTTTTGTTTTGCGTTTTTCAGCCTATCGATGTCTTAACCGAACATCCTGGCCTAAAAAACGGATAAGCATTGTGGTTGTGGTATCAAAGAGCCTTGAAGTTATACGATCTGAATATCTCTCGCGTAACTCGGGCAACCCGAGATTTGTTGATAAAAAAGTGTGCCTGTTTTTTAGAAGTCTTTCATTCAGTATGTTGAAAAGATCTTCTGAGGTGAAGTTGTTGCGCTGTATTTCGGTGCCGAGATCATCGATAATAAGTAAGTCGGCATCGAATAAACAACTCAGAAGATATTGATTTTCATCAGTATTGTGGAGCAGGCTTGCAAAAAGTCGATTGGACAGGTTATATGCGGACATGCGTATCGTGGCATAGCCCTTTTCTATTATGACTTTTGACATACAGTTTAACAAAAATGTTTTCCCAAGTCCCGTTTTTCCAGAGAAAAGAAGCGTTTTTCTGTCGTTTGAAGGGAAATTTAACGCATAGCGCTCGAGTATCCCTTTTAATTGCAACATGTACTCACGCTGGTTGATCTTATTTGCTTCTAGCTGAGTTTCAGGAAATACTTGAGTGTCGAAAGTTTCGAAGTTTTGACGCTCAAGCTCTCCAAAATCGGATAATTCATATAGTTTTTCAAGCAATCTCTGCGAAAGGCAAGAGCACTTCTCCCTGACATGCAAGCCCGTATATCCCGTATCCATGCATTTGCCGCAGCGGTATTGAGGTAACAAATAATCTGCGGGAAAACCGTTTTCGTAAAGAAGGCGGGCTTCGCGTTTCTTGAATTCGGCCAGGGTTTCTTCTGAAACTGACAATTTGTTCCCGGCGGACTTAGTTAACTGTATATTCTCTTTGAACGTCTGAAGCATCAAGCTAAGATAGTCTGTGCGAAGTTCGGCTAACTGCGGAATTTTGCTTAAAGCGTTGAGTTCGCGTTCAAGTAAAGCCTTTTCATTGCGGGTTCTTGCCACGTCATATTCTTTAAGAATTTCTTTAAGTATTGTTTCTCTTAGCATTAGAAGCTCCCTTAAGCTGTCATGCGTTTTCTATGTTCTCAAACAGGTAATCAAGTTCGCTTTCGGTATACGGATGCTGCTCAAACTTGTTAAAATCAACTTTTTTCTTAAGCGACTTGCTTTGTGTGGATAAATCGCTTGATCTTTCATGGTGTTCATGATCAAGCTTAGCTTCGTTTATCGTTGTTATGTTGCTTTTATGCCATGAGGACAAAATCTTGTTCATGAATGTAATCTTATTCTCAGCCATTAAGGAATATTCGGCGGCTAAAAGCAACAATTCGTGTGAGAGGCGCCACTCGCGTGTCCACTTTTTGAACAATATTCTGTCAGATGGAGCAAGATCGCGCTTTTCACCGCAACGCTCGAAAATGGCTCTTACCTGCTCGTCTATGATCTGTCTGTCAACAAGGTAAGTCTTTACATTATCGGTTGTAAGCAAACCGTTATCAACCCATTGTTTAAGCGTTATGTCAAGGGCTTCAAAGCTGGCTTTTCCTTTTTTTCGAACGCACTGTTTACATGCTAAAATTATGCATTCATGGTCAAGACACCATTCTTTTGTCCATTTCATATAATAAACCTGATACTCAGGTGAAATCGAAATATCTTTATGTCCTGCGTTATAGAGCACTTCCTTGATTTTATCATTTATAAGCTCCCTGGTTGCAAGGTATTCTTCTATCTGACGGACAGATTTCATCCCAACCGTATGTAGATTGCTAATAATTTTATCAAGGTACGCAAAGCTTGGCGAAGCAGTTTTGGTTGTTTCTTTGCATGCGTTAAGAATCGAATCAAGGGTAAAATTCCATACCTGCTTCCACTTGCGGTAAAGCTCAAGCTCAGCCTTAGTCGGCGCACGCTTAATCCCCAGATATTTAAGAACGGACACTGTATCCTGATAGCATGACTCGCAGGTTTCTATGTATTCTTCGGCTTTTTGGAGGGAATCAATGCCATCTTTAGCCCATTGTTCGGCGACCTTATCAAGATAATTTATGTTTAGTCTATGACCTTTTTTCGATATGTAAAATTTAACCATCATCAAAACGACTTCTTGAGGAAGATGAAGAAGCTCGAGCCAATCATAGATTTTAAGATATTCCTGAGGAGAAAGAAGTCGGCCTTCATATATTGATTGAAGATTTTGGTTAAAGTCGCGGTATTTGTATAAGGCTTTGTCGGCTTCGAAGTTTTTGTTGTATAAAACATCCTTTATATTGAAATATTCGACATTGATATTATTACCTGCCGACTTGGATACTTTAAGGATGCCCTGACGCTCCCAGTAATGAAAAGAGTTTTCGACCACCTTTTCTTCAAGCCCCAGTGCATGGGCAAAACCAGAAACGGAATTATCAGCCCCTTCGGGATGATAACACTGACTTATGCCGTAAAGGTAGACCTTTACAAAATCTCCAGGCGCTTTTAGCATGAACTCCTGTATGAAAAGGTTTTCAACCGGAGTTACATCAAAAATATGATGGTTGCTTGTGAAGTTGCAAAGCGCCATACTATCAATCCTTTTTAGTAGCATCCCAGCCTGAAGGGTATTTTATCCCAAGTGAAGCTTAGGTAGACAAGAATATTATCATACCCATACAAAATTTCAATGATACGCGTGACTCATTTTATGTCAAAATTCAGGGTTACACGCGTCTTTTCGCTCCCTATCAAACGGGATTGGCAAAGCTTTTAAAAGAATCAAGAGAAACAAAATGTCGGTTCCGGTGGTCAGTTATGGTAAGGTGCGAGTAAACAAAGGTGTTGATTTTTTACTCGTTTGATTGTATTATTTAAATGAGAGGGGGTGTCGGTATGGCACTTATTACTAAAGATATGACGATTGCGGACGTTTTGAACCAGGATCGTACTACTGCGCCAATTTTCATGAGATACGGAATGTATTGCTTAGGTTGCCCTGTTTCGATAGGCGAAAGTGTTGGCGAGGCAGCTATGGTTCACGGAGTCGATGCGGATGAACTCGTTTCCGCGTTAAACGAGCATCTGAAAGATAAATAATATCGTTTTTAAGCAGTATTACTTACAAGCCCTTCTTTGTGATTGTCATGTTTTCAAGGAAGGGCTTTAGAGTGTTTTGAGAAAGAAGGTTTAATGGTGGAGCAGTACGATGTAGTGATTGTAGGGGCAGGCCCTGCGGGGATATTTACAGCGCTTGAGCTTTTTGAAAAGGAAGCCGGGCTTAAAGTTCTGATGCTTGATATGGGTAAAACCATAAAAGATCGCGTATGTGTCGCACGCTCCACGCATAAATGCGTAAATTGCCAACCATGTTCGGTAACAAGCGGCTGGGCGGGAGCGGGGGCTTTCAGTGATGGGAAGTTAAGCCTAAGCCCTGAAGTTGGCGGCAGGATGCTCGATTATTTTGATATGGAATCAGTTCATAACCTTATAAACTACACTGATGATCTTTATCTTAAGTTTGGGGCGGATGATTGCATATACGGGGCGGAGAGCGCGAAAGTGGAGGAGATAAAATACAACGCCGCAAAGCATAACATACAGCTTATTCCATGCGGGTTAAGGCATCTTGGTACTGAAAAAGCCGCGAAAGTACTCGAAGCCATGTACGATCACCTACTTTTGCAAAAAAACTTTACTTTCATGGAATTAACCCAAGCTTGCGATATTATAGTTGAAGACAAAAAAGCAAAGGGCTTGATCATAAAAAGAGCGGACGAAAAAGAAGAATCAATACTGTGCAGGTATATTGTTGCGGCGCCGGGCAGAACAGGAGCAGGCTGGCTTTCGAAACTTGCAAAAAAGCATGGGATACAAACGTTTAGCAACGAGGTGGA
>Ga0136707_1000039_pt1 | contig 20121 bp, 17 predicted proteins | sample 4C3metaG_FD_101397 | JGI IMG/M metagenome (GOLD analysis project Ga0136707, IMG submission 101397) | Freshwater bacterial and archeal communities from Indian Creek, Illinois, USA - 4C3 metaG | ecosystem: Environmental > Aquatic > Freshwater > Unclassified | place: USA: Indian Creek, Illinois...
CCGCTGGAGGCCCCGCCCCCCGCCACCGGCGGCTGATCCGCCCGTCGCGTTTGGGGGCGTGACAGCCCCCTCGGCATGCCGTAATCCGATGGCAGCGCGGCGTTCAGGATTCGCAACCGCATGACCCCCTTCCGCTCCCATCCCTTCGATCCCCGCGCCGACGGGGACAAGCTGAAGGAGGAATGCGGGATCTTCGGGGTGAACGGCGTGGCCGATGCGGCAAGCTTCGTCGCGCTCGGCCTGCACGCCCTGCAACATCGCGGGCAGGAGGCGGGCGGGATCGTCGCCTACCACCCCGACCACGGCTTCAACTCGGCCCGCCGCTTCGGCTATGTGCGCGACAATTTCACCAAGCCCGACGTGATGGACACGCTGCCGGGGCATCTGTCCATCGGCCATGTCCGCTATTCCACCGCCGGATCGAAAGGTGCCACCGCGATCCGCGACGTGCAGCCCTTCTTCGGCGAATTCTCGATGGGCGGCTGCGCCATTGCCCCACAACGGCAACCTCACCAACGCCGCGGCGCTGCGCCGCGAGCTGATCGAGCGGGGCTCGATCTTCCAGTCCTCCTCGGACACCGAATGCATCATCCACCTGATGGCGCGCTCGATCCAGAAGACCCTGGCCGAGCGGATCAAGGATGCGCTGCGCCGGGTCGAAGGCGCCTTCTCCATCGTCGCGATGACGCGGACCAAGCTCATCGGCGTGCGCGACCCGCTGGGCGTCCGCCCGCTGGTGCTGGGGCGCATCGCCGACCACGGCTGGGTGCTTTCCTCGGAAACCTGCGCGCTCGACATCATCGGCGCCGAATTCCTGCGCGAGATCGAGCCGGGCGAGATGGTGGTGATCGAGGCCGACAAGCTGGAGACCACCCGCCCCTTCGCGCCCGCGCAGTCGCGCTTCTGCATCTTCGAGAACGTCTACTTCTCCCGACCCGACAGCATCATCGGCGGCCGCTCGGTCTATGAGACCCGCCGCCAGATCGGCGTGGAACTGGCCTGCGAGGCGCCGGTCGATGCCGACCTCGTCTGCCCGGTCCCCGACAGCGGCACGCCCGCCGCCATCGGCTATGCGCATCAAAGCGGCATCCCCTTCGGCATGGGCATCATCCGCAACCAGTACATGGGCCGCACCTTCATCGAACCCACCGACCACATCCGCAACATGGGGGTGCGGCTGAAGCTGAACGTCAACCGCGCGCTGATCAAGGGCAAGCGGGTGATCCTGGTCGACGATTCTGTCGTGCGCGGCACCACCAGCCGCAAGATCAAGGACATGATCCTCGAGGCGGGGGCGGCCGAGGTCCATTTCCGCATCGCCTCGCCGCCCACCGCCTGGCCCTGCTTTTACGGCGTGGACACGCCGGAACGCTCGAAACTCCTGGCCGCCACGATGTCCGAGGACGAGATGCGCGACTGGATCGGGGTGGACAGCCTCAAGTTCGTCTCGCTCGACGGCCTTTACCGCGCGGCGGGCGAGGCGGCGGGGCGCGACCCGGCCAGCCCGCGCTTCTGCGACGCGTGCTTTTCCGGCGATTACCCGGTGGCCCCGTCCGACAAGATCGAGGAAGGCTTCGAGATGAAGGCGGCGCAATAGGCCGCATGCCGGCCCGGGCCGCGCCCCTTGCCCCTTCCCTTCTGCCCCGGTATCCCCGCCGGAGGCGCCGACGCCGCCAAAGGACCCGCCCATGACCGACAAGACTGCCGCCAAAGTCGCCCTTGTCACCGGCGCATCGCGCGGGCTCGGCACGGCGATGGCCGAACAGCTTGCCCTGCGGGGCTGGGAGGTGGTGGCGGTCGCGCGCACCGTGGGCGGCCTTGAGGCGCTGGACGACCGGGTCAGGCAGGCCGGTCTGCCGGGGGCCGGGGCGCTGACCCTGGCGCCGATGGATGTGACCGTTGACGATGCGATGCGCCACCTGTGCCGCAGCATCCACGACCGCTGGGGCGGCCTCGACCTCTGGGTGCATGCGGCGGTCCATGCGCCGCCGCTGGCCCCGGCCGGGTCGCTCGACACGCGCGACTGGGAGAAGTCGATCACGACGAATGTGCGCGCCACCGGGCAGCTGATCGTGATGGTCGAGCCGCTGCTCAGGGTCCGCAGCGGCCGGGCGCTGTTCTTCGACGACCCCCGGGGCGGCGCGCCGTTCTTCGGGGCCTATGGCGCGACCAAGGCCGCCCAGATCGCGCTGGCCCAAAGCTGGCAGGCCGAGAATCGCCGCCACGGGCCGCAGGTCCTGATCGCGACGCCGGCGCCGATGCGCACCGCCACCCGCGCGCGGTTCTTCCCCGGCGAGAACCGGACCACCCTGGCCGACCCGCAGGCCGAGGCCGCCCGGATCCTCGACACGCTCTGAGGGTCGCAACCCGCGTCCCGGCTCAGGGACTGCGCGTCGGCCCCCGCAGCGCGGCGTCGATCGCCGGCCAGAGCACCTCGACCGGCTCGATCCCGACCGAAAGGCGCAGGAAGCCTTCGGGCACGGCATCGCCCCAGCGCGCGCGCCTTTCGCCCGAACTGTGCGTGGCGCCAAAGCTGGTTGCCTGGGCGATGTAGGGGCAGGCCGCCAGAAACGCCTCGGCGCGGGCGGCGCTGTCCAGCGTCAGCCCGATGAGAAAGCCGCCGTTCGCCATCTGCCGCCCCAGGGCCCGGTGCGAGGGATCGCCCGGCAGGCCGGGGTAGCGCAGGCCCCGCACCGCCGGATGCGCGGCCAGCCGGTCGGCGATGATGGCGGCCGAGGCGCACATCCGTTCCAGCCGCAGCTCCAGCGTCTCGAGCCCGCGGTGCAGCAGCCAGGCCTCGACGGGCCCCAGCACCGCGCCGGAAAGCCGCCGCCAGTCGCGCACCCGCGCCATCAGCGCGCTGTCGTGCCCGGCGACATGGCCGGCCAGAAGATCGCCATGGCCGCCCGGCGCCTTGGTGTCGGCGGCCACGACCAGATCGGCGCCAAGCTCGAGCGGGCGCTGCAGGAAGGGCGTCATGGTCGTGTTGTCGACGATGACGCGCGCGCCCGCCGCCCGCGCCCGCCGGACGACACCCGCGATGTCGCAGACATCGAGGCCGGGGTTGGAAGGGGTTTCAAGACAGACCAGCGCCACGCCGGTCAGGTCGGCCGTGTCGTAGGCGGCGGTGGCCAGCGTCTCGACCTTGACGCCAAGCGGCGCCAGGAACGCCTGCGCAAGCAGGCGCGTCACATAATAGCCGTCCGCCGGCAGGATCACCCGGTCGCCCGCCCGAAGGCAGGCAAAGAGCGCCGCCGAGATCGCCGCCATGCCCGAGGGAAAGGCGACCGCCTCGGCCGCCTCGAGCAGCGAGAGCTGGGCCTCGAGTTCGCACCAGGTGGGGTTTCCGGCGCGCGCATAGCTGAAGGGCCCGGTGCCGTCCGCGGGCAGATGAAAGCTGGTCGCCGCGACGATCGGCGGGGCGATCGGGTCGCCGGGGGCAAGCCGGGGCTTGCGATGATGCAGAAGCCGCGCCGCCCGCAGCGCGTGGTCGTCCGCGCCGCCCGGCTCCTGCGCCCGGCTCATTCGAGCCGCGCCGGAAAGCCGGGCGCGCGCAGATCGGTGCCCAGAAGGTCCTCGAGCAGCTTGGCGATCATCGGCGACTGCGCCTCGCCGCCATAGGCGGCCCTGGCCGCGACATAGGTCTGCTGCGTCAGCGCCGCCAGGTCGAGCGGCACCCCGAATTCGCGACCGAAGCCGAGGGCAAAGCCGAGATCCTTCAGTGCGAGGTCGATGTTGAAGGCGATGTCGTAGGACCCGTTCAGGATCAGCGCGCCCTCGGTCTCGTGCACGAAGGAATTGCCCGAGGAGGCCTGGATCGCAGCCCAGGCCTGTCCGAGGTCAAGCCCCCCGCGCCGCGCCAGCATCAGCGCCTCGCAGGTGGCCTTGAGGTGGATGAAGGCCAGCATGTTGGTGATGACCTTGATGATCGCGGCAGACCCGAGCGGCCCCATGTGGAAGATCCGGTCGCCCATGGCCTGCAGCGCCGGATGGTGCAGGTCGAACAGGTCCCGGTCGCCGCCCGCCAGCATGGTGATCCTGCCCTGATGCGCCAGATGCACGCCGCCGGTCACGGGAAGCTCCATCATCCGCACCCCGGCCTCGGCCGCGACAGCCGCAAGCTTCAAGACCTCATCCCGGCCGAGGGTGGACATCTCGACCCAGGACGCGCCCGCCTTCATCTGGGGCAGGATGGACCGGAGCACCTTTTCAGAGACCACCGGCGACGGCAGGCAGGTGATGACATGCTCGACCGAGACCGCCAGGTCCTCGGCGCTGGTCGCCAGCACGGCGCCGTTGGCGACCAAAGGGGCGGCGAGGGCCGCGTTCAGGTCAAAGACCGTCAGCTTGAAGCCCGCCTTCAGCAGGCAGCCTGCGCAGGCCGCCCCGAGATTGCCAAGGCCGATGTATCCGTAATGCATGCTGTCCCCCTGTCGCGGCGGGTTTCGCCCCGCCTCTTTCGTTCAAACCCCGTAGCCGACGATGCCCTTGACCTCGCAGAAGTCGTGGATGCCCCAGTCGGCGTATTCGCGGCCGTTGCCGGACTGCTTGTAGCCGCCGAAGGGGGCGGAGGTGTCCCAGTCGGGGTAGTTCAGGTTCACCGTCCCCGCCCGCAGGCGCCGCGCGACGGGTTTGGCGTCCTCGACCGGACCGGCGATATAGGCGGCAAGGCCGTAGACCGTGTCGTTGGCCTGGGTGATGGCGTCCTCGATGCTGTCATAGGGCTGGATCGCCAGGACCGGGCCGAAGATTTCCTCCTTGGAGATGGTCATCGCGTTGACCACGTCGCCAAAGACCGTGGGGCGCACGAACCAGCCGCGGTTCAGGCCGGCCGGGCGGCCGGTGCCGCCGGTGACCAGGGTTGCGCCTTCGTCGATCCCGGCCTGGATCAGGCGCTGGACCTTGTCGAACTGCAGTTTCGACACGAGCGGGCCCATCACCGTCGCCTCGTCGCGCGGGTCGCCGACGCGGATCGCCTCGGCGGCCACCTTGGCGGCGGCCAGCGCCTCGGCCTGCTGCGAGCGGTGCACGAGCATCCGGGTCGGCGCGTCGCAGGACTGGCCGGTGTTCGACATCACGGCGGTCACGCCTGCGGCCACCGCCTCGGCCAGATTGGCGGAGGGCAGGATGATGTTGGGCGACTTGCCGCCCAGTTCCTGCGCCACGCGCTTGACCGTGGGCGCGGCGGCGGCGGCGATCTGGATCCCGGCGCGGGTCGAGCCGGTGAAGGAGACCATGTCCACCTCGGGGTGCGACGACATGCGCGCGCCGACCTCGGGGCCAAGGCCGTGCACGAGGTTGAACACCCCCGCCGGCACGCCCGCGTCATGGCAGACCTGCGCGAAGAGCGTGCCCGACAGGGGCGCGATCTCGGAGGGTTTCAGCACCATCGTGCAGCCGGCCACCAGCGCCGGGGCGACCTTGCAGACGATCTGGTTGATCGGCCAGTTCCACGGCGTGATCAGCGCGCAGACCCCGATCCCTTCGTGGATGATCCGCGTCGTGCCGCGGTCGTACTCCCAGACCATCGCCTCGGCGGCCTTGATCGTGGCCTCGATATGCACCTGTCCGGCCCAGGCCTGGGCCGAACGCGCCCAGGCGATCGGGGCGCCCATCTCGGTCGACATCGCTTGCGCGAAATCCTCGTAGCGGTCGTTGTAGACCTCGAGCACCCGCTTCAGCACGGCGATGCGTTCGGCCACCGGCCGGTAGGTCCAGCCGTCGAAGGCGGCGCGGGCGGCCAGAATCGCCCGGTCGGCATCTTCGGGCGAACCAAGGGCCACCTCGCAGACGATTTCCTCGGTGGCGGGGTTCTCGACCCCCGCGCGGTTCTTCGAGATCGGATCGACCCACTGATCATTGATGTAGAATTTCAGCATGTTGGCGGGGATCATTGCGACCTCACTTGAAGTGGATGTTGAAGCGGGCGCGGATGGCGGCGTCGATCTCCGGGGCCACCCGGCACCCTGCCCTGGCGAGGATAGAGTTCTTGCGGGCGATGGCAGTGTCAAGCAGCAGCGGCTTGCCGGCCTCGTTCCATTCCTTCGGCGACATGCGGTTGGCGACCGCTGGATAGATGTATTCGGTCTGCATCAGCTTCAGCGTCTGGTCGCTGCCCAGGTAATGGCCGGGCCCGCCGAGGCAGACCGCCTTCATCGCGTCGATGCTGGTCGTGTCCGGTGTCACGTCGATGCCGCGCACCAGCCGCATCGCCTGGCCGAGAAGGTCGTCGCCCAGCACCAGGCTTTCCAGGCAGAAGCCCAGCAGCGAGGCATGCATCCCCACCGCCTCGTAGCACATGTTGAGGCCGGCAAGACCGGCCAGCGCGTTGGTGATGCCCTGCTCCCAGCCGGCCTGCATGTCGGGAAGCTTGCTGTCACTGATCCCCGAGGCGGCCCCGCCCGGCAGGTCGTAGAAGCGGTGCATCTGCGCGCAGCCGGCAGTCAGGAGGGCCTGTTCCGCGCTGCCGCCCGACATCGCCCCCGTTCTCAGATCGGAAACAAAGGGCCAGGTCCCGAAGATCGCCGGTGCGCCGGGCTTGATCGCGTTGACATAGACGACGCCGGCCAGACATTCGGCCACCGCCTGCACGATGGTCAGGGCGATGGGCGCAGGCGCCGTGGCGCCGGCCTGTCCGGCGGAGAGGAGAAGCATGGGCATGCCACGGCGGATGCAATCCTCCATCGTGATGCAGCTTTCTTCGGCGAACTTCATCGGCGGCACGACGAAGCAGTTGGAATTGCTGACGAAGGGGCGCTTCAGCCAGTGTTCCTCACCGCCAGCCACCAGATGCAGCATCTCGAAGCAATCGGCGACGTGGCTGGGGTCGGAGAAGGATGTGCCGACATGTTTCACCGTTCCGGCAAGACTGCCGTACAGAGTGTTCAGATCCATCTCCTTGTTGTCCAGAACATCGCGGCAGACCATCGTACGCTGGTAGAAGTGGATATTGTCCAGATTGTCGACGAGGCGCGCCGCGTCATACAGGTCCTGCGCGGTGGAATCGCGATAGTCCAGCGTGACCGGATCGACGATATGCACCGCCGCCCCTGCCGTGCCGTAATGGACATTGGTTCCGGTCAGGTGCAGATCGTGCCTTGGGTCGCGGGCGAACAGCGTGATGTTGCGGGCGGCGATGGCCAGCATGTCCTCGACCAGCGCGCGGGGAAAGCGGATGCGGCCGTCATCGCCCAGGACAGCACCCGCCTCGGTCAGCAGCCTGACGCCGGAGGGTGGGGCCTGGGAAAGGCCGATCTGTTCCAGCGCGTCCAGGGCTGCGGCGTGGATCTGGCTGACGCCGGCCTCGGTCAGGGGTTTGTACTGGCCCCCGGGCAAGCCCCCCCGGACCGGCCGCACGTCATCGGCCAAGGGCGCGGCGCGCAGGGCCACGCGGGCCTGGCGCCCCCCGGAACGGCGGTTGCGGGCGGGCTCGCAAGCCTCGCCCGGAAGGTCGGAGAGGTCGGTCATGCCTTTACCCTTTCAGAGATCGGATCGTGCATCGGGACAAGCGAGGCGATGGCGGCATGGCGCTGGCCGGCGACCTCGATCTCGTAGGTGGAGCCGAGGATCTCGGCGTCGCTTTGCCCTCTGGCGGGAACATATCCCAGGCCGATCGCGCCGCCAAGGAAATGGCCGTAGTTGCCGCTGGTCACCGGCCCGACGATTTTCCCATCGCGGACAATGGCTTCGTTGTGGAACAGCAGCGGCTTCGGGTCGGTCAGGCGGAACTGGAGCATCCTGCGGCCAAGGCCTTCCGCTTCGCGGCGCAGCACCGCGTCGCGCCCAAGGAAGGCCGGTTTCTTCCGGCTGACGGTGAAGCCAAGGCCCGCTTCCAGCACATGATCCTCATCGGTGATGTCATGGCCCCAGTGGCGGTAGGCCTTCTCGATCCGGCAACTGTCGAGGGCATGCAGGCCGCAGAGCTTCAGGTCGGGGGCGGCCTCCATCAGCGCTTCGAAGACATGGGCGGTCTGGTCGGTCGGTATATACAGCTCCCACCCAAGTTCGCCGACATAGGTCACGCGGTGGGCGCGGGCGAGGCCCATGCCGATCTCGATTTCCCTCGCCTTCCCAAAGGGATGCGCGGCGTTGCTGAAGTCGTTGGGAGAGACCTTGGCCAGCACCTCGCGCGCCTGCGGACCCATCAGGCAAAGGACGCTTTCCGCAGCAGTGACATCGGTGATGACGGCGAAATCCTCGCCGACATGGGCGCGCATCCAGGCGAGGTTGCGTTGCAGGGTCGCGCCGGGGACAACGGCCAGAAAGGCGGTCTCGCTGAGGCGGGTAACGGTAAGATCGGCCTCTATCCCCCCGCGATCATTGAGGAACATGGTATAGACGATCCGCCCCTCAGGCACATCCATCTGGGCCGAGCAGATGCGGTTCAGGAAGGCGCAGGCGTCGCGCCCCTCCACCCGGATCTTGCCGAAGCTGGTCATGTCGAACAGACCCGCCGCCTGCCGCACCGCCATGTGTTCGGCGCGCTGGTTGTCGAACCAGTTCTGCCGCTTCCAGCTGTAGCGATACGCCCGCTCCTGCCCCTCGTTGACGAACCAGTTGGCGCGTTCCCAACCCGCGACCTCGCCAAAGACCGCGCCACGGGCCTTCAGGTGTTCGTGGATCGGCGAGCGGCGGACGCCCCGGGCAGTGGCCATCTGCCGGTAGGGGAAATGGTCGGCGTAAAGCAGACCGAGGGTCTCGGTCACGCGGTCCTTCAGGTAGCGGCGGTTCTTCTGGAAGGGCTGGGCGCGGCGGATGTCGACTTCCCACAGGTCGAAGGGCGGCGCGCCCTCGGTGATCCACTCAGCCAGCGCCTGCCCGGCCCCGCCCGAACTGACGATGCCGATCGAGTTGTAGCCGGCGGCGATCCAGTAGCCCCTCACCTCGGGCGCCTCGCCCAGGTAATAGCGGTCGTCGGGGGTAAAGCTTTCCGGCCCGTTGAAGAAGGTGTGGATGCCCGCGGTCTGGAACAAAGGCATCCGGTTCATCGCCTGTTCCAGGATGGGCATGAAGTGGTCCCAATCCTCGGGCAGGGTGTCGAATTCAAAGTCCTTGCGGATGCCCTCCATGCCCCAGGGTTTCGCCACCGGCTCGAAGGCCCCCAGCAGCATCTTGCCGGCGTCCTGCTTGTAATAGGCGCATTCGTCGGGCACCCGCAGAACCGGCAAATCCCCAAGCCCGGCAACGGGTTCGGTGACAAGGTAGAAGTGCTCGCAGGCATGCAGCGGCAGCGTGACACCGGTCTGCGCCGCAAGGTCGCGGCCCCACATCCCGCCGCAGTTGACGATGACATCGGCGGCGATGTGGCCGGGGCCGTCTGCGGTTTCATAGTCCACCCCGGTCACGCGGCCTGCGGTGGTCGTGACCTTGGTGACCAAAGCCCCCTCAAAGATCCTCGCCCCCCGCATCCGCGCACCCTTGGCCAGCGCCATCGCGATGTTGGCGGGGTCGCACTGGCCATCCAGCGGCAGGGCAACAGCGCCGACAACGCCGTCGATGTTGAGGTGGGGATAATTGGCCTTCGCCTCGGCGGGCGAGATTTCATGCACCTCGACATCGAAGATCCGCGCCACCGTAGCCTGGCGCAAAAGCTCCTCATGCCGCTCCGCCGTCAGCGCCACGGAAATGGAGCCGACCTGCTTCATGCCGGTGGCGACGCCGGTCTCGGCCTCCAGCCCGCGATAAAGGTCCGCAGAATACTTCGCCAGCCGCGTCATGTTGGCGCTGCCCCGAAGCTGCCCGATCAGCCCCGCCGCATGCCAAGTCGTCCCGCTGGTCAGCTTGCGCCGCTCTAGCAGCACGACGTCGGTCCACCCGGCCTTGGCCAGATGGTAGGCCACCGAACAGCCCGAGACCCCGCCCCCGATCACCACCGCCCGCGCCTTGGTTGGAATCTCAGCCACTGCCCAGCCCCATTTTCTGTCCTCAAATATCCCACGGGGGTCCGGGGGTGTGAAACCCCCGGTCCGACCTCGGTCACGCACGAATCCGCTCGTTCTTCGCGTCCCAGGCCGGCCCGTCCGCCAGCACGGTCGCCCGCGCCCTTTCGCCGAAGATCTCCACCTCGACCTCGGTCCCCGCCACTGCCAGGTCGGCCCGCAGCATCCCCAGCGCCAGCGAGTGCCCGACCCGGTAGCCCCAGGCGCCCGAGGTCGTCTCGCCCACCACCTGGCCATCGTGCCACAGGGTCGACATGTAGGGCGCGTCACAGTCCCCGGCGTCCACCTTCAAGGTGACAAAGCGCTTCTGCACCCCCCGCTGCTTCTCGGCCTGCAAGGCCACCTTGCCGGGGAAGTCATGCCCCCAGTCGATGAACCGCTCCAGCCCGCCTTCCAGAAGCGAATAGTCGGTGGACAGGTCGCCCTTCCAGGCCCGGTAGCCCTTCTCGATCCGCAGGCTGTTCAGGGCCTTCATGCCAAAGGGCTTCGCTCCTCCGGCCAGCAGCGCCGCGTAGATGTGGCCGGCATCGTCCCGGTCACAGTGGATCTCCCAGCCAAGCTCGCCCGCAAAGGACACCCGCACCAGCGCCACATCCCTGCCCGCGACCTTGGCGAAATACTGGACTGACAGCCAGGGCAGCGTGAGGTCCGCCTCGGCGATCCCCGCCAGCAGGTCCCGCGCCTTGGGTCCGGTGACGATGAAGCAGTGAATCCGGTCCGACCAGTCCTCCAGCTTGACACCCTCGGGCAGGCCTTTGCGCAGGATGTCGGCATCATGACTTTGCGCGACGGCAGCGGTGATCACCCCCACATCGTCGTCGCCGTACGGCAGGCAGGTCATCTCGGTGACGATCCGGCCCCGGTCGTCGGCGAAGTAGATCAGCCCCATCCGCCCCGGCTGCGGCAGCCTTGACGCCGTGAGCGCAGCCAGATGCGCCCGCGCGCCCGGCCCGACCAGGCGCAGCCGCGTGAACCCCGGCAGGTCCAGAACGCCCACCGCGTCGCGCACCGCCTCGCATTCGGCGCGGATGCGCGGCTCCCACGGGCCGGCGCGGCCCCAGGTCTGGGTCGCCTGCCAGCTGGTATCGTCACCGGGGGCCGCGAACCACTCGGCCCGCTCCCAGCCGTTGTAGGGCGCGAACTGCGCGCCCAGCGCCTTCAGCCGGTCATGCACCGGCGAAAGCCTCCGGTCCGCCCCGGCAGGCCAGCGCGCCATCGGGAAATGCATGCCGTATTCGTGGCCGTAGACTTCCTTGCCCTTGGCGACCAGGTAGTCATGGTCCTCCCAGCCGGTAAAGCGGCGCGGGTCGCAGGACCACATGTCCCATTCGGTCGCGCCTTCGGTCACCCATTCCGCCAGCACCTTGCCCGCCCCCCCGGCCTGGCAGATGCCGAAGGTGAAGACGCAGGCCTCATAGGCGTTGGGCACCCCGGGCATCGGGCCGATCAGCGGGTTGCCGTCCGGCGTATAGGGGATCGGGCCGTTGATGACCTTGGTCAGGTTCGCCTTGGCCAGAAGCGGCACCCGGGCCATCGCGTCGGTGATCTGGAACTCCAGCCGCTCCAGATCGTCGGGAAAAAGCTGAAAGCTGAAATCCTCGGGCATCGGATCATCCGGCGTTGCCCAATGCGCGCGGCAGGGGTTCTCGTAGGGGCCGAGGTTGAAGCCCATCTTTTCCTGCCGCAGGTAATAGCTGGAATCCACGTCGCGCAGCAGCGGCAGCTTGTGGCCGACCTCCCTGGTCCAGGCCTCCAGTTCCGGGATCGTGTCGAACAGCAGGTACTGGTGGCTCATCACCATCATCGGCACCCGGCGGCCGAACATCGCCCCCACGGCGGCGGCATAGTAGCCGCCCGCGTTGACCACATATTCTGCGCGCACCGTGCCCTTCGGCGTGGTCAGAACCCATTCGCTGCCGGTCCATCCGGCCGCCGTCACCGGGCAGAACCGCTCGATCCGCGCGCCAAGCTGCCGCGCGCCGGTGGCCAGCGCCTGGGTCAGCTGTGCCGGGTCGATGTCGCCGTCATAGGGGTCGTACAGCGCGCCGGTCAGGTCATGCGTCTCCAGAAACGGATAGCGCGAGGTGATTTCCTCAGGCGACAGGATGGTCAGGTCCATCCCCTGAGTGCGCCCCATGCCGACAACGCGGCGAAACTCCTGCAACCGTTCCTTCGAATGGCCCAGCCGGACCGACCCGGTGACATGGTAGTTCATCGGATAGCCGACCGACTCGCCCAGATCCCGGTAAAGCCCGGCCGAATAGCGCTGCATGTTCATGATCGACCAGCTGGAGGAAAACGTCGGCACATTCCCCGCCGCATGCCACGTGCTGCCAGCCGTCAGCTCGTTCTTCTCCAGCAAGAGGGCATCCGTCCACCCCGCCTTTGCCAGATGATACAGGCAGGACGCCCCGACGGCCCCGCCCCCGATGATCACCACCCGAGCCTGCGCAAAATCCGCCATGACCACCCCCCAGACCTGCGGCCACTATCCGCCGCCACGGCCCCGCTTTCAATTCGGTCAACGGCGGGCTATTGATCGGCAAACCCGATCAAGTCCCATTTTCTGTCTCCAAATATCCCACGGGGGGTCCGGGGGGTGTGAAACCCCCCGGGGCAAGCCAGGAAGCGTGAGCCGCCAAGAATGCAGATCGAACTCCTCGACACCTTCCTCGACCTTGCCGAGACCCGCAGCTTCCACCGCACGGCGGACCGGCTGCGCATCACCCAATCCACCGTCTCGGCCCGGGTCGCGGCGCTGGAACAGGCGGTGGGCAGCCGCCTTTTCGACCGCTCCCGCGCCGGCACCGACCTCACGCCCGAGGGCAAGCGCTTCGAGCCCCATGCCCGCGCACTGCGCCATGAATGGAACCAGGCCAGGCGGCGCATCCAGATCCCGCAGGGCGCGGCACAGCTTCTGCGCCTCGGCATCCAGAACGACCTTGCGGCGGTCTATCTGGGCGATTGGGTGGCCGAATTCCGCGCCGCCCTGCCCGAGACCGCCTTCTACATCGAGCCCGACTATTCCAACCAGATGTGTGCCGACCTCTTGACCGGCATCCTCGACTTCGCGGTGATGTTCTCCCCCAAGCCCCACCCAGACCTGCATTTCGAAAGCCTGGGCGAGGTGACCTACCGCATGATCTCCACCGACACCCCGCGCCTGTCCGAGGTCCGGGCCGACCGTTTCGTCTTCGCCCATTTCTCCCCGGCCTTCGAGGCGATGCACCGCCAGCTCACGCCTGATCTCGCGGGCTCGCAGGTGTCGGTGGGGCAGTCCGGCTCGGTGGTGTCGCTGCTGGGCGCGATCGGCGGGTCCGGCTATGTGCTGGAAAAGACGGCCGGCGAACTGGTGGCGGCGGGGCGCTTCATGGCTGTGGGGGACGCGCCGGACCTGCGCCAGCCGGTCTTTGCCGCGATCCACATCCGCCACCGGACGCAGGGCCTGCACCGCAAGCTCACGCTGCTGGTGGCGCGGCATTTCGGCTGAAGCCCGGCCGGGCGCGCCGCCGGCGTCAGAAGGTCATCCGACCAGGCGCTTCGGCGCATGGGCAAGGCGCAGCAGCGTCACCGGCCCCGCACGCCCATGCGTCACCCGTTCCGCGATCAGCAGCAGCGCGCCCGGGGGCCAGGCCGAATTCTCCGGCCAGCGCCCAATCGCCCGGGATCCGGGCGCCGGGGGGCCAGTCGCGCGCCCGGATGCGGCGCTGGACCTCGGCCCCGATGTCCTCCCGGCCCCGCATCCACAGCGCCGCGCACAGCCGCGCATCTTGACGCGAAAGCGGGCTGCAACGGTGTCGCGGGCGATGTGGCGGATGGTGCGGAACCGGAACCTCATCCTCGGGGGCGAGGCGATCTGCGCGGCGCAGGGCGTGGGATTGCGCGCACCCCTCAGCACCTCGCCCCCCTGCAAGCCGCCGTCCGCACCCTGCGGGCCATGGCCCCCGGCACTGGAGAACGACCGCTGCCTCGCCCCCGACCTCGCCCGTGCGGCGGGGCTTGTGACCGACGGCCGGCTTTCCGGCGCGACCGGCGTCGCCCTGCCCGACCCCACCTTATTTTCCGTCTGAAAATATCCTCCGGGGGTCCGGGGGGCGAAGCGCCCCCGGGGTCGCCACCAAACCGGGAGCCCGAGGTGATGCGCGACCGCTCGGACGCGGTGGCGGACTGGCCGCGGCCCACCGCGCCGGTCGACACGGCGTCGGTCGACACGGCGTCGGGGGCGACAGGACCCATCCTAACGTTCCGTCGCGCCTTTGCCCGCCAGGATCCGGTCGCGCGACCTGCCGATCCGGGCGGTGCGGGTGGCCGGGGTCTTCGCACCCGACAGCAGGATCGCATAGCTCTTCTGCCGCCCCGGCGTGAGGGCATGGAACGCCTCGGCCAGTTCGGGGTCCGCGTCGAGGGCCGCGACCAGTTCGGCGGGAAGCACGAATGCGCCCGGGTCCTTCGGCGGCAGGCGGCCCGCTTCGGCATGACCCATCGCTTCGGCCAGATAGGCGCGGATGACCGGTTCCAGCCGGCCCGGGGCGGCATTGTCGGCAAAGCGCAGGCAATCGGCCCGGGCGGTGTTCGGGCCCTGCCGCGTCATCAGGCCTTCGGGGTCGCGCATCAGCGCGGCGTTGAAGAAGGTCAGGCGGAAATCGCCCCGGAACGCGCCGATGATCGCGATGTTGCGACCCGCGTGCATGTAGGTGGGGTGGCCCCATTTCAACCCCTCGCGCAGCCCGGCCGCGCCGGCGATGCGGCGCAGGGCGCGCAGGCCTTCGCTCCAGCGCCGGACCGAACAGTCCGGCGTCGCAAAGCGCGCGCAGCGCCCGCAGCCTTCGGTGAAGAACTCCTCGATCGCGGTGATCATCGCTGGCTCCGGGATGGCGCGGGATCTTTCGACGCAAGCTCCCGCGCCGGGCAGTGTCAGTCGCGCCAGACCGGGTTCGACCAGGCGCGGCGACCCGCCGCGTCCACGACCGTGACCCGCAGCCAGGGCGAGGCGACGAAATCGGCCAGCGGCACTGCGGCCCGCGTCATCGACGGGCCGTGGACCGAGGTCGCGGCCGAGCCGTGACCCGAGACGATGGCGGTGCTCACCGCCGAACATTCGATCACCACCCTGTCGCCGTCAAGGTGGATGTCGCGCAGCTCCGGCCCCTGGCTGGAGTAGTAGGCCCCGGCCTTCAGCGCGGCCAAGAGCGCCTCGGGCGTGTTCGCCTCGGCCTTCACCATCACCCAGCCGCCGAAATGGTCGGGCTCGTAGAAATGCGCGTCGTCCGTGGCGATCAGGTTCAGCCGCCTGCCCTCGCTGAGCAGAAGGTCGTTGATCCCGAACCCGTCGGGCCGGTCGCAGCCGATGGCGCAGCCGTGGTTGTAGACCTCGACCGCATGGGCGGCGGTGATGCTGCGGGCATCCTCGAGCGTCAGGCCGGACCATTGCGGATGGGCGACGGCGACGAAGGCTCCGGCGGCGGCGGCACGGGCGGCCAGCTCGGGCCCCGTCTCCTGCCCCGGCCTGGGATCGAAGTCGGGGCTGTCGGAGGGCGCGAAATCGGGCGGCAGGCCGACGGCCAGGATATGCCAGAGCTCGCCGTTGCGCATCACGCCGGAATGCAACTCGGCGCCCAGGATCGTGGTGAAGCCGTTGGTGCGGAAGGGTTGCGTGTCGACGATCGGATAGCCGCAGCAGCCGACGAAATGGTCGGTCAGCGCCAGGAAGTCATAGCCCTGCTCGCGGTAGCGGCGGCAGACCTCCTCGGGCGGCAGCACCCCGTCCGAGCGGGTGGAATGGGTGTGCAGGTTGCCGCGCCAGAAGCGGCCGGGGGCGGTGAAGGCGGACGGGCGGGACATGCGGGTGCGATCCTGTGCAGAAGGGGAAGGAATGTCGGGCGGGGCCGGCGGAAGCTTGCCTTCGACCCTTCGGCAGGGCAAGCCCCTCTCGCCACCGCCGGGATGTCATGTTAGCGTTACTCAATCTGAAGTTGTCGAAGGATCGGCCATGTCACTCGATTTCCCGAACCCGGCCGCCGAGGCCGCTGGCGGTGCGACGCGGGCAGGCGGCCGGCTGTGCGTCACCCACCCCACCGAAGCGGCGGCCTTCCTGAAGGCGCTCAGCCATGAGGGACGGCTGGCGATCCTGTGCCATCTGGCCCAGGGCGAGCGGTCGGTGACCGCGCTCGAGCATCTTCTGGGCCAGCGCCAGGCGGCCGTCAGCCAGCAACTCGCGCGTCTCAGGCTCGAGGGGCTGGTCACCACCCGGCGCGAGGGCAAGGCGGTCCACTATTCGATCGGCGATCCCCGCGTGCTGGACCTGGTGCGCCTGATGGGCAAGCTCTTCGGCGAGGCCTGAGCCCGCCTGCCCCGCCCGATCCGGGGCCCGACCCGGGGCGCCCGCGCCAGCGCATGCCCCGTGCCGCGATGCTGGCGAGGGGAAGCGGCGAGGGGGGGGCGGCTCATGGCGCCTCGGTCAGGAAATGGTATTTCAGCAGCCAGAGCGTCGCGCGGGCCACGGTGCCGGGATGCAGCCCGCTCCGGGCGGTCGCCTCGGCTTCGGTGGCACCGGCGGGCCCGGCGGCGGCAAAGGCGTCGCGCACGGCCAGCAGCCGGTCGGTGCCTTCGATCAGGCGGCCCGAGGCCGCGTAGCCGCGCAGGGCGAAGGTCTCGGCCGGATCGGGGCGCGTGCCGGGCGGCACGGCGCAGAGGCGGCGCGTCTCCCGGTCGGGCGCGGGTTGGCTGGGGTAGCCCGCGAACATCACCTCGGGCGCGGGGCCGGTCGGCAGCCGGCCGGGGTCGGCGCGGGCGGTGGCCGGCCCGCCCTTCGCGCGGGCATGGGCCAGCATCGCCGCCTGTTCGGCCCAGAGCGCCTGCAGCTGCGGGATCACCACGCGCCAGTCATAGGCCGCCCGCGCCCGGGCCTGCCCGGCGGCGCCCATCCGCGAGCGCAGCGCGGGATCGGTGCCCAGGGCGACGAGCGCCCCGGTCAGCCGGCCGATGTCGATCCGGGTCAGCGCCGCGATCTGGCCCAGGTATTGCAGATAGCTGTCGGTGCCGCCGAGATGGCGCAGGCTGACATGCGTCGCGGCGCCGGCGCGCGGCATCTCGGTCGGGATGCGGAAGCCGACCTCGGGCGTCACCGTGTCCTTCATCCCGTCCCAGTCCGAGACGATGACCGGCAGGCCCGCCGCCATCGCCTCGACCGGCGCGAGGCCGAAGGTCTCTTGCAGGTTGTCGATCGGAAAGACGAAGATGTCGCTGCCGGACAGCGCGGCCTGCCGCAGGGCCGCATCGCCCCCGTCAAGCCGGTGGTAGCCGACCGCCGGCATGAGCCGCGCGGCGCCCGCGGCAAAGGCGGGTTCCCATGCGGGGTCGCGGAACTGGCCGCAGAAGATCAGCTGGAAGCGCCCGCCGCCGCGCCCGAGCGCCGGGGCGGCGGCCTGCAGCGCCAAAAACAGCGGGAAGGGATCGAACTTCTCGTCCGGGGTCAGCCGGGCGATGGTCAGGACCGCGATGTCGTCCGCCCCGATGCCCAGACGGTCGCGCAACGCCCGACCCGCAGCCGGATCGCGCCGGAAATCGTCGCAGTGGACGCCCAGCGGGATCACCGGCAAGAGCGGCCGCGCGGGCAGCACCGCGCCGGCAAAGCGGGTGGCCAGATGCGCCTCGGCCAGCTCCATCAGCGTCCGCAGCGACTGCTGCACCGCCTGCGAGGTACACACCAGCGCGTCCCACGGCATCTGCGGCGCGGCGCGAAGGTCGAAGACCGAGCCCATCACCGCCTTGGTGGCCGTGGTATGGGTGATCCCGCACAGGGCCCAGGCCACCGCGCCATAGGGGGCCCGCCGCCAGCATTCCACCGGGTTGAGCGGCGCGGGGTAGTACACCACCTCGACCGGCGCAAGGCCGCCGGGCGCGTCCAGCCGCACCGCGCGCAGGGGCCGGGTGACACCCTGTGCCGCAGCCACCGCGGCAAAGCCCTGGTGATCGGCGCTGCCATGCGCCAGGCTGACGAATTCCTCGACCGCGCCATGGGCGAAGAAGCCGCGCAGGAAGCTTTCCCCGGCGACGCGGCGGCCGTTGATGCCCTGGGCCGGGTCAAAGCCGTCGGCGGCATACCAGATCGCGGCATTGGCGGCGGTCTGCTCGGGCATCAGCGCCGCTCCATCCAGAGCCAGGGGGTCGGGGTCGCCCGCCATTCCCAAAGCAGCAGCAGGCAGTCGAGGTCCGACAGCGTCGCGGCCCAGGGCGGCAGCAGGTCGGCGCGGAACCGCCGCTCGATCCGCGTGACGCGATGGGTCGCGGCGAAGCGGCCGGTCAGGCGGTCCACGAGACCGGGGCGCGTGCCCTCGTGCACCTCGACCAAGAGGTCGGCCTCGCGCAGCGCGGGTGCGAGGTCGGGTGCCAGAAGCTGCTCCTCGGCGCCCTCGATGTCGCACAAGAGGAAGGTTTCGGCGGCGGCACAAAGCGTCAGGTCGGCATGCGTCACCGCGCCGCCGATCACCATCCGCTCCGCGACCCCGTTCGCGGCGGCAAGGCGCGCGCAGCGGCCGCGGGCATCGGGGCTGGTGTCGCGGGCATGCACCCGGGTGCCGGGCATCCGGCGGGCCAGACCCACGGCATAATAGCCCTCGGCGCAGCCGATATCGAGGACCTGGGCATAGGCCCTGGCGATGACCGCCTCGATCACCGGATGCAGGCTTGCCTCGTAAAGCCCCAGGAGGCGGGCGGTGCGGCTGCCTTCGCTCTGGCCGACCCCGTAGTGCATCCCGGCAAAGGGCCCCGCGCGCACCGCCGCGCCCGAAGCGGCAAGGGTATTGGCCAGAAGCTCGCAGCGCCATTTGGCCAGGTGGCGAAGCTGGCGTTCCAGCCGGTGCTGGCTGGGTGGCGCGGCGCCCAGGCGGACAAGCTCGCGGTCGACCGCCAGGGTCAGGGCAGAGGGCGGGTTGGTCATGGCAGCGCGCGGCCCCGGTGGTCTTCGGCCATGGTTAGGGCGCGCGCCGGGCGGCGTAAAGGCCGTTCAGGCGGCGCGGCGCCAGGACCGCAGGCCGAAGGCCAGCAGGAACACCCCGGTCAGCACCAGGATGATCGTCGGCGCCGGGGCCGAGTCGAGGTGGAACGAGGCCCAGATGCCCGCCACCATCGCGGCAAGCGTGACCAGCGTCGCGGTCACCAGCATCCTGCCGAAGCTGCGCACGACCAGAAAGGCGATGGCCCCCGGCGCGATCGGCAGCCCGATGGCAAGGATGAGGCCGACCGCCGACAGCATGGCGACGATCGTCAGCGCCAGGATGGCCAGCAGGCCGTAGTGCAGCGCCGCGACCGGCAGGCCCGAGACCTGCGCCTGCGCCGGGTCGAAGGCGTGCAGCATGAGGTCGCGCCAGCCCAGGGCCAGCAGCAGCGTGACGGGCAGGGCAATGGCGCCGGCGGTGACGATATCGGCGCGGCTCGTCCGCGTTGATCGGCCAGAGGTAAAGCTCGTTCAGCCCGAAGTCGCGGGCCAGATAGCTGAACGCGCCCTCGCAGCTGACCAGCCAGCGGCGATCCTCGGGCAGCGCGGCCAGCCGTTCGCGCATCGGGCCGATGGCGGCGGTCAGTTCGGCCCGATAGGCCTCGGCATTCGCGGCAAAGGTGGCCGCATTCGCCGGATCGACAGCGATCAGCGCGCGTTCGATGTTGGTCACGTAGATCAGCGCGTTGTCCAGGCTCATCCAGGCATGCGGGTTCGGGCGGCCCTCCTGCCCTGCGATCGGAATCGGGATGATGCCCTCGGTCAGCGTGGCGGAGGGCACGTCGCCGAGGTTGGTCAGGAACTGCTCGAACCAGCGCTCGAGGTTGAGGCCGTTCCACAGCACGAGATCGGCGCCCGACGCCGCGACGATGTCCTGCGGCGTCGGCTCATAGCCGTGGATCTCGGCGCCCGGCTTGGTGATCGAGACGACGTCGACCCCATCGCCCGCCACATTGCGCGCCATGTCGGCGATGACGATGAAGGTGGTGACGACTTTCAGCCGCTCCTCGGCCAGGGCCGACAGCGGCACAAGGGCAAGGGCGGCGGACAAGAGCAGGATTCAGCGCGACAACAGCATGGAGCTATGCCCGAAAGTTGGTGACGGTGTGATCAGGCGGCTTTGATTTCGTGCTTGATGCCGTCGCGGAATTCAACCCCTTGGATGATTTCAGGGAGACGGTTTTGGCC
>Ga0136707_1000041_pt1 | contig 19615 bp, 22 predicted proteins | sample 4C3metaG_FD_101397 | JGI IMG/M metagenome (GOLD analysis project Ga0136707, IMG submission 101397) | Freshwater bacterial and archeal communities from Indian Creek, Illinois, USA - 4C3 metaG | ecosystem: Environmental > Aquatic > Freshwater > Unclassified | place: USA: Indian Creek, Illinois...
AGCGGCACGCCCGCGCGCCGGGCCGCAAGGATCATGCGCGGCCAGATCTCGATCTCCATCACCAGGCCAAGCCGGGGCCGGAAGGCGCGGAAGAACCCGCGGTAGGCCCGGGCGGTCTCGAACGGAACCCAGACGGCGGCCAGACGGCCGGCGGCGATCTCGGCGGCGAAGACCCGCTGCGCCTCGCGCCGGCCCGCCGGGGTGAAATGGGTGAGCACGATGGTCTCGCCCCGGCCCAGCAGCGCCCGGATCAGCGGCACGGCCGAGCGGACCTCGCCGAGGCTGACCGCATGGACCCAGACCGCCCCGGGAAGGCGCCGGCGGTGGCGGCCGAAACGCTCGCCGAGGTGGCGGGCGTAGAGCGGGTCCTTCCGGCCGCGGCGCCAGAGATGAAGCAGCACCAGCGGCAGGCCGAGATGCCACAGCACCGACCAGAGCCGCAGGAAGACCCATAGCCTCATCGCCGGGCCATCAGGCCGAGCAGGTCGGCGGCCAGGGGGGCCAGACTGCCCTGCGCGCCGTCCCAAAGCGCCCGGGCGCGGGCGGCCATGGCGCGCTGGCGCCCGGCAAGGTCGGGGTCAGTCTGGGCGGCAAGCTGGGGGGCGAGGGTCTCCGGGACGACCGCATCGGCGGCGGCGGCGGCGGCAAGGGCGGCGAAATCGGCGGCGAAGTTGGCGGTGCGCGGGCCGTGCAGGATGGCCGAGCCGAGGGCGGCGGCCTCCCATGGGTTGTGGCCCTCGACGGGCCCGAAGGTGCCGCCGAGGATGGTGACGGGGCAGAGGCGATACCACAGCCCCATCTCGCCGAAGGTGTCGGCGATCCAGATGTCCCGGTCCGGGCCCTCGCCCGAGGATCGCCGGCTGGCGGTGAAGCCATGCGCGGCGGCGCGGGCGGCGATCCCGGCCCCCCGCTGCGGCTCGCGCGGCGCGATGACGAGCAGCGGCCGGTCCGGCAGGATCCGCAGCGCGGCGAAGGTGATGGCCTCGTCATCGGCATGCGAGCTGGCAAGCAGGACGGGCTGGCGCCCGACCAGCTGCGCGCGGGCGGCGGCGAGCGCCTTCGGCGCGGCGGCCAGGGGCGGGGCGGCGGCCTTGAGGCTGCCGGTGATGCGCACGCCCCTGGCGCCAAGGGCGGAGAGGTGCCGGGCGGTCAGATCGTCCTGCGCGGCGATGAGCGCGAAGCGGGCAAGGAGATCGCCATAAAGGCCGCGCCAGCGCTGGCGGCGGGCATGGGCGGCGGCGTTCATCCGGGCGTTGACGAGGGCGAGCGGGATGCCGCGCGCGGCGGTCTCGACCACGGCGCGCGGCCAGAGATCCTGCTCGGCCCAGATCGAGAGGTCGGGGCGCCAGTGGTCGAGGAAACGGCGGAGATAGGCGGGCGCGTCGAGCGGCAGGAACTGGTGGCGGGTGCGCGGCGGCAGGTTCGCGCCAAGCACCTGGGCCGAGGCGCGGGTGCTCGAGGTGACGAGACAGTGGATGTCGGGAGCCCGCGCGGCGAGGGCGGCGATGAGGCCGCGCAGCGCCAGGACCTCGCCCAGCCCGACGGCGTGGAGCCAGACCAGCGGGCCCTCGGGGCGGGGAAGGCCGGGTTCCCCGAGCTTTTCCCGCCAGCGGTCCGCGAGTTCCTTGCCCTTGGCGAGGCGGCGACGCAGGAGCGCGGGCGCAGCAAGGGGGATCGCCTGCGTCACGGCGAGATAGGCGCGGAGCTGGACCCCCTCAGGCGATGTCACGAAAGGCCTTTTGCAGGCTGAGGGTCCAGAAGGCGGGGTCGGCGAGGGTGGCCACGAAGCGTTCGGCGGCGGTGCCCTGGCCGAAGCCGTCGTGCGGCGGGGCCTCGCGGCCCCAGTGATCGTGCAGGAAGCGCCGGATCGCGGCGCGGTCGCCGGCGGCGCAGGCGGTGACCGAGGGCGCGTCGGAGCGGTTGGTCTGCCTTGTGCCGATGTCGAGCGAGGGCAGGCCGAGGAAGGGCGCCTCGCGCACGCCCGCGCTGGAATTGCCGACCATGCAGGCGGCGTTCTTCATCAGTTCGCTGAAATGGGCGAAGCGCATCGAGGGCAGCAGGCGAAAGCGGCTTTCCGGCAGGTTTTCAAGAACTTCGAAGATGGCCTGACTGCCCGGGTCGTTGTTCGGGGCGATCACGACGAAGCTGCGCCCGCTGTCGGCCAGCGCGGCGAAAAGGTCGGCGGCCTGGCGGGCGATCGTGTCCTGCTCGCTGGTCACCGGGTGGAAGGTCGCGATGGCGTAGTCGGCGAAGGGGATGGCATAGCGGTCGCGCACCTCGGCCAGGGTGACGCCGGAGGGGCGGGCGTGGAAGTCGAGCTCGGGCGAGCCGATGACATGGATGGTCTCGGGCGGCTCGCCCAGCGCGCGGACGCGGGCGGCGGCGGCGGCGGAGGAGACGAAGTGATGCGTGCACAGCTTGGTGTTGCAGTGGCGGAACACCTCGTCGATGGTGCCCGAGACCTCGCCGCCCTCGACATGGGCCGAGCGGATGCAGTTCGTCGCCGCCACCAGCGCCCCGGCGAGGGCCTCGACCCGGTCGCCGTGCAGGATGACGAGATCGGGGCGTTGCGCGGTCACGAAGGCGGAAAAGCCGGTGACGGTGCGGGCGAGGATCAGGTCCTGCGGGTCGCCCTCGGCCTGGTTGGGGACTTCGTGGGTGGTGACGCCCGGCATCCGGCGGACCTCGTTCACGGTCAGGCCGTAGCGGTCCATCAGATGCATGCCGGTGACGAAGAAGGTGACCCGATGGCCCGCATCGCGGGCAGCGGCGGCCAGAGGCTCCAGCTTGCCGAAATCGGCCCGGGTGCCGGTGAGGAAGAGGAGGTGGCGGGTCATTGGGCAGTCATCGACGATGTTGCAAAGACTGCGCTCAACGCTTCATCGGTCTCGCGGTCAAGCACCATGGCGGACTTGGCGGTCTTCGTTCGATCGTATTTCCACGACGTGGAGATGTTCCGGCAATGCAGGAACATGAAGTCGCGCTTGCCAGAGAACAGCTTGCGGTTCAGCCGTTCCAGGCCGTGCACCGAAAGGCACATGCGGCCAAGCCTGGAGGACGGGCGGAAGCAGTACTTCGGAGGGCAGGGTTTGTCGGTCGGATCGCGAAACCGGTGATGCTCGTGGCAAATGGCCTGCCCGGCTTCGACGGGATACCGCCATTCCCCGGGGAAAGTCACCAATCCCCAACGCTGGACCCGATCAAAAACCGAACTCTGTCCGCGCCGTAGCAGCAGCTCGTCCACGTCCAGGTTCAGCACCCCGCGCGCCGCAGCAAAGAAACGGTCCCGGGTCAGATTGAGCAGCATTGTCTGCAGATACTTGCCGTCGTCCACACCCGGCGCGTGCCCCCTTGGCCCCCAGGGCAGCGGGACCGATAGAACGCTCGCCGTCAAGTAGCCGGGAACAGCTTGAACTGCGTGCAAAAGCTGAGCAGACGAATACCTGGTGCTTCCGTTGTCGGCGATCAGGACGGCGTCGGCCCCGTGCATCTTGCTGTGGAACAACAACCAGTCCCTGATCCAATCTAGCGGTTCATCCTTGAGCAGCGTGTAGAGCACGCGGCGATCGCGGAAGACTTCCGGATTGGCGGTGCTGATGGGCACTTCAAACTCCGACCCGGTGTCGGTCGATATCCTGAGACGTCGGGGCGAACCGGCGCCAACCCGGAAATCGAAAGTCTCGAATCTGCGAAAGACCTTGTGACGTACGGGGCGCAGCGCCGTGACGTCAATCTGAAACGTGGCATTCTTCAGTAAATAGCTGAGATTAAGCAGTCGTGGAAGGTATAGGCGCACCACTCCGGCATCGGCAAGATGCACGACATCATAGATCAGGGTGCGGCGATCATAGTGCTGCCAGATCGGGTCGTTCGCGTCATCGGGGGCTGCTCGACGCGGAAAATCCCGTTCAAGCCGGCGATCGGGCGGCAACATGATGCTGGACAGTGTGTACACCGCATTCATGGCGTCGTTTCGATGCGTTTGGATCGTTGCCGTCTGCTGATCGACATGTTTGCCGGTTCGACAGTCGGGGTTTCCGCCCGAGCGAGCTGTAACAACCGTCGGATGGCACCGCCAAGCCGCCGTATCAGCTTGGGCCGCCGTTGCGAAACCCCCACCCGGAACGAGCAGACCGCGTCGAAATAGCTGGCGACCAGAAGCCACGGCGCTATCTTCTCGCGGTTATCGGGGCACAGTTCGAACACCGCCATCCGGCCCACCATTCGCGCTGGTTTTCCCAGTCGCTCGATCACATGGTATTCGGTCCGTTTCAAGTAATCGTCGAAAAGCAGCGTGATGGGACGCTCGGCGTTCAGATAGGCGGTCATGAAACAGGCCGCACGGAAACGGCCGTCGACCAGTACGACATCGGGGTGTTCGAAACCCGGACTGTCCCAGACTGACTGGGCATAGCCGATGAAGGCGTCCAGATGCCGATGATCCAGTGCCCGCGCCCAGGCCCCGACCGGGCCGATATCGACGTAGACGACGGCGGGCGGCGAGGGCAGGTCATGGGCAGCAGCGATCTCGCGCATCCGGTTGGCCCAGACGGGGTCGCTTTCCACCGAGGTGACGCGCTTGCCGGGCGTGCCCGCTGCGACAAAAGTAGAGCCGCCGGAGCCGTATTCCAGGATCACCCGCGCCGAGGCATAGGTGCGCCGCACTAACGCCGCCACCTCTTTGGGGAAAGTCAGGACGGGAAGCGATGGAACTGTCACGATCTTCGCCCGACCGGGGCCGGAAACATTCCCCTCCGCCACAGCCACAGGGCACGGCGGAAATAGTTTGCAGCCTTCAACTGATAATGTGGCAGACGCTGCCACCATCGGGGCTTCTGTACCAGGCTGAACCCCGTTCCGGTGATGGTGCTGGTTCCGCCGTCATCGGGGTGGCTGGACCAGGGTTCAAGCCCGAGCAGGCGGTAGTCGTGCAGGAAGAAGCGGTTCAACTCGTGGTCCAGCGCGCGGGTCTGGGGCCAAAGGCCGGGGCCCAGCCGCCCGGCGACGTCGCGGTGGATCAGGTAGCAGGCGTTGCCAGTGAACGGGCCGACATAGGCGTTCAGCCGATACGGGCCGAGACGGGCCTGCGTGACCGGCAGCTTGGCGCGGATACAGTTGAAGCGGACGAGATCCCAGAGATTGTCATGGGCAAGAGCTGTATCCAGCGCCTGAAGGAAATCGTCATGAAAGACCACGTCGTCCTCCAGCACCAGGGCGGCGCGGTGGCCCGAGGCAAGCAACGCCTCCCAGACGGCAAGATGGCTTGCGTAGACGCCCAGATGGCCGGGCAGCAGTGGCATGCCCATCTTACGGGCATAGGCGGCAGGATCGGCGCGCTTGATCAGCCGCGCCTCATCGGCCCGCCCGTCGATGGCGGGGAAAAGGCTGTAGGGCAAGCCGAGTTTGACAAGCTGACGCTCCATCCGTGCGTGGCGGCCGGTGTCGCGCGGCAGGTTGATCAGCCAGATGCCGATGTCGGCCCGGGTGAGGCTCACCCCAGATCCCCCCATTTCAACTGCATATTCCGGGTGACCGCCCGCTTCAGCCGCATCCCCAGCACCCGGTCGAAGTCACGGGCCGCGATCTCTCCGGTGCCCGGGCGGCGGGTCCAGATGTCGGGCTCCTCGATCACATGGCCCGCGGGCAGGTCGCGGTCGGCCACGACCGAGCCGCGGGCGAAGCGGTAGACGGCTTCCTCGGGGGCCGAGCGCGCCTTGGGGTTGCTGGCGGCGATCCAGATCTCGCGCGACCGGTCGATCAGGTGGCGCAGTTCGGCGGGGTCCATCGAGCAGGGGATGTCGGGGCCGCGGCGATAGCGCGTGTCGGTGAAGTGGCGCTCCAGGATGCAGGCGCCGAGGGCCACGCTGGCCAGGGCCATCTCCGGGCCGATGGAATGGTCGGAAAACCCCACCACCGCCCCGGGGAAGGCCTGCCGCAGTTCGCTCACGCCCCGCAGGCTGACGATCTCGGGCGGCGAGGGGTAGAGGTTGGTGCATTCCAAGAGCGCATAGTCGATGCCGGCCGCATCCAGGATCGCCACGCTGGCGCGCAGGGTCTCGATCGTCTGCATGCCGGTGGACAGGATCACCGGCCTGCCCTTCTTGGCGATGTGGCGGATCAGCGGCAGGTTGTCGGCCTCGCCCGAGCCGATCTTGTAGGCGGGCACGTCGAGGGTTTCGAGGAAATCCGCGGCGGCGCGGCTGAACGGGGTGGAGATCCAGATCAGCCCCAGGCTTTCGGCATGGCGCTTGAGCTCGGCCTCCTCGTCGAGGGTCAGCGCGCAGGCCTCCATCACCTGCCAGATCGAGACATCGGCATTGGGCGGGAAGATCTGTTTCGCCTCGTCCGTCATCTCGTCGGCGAGGATGTGGGTCTGGTGCTTGACCATCTCGCAGCCCGCCCCGGCCGCCAGACGCACCATCTCCTTGGCCACGGCCAGGTCGCCGCCATGGTTGATGCCGATCTCGGCGATCACCAGCGGCGGGTGGTCGGGGCCGATCTGGCGGTGGGCGATCTGCATGGGGCTCTCCTTTGCCCCGTGCTGCATGAGGCGGTTGCGGCTGTCAAGCCGGGGGGATCAGCGGATAGCGGGCCAGAACCCCGTAGCGCGCGCCCTTGGGCGAAAGGTGGCTGCGCCAGAGCACCAGTTCCTCGACCGGCCAGGGACCGGCGGTGAGGCCCGCCCCCATGGCGACGGCGCGTTCGAGCCGGGCGGCATCGGCCAGCGCGGGGGGCTGGAAGCGGCCGAGGGTGACATGCGGCGTGAACTTGCGCGCGCCGATCGGGCAGCCGGCGCGGCGGGCGATGGTTTCGACCCGGGCCTGCAGCCGCAGGAGGGCGGGCGCGGGCGCGATGCCCGCCCAGGCGGTATGCGGCCTGTCCTTGCCGAAGAGCCCGAGGCCCCGCAGCGTCAGGGAAAAGCCGGGTTCGCGCAGGGCCTCGAACCCCTCGTGCGCGGCCTCGAGCGCGGGTTCGGGACAGTCGCCGAGGAACACGAGCGTCAGGTGCAGCTTTTCGGCATCGGTCTTGCGCGGCAGGGGCAGCAGGAACTGCTGGACCTGAAGCGCGCCGCGAACCGCCGGTGGCAGGTCGATGCCGAGGAAGGCACGGATCATCGGCGGGCCAGGGTAGCCAGACGGTCGCGGATCTCGGGCCGGACGGGGCCTTCGCGGGGTGCGTCGAGGAGGGTGGTGAGCAGGGTTTCCTCCGGCGGGGGGCGGCCGCCGCCCTGCCAGCCGAGGGCACGCAGGATGGTTTCGGCGGGCTTCGGCAGCCGGTCGGGCAACCTCTGGTCGGACAGGACCCCCCAGATCGCCGTCCACAGCCGCCCGACCGACCAGGGGTTGTAGCCGCCCCCGCCCAGCACCAGCAGCCGGGGGCTGAGCGGCCAGAGGGCGCGCAGCGCCTCGAGATAGGCGCGGTTGGAGAGGGCGAGGCGCGCGAGGGGGTCCTCGCGCAGGCTGTCGGCACCGCATTGCAGGACAAGGGCTTCGGGGGCGAATTCGGCCACGCGGGGCAGGATCAGGCCGTGCAGCACCGCCCGCGCCTCGCTGTCGTTGTAGCCCCGGGGCACGGGAAGGTTGAAGCCGCTGCCCCGGGCGGTGTCCTGAAGGCCGCCGGTGAAGGGCCAGCGCCCCTCCTCATGCACCGAGATCATGCGCACGCCCGGGTCGCCCGCGAAGGCGCGTTCGACCCCGTCGCAGTGATGCGCGTCGAGGTCGACATAGGCGATGCGGCCAAGGCCCGCGCGTTGCAGGACCTTGATGCCGAGGACCACGTCGTTCAGGTAGCAAAAGCCGTTCGCCCGCCCCGGCAGCCCGTGATGCGTGCCGCCGCCCGGCACATGGATCGCACCGGGGCCGGCCGCCAGCAGCTCGGCCGCGAGCATTACGCCCCCGGCCCCGGTCGCGGGACGGCGGTAGACCTCGGCGAAGACCGGGTTGGCAGCCGTGCCGAGATGGTAGCGGCGGCGCTGCTCCTCGGTTGCCCTGCCGGTGGCTTCGGCGGCCTGCAAGGCGGCGATGTAGTCGGGATCGTGCCAGAGGCAGAGCGCCGCCGGCTTGGCGCGGGGGCTGGCGCGGAAGCGGGCCGGCGTCAGCCAGCCCAGGGCGAGGGCCAGGTCGATCACGGTCGAGACGCGGGGCACGCGCAGGGGATGGGCGGGCCCGTAGGACGAGCCGCGGTAGATCTCGGAGCCGATGAACAGGGGCGCCGCCGCCTGGCGCGATGCCACGGGCGGCGCGGCCGGGATCATTGCAGGAACGCCGCGATCCGTCCGGCGATCCGGGCGCTTTCCGGCGGGACCGCCGAGCCGAAGGTGGCGGCGACGCTGCCATCGGGGGCAAGCAGCACCTTGCTGAAGTTCCAGGCCGGCACGAAACCGGTCTGCTCGCGCACCCAGGCGTAGAAGGGATGCGCGGTGCGGCCGGTCACCGGGGTGATCTCGGTCATCGGCAGGGTGAGATCGAAGTTGGTCTCGCAGAATTCCTGCACGGCGGCCTCGTCGGCCAGTTCCTGGTCGAAATCGTCGGAAGGAACGGCGAGGATCAGGACGCCCTGCGCCGCAAAGCGGTCGTGCAGGGCCTGAAGGCCCGCGAACTGGCCGACGAAGCCGCACAGCGAGGCGGTGTTGACGACAAGGGCCGGCTTGCCCGCCCAGTCGTCGAGCGCGATCTCGCCGCCGTCGATCGAGGCGAAGCGAAAGCCCTCGCCCGCCAGGGCCGGGCCCGCCAGCGCCGCAACCAGGCATCCGAACAGTCCTGCGCGCATGGGCCGATCCTTCATCCAATCCTTCTGGCGGCAAGGTAAGCCCGGCCACGCCGACGTCAAATGCCTTGTGCGCCCCAAATGCCTTGGACGCCCCCTGTGAAACCGGGGGTGGCCATGCCATATTGCCAGCAAGGCAATTCGGCAGGAACCAGACCCGGCGACCGGGCGGAATGGTTGTGAAATGGGCTCGCAGGACCACAGCACGGCGAACCACGGCATGGCGGGGGCGGACAGCCCGGCAGGCGCGCGGGTGCAGTTCGGCGCGCTGTGCTGGCGCCTGTCCGACGCGGCGGTCGAGATCCTGCTGATCACCAGCCGCGACACGGGCCGCTGGATCATCCCCAAGGGTTGGCCGATGCCCGGTCTGGCGCCCGAAGCCGCCGCCGCGCAGGAGGCCTGGGAAGAAGCCGGCGCGGAGGGCATCGTCACCCCCGTCTGCATCGGGCGCTACGGCTATCTGAAGCGGCGGACGGCGACAGAGACGGTCCCTTGCGCCGTGGCGGTCTTCGGGTTGCAGGTCCGGCGGCTGGCGGACCAGTTTCCCGAAGCCGGCACGCGCCAGCGGGCCTGGTTCACCCAAGAGGACGCGGCGGGCATGGTGCAGGAGCCGGACCTCGCGCGGCTGATCGCGGACTTCGTGCCGCCGCGGGTCGGCCGGCATGCGCCGATCACGGACGAGGCCGCAGGCTGACGCGGCGGCCGGGCCGGGCCGGGCCGGGCCGGACGGCGGGCGACATTGACCTTGGCTGCGCAATCCCCAATTCTGGCCGGATTGCGCCAACGGGACGGGCAGGATGATCCGCTACAGTCTGAAATGTGGGGCCGGGCACGGGTTCGAGAGCTGGTTCCAGAATGCGGCGGCCTATGCGGCGCTCGCGGCGGGCGGGCAGCTGACCTGCCCGGTCTGCGGGGCGGCCTCGATCGAGAAGGACCTGATGACGCCCAGCCTCCGGCCCGCAGCGCGGGGGGACGATCGGGACGCGGCCGCCGTGCCCGGCCCCGGCCCCGCGCCGTCGGCCGCCGCGACCGCTCGGGAGGCCGCGATCGCGGCGATGCGCAAGCACCTTGCCGAAACGTCGGACTATGTCGGGCCGGACTTTGCCGCCGAGGCGCGGCGCATTCACGAGGGCCGGGCGCCGGAGCGCGCGATCCATGGCGAGGCGCGGGCCGACGAGGCGCGCCAGATGATCGAGGACGGGCTTCCGGTCGCCCCCCTGCCCTTCCGGCCGCTGCGCAAGGTCAACTGAGCCGGCGATCCGTACGGGCGGTCAGTCGATTCCGGGCGGTCAGTAGATGTAGCGGATCTGTTCGGTCCAGAACCGTTCCATCCGGCGCAGCGCGGTGTTGATGTCGTCCATCCCCGAGGCGTCGATCAGGTTGCGCCGTTCCATGCCCTCGGCATGGCGGGAAAAGAGGTCCGACAGCATCGCCCGCACCTGCCGGCCCTTCTCGGTCAGCCGGACGCGCACCGAGCGGCGGTCGATCTCGGAGCGCTGGTGGTGCATGTAGCCCAGTTCGACCAGTTTCTTGAGGTTGTAGCTGACGTTCGAGCCCTGATAGTAGCCGCGCGACTTCAGCTCGCCCGCCGTCACCTCGTTCTCGCCGATGTTGAACAGGAGCAGCGCCTGGACCGAATTGATCTCGAGCAGGCCCAGACGTTCGAATTCGTCCTTGATCACGTCCAGAAGCAGGCGGTGCAGGCGTTCGACCAGGGCGAGGTTGTCGAGGTAGCAGGACAGGAACGCCCGGCGCGATCCGTCCAAGAGCGGGGCCTGTTGCGTCATGCGTTCCCTCCGTCATCGTCGGGGAGCAGAATCGGCCCAAAGCACAAACATTCCGTAAACTCGTGACGATTTCTCGTAACGATTTGTTGCTACACCAGACGCTGCAGGCGCGTGCGGGCGAAAGCCGCGATCCGCTCGAGCAGCGGCGCGATCCCGGCGGGGGCGGCGGAGGGGCCGAGGATCCAGGCCATCAGGTCCTGGTCGTTCTCGGCCAGCAGCACCTCGTAGGTCGCAAGGTCGTCGGGGCCGAGCCCGGCCAGATGCGCGTCGGCCCAGGGGCCGAGGATCAGGTCCATCTCCCTGGTGCCGCGCCGCCAGGACCGCATCAGCATCCGCTTGCGGCGCGCTTCGGCCGTCTCTCGCATCGCGCCACCGATCCCGCTTGAACCCCTGCGGTGCAGACCCTAAGACAGGCGCGGGCAAAACTCCACCGTCGAAAGGGCATGCCATGGCCTTCCTCTCGGACACCGTGTCGCGCGTCAAGCCTTCGGCCACGATCGCGGTCACCACCAAGGCCGCGCAGCTCAAGGCCGAGGGGCGCGACGTGATCGGTCTCGGCGCGGGCGAGCCGGATTTCGACACCCCCCCGCACATCCGCGAGGCGGCAAAGCGGGCGATCGACGCGGGCAAGACGCGCTATACCGCCGTCGACGGGATCGCCGAGCTGAAAGCGGCGATCTGCACCAAGTTCCTGAAGGAGAACGGGCTGACCTACACGCCGGCGCAGGTCACGGTGGGCACGGGCGGCAAGCAGGTGCTCTACAACGCGCTGATGGCGACGCTGAACCCCGGCGACGAGGTGATCATCCCCGCGCCCTACTGGGTCAGCTATCCCGACATGGTGCTCTTGGCCGGGGGCACGCCGGTGGCGGTGGCCTGCGGCATCGGGACCGCGTTCAAGCTGACGCCCGAAGCGCTGGAGGCGGCGATCACGCCGCGGACCAAGTGGTTCATCTTCAACAGCCCCTCGAACCCGACGGGCGCGGGCTATACCCGGGCCGAGCTGAAGGCGCTGACCGATGTGCTGATGCGGCACCCCCAGGTCTGGGTGATGTCCGATGACATGTACGAGCATCTGGTGTTCGACGATTTCGAATTCTCCACCCCGGCCGAAGTGGAACCGGGCCTTTATGACCGCACGCTGACCTGCAATGGGGTCAGCAAGGCCTATGCGATGACCGGCTGGCGGATCGGCTATGCCGCCGGCCCCGTGGCGCTGATCAAGGCGATGGCGACGATCCAGTCGCAATCGACCTCGAACCCCTGTTCGGTCAGCCAGCATGCGGCCCTCGAGGCGCTGAGCGGCCCGCAGGCGTTTCTGGCCGACTGGCGGCGCGTGTTCCAGGGGCGGCGCGATCTGGTGGTGTCGATGCTGAACGCGGCCAGTGGCATCCGCTGCCCGAAGCCCGAGGGGGCATTCTATGTCTATCCCGACATCGCGGGCTGCATCGGCAAGGCGACCCCGGGGGGCACGGTGATCTCGAACGACGAGGTGTTCGCCACCGCCCTGCTGGAGGAGACCGGGGTGGCGGTGGTGTTCGGCGCGGCCTTCGGCGTCTCGCCGAACTTCCGGGTGAGCTATGCGACCAGCGACGCGGTGCTGCGCGAGGCCTGCGCGCGGATCCAGCGCTTCTGCGCGGCGCTGGTCTGAGGCCGCGACGGGGTTGACGTCGCGCCCCCGGTCCTGAAGGAATGGCGGGGCGCGCAAGCCGGCTTGCGGCGGGTCCAGAGGCAGGGCGATGACGGCTGATCTTCCCGACTACTACTTTCGCGTGCGCGAGAACGGGGCCGCCGTGTTCCGGATCAGCACCGAAAACCGCCAGCGCCGGATCGAGATGGACGAGATCGCCGCCGTCAACGTCAGGAACGGCAGCATCAAGCCGCACGGGACCACGGTCCTGAGCCAGGCCGATCTGGCCGCGATCGGCGACTGGCTGGCGGCGCGGCAGGCGCAACTGGCCGCGCGCGAGCTCGACGACATCCTGCGCGCGGTCGACCATCTGAACCTGACGACGCAATGGGCGCAGTCGCGGGCCGGCGAGGCCGAGCTCGAGGCGGTGACGGATGCGCTGCTGCTGGCGATGCACGACCTGCGGACCGTCCTGGTGCGCAAGAAGGCGGACCGGCTGGGCAGGCCCGGGAGCTGAGACCGGGGGCTGAGACCGGGGAGTTGCGACCGGGGGCCCGGGACGGTCCGGCGAAAATCCCGGGCGGGATGCTGCGTGGCTAGATCTGCTTTTCGGGCATCTGCACCCGCAACCCGTCAAGCGCGTCCGAGACCTTGATCTGGCAGGTCAGCCGCGAGCGGACCGGATCGGGGTTCCAGGCGAAGTCGAGCATGTCCGCCTCCATGCCGTCCTTCTTCGGCAGCCTGCCGACCCAGGCCGGATCGACATAGACATGGCAGGTGGAACAGGCGCAGGCGCCGCCGCAATCGGCCTCGATCCCCGGGATGCCGTTGTCACGCGCGCCTTCCATGACGGTGAGGCCGCTGGCGACCTCGACCACATGTTCGCGGCCGGAATGTTCCACATAGGTGATCTTCGCCATCTCTGCCTCGCTGATGCCCTCTGGCGGGTGACATAGGGGAAATACGGCAGCTTTGCCAGAGGGGCGCCGCAGCCGCGACCCGGGGCGCAAGCCCGCGCAAAGCTCCGGGGAAGGCGCGGCATCCGGGCAGCAAACCGGCGGCGGGAGGGGGCCCGCCGCCGGAACCTGAAGGCAGGTCTTGCGCCGCTCAGTCGAGCGACAGCGCCACGAAGCGCGGGTCGCCGCCGCGCCGGATCAGCAGCAGGATCGACTGGCGCCCCGCCGCCTTGGCCTCGGCGATCCTGGCCTCGAGGTCCTCAAGGCGCAGGACCCGCTCCTGGCCGGCCTCGGTGATGAGGTCGCCTTCGCGCAGGCCCTTGGTGAAGGCTTCCGACGCCGGATCAACCGCCAGGATCATCAGACCCTCGGCGGCGGGATCAAGCCCGAGCCGGTCGCGCATGTCGGCGTCCAGAGGCACCAGCGTCAGGCCCAGCGCCTCCATCTCGCGCGGAGCCTCGGGCGGGTCGGACGCGGCGGGCATAACGGCGGCCTCGGCCTCCTCGCGACGGCCGAGGGTCACCCGCACGGTTTCGCTCGCCCCGTCGCGCAGGACGACGACCGGGACCGCCTCGCCGATCGGGGCATCGGCCACCCGGCGGGTCAGGTCGCCCGCATCGCGGACCGACTGGCCGTCGAAGAGGGTGATCACGTCGCCGGGCAGGATGCCGGCATCGCGCGCCGGGCCTTCCGGCACGTCGGTGACGAGCGCCCCCGCGGCTTCGGCCAGACCCATCGCCTCGGCGACATCGGGCGTGACGTCCTGGATGCGCACGCCAAGCCAGCCGCGCCGGGTTTCGCCGTATTCCTTCAGCTGATCGACGACCTTGGTCACCACGTTCGACGACATCGAAAAGCCGATCCCGATCGACCCGCCCGTCGGCGACAGGATCGAGGTGTTCACCCCGATGACCTGGCCGTCCATGTTGAACAGCGGCCCGCCCGAATTGCCGCGGTTGATCGCGGCGTCGGTCTGGATGAAATCGTCATAGGTGCCCTGCAGCTCGCGGCCGCGGGCCGAGACGATGCCCGCGCTGACCGAAAAGCCCTGGCCCAGCGGGTTGCCCATCGCCATGACCCAGTCGCCGACGCGCATCAGGTCGGAATCGCCGAAACTGACATAGGCCAGCGGCGCCCCCGCATCGACCTTCAGCAGCGCGATGTCGGTCTTGGGGTCGGTTCCCACGATCGTGGCCGGCAGCATCTCGCCCGAGAAGAACTCGATCATGATCTCGTCCGCGCCTTCGATGACGTGGTTGTTCGTCACGATGTAGCCGTCCTCGGAAATCACGAAACCCGAGCCGAGCGCTTCGGAGCGCTGCGGGCCCCGGTCGCCCGGCAGGTTGAAATCCTCGAAGAAATCCTCGAAGGGGCTGCCCTCGGGGATCATCGGCATCCCGTCGACCGGGCCGGCGACCAGCGCGCTGGTGGTGATGTTCACCACCGCGGGGCTGATCTGTTCGGCAAGATCGGCAAAGCTTTCCGGGGCGCCGAAGGCCTGCGCCTGCTGCGCGGGGCCAGGCTGAGGCCGAGCCCGAGGACCAGCGCCAGAAGCGTGCTGGTCCGCAGGACGGTACGGATCGACGGGCTGAGATCGGGCACGATGGGAACTCCTGTTCATCGAACGGACGCTGCGGCGAAGGGGCGAGGGCCCGCTGCCGCGCCCTGATGCTGCACAGTTAGGCAAGCAACCCGGCAATGCAAACCCTGCAACAGGGCCTCAACCGGATGTGAAGGACGTCGTCAGCCGCCGCGGCCCAGCCACACCAGCAGCACACCGGCGCCAAGCGCGCCAAGCCCGATCATCCGCCGCTGCCCGACGCTCAGCGCCAGCAGCAGGCGCAGCGCGTCCTCAAAGCGGCGAGGGGCCAGCGCAAGCGCTAGCCCCTCGATCACCAGAACCAGCCCGATGGCCAGAACGACAAGGCTCACGGCGTGACGGTCGGCACGGCAGGTGCCGGCGCGGGAGCGACCGCGATCTCGGGCTCGCCCGCACCTTCACCCTGCGCCGAGATACCGTAACCGCGCAGATAGGTGAAGAACTCGCTGTCGGGCTGCATCACGATCGAGGAGTTCGTGCCCTTCAACGCCCGTTCATAAGCGGTCAGCGAGCGGATGAAGCCGAAGAATTCCGGATCGCGACCAAAGGCTTCCGCCAGGATCCGGTTGCGCTCGGCATCCGCCTCGCCGCGGATCACCTCGGCCTCGCGGCGGGCGTCGGAGGTCAGTTCGACCACCGTCCGGTCCGCCGAAGCCCGCACGCGCTGGGCCGCTTCGCCACCGCGGGCGATCTCGTCGGCAGCCTCGCGCTGACGCTCGGCCCGCATCCGGTTGAACGTCGCCTCGAGGTTCTGCTCGGGCAGGTCGGTCCGGGTCAACCGCACGTCGATGATCTCGATCCCGAGGTTCGCGGCCTGACGGCGCGCGATGTCGCGGATCTGGTTCATCAGCGCGGTCCGGTCCTCGGACAGGACGCGGTTCGACGGCACGGAGCCCAGCACTTCCTGGATCGCCGGGTTGACGATCCCCTCGAGCCGCCGGAGCGCCGCAGCCTCGGCCCCCACGCCGACCGCCTCGCGGAAGCTGATCAGATCGGCGATCCTCCAGCGGGCGAAGGCATCGACCACCAGACGGCGGTCATCCAGCATGGTAACCTCGATCGGCGTCGTCTGCAGGGCCAGGATGCGGTCCTCATAGAGGACGACCTCCTGGATGAACGGGATGCGGAAGCCGAGCCCGGGTTCGGCCTTGACCTGCGTCACCTGGCCGAATTGCAGCACCAGCGCCTTCTTGCGTTCGTCGACGATGAAGACCGACGACAGGCCGACGAAGATCAGACCGCCGATCGCGGCCGCCGAGATGTAAAGTGCGCGCATCAGTTCGTTCCTCCCGTCGTTCCGGCAGCGCCGGCGGCGCCGCCCGTTGTGCCGGCGGCACCGCCGGTGACGCCCGTCGTGCCGGCCGGGCCGGTGGTCCCCGGGGCAGGGGGGGCCAGGCGGCCGAGTTCGTTCAGGGGCAGGAAGGGCACGACGCCCTGGCCCGCCTCGCCGCCCGACACGCCATCCAGAAGCACCAAGGTCATGCCGCCGAACACCCGCTCCATCGTTTCGAGATAAAGCCGCCGGCGGGTCACCTCGGGCGCGTTCACATATTCGTTGTAGACGCTGATGAAGCGCGCCGCCTCACCCAGAGCACCGTTCACGGCCTGGGCACGGAAGGCCTCGGCTTCTTCCAGCAGCTGGGCCGCCGCACCGCGCGCACCCGCCGTGACGCGGTTGGCATAGGCATCCGCCTCGCTTTCCAGCGTGTCGCGCTGCTGCTGGGCGGCCTGCACTTCGCGGAAGGCGTCCAGCACCTCACGCGGGGGCTGGGCGCGCTGCAGGTTGACCCGGATCACCTGGATGCCCGCGCTGTAGCTGTCCAGCGTCGCCTGCACCTGGCTTTGCACGTCGGCGGCGATGACGCCCCGGTCGCGGTTCAGGATCGGCGAAAGTTCCGACCGGGCGACGATGTCGCGCATGGCACTTTCGCTGACTGCGCGGATCGTGCCCTCGGGGTCGGCGATGTTGAACAGGAAACTTTCGGGATCGGCAATGTTCCAGACCACCTGGAAACCGATGTCGACGATGTTCTGGTCGCGCGTCAGCATCAGGCCGGTGGCGGCGCCACCCTCGCCGGTGCCGATCTCGGTCGTGCGCTCGCCGGTCACCTGGACCTTCTCGTGGGTCACGATCGGCCAGGGGGCGAAGTTGAGACCGGGAGCCCCGATACCGGCGCTTTCGCCAAGGAAGAGTTCGACCGAGCGTTCCTCGGGCCGGACCGAATAGAAGGACATGAAGGCCCAGAGCGCCACAAGGCCCAGACCGCCCAGCACCAGGCTCTGCTTGGTGATCACCGGACCACCCGGTTCGCCACCCGCGCCGCCGCCCGCACCGCCACGACCACCGCCGCCGCCGCCCATCAGGACGCGCAACTGCTCCTGCCCGCGCCTCATCAGCTGTTCGATCTCCGGAACCTGGGGCCCCGGTTCCCCACGACGGCCGCCCTGGGGATCGTTGCCCCCGCTGCCGCCGTTCTTGCCCTTGCCCCGGTCGTCACCGCCCGGGCCGCCACCGCCACCCCATGGACCGCCACTTCCTGCCATTGTATCGAACCCTTCTTGAATACGTTTCGCTTTAGCTGGTGATCGCGCGCCGGAAATCAAGCGGCAAGGCTGCCGATCTTCAGCAGCTTCGCGTCGGTTTGCGCATGGTGACGAGCTCTTCGGCCATGGTCGGATGGACCGCGCAGGCGCGGTCGAAATCGTCCTTGGTCGCCCCCATCCCGATCGCGACGGCGGCAAGCTGGATCATCTCGCCCGCCTCGGGCGCGACGATGTGACAGCCCAGGACCCGGCGGGTGTCGGCCGCGACGACCAGCTTCATCAGCACCCGGTCGGGCCCTCCGGCAAAGGCGGTCCGCATCGGACGGAAGGTGTTGACATAGACCTCGACCGGGCCGGCGGCCCGCGCGGCCGCCTCGGTCAGGCCGACCGCGCCCAGCTCGGGCCGGGTGAACACCGCCGAGGCGACCCGGTCGTGGTCGAAGACCGTCGGAACGCCGCCGAACACCGTATCGGCGAAGGCGTGCCCCTCGCGGATCGCGACCGGCGTCAGGTTCAGCCGCCCGGTCACATCGCCCACCGCGAAGATCGAGGGGACCGCGGTCTGGCTGAAGCGGTCGACGATGATCTGGCCCGCGCGGCCGATCCCGACGCCCAGGGCCTCCAGCCCCAGACCCTCGATGTTCGGGCGCCGGCCGGTGGCGTAGAGGACAAGGTCGAATTCGCGGTCCGCGCCGTCGGCCGCCAGCGCGCGGATGCCGGTGGCGCTGCGCTCCAGCCGCGTCACCTCGGCGCCGCAGCGGATGGCGATCCCGTCGGCCTGCATGGCGCGGGCCACATGGTCGCGCGCCTCGTCGTCGAAGCCGCGCAGGATCTGCGCGCCGCGGTAGTCCTGGCTGACCGCGACGCCAAGGCCGTTCAGGATGCAGGCGAACTCGGTGGCGATGTAGCCGCCGCCGACGATCAGCGCCCGTTGCGGCAGGCTGGGCAGATGGAACATCGCGTCCGAGGTCACGGCAAGCCCGGCGCCCGGAATCTCCGGGACGAAGGGCCGCCCGCCGGTGGCGATCAGGATGTGCCGGGCCGTCCGCTCCTCGCCGGTGGCCAGCCGCACCCGGTGCGGATCGACCAGGCTGGCGCGGGCATCGTGGATCGTGACCCCGGCGCCGGTCAGCGTGGCCCGGTAGGCGGCCTCCAGCCGGTCGAGTTCGGCCTCCAGCCGCGCGCGAAAGCCGGGCCAGTCGAACCGCGCCGCGCCGATGTCCCAGCCATAGGCGCGGGCCTCCTCGAACGCGGCGGGAAAGCCGCTGGCGAAGACCATGAGCTTTTTCGGCACGCAGCCGCGGATGACGCAGGTGCCGCCCATCCGGCTTTGCTCGGCCAGGCCGACCCTGGCCCCATGCTCGCCCGCGGCGATGCGTGCCGCGCGCACGCCGCCCGACCCGCCGCCGATGACGAACAGGTCATAGTCGAAGGCCACCGCCCCGCCCGCCACTGCCCCGCCCGCCACTGCCTAGTCCCCCAGATCGGCAAAGACGTTGCGGCTTTGCGTCAGGTCGACCGAGCCATCCTCGATCCGGCCCGAGTTGATGTCGCGCACCGTCACGCGGCCGTCGCCGTTGCCGATCACCACCACATCGCAGATGTCGATGAACAGCCCGTTCTCCACCACGCCCGGAATCTGGTTCAGCACCAGCGCGAGCTGTCTTGGGTTGCCGATGCGCGTCAGGTGCAGGTCGAGGATATGGTTCCCCTCGTCGGTCCGCAGCGGGCGGGTGCGGTTCATCCGCAGCTTCACCTCGCGGCCGAGCACGTCGAGGCTGTAGAGCGTCTCCTCGATCAGCGCCCGGGTGGTCTGCCAGCCGAACGGCACGACCTCGACCGGCAGCGGGAAGGCGCCAAGCTGTGCCACCTCCTTTGCGGCATCGGCGATGACGATCATGCGGTCGCTGGCGGTGGCGACGATCTTTTCGTGCAACAGCGCCGCCCCGCCGCCCTTGATCAGGTTGAGGTTCACGTCGAACTCGTCCGCGCCGTCGATCGTGAGGTCGAGCCATTTCACCGCGTCCATGCCGACGAGCGGCACGCCAAGCTCCCGCGCGAGATCCGCGGTGCGCCGCGAGGTTGCGACCGCGGTCACCTGCAACCCCTCGTCGCGGATGCGTTCGGCAAGGCAGCGCACCATCCACGCGGCGGTGGACCCGCTGCCGAGGCCGAGCTTCATCCCGCTTTCGACAAAGTCGACGGACCTGCGCGCGGCGGCGAATTTGGCCTTGTCGATCGGTGACAGTTCGGCGGTCATGACGGCCCTCCCGGTTTTTCCCCGGCATACCGCAAAGGGTTCGCCAGGGCGAGAGGGTTCGCGCCATCCCGC
>Ga0136707_1000043_pt1 | contig 19523 bp, 16 predicted proteins | sample 4C3metaG_FD_101397 | JGI IMG/M metagenome (GOLD analysis project Ga0136707, IMG submission 101397) | Freshwater bacterial and archeal communities from Indian Creek, Illinois, USA - 4C3 metaG | ecosystem: Environmental > Aquatic > Freshwater > Unclassified | place: USA: Indian Creek, Illinois...
GCCGCAGGTATTTCGGGTCGAAGCGCAGCATCGTCTTGGTGCCCCAGCCCTTGTTCCAGAACGCAGGCGCCGCGCGGGTGAACTGGTCGGTGATGGGCGCGCGCGACCAGTCGCGGACACCGCTCGAGCCGAAGATGCGCCAGGTCAGCACCATCGCCCGGGCGTTCATCGCGTTCAGATCGCCGACCAGCCCGTCGAGCGTTCCGGAAGGATGGTTCACCACCATGAACTCGTCGGCGTCCAGCACCAGAAGCCAGTCGGAGTTGATGATCACTTCCTCACCCGCCGCCAGCTTCAGCATCGAGGGGTGGGGCTTCATCCCCTCGGGGATCACGTTTTCCCGGTGATGCACGCCGATGCCCAGCGCCTCCAGCCGCTTGAGCAGCGTGTCGGTGCCGTCCGAGCAGTCGTTGGTGTAGACCATCATCCCGGTGAACCCGACCGCCAGGTGATGCGCCACCCATTCGACCACGAAAGGCCCTTCGTCCTTCATGGTCGACAGCGCCACCAGCGCGCCGTGCGGGCTGGTCTGGCGGATCAGGCTCATTCTTCCAGCGCGGCGCCGGGGTCGATCTCCAGCGTCGCGCACATCCGGGCGATGTAGCTGCCCTTCAGGGGCGGGTTCTTGCGCCACCAGGGCCGGGCGGCATTGGTGTAGATGTGGACCGACAGCGTGGCGTCGGTGAAATGTCCCTCGACGTTCGAGTGCGGGTCGTAGAACACGTCGTTCAGCTGGAAGGGCACGGGGTAGAGCGTATCGGCGGTCATCGCCTTGTCGATGTCGCCGGTGACTTGGGCGAAATGGGTGAAGGCCTGCGGACCAAAGGCGGTGCGTTCGGTCTGGAAGATGCGCACGGCCCTGGGGATGGAGCGGTCGAGCCTGTCCATCTTCTTCTTCTGCCTGTTGCCCCACCAGGCCGGGTATTCGGGCAGGTTGTCGTAATAGTCGAGCAGGCTTTCGATCAGCCGCCCCGTCCGCGGCATCGCCACCACGCCGCAGTTCAGGGCGCCCCGCATCCCGTGGCCGGCGTAGATGTGCTCCTGCCCCTCGGGAAAGGGCTGGTGGCAGAAGGCGTCGCAGTCGATCCAGATCGCCCCGGTCGCCGCGATCATCCTGTAGCGGAACACGTTCGACAGGAACGAGGCCGAGGTCTCCGCCAGGATCGCCCGGTCGATCTGCATGATCTCGGACGCCGGCCGAACCTCGACGCCCTCCGGCACGTTGCCGACCTGATCGGTGCAGTAGAGCGTCACCGGATGGCCCATGACCAGATGCGACTTCAGGCAGAGCTGGTTGATGTAATGCAGGGACTCGCCGATCCAGAGCGAGGCGACGGGGCGGCGGTTCAGGTCCATGGTCAGGCCTCCGGCATTGGGTCAGGCGAGGGGGTGTCAGAACACCGGGGCGAAACGGTCGGGCAGACGGTAAAGCTCCTTCGTGCGGCCGCCGCCGAAGAAGCTGACCTTGCCATCGTGCAGATGCTGCTGTTCGTCAACCATCCTGGCGCGGAACGCGGGCAGTTCGACATCCTCGCGCACCGCGACCCGCCTGGACAGCGCAAGGAAGGTCTCGAGATCCTTGCTCCAGGCCTTGCCGAGGTTCTCCTCGACCGCCCCGGCCTTGGCCAGGCTCAGCTCGCGGCGGCCGGCCAGCCGTGCGGTGACCGTGTCAAAGTCGAAGAACCGCAGATGGATCAGGTAAAGATGCGGGTCGAGCACGCGCGGCTGGTGATTGTTGGCATGCCCGCCCGAGGTGAAGGCGGCTTCGCGGTGCAGCACGCAGGGCTTGCAGTAATTCGCATTGGCCCGGAACACCCGGCGGCGCGACAGGATCGTCGCCTCCGGGACGACGGGCTCGGGCTCGGCCTCGGGGTTGTGCACAAGCTCGAGCGCGAAGGGGCAAAGCGAGCGGGGCGTCGTCCGCTCGCGGTCGTGGCGTGCAAGATAGGTCGGCAGGTCGGGGGCGACGGCGGGGTCGACGATCACCACCTCGTCGACATCGCCGACGATGAACCAGTTGTAGTAGCGCAGCATCCCGGCCGAAAACTGCGACAGGAAGGACCACCGCCGCCGGTCCATCCGGAAGAGCGTCGGGTCACGCGGCAGGCGGATCACGTTCGCGCCGTCGCAGATGCGGTCATGCTCGGGGTCGCCGCCGTGGCTGAGGACGTAAAGATGCTCGCGCCCGAACTGGCGGCCGTAATGGTCGACCCAGCGTTGCAGGAAGAAATGGTCCTGATAGACCATGGTCATGGCACCCGCCGGCTTTTTCGTCGGATCAAGAACGGAAAGCGGATCGGCCATTCGCGGGGTCCTGCACGGCTGCGGCCAGAGGCTAGCACGCGGTTTCGCGGCAGTTCAAGCGAGGCGCGGCGGCGCCTGCCCTTGCGGCGGGCGCCGGGTGGCTGCAAGATGCCGGGGTCGGCGGGAGGACGCCTGAAGGGGGGCTCATGCTGCAACTTGCGGGGACACTCCCGCCCGGCGCGCTGGTCGGCGGCGAGGAACGCGCGCTCGCCCGGGCGATGGGGCGCAGCGGCGGCGCCCGCTTCGTCGCGCGCGAGGCCGACATCCTGCTGACCGACGGCCGCATCACCGGCTGGCGCGAGGCGCGCGGCGCCGTGGTGGCCGGACCCTCGGCGCCGAACACGGGCAACAGCCGTTTCGACGCGGGTCCGCCGGCGGCGCTGCTCTGCCTCGAGGGGCAGAACTGCGGTTTTGTCCTGCCGGCCTTCGCGCCGCGGGTCGAGGCCTTCACCGCCGCCGTCATCTACCATTCCGAAGGCGATGCGCGGACCTTGCTGTCGGTATCGACCGGGCAGCCGAACAACCTGATCTTCCTGACCGAGAACGACGGCCGCCTCGCGGCGCTGGATCGTGCCGGCACGGTGTCGGTCTCGCGCTCCGTCGCGCCGACGGGCGGGGTGCGGGCGGCGATCCTGGGCTTTGACGGCCGCGCCCTGCGGCTGGCCAGCGGCGGCGAGCGCGCCGAAGCCGCGGCGCAGGTTCCGGGGCTGGAGCATCCGGCCGACTTCTTCATCGGGTGCCGGTCGAACCGGCCCGGCCTTGCCAAGACGCTGGGCCAGTCGCGCCTGCACGAGGTCATGTTCTGGCCCGACCGGTCGATCCTCGGCTCGGCCGCGGTCGAGGATGTCGCGGTGCTGGCCGCGCTCGACCGCTATCTGCGCTGGGTCTGGTAGTCGTTCCGTGTCCGACGCCGGGGATCGCCAGCTGGTCGTGCCGCCCGCGATGGGGCCGGATCAGGCCGCCACGGCGGACCGCTTCCTCATCCGGGGCGCGCATGCCAGCCTGTGGTTCGAGGGGCGCTCGGATGTGCTGGTCGTCTCGTTCGACAATCTTGCCACGATCGACGAAGGCTGGCCGCGGATGCCCTGGGCCTGGACGCGGCTCGATCCGATGGGCCATTCCGTCCTCGGGGTGCAGAGCCATGCCAAGGACTGGTTCCGCCAGCCGACCGCGCCCGAACTGCTGGGCGCGCTTGAACGGCGTGGCTTCTTCCGGCGCTTCCGGCGGGTGGTGCTGACCGGGGCCTCGATGGGCGGGTTCGCGGCGCTGAACTTCGCCCCGCTGATCCCCGGCGCGCGGGTGCTGGCCTTCAGCCCGCAATCGACGATGAACCGGACCATCGCCCCGTTCGAGGCGCGCTTTCCCTTCGCCGTCAGACGCTCGAACTGGGAGGGGCAGCCCTTCCTCGATGCCGCGGCCGCCATGCCCTACATCCGGCGGGCGCTGGTGGTCTTCGACCCCTTCGTGCCCGAGGACCGCGCCCATGCCGCGCGCCTTGCCGGGCCGAACGTCCAGCTTCTGCGCGTGCCGTTCTGCACCCACGAGGCGATCCGCGTCGTGCTGAAAAGCGCGGCCTTCGCGCCGCTGATCACCGCGCTGGTCGAGGGCGATGCGGCGGGCCGGCCGTTCTGGCAGGCCTTCCGCGCCCGGCGCAGCGTGCCGAAATGGCAGCGCGCGCTTCTGGCCGAGACCGCGCGGCGGGGCCGTCACCGGCTGGTCATCCGCGCGGCCGAAGCGATGCTGCGCCTTGGCCGCGACCTGCCCGACGAAGACCTCGTGTTCATCCGCCGGGCCAGGCGGGCGGCGGGCGAAGCGCTGAAGGCGCCGCAAGCGGGCTAGGCCCGGGGCGCCGCTGCATGCTATGCGGGCCGGGGCGGGGGGCAGGCAGGATGGACGCGACACGCGCACCGATGATGGCGATGACCATGGTGGGGGGGGATCACTTCTTTCTCGACCGCTGGGTGCGCTATTACGGCCGCGAACTCGGGCGCGAGAACCTCTATGTCCTCTCGCATGGCGGCGATCCCGAACACCGGCGCATCGCCGGGGGCTGCAACGTCATCTACCTGCCGTTCGACGAAACCCGCAACTGCTTCAACCAGCGCCGCTGGCAGATGCTGTCGCGGCTGACCACCGGCTTCACCAATTTCTACAACTGGGTGCTGGTCGGCGATGTCGACGAGATCGTCTGCGTCGATCCGGCGGTGTCCGGCAGCCTGGTCGACTATGTCGCCGCGCAGACCGGCCGCAAGGGGCCGCGGGTCATCACGCCCTTCGCGATCGAGATGGTGCACAACCCGAAACTCGAGCCCGAGCCGATCACCCCGGAGCGCAACATCCTGGACGTGCGGCGAATCTTCCGGCTGAATGCAAACTACGCCAAGCCCTGTCTGACCCGGACCGCGATCGACATCGTGCCGGGCGGCCATTTCGCGAACCACCCGACCCTGCATCTTGACCCGCATCTCTACCTTTTCCACCTGCGCTTCATCGACCATGACATGACCGAAGGCCGCCTTGCCACCCGCCGCGCCCAGCGCGAGATCCAGAGCGGCGCGCTCGCGCAGGTGGAGCGGCAGAAGACCGGCTGGGATACCGCCTGGGACACCTACAAGGCCCTGTCGAAGGAAAAGCCGCGGGCCGAGACGGTCGAGTTTCCCGAATTCCGCAAGGAAATGATCGAGGGCTGGCGTCCGAAGAAAGAGGTCTATTTCGCCCCCGGCGGCGCGCGCCCGCCGGGGGTCTACCGGCTGCCCGAACGCTTCGCGGCGCTGTTCTAGGGGATCACGATGTCCGACACCGACCCTGCGCCCGAGGGCGTGATCATCCGGGCCGAAAACGGCGATGTCATCCGCTATGACGCGACCGGCCTTCTGCTGCGCCTGTCGGACCGGGTGATCGCCGACATCGCCGCGCGGCTGGCGCTTGCGGGGCCAAGGCAGGCGCCCGCCGACCTGCCGCCGCCCGATCTGCCGCCGCCCGACCTGCCGCCGGACATCGACCTCTGGGCGCCCCGGCGTCTGGGCGACTGGGTGCATTTCCAGGCCAACCTGCCCGGCGCCGACGGCGCGCGCGGCTATCGCCGCCATGTCGACGGCGGCGCGATCCTGGCCGAGGCGCGGGGGCCGCTCCTGGCCATCCTCGGGATCGGCGGGGCGCGCGCGGCGCTGGGCTCGCCCGGTCCGGCGCGGTTCCGCTGGCATGTCCTCGGCCCGGACGACGACATCGGCGCCGTGGGCATGGGCGGCGAGGGCGACGCACCGACCACCGCCGCCCTTGCGCCGCTGCGCGAGCGGACCGTCGAGGCGCTGATCGCCGACGCGCTGGTGACGCGGCGGGCCGCAGCCCTTCTGTCGCTGCCGCTGATCTTCGTGCGGGTCGAGACCGACACGGCTGCGACCGCGCAGGCGCTGGGCAGCGGGCTTGCGGTCGCGAACCTCGATCGCAGCTTCGCCAACCTGGTCGCGGCCGCAGACCGGCTGGGGACCGGCGCGCAGGTTCTGGCGGTGGTCCTCGACTATGCGCTCGAGGACATCGGCGGCGACCCGCTGGCCTACCGCGACGGGATGATCGCGCTGATGGAGCGGATCACCCGCGGCATGGCGCGGCACGGGCTGGCCCGGCCGGTGTTCCTGGCCGCCTTCGACTGCGGCACGCAGGACGTGACGCGCGGCCCGGCGCTGGACGGGCAGTGGGAGCTTTCGTGGAACCACGCCGACCACCGGCTGGTCATCGCCGCCCCGTCCTACGCCTTCCAGATCGACGACACCGGACGGCTGACCGATCAGGGCCGGGCCGAGAAGGCCGCTCTGATGGCCGAGGCGCTGCTGGCCACGCAGGCGGGGCAGCGCTGGCTTTGCCCGACGATCCGGCTCGCCGAGCGCGCAGGCGCCGACATCCGGCTGATCTGCGAGGCGCAGGACGCGCTGGAGATCGACCCCGCCGATCCCTTCGGCGCCGGCCGGACCGCCGGCTTTGCCCTGGACGGCGTCACGAACGGGGCCCGGATCACGGCGGTCGAGATCGACCGGAAGGACCCGCGCGGGGTGATCCTGCGCCTGTCGAAGCGGGCCGAGGGCGCGGTGTTCGTGACCTACGCCCATGCCGCCCGGCCCGGCCCCGGCCCCGGCCCCAACTCCGGCCAATGGCCCGCCAATCGCGGCGCCCTGCGCGATGCCTGGGGCGAAGGCACCCGCCGCCGCTGGGCCCTGCCCGCCCGGCTGCACCTGACCGACGGCGGCCGCTGATGGCCTTCACGCCCGAAACCATCGCCGGGGACAACATCTGCGTCATCTGGGTCGATGACATGATCGACGTCTTCACCTGGCGGCACGCCTTCGGGATTCCGATCCTGACGCCGAACCTCGACCGGCTCTTCGCGCGCGGGGTCCGCTTTGCCAACGCCTATGCCACGATCCCGCTCTGCGCCCCCTGCCGGGCCGAGCTTGCCACCGGCCTTTCGCCCTTCCGCACCGGCCTCGTGGACCTCAACCGCTTCTGGCGCCAGGTCCTGCCGCCGGAGAAGGCCTGGGCCTACGACCTGCGCCGCGCGGGGTTCTACACCTTCACCACCGGCAAGGTGGATGCCACCTATCGCCCCATGCCCGAACGCTATCGCCGGGTGCTGTTTCACGAGGACATCCCCGCGCAGGACAGCGGCAGCCGGACCGGGATCAAGGACTATCTCGACCGCGGGCCGGGGATCCGGGGGATCAACCATCCCGACGATGACGGATCGCAGGACCACAGCTTCTACGACTTCGCGGTCGCGCAGAATGCCATCGACTTTCTCGGCCGCGCCGATCCCGCGCGGCGTCATCTGATCCAGCTTGGCTTCAAGCACCCGCATTACAACCTGGAATGCCCCGACCGGTTCTACCAGATGCACGACGCCGCCGCGATCCGCTGGCCCGACATCGCCCACGCCGACGACCGGCACGGCCCGCAGCCGGGCTTTGCCGTCTACGAGGCGGCCTATATCGCCAATGGCAACTGGACGCCCGAAAAGGCCGGGGACGAAGGCTGGCGACAGGTGGTCCGCGCCTATTTCGCCGCGATGTCCCATGTCGATCACGAGATCGGCCGGTTCCTGACCGCGCTGGAAGCCTCGGCCCTCGGCGACCGGACGACGGTGGTGTTCCTGTCGGACAACGGCTTCAACCTCGGCAACCACGACAGTTTCCACAAGATGAGCCAGTGGGACAGCGCCGCCCATGTGCCCTTCGGCATCTGGAGCCCGCGGATGGAGGCGGGTCGGGTGATCGAGCTGCCCGTGTCCCTGCACAACTTCCCCCGGACGATCCTGCAGCTTGCCGGTCTGCCGCCCCGGCCCGACTGGGTGTCTGGGCAAAGCCTTCTGCCGCTGATCGACGCCGGTTTCGGCCGCTTCGACACGACGAAATCGCCGGTCACCTCGGTTTTCGGCACCCTCTCGGTCCGCCCCTCGGTCGAGGGGTACCGGCATCTGCGCTACTTCCGCTATCCCAACGGCGAGGAGCATGTCTATGACGTGGTCGCCGACCCCGGCGAGACGGAAAACCTGGCCGCCACCGCGCCGATGGATTTCCTGCGCGCCGAACTGGTGAAAGGCGCGCTTGACCTCGGCCTCGACCTGCGCGGGTTCGAGAACCCGGCCGATGGCGTGAACGCGATGATGGCGGTCGACGGGTCGGTCGTGCTTGCCGGGCGGCGGGGCGACGACCACTACTGGGCCTATGGCGCCGAGGCCGAGAAGATCCGCGAGGGCGCGGACGGCGGCACCGACACGCTGTGGTACATGGGCGGGCCGGACGGCTATGTGCTGCATTGCCCGATGAATGTCGAACATGTCCGCATCGCCACCGTGGTCGCGCGCCACGAGGACGCCGCGGCAGCGAAGTCCCGCCCCCGGACGCTGCAGATCGTGGCGCATCCCGCCAGCCCGATCACCTTCGAGACCTCCGAGCGGGTGATGGTCGAGGTCCGCGGCTCGGGCGGCAACGACGTGATGACCGGGCCGAAATACGGCGGCGCGATCTTCCACGGCGGCGGGGGGGACGACCGGCTGGTCGCGATCTCGGTCATGGAGAGCGCGCGCCACCAGTTCTTCGGCGGGGCGGGCAACGACACGCTGGTCGGCGGCGGCGGGCGCGACGTGCTGGAGGGCGGGACCGGCGATGACCTGATCTTCGGCACGGCCGCGCGCAACCTGATCCGCGCCGGACATGGCAACGACACGGTGGTCGATGGCGACGGCGCCTCGGTGATCCACACCGGGCCGGGGCGCAACCGCCTGCGCCTCGGGGATGGCAACGACACGGTCCACGCAGGCACGGGCGTCAACGAGATCGACCCGGGCCCGGGCGCGGTGGTCTTCGTGCTGGCCTATGGTGGCGTGACCCATGTCGGCGGATGGACCGCAGGTCAGGTCTACGACCTGACCGCCTGGCCGCAGCCGCCCCGGATCAGCCGCCGCGCCGACGGGGCGACGGACGTGACGCTGGGCCTGTCGGTGCTGCGCATCCTCGGCGTGCCCCGTGACCACGATCTTTCCGCGCAGATCCGGCAGGGCAGCCCCTGAGCGGAACCCGGCGACGGCAGGCGGGGGCAGGCGGGGGCAGGCCGGCTGCGGTCACACCGCCGGTCTGGCCGCTTCGGCGCTGCGCGTCTTCCACAGCGAATAGCCGATGCCCGAACCGAGGATCGCGAAGGTCACCCCCAGCGAGATGCTGGCCGGGAACTTCTCCATTCCCAGAAGGTCGGCGATGAAGATCTTCGAGCCGATGAAGACGAGCAGGATCGCCAGCGCATATTTCAGGTAGTGGAAACGGTGGATCACCGCCGCCAGCGCGAAATACAGCGCCCGAAGTCCGAGGATGGCGAAGATGTTCGAGGTGTAGACGATGAACGGGTCCGAGGTGATGGCGAACACCGCCGGAACCGAATCCACCGCGAAGACCACGTCGGCAATCTCGATCATGATCAGCGCCAGAAACAGGGGCGTGGCAAATCGCACCAGCTTGCCGGTCCTCGGATGCGGCTTGCGGACGAAGAACTTGTTGCCGTGGAGCTCGTCGGTCAGGTTCATCCGGCGCTGCATGAACTTCAGGACCGGGTTCTTGCCGATGTCCATCGGCTGGTCGCCCACGAGCAACATCTTGACGCCGGTCAGCATCAGGAACACCGCGAAGATGTAGAGAACCCAGTAATACTGCGCGACCAGCGTGGCACCGAGGCCGATCATGATGCCGCGCAGGACGATCACCCCCAGGATGCCCCAGAACAGGACACGATGCTGGTACAGGCGCGGGATGGCGAAATAGGTGAAGATCATCGCGATGACAAAGACGTTGTCCATCGCGAGGGTCTTTTCCACCACGAAGGCGGTCAGGTACCGTTTTGCCGCCTCGGCACCGGTCATCATCGTGGCCGCGACCTGTGGCGCGGCGCCCGCGATCTGGTAGTCGAAGGACCACCAGACGAAACCGGAGAAACTGACGCCCAGCGCGATGTACATGGCGGACAGCTTCAGGCTTTCGGCGACGCCGATCTCGTGGTCCTTGCGGTGCAGCACGCCGAGGTCGAAGGTCAGCAGCATGAGCACGATCACGACGAACAACAGCCACATCCAGATCGGCTTGGTCAGGAAGTCGTAGAACAGAAAATCCAAGTCCATGTCCTTTCCGACAGGTGCGCTGCCCCGGGGGTCCTTGCGGAACGGACGGGCCCGGCATCGAATGATCCGACCCTACCGTGATCGCAGCCCCCAAGGAAAGGTGCCAGTGGGGTCTGCGCCGATGCTGGGCAACCGGGACAGACTGTCGCATATTCAATCCCGGTCGGGCGAAGGATACCCCCGGGCGAGGCTTCGACGCCGATCACGGGATTTTCCGGCCCCCTTCGGGCCTGTCGGGCCTTGTGGCGGGGGCGGCGCGGCGCGTATGGCCGGTGGAAAACGGAGAAGACCGCGATGAGCCTCAACACCTTCGGCCACATCTTCCGCGTCACCACCTGGGGCGAAAGCCACGGGCCGGCCATCGGCTGCACGGTCGACGGCTGCCCGCCGGGCATCGCACTGTCCGAGGCCGACATTCAGCCCTGGCTAGACCGCCGGAAACCCGGGCAGTCGAAGTTCACCACCCAGCGCAAGGAGCCCGACGCGGTGCGCATCCTGTCGGGCGTGTTCGAAGGCCGGACGACCGGCACGCCGATCGCGCTCGTGATCGAGAACACCGACCAGCGGTCGAAGGACTATGGCGACATCGCGCAAAGCTTTCGCCCGGGCCACGCCGATTTCACCTATCACCTGAAATACGGGATCCGCGACCATCGCGGCGGCGGGCGGTCCTCGGCGCGCGAGACGGCCGCGCGCGTGGCGGCGGGCGGCGTGGCGCGGGCGGCGCTTGCGGATCTGCTGCCGGCGCTGAAGATCACCGGCTACATGGTGCAGATGGGCGGCAAGGCCATCGACCGCGCGCGCTTTGACGCGGTCGAGATCGAACGCAACCCGTTCTGGTGCCCGGACCCGCAGGCCGCCGCCGACTGGGCGGTCCATCTCGACGCCTTGCGCCTGGCGCACAACTCGGTCGGCGCGGTGATCGAAGTGGTCGCGACCGGCGTTCCCCCCGGCCTTGGCGCACCGCTTTACGGCAAGCTCGACGCCGATCTGGCCGCGGCAATGATGTCGATCAATGCGGTCAAGGGGGTCGAGATCGGCGACGGCATGGCCGCAGCCGCCCTGACCGGCGCCGAGAACGCCGACGAGATCCGCATGGGCCCGGCGGGCCCCGTGTTCCTGTCCAACCACGCCGGCGGCATCCTGGGCGGCATTTCCAGCGGCCAGCCGGTGGTCTGCCGGTTCGCGGTCAAGCCGACCTCGAGCATCCTGACCCCACGCCGCACGGTGACCGCGGCCGGCGAAGAGATCGACGTGGTCACCAAGGGCCGCCACGACCCCTGCGTCGGCATCCGCGCGGTCCCGGTGGGCGAGGCGATGATGGCCTGCGTCCTGCTTGACCATCTGCTGCTCGACCGCGGCCAGACGGGCGGCCAGACGGGCGGTCGCCGCGGCACCATCGGCTGATCGCGCGCGCCTAGCCGCGCCGCAGCCCGTCCATCGCCTTGACCAGCGCCTCGCTGATGCCGGGCTCGGACAGGGCATGGCCCGCCAGCGGGACCATGCGCAGCTCGCATTTCTGCCAGCCGTCGGCCAGGTTCCAGGCCGCTATCGGCGGACAGATCATGTCATAGCGGCCCTGGATGATCGTGGCGGGAATGTGCTCGATGCGCGGGCGTTCCTGTAGAATCCAGCCGTCGTTCTGCAGAAAGCCGCCGTTGTGGAAATAGTGGTTCTCCAGCCGGGCGAAGGCGCGGGCATAATCGGACGGGCTCTCGCCCATCGGGCCCGCGTGATGGATCGAGGCCAGGGCATTTTCCCAGTTCGCCCAGATCCGGCCGAACCGGGCTTCCTCCATCAGGTTGCCCGAGAACAGCCGCCGGTGATAGGCCGCGATCAGGTTGCCCCGCTCGGGTGCGGGGATCGCCGCCGAAAAACGCCCCCAGATCTCGGGGAAGAAGGCGCCCGCACCGCCGCCGTAGAACCACTTCAGCTCGGCCCGCGTCATCAGGAACACGCCGCGCAGCACCAGATGCGCCACCCGGGCCGGATGGCTCAGCGCATAGACCAGCGCCAGCGTCGCGCCCCAGCTGCCGCCAAAGACGATGAACCGCGCGATCCCCAGCGTCTTGCGGATCGTCTCGATGTCTTCGATCAGGTGCCAGGTCGTGTTGGCGACGGTGCTGGCATGCGGGCGCGACCGGCCGCAGCCGCGCTGGTCGAAGAGCACGATCCGGAAGACCTCGGGGTCGAAATACCGGCGCATCGCGGGCGAACAGCCCCCGCCCGGCCCGCCGTGCAGGACGATGACCGGAACGCCGTCCGGTCGCCCGCATTGCTCGACATAGACGCGGTGGCCATCGCCCACGTCGAGCACGCGCTGATCGAAGGGATCGATCGGCGGATAAAGGAACTCGACTGCGCGCTTTTGACCTGATCTTTGATCCATCGCCGCCCTATATAACCTGTGCCGGCCCAGAGTCGAAGGGCAATGCGGAGGCGCTCATGACAACGACGGTCGATCCCCGCGAGGTCGCGAAGTTCGAGGCCATGGCCGCCGAATGGTGGGATCCTGCGGGCAAGTTCAAGCCGCTCCACATGCTGAACCCCTGCCGCCTCGACTACATCACCCGCCAGATCGCGGCCGAGTTCGGACGCGACCTCGCCGGACCGCGGCCCTTCGACGGACTGCGCCTGCTCGACATCGGCTGCGGCGGCGGGCTCTTGTCGGAACCGATGGCGCGGCTGGGGGCCGATGTGGTGGGGGCCGATGCCGCTGCCCGCAATATCCCCGTCGCGCGCCTGCATGCCGAACAGTCGGGCCTCGTGATCGACTATCGCCACACCGCCGCCGAAGATCTGGCGACGGCCGGGGAACTGTTCGACGTGGTGCTGAACATGGAGGTGGTCGAACATGTCGCCGACCCCCAGGCCTATCTGACCGCATGCCGGCGCCTGCTGAAACCCGGCGGCCTCATGATCTGCTCGACCCTGAACCGGACCCCGAAAAGCTATGTCATGGCGATCGTCGGCGCGGAACGGGTGATGCGCTGGTTGCCCAGGGGCACGCATGACTGGAGGAAGTTCATCACCCCGGACGAGCTTTTCGCCCTGCTCGAACGCGCCGGCCTCCGGCCCGTCGACCGCAAGGGCATGGTGTTCAACCCCGTCGCCTGGCGCTGGAGCCTCTCGGACCGCGACCTCGGCTGCAACTACGTCACGGCATCGGTGAAACCCTGACCGTCAGTCCGCGGACGACCTGGCCCAGAGGTTCAGCGATTTATCCTCGGCGACGGCGTCGATCTCGGCCAGCTCCTGCGCGGTGAAGGCCAGGTTCGCGACGGCGCCGGCGCAATCGGCCACCTGCTCGGGACGGCTTGCGCCGATCAGCGCGCTGGTGATGCCGCCGGCGCCGCTGCCGGACCGCAGCACCCAGGCCAGCGCCATCTGCGCCAGGCTTTGCCCGCGCGCCGCCGCCATGTCGTTCAGCCTGCGGACCGAGGCGACCGCCGCCTCCACCCCGGCGGGGTCCAGCGACTTGCCCTGCGTCGCCCGGCTGCCGGCCGGGATCCCGTTCAGGTACCTGTTCGTCAAGATCCCCTGCGCCAGCGGCACGAAGGCGATGGAGCCGACGCCAAGCTCGGCCAGCGTGTCCTTCAGACCGTCGGTTTCCACCCAGCGGTTCAGGATGCTGTAGCTTGGCTGGTGGATCACCAGGGGCGTCCCCAGCCCTTGCAGGATCGCCACCGCCTCGCGCGTGCGCTGGCTGTTGTAGCTGGAGATCCCGACGTAAAGCGCCCGGCCCGACCGGACGATGTGGTCAAGCGCGGCCATGGTTTCCTCAAGCGGCGTGTCGGGGTCGAAGCGGTGCGAATAGAAGATGTCGACATAGTCGAGACCCATCCGCTTCAGGCTCTGGTCGCAAGAAGCGATCAGCGACTTGCGGCTGCCCCATTCGCCATAGGGTCCGTTCCACATATGGTAGCCCGCCTTGGACGAGACGATCAGCTCGTCCCGGTGGGCGCGGAAATCGGTGCGCAGCAGCTCGCCGAACGCCGCCTCGGCGCTGCCGGGCGGCGGGCCATAGTTGTTCGCGAGGTCGAAATGGGTGATCCCGTGGTCAAAGGCGGTGCGGCAGATCGCCTGTTTGGTGGCATGCGGCGTGTCGTGGCCGAAGTTGTGCCAAAGGCCCAGGCTGATGGTCGGAAGCATCAGCCCCGACCGGCCCGCGCGGCGATAGGTCATCCGGTCATAGCGGTCGTCGCGGGGGATGTAGGTCATCTCGGCCTCCGGTTTGGCGCACCATTCCACGCCGGTGCTGCGGCTTCAAGTTGCACCGCGCCGCGTTCCGTCGGATGGTTCGCGGATGAGGCAGGTTCGGCAGTTCTGGCATCTGGTGCTTGCGGTCTGGGCCCGGTGTGGCGCAGGCCATTTCGGTCTGATCGCGGCGGGCGTGGCATTCTACGCGATGTTCGCCGTCTTTCCCGGCCTCAGCGCTGCGGTCGCGCTCTGGAGCCTGGTGGCCGATCCTGCGGTGATCGCCGGCTATTTGGCCGTCGCCGAACGGTTCCTGCCGCCGGAGGCGCGTCAGCTGGTCCACGACCAGGTGGTGGGGCTGATCACCGCGCCAAGATCGACGCTGGGCTGGACCACGGCGCTGTCGCTCGCGATCGCGCTCTATTCGGCGCGCGCCGGCGTGTCGGCGCTGGTCCAGGGTCTAGATGTCGTGCACCGGGCCGAGCCGCGGGGCCTTGTGCATGGCTATGCCGTCGATTTCCTGCTGACCGGCGCCCTGATCGGCGCCCTGTTCGTCGCCCTGGTGACGATCATCGTGGTGCCCGTCCTGCTGGCCTTCGTCACCTTCGGCACCTTCGAGAGCTGGCTGATCAAGGTCCTGCCCTGGGGCGCCATGTTCCTGCTGGTGCTCACCTGCCTCTCGATCCTGTACCGCTTCGGCCCGAACGTCGCCGGCGGGTTCCGTTCGCCCTGGATCTCGGTCGGCGTTCTGGTCGCGACCCTGACCTGGGCCGGCGTTTCGATCGGCTTCTCGCTCTATCTTGCCAACTTCAACGCATTCAACGCGATCTACGGCTCGATCGGGGCGGTGATCATCCTGATGATGTGGCTTTACCTCAGTGTCTGGTCGGTGCTTCTCGGCGGTGCGATCAACGCCGAGCTCGACGCCCGCACCCAGGCCCGGCGCGCCCGCCGCGCCGAGGCTTCGGCGGCCTGAGGCCGTTCAGACAAAGCGGTTCCAGAGGTTCTCCAGCCGCTCCTGCCGACCCGAGCGGGGAAGCGGCTCGATCTGCTCGGCGATCACCCGCGCGGCGGCACCTTCCAGCGACCCTTTCAGCATCGCCTGCGCGGCTGGCGTCTTCCACCCGGCGTAGCGATCCGCCTTGGCTGCCTCCATCTCGCCCGACTCCAGCAGCGCGGCGGCCGCCTTCAGCGCGCGGGCGCAGGTGTCCATGCCGCCGAGATGGGCCAGGATCAGGTCTTCGGGATCAAGGCTCTGGCGGCGGATCTTGGCGTCAAAGTTCACGCCGCCGGTGGTGAAGCCGCCCGCCTTCAGGATCTCGTAGAAGGCCACGGCCTTCTCGGCGTGGTTGTTCGGGAACTGGTCGGTGTCCCAGCCGGACTGGTAGTCGTTGCGATTCATGTCGATCGAGCCGAAGATGCCCAGGCTGGCCGCCAGCGCGATCTCGTGTTCGAAGCTGTGGCCGGCCAGGATCGCGTGGCCCTGTTCGATGTTGACCTGAACCTCGCGCTCCAGCCCGAAGTCCTTGAGAAAGCCGTAGACCGTCGCCACATCGTAATCATACTGGTGCTTCGAGGGTTCCTGCGGCTTCGGCTCGATCAGGATCGCGCCGGTGAAGCCGATCCTGTGCTTGTATTCGACCACCTGCTGCAGGAAGCGGCCGGCATGGGCGCGCTCAAGCCCGAGGTCGGTGTTCAGCAGCGTCTCATAGCCCTCGCGCCCGCCCCAGAGCACATAGTTCTGCCCGCCAAGCCGATGCGTCACGTCCATGTTCGCCTTCACGGTGGCGGCGGCATAGGCATAGACGTCGGGGTCGGGGTTCGTGGCCGCACCCGACATCCAGCGGCGGTGCGAAAAGAGGTTCGAGGTGCCCCAGAGAAGCTTGGCCTTGTGCCGGGTCTGCTTGTCGCCGAGGTAATCGGCCATCTCGTTCAGGGTCTTCAGGCTTTCCGCGAAGGTGGCACCTTCGGGGCGCATGTCGGCGTCGTGGAAGCAGTAGAAGGGCACACCCAGGATATCGAACATCTCGAAGGCCACATCGGCCTTCAGCTTCGCCAAGGCCATCGTGTCGCCGAACCAGGGGCGTTCGAAGGTCTGCCCGCCGAAGGGGTCGCCGCCCGGCCAGGCAAAGCTGTGCCAGTAGGCGACGGCAAAGCGCAGATGGTCCTCCATCCGCTTGCCGAGGATGACCTCATCGGGATTGTAGTGGCGGAAGGCGAATTCGTTCGAGGACGAAGGGCCTTCAAAGCGGATGGCGGGGATGCCCTTGAAGAAATCGGTCATGTCAGGTCCTTGATGGCGGATTGGGCGGCGCGGAAGCGGGCGTGGCCGGCGTCGAAGGCGTCTTTCAGGGTGGGGTCTGGGTCGATCATGCGGGCGATCTTCGGCAGGGTGGCAATCTCGGCCCCGGCCCCGGTCGCGGCCATGATGGCCAGACGTGCCGCACCGAAGGCTCCGCCGAAATCTCCGGCGACGGGCAGTTGCACGGGGCAGTCGAGCGCGGTCGCCACCAGCTTCAGCCAATAGTCCGACCGCGAGCCTCCGCCGACCGCCAGAAGATGCTCGATCCTCGTCCCGGTCGCGGCCAACGCGTTGCGGCAATCGCGAATGGCATAGGTCACGCCCTCCAGCACCGCGCGGGTCGCGGCCTGCCGGTCGGTCGCGTGTTCAAGCCCGATGAAGGCGCCCCGCACCGAGGCGGAATTCAGCGGTGTCCGCTCGCCGCCAAGGTAGGGCAGGAACAGGGTCTTGCCGGGCGCGCGCAGTCCCCCAAGCTCACCGGTCAGCTGGGCCGCATCGGTGCCGACCAGCCCGGCATACCAGTTGAGCGCATCGGTTGCCGCCAGAATCACGCCCATCTGGTGCCAGGTGTTTGGCAGCGCGTGGCAGAAGGTATGGACGGCGGTGGCCGGGGCGGGCTGGTAGCCGTCATTCGCGGCGAAAAGGACGCCCGAGGTGCCAAGCGAGACGAAGGCCTCGCCCGCGCGCACCACGCCGACGCCGACGCCCGAGGCCGCGTTGTCGCCGCCACCCCCCGCGATGACCACGCCCGCCGGCAATCCCCAGCGCCTGGCCAGCGCCGGACGCAATGTGCCGGAAACCTCGGAGCCCTCGACCAGCCGGGGCATCTGGTCGCGCGACAGGCCGGTGGCCGTCAGAAGCTCGTCGGACCAGTCGCGCCGCCCGGTGTCGAGCCACGAGGTCCCGGCGGCGTCCGACATCTCGCCGACATGCTCGCCGGTCAGCCAGAGGCGCAGATAGTCCTTCGGCAGCAGGACCTTGGACACCCGGGCCCGGACCTGCGGCTCATGCCGCTGCACCCACAGAAGCTTGGGCGCGGTGAAGCCGGGAAAGACGATGTTGCCGGTCAGGCGGCGGAAGATCGGGTCGCCGTCCAGTTCGGCGGCCTCCTCGTGGCTGCGGGTGTCGTTCCACAGGATGCAGGGGCGCAGCACCTCGTCGCTTGCATCCAGCAGCGTCGCCCCGTGCATGTGCCCCGAAAGCCCGATCCCGCGCACCGCGCCAAGGCCCCTGGCGGACAACTGGTCCAGCACCGCCTCGGCCGCAGAAATCCAGTCCGACGGCGCCTGCTCGCTCCACCCATCATGCGGCCGCTGCACCGTCAGGGGGGCCGTCGCCTCGGCCAGGACCGCCTGGTCCTCGCCGATCAGCAGGCCCTTCAGGCCCGAGGTCCCAAGGTCAAGGCCGATGTACATCTCAGGCCGCCAGAGCCGGCTTCTTGCCCAGGATGATCATGCCCAGGATATCCTCGTCGGTCACCTCGTTCACGTTCACCGTGCCGACAAGCTGGCCGTTCTTCATCACGCTGGCCCGATCGCAGAGCTTCATCACGTTGTGGATGTCGTGTTCGATCAGGAAGATGCCCAGCCCCTGCGCCTTCAGCTCCTGGATCAGCTCGGCCACCATCTGCGTTTCCTGCGGACCCAGCGCTGCGGTCGGTTCGTCCATGATCAGGATTTTCGCGTTGAAATAGACCGCCCGCGCGATGGCGACCGACTGGCGCTGTCCGCCCGACAGGGCGCTGACCGGCACGTTGAACTTGCGGAAGTTGGGGTTGAGCCGCCCCATGATCTTGCGGGTCTCGGCCTCCATCGCCGACTCGTCGACAAAGCCCATGCCGCTCACCAGCTCGCGCCCCAGGAACAGGTTCGACGCGGCGTCGAGGTTGTCGGCCAGCGCCAGCGTCTGGTAGATCGTCTCGATGTTCTGGGCGCGGGCATCGCGGGGGTTGTTGATCTCGACCGGCCGACCGTCGATCAGGATCTGGCCCGAATCCGCCTTGTAGGCACCCGACAGGCACTTGATCAGCGTCGACTTGCCCGCGCCGTTGTGGCCCAGCAGGCCCACGACCTCGCCCGGATAAAGATCGACGGTCACATGATCGACCGCCTTGATCCCGCCGAACGCGATCGAGATGTCGCGCAGCTCGACCAGGGGCGTCTCCCTGTTGGTGGTCATCCCGGCCCTCCCCTATTTTGCACCACGACGGTAGGCGGTATCGACATAGACGGCCAGCACCAGCACCAGGCCGACGACGATGTTCTGGATCGCGGCGTCAAAGCCGATGAGCACCATTCCAGATTGCAGCGACTGCATCACCAGTGCACCAAGGATCGCGCCGTAGATGGTGCCGACCCCTCCGGCCAGCGAGGTCCCGCCGATGACCGCCGCGGCGATGACGTAAAGCTCGTCCAGCGTGCCGAGCGCATTGGTCGCGCTGTTGAGGCGGGCGCTCGCCACCACGGCGGAAAGCCCGGTCAGAAACCCCATCAGCGCGAAGATCTTGACCGTCATCCACTTGACGTTGATCCCCGCCAGCAAGGCCGCATCCGGGTTGCCGCCGATGGCATAGACATACCGGCCGAACCGGGTGCGCGCCATGATCACGGTCATGACCACCGCCACCGCCAGCAGGATCAGCACCGGGATCGCGAAGCCGTGGCTGATGAACAGGCCCTCCTCGGGCACGACGATGTTGTTCGCCTCGGCGTAGCGCTGGACGATGCCCGGCGGCCAGGGATGGCTGTTGACCAGAAGCGTCGCCCCGATGCAGATGCCGCAGCCGATGGTGGCCAGCACATATTCGGCCCAGATCGGGCGCTGGGCAAAGCCGTGCCGCCGACGGTTGCGCCGGTTCGACCACAAGAGCCACAGCACCGCCGCGCAGCCGAGGCCGCCGACGATCCAGGACCCCACCGCCCCGATCGAGCCGAAGGGCCCCCCGCCCAGCAGCGCAAAGGTCGGATCCACCGGCGAGATCGTGCGCCCCGAGGCCAGCATGAACGCCATCCCGCGCCACACCAGCAGTCCGCCCAGCGTGACGATGAAGGCCGGGATGCCGCGATA
>Ga0136707_1000045_pt1 | contig 19203 bp, 15 predicted proteins | sample 4C3metaG_FD_101397 | JGI IMG/M metagenome (GOLD analysis project Ga0136707, IMG submission 101397) | Freshwater bacterial and archeal communities from Indian Creek, Illinois, USA - 4C3 metaG | ecosystem: Environmental > Aquatic > Freshwater > Unclassified | place: USA: Indian Creek, Illinois...
GAGCGGCACAGTACGTTTCCCTTCTTACGACGACCATCCCGTAAGTGACCAGCCACATAGCCACCGACATCTTTTACGGAAGCTTGCTGATCTTTTGACATTTTTTTATATTCTTCTATGGTTTCAGTAGTACGAATGGTGGAGCTGACTCTGGTGCAAAAATCCTCCCAAGAGATCTCGTTGTTTTTCCACTTTTTATCCATACGACTGTTACCGTAAGAAATCTTCATTTACAAAACCTCCTTACACTGAGATGAAAAGTAGCGAATTGTGTAGTTCTTACGTTTTGCCCAGTTGATCTCTGCTCTCATGCCGGAGGAAATATGACTGCCAAACACCCAAACCTCGGAGCACTTTGACATCAGTACATTTCCAAAGAACAAACCAAGTTCTCGTTCATCAGGATCACTGTCATCAAGAAACTGAGTAAAAAGTAGATGCGGAGCGATAGGGATGTACCCCATCGCAACCGCGAACCTACTATAGCGTCTGGCAGAGTCGGTGTTTCTTTCAAGGTCACCGGAATAGGGTGAGCAGATATACACAAGTGGACGAAAGGCTCTAGCAGCCTTTTCTCTTTGTTCAATTTTAGTTAAGGCATCATAAGCTGTGGGGTCGTAGTAACCTTCAGCGTTGAATTTATCAATTCCCATTAGTAGAACCCCCTTTATGCTGACCTATCGGAAATCTTCATCTTGTACCATTCCAGATAGCGCTTGCGCTGTTCATAGTCTGGAACAGAGAGAAGAAGTCCGATGTCAACTTTTTGAAGTGTCTCGAGCATTTTAACTTGGTCATCGCTTAGGTATGGGCGGATGCTGGTACCTTTTTCAAGGTCATACTTTTGTCTGATTTGCTTTGCAGACATTCCAGTGACAATGCGGTTTATCATGTCACATTCATTGCTGAAGTGATAAGGCTTGGGCTTTTCGTGAAGCAGCTTTATATTTTCAGTCAGCAGAGGGAAATCCTTACGAGCTGTAACCAAAGTTGTGATGAAATCTTCCATCTCATTGAAACGTTTAATATAAAGTTCTTTAAATCGCATGGCCTTTTGTCCGGTGTAACCCATAACAAGCATCGTGAAACCATCTCTTGTCATCATGTAACAGGGCTGTTTTTTATTTTGAGAGCTGATGTAAGAGGACGGCTCAAAATTGAGCCGAGCAAATTCTTCACTTAACCCAGAAGTGGGGTCAGTGATTCGTGCAATATCTCTAAGAACATTTTTGTGCTCCTTATCAAAAAACTCTGCCACGTAAAGACTGTCCACTCGTGCAGTGTCCCTAGTGTCTGCAAATATGCCGTATTTGTCTTTTGGAATTAATTCTTTCATTAGAATTCCTCCAATCTTGACTTACTGCACTCAGGACAGAAAATAGCAGTTCCATAAAGGTCGCTTTCTCCATCACTAAACAGCTCCGAAATGTCTAAAAAGATTTCAACACCGCAATCAGGACAGGTGGTGAATACATTGTCATCATGGATTTCTACCTTGATTTCCAATGTGTCGTTGATTGATTCTTTTACATAAAACATATTCATTACCTCCATTTCTTGAAGGCTTAAGTACCTTCTACTGTTCACAGGACAGAAACCTCCCCTGTGAGTAGTAAAAGGACTAATCTTTTTTATAGAAATTCGTTTCATAACCATCTGCCCTCATTAAGAGCCCTTTTGCCCAAGGCGGGGTATGGCTCATTTGATTGCAAATAGTTTCAGTGGATGTTTCCATACCAGCTTCGATGACAATTTCATCATGTACATGAATGACGATGTTGTAATCCTTGAGAGCTTGCATGGAATAACATAGAAGATCACGACTGGTTGCCTGGACGATGTTCTCCACAAACTTTGGGCCATAGCTATCAATGCGTTCCCATTTTTTTGTGCCACCGACGCCTTCATAAGTGATGCAGTCTGAACCAAACATATTTGTTCCAATGCGAGGTTTTACATAGGAGAGTCTTCTTCCAGAAGGGAGGGTGATAAGGAGCATCCCACTTTGATAAGAAAACCGGATACCATGTGTTTCAGTGACCGTCCGTTCTCTAACAGCTTTCATGGCAGCCTTATCAACTGCCCACCAAAGCCTGACTATATTTGGATTGGTGGTGCGCCAAGCTGTAACCAGGGGCTGCAGTTCATCTTCATTAAGACCCATCTCCAGAGCACCCATGGCTTTAAGAGCGCCAACGGAGCCGCCATAACCAAGGGCCAGTTCTGCGATCTTACCTTTTTGTCGTAAGTGGCCATTGACTCCATGTTTTTCAACAGGAACATCAAACATCTGAGAAGCAGAAGCACAATAGATATCACCGCCGGATTCGAAAACTTGCTGACGCCATTTTTCTCCGGCAAGCCATGCAATAACCCGGGCTTCAATAGCAGAGAAGTCTGCGACGATGAATTTGCGACCGGCAGTAGGAACGAAGGAGGTGCGGATAAGTTCAGAAAGAACCTCGGGTATGGAGTCATACAGCATTTCTAAAGCCTCAAAATCGCCGCAGCGAACAAGGGCTCTTGCTTGTTCTAAATCTGGCAGGTGGTTTTGAGGAAGGTTCTGAAGCTGAATAATTCTTCCAGCCCATCGTCCTGTTCGATTAGCTCCATAGAATTGGAACATACCTCGAGCACGACCATCTGCACACACGGCGTTTTCCATGGCAGAGTATTTTTTGACGGAGGACTTAGCAAGTGATTGTCTTAGTTCCAATACTTCTTTAAGATCTGGTGGAGCAGTTTGAATGAGTTCAGAAACCACTTTTTTACCTAATGAGTCTGTTTCAAGGCCCTGGTCCGACAACCAATTTTTCATCTGTGCAACGGAGTTAGGGTTATCAAGATCCGTTAGTCTTTTCATTTTCTGGAGTAGCTCTGAACGAGAACGAGTATCCATCTTTATTGCTTCGTTTACAAAAGGCATATCCAAGGATACACCACGATCATTGATCTCCTGGTCAAGGTGATATTCATTCCATACTTCTACAGGTACGGGGAATTTTGATAGTTTTTCTTGAATGGCTATTTCAGCCTCGACATCACGAAGGTTGTAGGACTTAAATTCAGACCATTTATCAGGAGCATGGATTGGTAGATTACGAGACCGACCACCATTTGTAGCTGTTGGATTACAGGGCTTGCAAAAATATCTGATCAGTTCTTTTCCTTCTGATAGTTTTTGTTTTTCAAGTCCAAGGACAGCGCCACTGCCTTCAAGAGAAAGGGGTAAACCCATATAAGCAGACCAGACCATCGTGCATCGCCATGATTTTGGGCTGAGGTATTGGCCATTAGGTAACCCTAGCCATTTTGATAGACAAATTCTTTCGAACTGGGCATTAAAGGCCCACTTAATAATGGATGGATCAGTGAGGGCTGATTGTATTTCTTCAGGAAGTGTTTCACCACTGGCAAGGTCAATCACCTCGATATCGCCGCCATCTATGGAGTATCCAAAGAGTAGGATTTCAAAGTCAGGTGATTCTATATAGCGGTAGACCCCGCTTTTGGCGAGGTCTACACTACTATAGCTTTCGATATCGATGCTTATTGTTCTCAAGACAGGAAATCCTCATCAATGTCAGTGGCGAAATCGTCCTCAGCCCTGGACTTTCCACCAAGAGGCTCGCCGTCTCTTACTTTCTGGAGATTGTTTAGACCGCAGGCGATTCCTCTGTTTCCGTTGCTGTTAAAGGCATAGAAGTTGATGCTTGCCCTACCATATACTCCGCTGTAAACTTCGGAGCGAGTAAGGATAACATTTCTGTCAGCATCTACAATGCCTGGAGCAGTAGCAGAGTTTGCATTGATGAAGTAGGCATTGGCATAGGCTGGATCGTCTGGTCTTTCCAAATCTCCATCTCTAAGAGGTGTTTTAATACTGGTAAGAGGTGGGATAGACTTACCGTTGCCTTTGAGCTTTGCTTCACCTTCGTGGTAAGCAGCCTCAATGGCAGCTTTGACTTTTGCTACAGTGGCAGTATCTGATTTAGGAATGATGAGGGAAACCGAGAACTTTGGAGTACCACCGTTGATGGATTTTGCTTCCCAGACATTGGCGTAAGACCATCGAGTGTCAGGACCTGTGATAACTTTCATTGGGTTACTGTTTGATTTGTTTGCATTATTGGACATATGATTTTCCTCCTTAAATTTCATTAAAATCGTGTTGTGCTGTATTAATTGGTGGACGTTTGTCACTCTCAGGAACCAGTGTTGGTTTCCCTTGAGGCTTTTCAATGTAGCTTCCTAGAACTTCATCAAATCGCTTCTTACCGATAAGAGAAGTCATGGCAGTAATGCCAAGAAGCTTTTGTTCATATGGATCAAAGCCTTCTGCACTGACAGCTTTTGCAACTGCAGCTTCATCGGTATATCTTCGATTGGAGCGTCCTTCGACAAGCTTCCATCCGTTCCACTGCTTTCCGCTGACCGCTGATTGCAGTGCATAATCTTTGATATCTGATGCCCAGGAGATTAGACCATCCAATTTAGATAAGATGTCTTCAACCTCGTAATCATCCAGGAGAGGGGGCATCTTGAAGTCGTATTTGGCCAGCTCCATGTTGTGCTCAGCTCTGGTACGGCATTCGTGCTTTGCTTTACAAAATCCACACCAATCACCACACTTGAAGTCTCCTTCACCAGCAAAGGCCAGCTCTGCAGTTGGTTTAAGAACTTCATTAGCCCACTGGTACAAGGATTCTTTAGATACCGTATGGGTGGATATGTTGTTTCTACGAGGCTGATAGATGGTCATGGAAACCGTGTCGATGTCATAGATTCTATCGAAGATTTCTAGGGCACCCAGTGCATAGAGCTTCATCTGCGGATTGTCTTCTGCTTCAACTAAAATTCCCTGTCCATGCTTGTAGTCACATACATGGATCTTGGAATCAGCTATGATCAAGCAATCTCCGGTACCGAAGCCGCCTTCAACGTACTTAGAGAAGTCCAGCCTTTGCTCTATAAGAACAACCGGATCCGCGCATTTTTCTTTTGCAGCTTCTACCAGCTCAAGAATGTAAGCTGCATAGCCATTGGCACATTCTTCCATCTCTTCACTGTAGTAGGTGAGATTTTCTGTTGGATCCTTGCCTGGGAGTCCAAGAGCAACTTTTAATTTGTACTCACATAAGGTATGAGCATCGGTGCCTTCTGCGGCGTAGCTACTTCCTTTATCTTCATAAGACTCACTGAGCCTGACTGAAGGAGGACAGTTTAACCACCTATGAGATGAAGAGGCTGAAAGAAGTGCATGCTTACCCATTTCCAAGCACCTCGGCTTCTGCTAGGAGTGCTGAATAATCGGAAGCATTAATTTCTGACAGTTTATCAGCACCATACTTTTGAAGCAGCTCCCGAATTTTTGCTGTATGGCCATCTCGACTTTTTTCAGCCAGAACCGCTCTAACTTCTTCGAGCGTAATGGCCTTTTCTTCTGGTGCTGGTTTAGCAGGTGTTGGTTCATCGCTACTACTGAACATGTTAGAAAGAGACTGAGATATGCCTATCAGCGTTTCACCACATTGGTTCAGCTCTTTAACTAGTAGAGAGAGTTCACTCATTTTGCCCATCTGGTTTTCCTCCTTTTTCTTTCTCTTGCTGAGATAGCGTTGTAAGCTTCTTAGCAAGGCGTTTTGACACTACGCTGATGGCGGTGAGAACATCTGCCAGTTCTTCATCCGTTTCAGGATCACGTCTCTGTGTGTCAGTTTGGTTTGCTTGATTTTGCATTGTTTAACCTCCTTTCCGAGGGCTGTTTTGTTCCCCTCAACCCTCACAGGACAAAAGTGAGGAGTTTGAGTAATGACTTTGAAAAATAGTTTTGATAATGCTCTCTGACATCCACAGGGCACCAGAGGGCTTTTTGAGTAATGAATTACTCCCAATCTTTCAAAACTTCTCTAAGCTGGGCAAAAATCTTAATCTTGCGATTGTTGACTGTCTTCTGAGCGCAACCAATACATTCAGCAATTTCTCGTTCGGTTTTTCCTATGCTGAAGAGCTCAGCAATGCGCCGGTTTTCTGGGTCTAGTTCATCCAGGGCGGCGAAGAGTTCCTCTAGAAGAAGCTTGTCCTCCACAAGTTCATCAATGTTTATTGAATCTGGTACGTCAAAACCATCAGAACTGAACTTGTCCAATGACAGAACACTGCCTGTCCGATCAATTAGTGGTAAACCTTTTTCAGCACGTTCCAGATCACATTCACGACAGTTTCGAGTACATCGCTTTGTGCCACCTTTGCCGTCACTGATAATGCAGCGTTTCTCGCGTTCTTGGCGTTTTTTCTCTGCCCACAGGGGCTGCTTGTAGGCCCGATAGACATCTTCTGTGACTTCAATGACTTGATTCTCGATCGTTAGGTGCCAAGCACCATCATAAAAATCCTTGTTCTTTGGTTGGCTTTGGTTTGTACTGTTTTCCATTTGATTTCCTCCTTTGATTGACAATTGAAAATAATTTGTGTTAAGATGAATTAATAGGAATTAGTAGGAACTGCTCTTATTTCAAAATAAAAAAAAGCCGATACCAGAACTCCTGGCATCAGCTTACTTTCATAGGGATTTGCTTCGAAATTGAGCGGAATATACTTCTCATTTGCAGTGAGTTGCATTCACTTGCTTATGAGTTGCAAGGGAGAAAAATTATGACAAGACTGTGTTTTGGGACATTTGCACAGGTTCTTCGATTGTGCAAAATAGAAAGTGTTTTTGGTTATGTACTTTTGGGGACGATGACGCGGACTGTAGATCCGACTTGCCAATACATACACCAAAATAATGCATCAGCAGTATCACGACTCTTTAGCTGTACGGGGAATCTTTCAAACGGTAATATCAGTGATAGTGGAAGTGCTGCCATAAAGAACAATGGTGAAAGCATCAGCAATGTAATAAATGCTTCCCAAAGAGCTGATAAAAATAAAGTAGTGCAGAGGTTTAGAGAGGATGTAATTCCATTACTAGATGAAGACAAAAAAGAGCTAGTCGTTCTTGCGTTGCTTGATATCATTGAAAGAGATAGTGTGCTTGATGGTGACAAGAAACTGAGTTTTGAAAAATATATAGGACAAACAAAAAACGCCCTGCTTTCACAGGGCGATTTTGCGTTGGATGAATTTTTAGCTGGGGTATTTCTTTACACTACTGCTGCCGGAGTCATGAATACTGTCGGCAAGGAAACAGTGAAAAATTTGACTTTTGATTATATAAGCAAACTAAAGAATACAAGAAAGATTAATGTGGTAGACCATACCACTAAAGAACTTGTAGTGCCTTCTGGATTAGAAATATATGAGGAACCCTACCTGATCAAGTCAGATAATTCATTTGATCAGCAAGTTGATGTATTAGAGGATACTATGCAGTTGATTGTAGATAGTTTAGGCAAGAATGCTACACGTAAAATCAACAAAGATGATTGGGAGTCTTTTTATACTGCTTTACTTGAGACTGTTCGCTTAGGGCGATCTCAGGATAATGTGACAGGTGAGATGAAAACTTTTATTGATAATATCACCAGCCTGTATAAAGATTGGGAAGAGATTATGATTAGAAGTCGTTCAAATCTATCGGTTGATAATGCTAGCGATATATTTGGAAAAATCGTAAAAGAAGTGGACTGTTATATTACGTTTAGGCAAGTGTCACCAACTTCTGAAGCTGAAATATATCGAAAGCCAATTAAGCCAAACTTCAAAAAATATATTCAAAGTGCGAAAGATAAATATAGCTCAATAAAGACGCTCTTATATAATGACCAGCCAAAACCGTTTTATGATTTCTACGTTTGTAACGACATTGAACGACGAATCCCCGAGCATGGAAGATTTGGAACTTCATATAGATTGTCTACAATAGGAAATGTTACAGTGGACAGTCTTTCAAAATGCTCCCGTTTTGTAATACTTGCCGGAACTGGCGGGCTAGGTAAATCTATGATGATGAGACACTTGTTGTTAAATGCTGTAGAAAACTATGAAGAAATATTCATGGTTCCAGTATTTATTCCACTAAAAGACTTTGATGAGATGTTTGATACTCTATTTGAATATGCGTATTCGAAAATCACTAGTCTTTGCAATGAAATCACAGAAGAGCAGTTTGAAGATGCGCTAAACAAAGGCAAGTGCTTGTTATTGTTTGATGGATTAGATGAGGTTGGATCTGCGAGTGCAAAGAGATTTGAGAGAGATTTAGAGTCTTTTACGGATATGTATCCAAATAATTTCTTTGTGATTTCTTCACGCCCTTACCAATCTTTTGTATCGTACTCACGATTTACTGTTTTGCAGCTAAAACCATTTTCTAAAAAGCAAGCATTAAAGCTAATTGACAACTTAGAATTCAGGACGGATGAACCAATTATTAAAGAGAAGTTTCGAAATGAACTGGAGGACAATTTACATCGGACTCATAGAGCATTTATTGAAAACCCTCTTTTGTTAACTATTATGTTGCTAACATTTGAGCAGTATGCAGAAGTTCCTTCAAAAATGCATGTGTTTTATAGAGAGGCATTTGGGGCGTTAGCCGTAAAACACGACGCCAGCAAAGGGGCCTATAAAAGAACTCTAAAAACTGGATTAAGTGCTGATAGATTTGCAGACTATTTTGCTGAAATCTGTTCACGCTCATATCATGATGAAAAATTTGAGTTAACTGAAGAAGAGTTTTCGAAATACTACTATCTATTAAAAGAGCGGGAAAAAACAGGAGACAATACGACCACTGCAAGTGATTATCTATATGACCTATGCTCTAACATGTGTCTAATGTACTTTGAGAGCGGAAAGTATCATTTTACACACAGATCATTTCAAGAGTATTTCTGTGCCTTGTATTTTTCAAAACAGAAGGACAAAACTCTAGAGAGCATTGGAAATTTTTTTGAGAACAGGCGTAGTCGTATGTTTGGTGATAAGACTTTCAACATGCTTTACGATATGATACCTGATAAGGTAGAGGAGTATATTTTTCTTCCCTTTTTAACTGATCTCTATAAAGAATGTGATCAAGTAGAGGGTTATTGGACATTCTTAGAAAAAATGTATCCTATACTGAGATATGAAAAAGGTGAAACCGATGAATATGTATCCAACTCATCAGAATCCTACTTGTTTGATTTTATACAACAAATAAATGATTTATGGTCTGTAAAATGCGAGAATTTTCCACATTACGATTCCTTGGTTACAAATGAGTATGTATACGTGATAGATGAAGACGAGAGCGAAACCCTCGTAAATGCTGATGATGTGGACTTGGATTATAAGTATGAGTACGGAGATCCTGATGTTGTCGGTTGGGTATATGAGATTGATGTTGAAGAAGTACGTGGAAATCCATCAAAATATTCAGAGTTAATAAAATGCCTTGATGATGATGGGTTTGATGCTAAAAAAAGCTATGTTCAGATGAGAGAATATCTATACGAACTTCAATCGAAGCAAAAACCAACCGGAGATAGCCTTTTTGATTTGTTTTAGATTGGTATAGCCTATGAGTGCAAAATTAATATACGAAATTGCGATGAAAATCAGCATTACAAAATTGTCTTTTTATTTAATAGGGAGGAACGAAAATGACTAATGAACCTGAAAGATGGTCAAGCCTTGAAGAAATCGCTGAACATCTCGGTGTAAGCAAAGATACAATTCGAAATTGGATAAAAAAAGATGTAATACCATACCGTAGAGTAGGGAAACAGTACAAGTTTAAAATATCTGAAGTTGATGCTTGGGTAGAGAGTGGTAAAAGTGCTGAGATAGAGTAAATAATAGTTAATCTAAAAATTGAGGGGGAAAGATATGCAAGTTCTCGATAATGTAAATAAAACCGTGAAAGACGATCTGTCAAAGACAGTCTCAAAAGGGGATAAAATTTCAATAGCTGCAGCCTGCTTTTCAATTTATGCTTATGAAGCTTTGAGAAAGCAACTAGATGGCGTGGAAGAATTGCGCTTTATTTTTACCTCTCCAACATTTCTGAATGAGAAAACTTCCAGAGAAAAGCGTGAGTTCTATATTCCGCAGCTTAATCGAGAGCGTTCTTTGTATGGAACAGAGTTTGAAGTCAAATTGCGAAATGAACTAAATCAAAAGGCGATCGCTCGTGAATGTGCAGAATGGATTAAAAAGAAGGTTAACTTCCGTTCTAACGTAACAGGTGGTTCTATTGGAAGTTTTCTGAGCGTGGTAAAGCCTGACGAATCTATAGCTTATTCGCCACTAAACTCATTTACCACTGCAGATCTAGGTTGTGAACGTGGAAACAACATTATGAACCTTGTCAATCGAATTGATACACCTCTTGCAGATGAATATGTGAAAATGTTTGATCGGATTTGGAATGACAAAAATCTTATGCAGGACGTAACAGACCAGGTGATTGATGGCATCACAGCTGCCTATAATGAGAATTCTCCTGAGTTTGTATATTTCGTTGCTATTTATAATATTTTCAATGAGTTCTTAGAGGACATTAATGAAGATGTACTGCCCAATGAGGCTACAGGATTTAAAGAAACAAAAATATGGAAAAAGCTATATGATTTCCAGCAGGATGCTGTTCTTGCAATTATTAATAAGTTGGAGAATTTTAATGGCTGCATCCTAGCAGACAGCGTTGGTTTAGGTAAAACTTTTACTGCGCTAGGTGTTATCAAATATTATGAGTTACGAAATCGAAATGTTCTTGTACTTTGCCCGAAGAAGCTGGGCGACAACTGGTTAACATTTAAAGAAAATTATCTCAACAATCCAATTGCAGCTGACCGGTTAAGATACGATGTTCTTTATCATACCGACTTATCACGAGAGCATGGAAAGTCCGGTAATATTGATCTGTCTAAACTCAATTGGAGTAATTATGATCTGGTTGTCATTGATGAAAGTCATAATTTTCGTAATGGTGGTGATTATTCAGGCCGTGGTGATAACAAAAGAGAAAACCGGTATCTGCAATTATTAAATAAAGTGATCAGACAGGGCATTAAAACCAAAGTGCTCATGCTTTCGGCAACACCTGTTAACAATGGTTTTTCTGATTTAAGGCATCAACTTGAACTTGCATATGAAGGAGATCCTTCACTTATAAACGACAAACTGGACACTGCTAAACCAATAGATATTATATTCCGAGGTGCGCAAACAGCATTTAATAAATGGAGCAAACTAGACCCTGAAGAACGAACCACCGAAAATCTTCTGCGCTCTCTGGACTTTGATTTCTTTACCATGCTTGACAGTGTGACAATAGCCCGTTCAAGAAAACATATCGAAAAATATTATAATATCGAAGCAATAGGAAAATTTCCGGAAAGACTTAAACCACTTGCAAAGCGACCAAAGTTAACTGACTTATCAAATGCTATTGACTACGATGAAATTTATGACTTGCTAATGAAGCTTAACCTGGCTGTGTACATACCGACTGACTTTTTACTTGATAGTAAGAGATATAAGTATGTAGATTCAAATGTTAATATTGATCGTGCAGGGCGTGAGATTGGTATCCGTAGATTGATGTCTATTAATCTTTTGAAACGTCTTGAGAGTTCGGTGGTTTCTTTTCGTATTACATTAGACCGGGTTCGCCAGCTGATTAATGGAACCATTGAGGCTATAGACGCATATGAAAATGGGAATAGAAACATCATAAATACTCAGGAAATTTCAGAGACTGACTTTGATGGAGATGATCGTAATACCACTTTCTTCGGAAACAATGCCAAGAAGATTGATATTGATCTTGGAGACATGGACTATATTACATGGAGAGAAAAACTATCCGAGGATTCTGAAATACTGTATCTCCTGTCCACTATGATACATGACATTACTCCTGAACATGATACTAAATTACAAACTTTGGTTGATTTGATTGCTGAAAAGATCCAGAATCCTTTCAATAAGAATAACAAAAAGGTACTTATCTTTTCTGCATTCTCCGATACGGTAGATTATTTGTATGCTCAGATAGCGCCGATTGTAAAAGAGAGATTTGGGCTTCACACAGCAATGATTACAGGAACAACGGATGGAAGAACTACAGTAAAGCTTCCACGTACGGATATGAATACAATCCTTACGTTGTTTTCGCCGCGATCCAAGGACAAAGAATTGTTAATGCCGAACAAGCCTATTGAGATAGATATCCTTATTGCGACGGATTGTATTTCAGAAGGTCAAAATTTGCAGGATTGTGACTACTGCGTAAACTATGATATACACTGGAATCCTGTTCGTATTATTCAACGCTTTGGGCGTATTGATCGTATAGGAAGCCAAAATGAAACAATCCAGCTTGTAAACTTCTGGCCCAATATTGGTTTGGATAAATACCTTGAGTTAAAGGGGCGAGTAGAAACGCGAATGAAAGCTTCTGTCATGACTTCTACAGGTGATGATAATCCTATTGATCCAGAGGAACTGGGCGATTTGGAATATCGTAAAGCACAGCTTGAACGATTACAGAATGAAGTTGTAGATATTGAGGATATGCAAAATGGCGTATCAATAATGGATTTAGGGCTAAATGAGTTCAGGCTTGATTTACTCGATTATGTTAAAAAGCATGACAACATGGATAAGGTACCATTTGGACTTCACGCAGTGGTGAACGGAAATGAGAGTACTCCAAAAGGTACCATATTTATCCTAAAGAATATAAACACTAGCATAAATCACCACAATAAAAATCAACTACACCCATTTTATATGGTTTATGTACGCGACGGTTCAGTGGTCCATATTGACCATCTTCAGCCTAAAAAGCTTCTTGATGTTTTTCGGCAGCTTTGTAAGGGAAAATCAGAACCATTACTTGATCTTTGCAAGCAGTTTAATGATGAAACGAAAGATGGAAGAAATATGAGACATTATTCAGACCTTTTGTATTTTGCTGTGAAGTCGATAGTGGATCTTAATGAGGATGACTCAATTGATAGCTTCCTATCTGGCAAACAGATATCCCTAGCAGAGAATACAATTGACGGGCTTGATGATTTTGAACTGGTGTGTTTCGTGAATGTGAGGTGAGTCAGCTAAAATGTTTGGACTACCTAAATCTACTGAAATAAATAAACAGCTTCCTAAAAAAGCGATATTTGAGAAGTTTAAACCAAACACAGCTGAACGAAAACTGTTTGATGAACAAATCAATCGTCTTTCAATTGTTGCTGAGATTTCTCCTCAAACGGTTAGTATAGCAGCAGATGAAGATGTTGCTGCAATTTATATTATTTTAGTTCATATGAAGACAGATGATTGCGATAAAAAGAACATCATCCTTTTATCAAAGCTAATAGATCAGAACATGCTCTTTGCTTTGCAATATGAAGGCAACATAAAATTTGCAGCTTACCGTGCTAATAGAGTGCTAATGTCAGATAGCAGACCCATGGATGACTGGAAGTTTAAACTTAAAGGTCTTAATTTAAAATCTACATGGGATGCTCTTGTTGCTGATGCCGCTAAGATTGAACAGGTAGAAGATAAAGACCTGGATGAAATTATTGTTCAGAATGAATTTAAAGATAAACTTAAGAAACAAATAGCTTCACTTGAAAAAAAGGCAATGAATGAAAGGCAACCTAGACGAAAATGGGATTTGACCGAAGAAATAAAACAGTTGAAAGAACAACTTAAAGGAGTGTAATGATGGAAAAACAAGAAAAGTTAAACATGCATACAGGGAATATTGCAGATGCTAATTTCAGTGCTCTAGCTAAAATGTTTCCAAATGCGGTGACAGAAACAGTAGATGAAAATGGAGAGGTTATTCGTTCTATAGATGCAGAGGTGCTGGCTCAAGAAATAAACACACATGTGGTTTCAGGAAAAGAAGAGCGGTATCAGTTTACCTGGCCAGATAAGAAGAAGTCGGTGCTATTGGCAAATACCCCAATAGCTGCAACTTTACGACCCTGTAGAGAAGAAAGTGAAGATTTTGATGATACTGAGAATCTTTATTTAAAAGGGGATAATCTCGATGTATTAAAGTTGCTTCGAGAAACTTATTTAGAACGAGTAAAAATGATATATATCGATCCGCCATATAACACAGGTAAAGACTTCTTATACGAAGATAATTTTGCTGAAGAAAGTAGAGAGTTTTTACGTCGAGACAGCCAATATGATGAACAAGGTAACCGTTTAACTTCAAATCTTGATAGTAATGGGCGATTTCACACTGACTGGCTTAATATGATTTATCCACGTCTACGGGTAGCTAGAGATTTGTTACATGAAGATGGGGTTATAATGGTTTCGATTGGGGATAAAGAACTTGCAAATACTATAAAGCTTATGGATGAAATTTATGGTTCTCAGAATCAAGTTTGTATATTTGTTTGGAAGTCAAGAGCTAAACCAACAAATGCTGGAAATGCAAAATTCCGACCTCAAAAAGTTTCGGAGTACATTGTTGTATACGGTAAAAAGAATCCGGATCAACTATCACATAATGTTGTTCCTGCAAAAGAGAGAGTCTATCCTCATCAAGATGGCATGGGGAAATATAGATTGACAACTATTTTAACTTCTAATCGAGGAACTTTTCGTCGAGAAACCATGAGATTTGAATCTGGGGGGTATAAACCCGATGAAGACTATCGATGGAAAGCGGGTAAGGTCGCAATCGATAAGTTGTTTGAAACTAATCACATGGAACTTAATGATGAAGGTATCCCAATGGAGAAAAAATATAGCCATGAAGAAAGCGATCCACTTTATCCAATCTATACTTATATAGATACAGATTTATCAGGTACTGCTGAAAATGGAAAGTCCGACTTAAGCAGTTTAGTTGGCAATAGACATGGTTTCGATACAGTTAAACCAGTACAACTCATGAAATATCTAGTTACCACTTTTACGGATGAAAATGATATTATTCTTGATTTCTTTTCTGGGACTGCAACTACTGCGCAAGCTGTAATGGAAGTTAATGGTGAATCAGCTTCTACTAGAAAATATATTATGGTACAGGTTGAAGAAAAAATCGATGAAAATAGTGAAGCGATTAATGCTGGATTCAATACGGTTTGCGATATAGCATTGGAACGCATAAGACAAGCAGGTATAAAAATAAAGGAATCAGTTGGATTGATGGCAGGAAGTTTTGATATAGGTTTCCGCGTTCTTAAGCTAGATAGCAGTAACATGAAAGAAGTTTATTATACACCTGAAGAGTACTCTCAGATGGGCTTTAACCTGGAAGGTTTTATGGATAATATAAAGGCTGATCGTTCAGATGAAGATATACTGTTCCAAGTAATGTTAGACCTGGGCATTCCACTTTCTGCTGAAATTAAACAGGATGGGAAAATATTCAATGTGAATGATAATTACCTAATTGCATGCTTTGATAGAGTTGATACTACCATGATTACTGAAATTGCTCAAAAACAACCCTACTATGCTGTTTTCCGAGACAGTAGCTTTGTAAATGATAGTGCCTTAGTAAATGTTGAGCAGATTTTCAACACATATAGTCCAAGTACCATAAGGAGGGTATTGTAAATGAAGTTTAAGTTCAAGATACAACCCTTCCAATCAGAGGCTACAGAAAGTATTGTCAAAGTATTTAATGGACAGCCTAAACAGGGTTTCTTAAAGTACAGACGTGATATAGGAAAGCAAAAAGCTCAGACTACTTTAGACGAGCAAGACACAGAATTTGAAACAGGTTATCGTAATGTAGATGTAGAATTAAGTAAAGATCAATTGCTGAAAAATATTCGTGCGGTACAGACGGCTAATAATATAAAGAATTCAACTACTCTGGAAGATGGTTTAGGACTTGTATCCTTAGATGTTGAGATGGAAACCGGTACTGGTAAAACTTATGTGTACATTAAAACAATGTTTGAATTATACAAGGCTTATGGCTGGAGTAAATTTATAGTAGTTGTACCTAGCATAGCGATTCGTGAAGGTGTCAAGAAGTCTTTTGAGATGACACAAGAGCACTTCATGGATCTATATGGTATTAAAGCTCGATTCTTTGTGTACAACTCTTCAAATTTACATCAGCTTGATGAGTATTCACAAAACTCTGGAATTAACGTAATGATTATCAATACTCAGGCCTTTAATACAACGATGAACGAGGAAAAAAATGTTGAAGGTAGAAAAGGAAATGAGGCTGCTCGTATTATCTACACGAAACGTGACGAGTTTGGTTCCCGCCGCCCAATCGATGTTATAAAGGCGAACCGACCCATTATTATTTTGGATGAGCCTCAAAAGATGGGTGGTACAGCAACTCAAAATGCACTGAAGAAGAATTTTAATCCCTTATTTTCATTGAATTTTTCAGCTACTCATAAAACATCCCATAACCTTGTGTATGTTTTAGATGCACTTGATGCTTTCAAAAAGAAGCTTGTTAAGAAAATCGAGGTAAAAGGATTCGATCTTAAGAATCTGAGTGGAACTAATCGATATATGTATCTTGCTGCCATTGTCATTGATCGTAAGAAGCCGCCCCGTGCTCGCTTGGAATTTGAAGTAAAGCGTGGAAGTGGTATTAAAAGAGAGATGCAACTTCTGAGTGTGGGGGACAGTTTGTATACAGCATCTAATAGCCTGGAGGAGTATAAGGGTATCTCCATTGCTGAAGTAGATCCGATTCGCTCCATGGTGACATTTTCAAATGGAGATATTTTGGAGCCTGGTGAAGCGAGTGGAAACGTAAATGAAGATGATATTCGTAGAATTCAAATCCGCGAGACAATAGCTTCACACTTTGATAAAGAAGAGAAGCTCTTTGAACAGGGTATCAAATGCCTATCACTCTTTTTTATAGATGAAGTAGCGAAGTATCGTCAGTACGATGATGATGGAAATGAAATCATGAGTGAGTACAGTAAAATTTTTGAGGAAGAGTATAATGCTGCCTTGAATGAGCGACTAACTCTTTTACCCACGGATTATCAAAAATATTTGAGAGGAATTGATACTACAGAAACTCACAAAGGATATTTTTCTATAGACAAAAAAGGTAGAGCAACTAATAGCCCGGTGAAACGCGGAAGTGATTTCTCTGATGACATTAGTGCCTATGATCTCATATTAAAGAATAAAGAAAGATTATTAGCATTTGAGGAACCGACAAGATTTATTTTCTCACACTCTGCACTCAGAGAAGGTTGGGATAATCCTAACGTGTTCCAGATATGTACGTTGAAGCATTCAGATAATGCTACTGCAAAAAGACAAGAAGTTGGACGAGGATTGCGTCTTTGTGTAAATGAAAACGGAGAGAGACAAGACCTGGATGCTTGCGGAGAAACCCTTGTACACGGTTTGAATGTTCTTACAGTTGTTGCAAGTGAAAGTTATGCTGGATTTGTAGGAGATTTGCAGAAAGAAATTAAATCTGACCTATATGAGCGTCCAACGAAAGCAAGTGTTGACTACTTTACCGGCAAAAATGTTGTGGTGGGAGATGACACACATTTAATTACTGCAGCTGAAGCAACTGCTATATACAACTACCTTGTTAGAAATGATTATGTCGATGATAATGGCGCTGTGACCGACACTTATAGAGCTGCAGCTGAACTAGGTAGTTTTGCACCACTTAAGCCTGAATTAGAACCGCTTGGAGAAAACATCCATAAACTTGTGCAGGCAATATTTGATCCAAGCATCCTTAAAGAGATGGCTGGAAACGCCCATGAAACCAAAGTCAAAGAAAATCCATTGAATGAAAACTGGAAAGACTTTAAGGAACTATGGGAAAAAATCAACAAAAGATATGCATATTCTGTAGATTTTAATAGTGAAGAGCTTACTAAAAAGTCAATCGTTGCTATCAATAGTGAATTACGAGTATCCAAGTTGACATACACCTTAACAAGAGGCGAACAAACTGGTACAGAGTTCAATGTAGAGCACACAGTTACAAAAAAACTTGATCGTGCACAAGGGAGTTTTGCTGAATATGATCTCATTGGTAAAATTGCTGAAGCTACAACACTAACACGACGTTCTGCAGCAGCGATATTGTCAGGAATGAAGCAAGATAAACTATGGCTGTTCAGGGAGAATCCTGAAGAATTCATTTCTAAAGTAGCTGATATTATTAATCACCAAAAGGCAGCGGTTGTGGTAGAACATATCACCTACACCCCAAGTGCAGAGGAACCCTATTCACAGGATATTTTCAATATGAGCCGTGCTTCTGATGAGTATGCAAAAGCCTTTAAAGCTAAACATGCCATTCAGGATTATATTTTTACAGATGGAACAGCAACAGATAGTATAGAAAGACGGTTTGCTGAAGATTTGGATAGCGCAGATGAAGTAGTAGTTTATGCTAAACTTCCAAGAGGACCTCGTGGTTTTTATATCCCGACTCCAGTTGGGAAGTATTCACCAGACTGGGCTATTTCATTTAAGAAAGGTGCTGTAAAACATATTTTTTTCATAGCAGAAACTAAAGGCACAATGGATAGCCTTCAGTTGAGACCGATAGAACAAGCTAAGATTACCTGTGCAAAGAAGTTATTCAACGAGTTGTCTACAAGTGAAGTGAAGTATCATGACGTGGATACCTATCAGAATTTGTTGTCGGTTATAGATTCACTTTAGTTTTAATTTACATCTATATGTTAAGTTGGTGGATTTTCACGATTGGGTAGAGAAAAAAAGGGGGGTAATAGTGCTTACATTTGAGTTGATTGATAATAATGAAATTTTCGCGAAAGATTTCAGGCCTTTTCTAAAGAATAATGAAATTTGTTTTCCTAAGAAGGAAGAAATTACTGCTATATACGGACCTAATGGGACTGGAAAAACTAGTCTCATTAGAACGCTTGCAGGTTATAAAGGAACTAAACTAAAATTTGCTTATAATGGAATAAATTATAGTGATGGTTCGGAAGTGTTTAACATAATAAATGATCAGAATAACAGAAATATCATTAAGGGAGAAACGAAGGATTTCTTTCTGGGAGACAATATTAAACGTGAATTTGAGCTACAAGAATACCTGTCAGAAGAACGTAATAGAATTATTGGTGAGATAATATCAAAATTAAAGACAAATCATAGCATTTCTGCTGCCAGCAGTCCTTTGATTAATCTACTAGACGATATTCGGGTAGCTGATATAGTTAAAGATATTGTAAATACCAAATCGAAAGGGAAGAATTTTTCAACTGAAGATTTAATTGAGAAATTTAA
>Ga0136707_1000047_pt1 | contig 19174 bp, 18 predicted proteins | sample 4C3metaG_FD_101397 | JGI IMG/M metagenome (GOLD analysis project Ga0136707, IMG submission 101397) | Freshwater bacterial and archeal communities from Indian Creek, Illinois, USA - 4C3 metaG | ecosystem: Environmental > Aquatic > Freshwater > Unclassified | place: USA: Indian Creek, Illinois...
ATGCTTTGCCCTGCGCCATGCTCGGCCGGGCGGGGGATGAAGGCGGTGGAGAGGCCCGCCGAGGTTTGTCTGGTCGCCGCCCATAATGGCGATTTGCGGGCCGCACGCGCGGCGGGCCTCTCCACCGCCTTCATCCCCCGCCCGGCCGAGCATGGCGCAGGGCAAAGCATTGACCTGGTGGCGGAAGACCCCTGGGATTGCGTCGCGGCCGATTTCGTGGACCTCGCGGCCAAGCTCAACTGCGGGTGAAGTAAACCAGACCCGAGCGGCAACCCTGAGGCCGCTTCTGGCGTTCTTTCCGCATCCTGGCCACTCAGGCCATGCGGAGAGAATGCCCATGAAACGGATGCTTCCAGTCTTGGCCATGGTGCTGGCCGGTGGGGCTGCTTCTGCCCAGACCCGCCCGGTTGACCACGTCCAGACCGTCACGGACCTCGCCGCGATGTGCGACCCCACGACCACCGGCGTCGTCCGGCTCGAAGCCATCGCCTATTGCCAGGGCTTCCTGACCAGCGCGGGCCAGTACCATGCCTTGATGAACCCACCGGGCCGCCCCGTCCGTCCGCTGTTTTGCGTGCCCAATCCTGGCCCCACCATCGCGCAATCCGGCATCGCCTTCGCCCGCTGGGCGCGCGAGAATCCGAGCCACGCGAATGAGCCGGCGCTGGATGGCATGCTGCGCTGGGCGCAGGCGAGCTTCCCCTGCCCTGCCGAACCCACGACCCGGAGGACACGCTGATGCGCCAGACGAAACTCGCCCTGCTCCTCGTGGCCGGCCTGGTCATGTCGGGCTGTGCCGGCCTGAATGAAACGCAGCAACGCACCGCGACCGGCGCCTTGGGCGGCGCTGCCCTTGGCGGCATCGTGGGCTCCTTCAGCGGCAATGCGGGCCTCGGCGCCCTGCTGGGCGCGGGCGCCGGTGGAGCTGGCGGCTACCTCTATGACCAGTCGCAGCAGCGGCGCGGCTATGGCAATCGCGGCTCGGGGCGGGGCCGCATCCAGGGCTTTTAGAGCATCATCCGATCAAACGGAATCGTTTGATCGGATAAAGATGCTCGCAATTCAATGATTTAGAGCTTTTTCCGCGAGCCCTTCCGAACGGAAAATGCTCTAGCAGCCTGTCGGATTCAGGCCGAAAAACAGCTTCAAACGTAATGCTGTGACCCCGTTTCGCCAAAAAAAGACCGAAAATTTCCGGAGCGCAGCCAATCGCAGGCAAAAAATTACATGAAAAGTTCCAATCCGACAGCCTGCTAGAGCGGGATGCGTTGAGGCGGAATCGCCGAAAACGTTGAATCCCGATCTCAGCAGCGGCGAGACCATGAAAGTGAGCGCAAGCGAACGCATCATGGTATAAGCCGCCTCAGGCGCTGCCGAGCAAACCCTCGCGCAGCGCCTGCCAGCTTGGCTGATCCGGCGCGCAAATCAACCCACCCGCATGCTTCCAGGGGGAATAGGCGCTGCCGTCGAATTGCGCGGCGTGCCCCCCGGCTTCCGCATGGATCAGCACGCCGGCCGCATGATCCCATGGCATGAGCTTATTATAGACCAGGGCGTGCAGCCCGCCCGTCGCGGCCAGCCGGTATTCATGCGCGGCGCAGCGGAAATTCAGCGTCCCCGCCAACTGCGCGAGACGCGGCAGGAGATGCGCCTTGCGCTCGGGCGGCAGGTAGCCCCAGGAAATGGCGCCAACCATCCCGCCCAGGGGCTCCGGCGCCGCCACGCGGCAATCCATCCGGCTGCCGGAGGGCGTCTCGACCCAGGCGCCCTGCCCGCGCAGCCCGATGACGGTGTCATCGCCCATGGGGTCATGAATCCAGCCCGCGATGGTTTCGCCCTGATGCACGGCCGACACCATCACGCCAAACAGCGGCACGCCGGCCGCGAAATTAGCCGTGCCATCCACCGGGTCAATGATGAAGCAAAGCTCGGCATCCAGCATGCGGGCCAGCAGCATCGGCTCCGCCGCGACCGCTTCCTCGCCCATGATCAAGGCGCCTGGGAAGCGCACCGAAAGCTCCGCTGTCAGGACGCGCTCGGCGGCCTCATCGGCTTCCGTGACGAGATCCAGCGGGCTGGACTTCGTGCGGATATCGCCGCTCGCGAGCTTGCGGAAGCGCGGCAGAATCTCGGCCCGGGCCGTCTGCCGCAGCAGGCCGGCCAATTCGCTCGCCTGCGCGGCCGAGAACTTCACGAAAGCAGGCCGAAGCGCGCTCGATTCGCGGGCGAGATCCGCACCGTCAGATGGATGGCACCATCCACCTCCTCACGCTCCAGCACCTCGCCATGGCGATAGAGCCAGGCCAGGCGGGAGCCGTCCTCATTTGGCAATTCGAAGCGCTCCGTCACCATGGTCTCGGAGAGGCGCGCGTCGAGGGTGGCGCGCAGCACATCCAGCCCCTCGCCCGTCAGGGCGGAGACAGCGAGGCCATCAGCCGCGCGCGAGGCCACGGCCTCAGGCCCGCCCAGCAGGTCCGCCTTGTTCAGCACCTCGATGCAGCGGCCACGCCAGCCGCCATCCAGCGCGGCATCGGCGCCCTCTGTCATTTCATCCAGCACGGCGTTCACGTCATTGCGCTGCGCGATGCTGTCGGGATGCGCCACATCGCGCACATGCAGGATGATGTCGGCCGCCGAGACCTCCTCCAGCGTGGCGCGGAAGGCTTCGATCAGCTGCGTCGGCAGGTCGCTGATGAAGCCCACCGTGTCGGAAAGGATGGCATGCCGCCCCGAGGGCAGCGTGATCTGCCGCATCGTCGGGTCCAGCGTCGCGAAAAGCTGGTCCTGCGCGTAGACGGCCGCCCCGGTCAGCGCGTTGAACAGCGTGGACTTGCCGGCATTGGTGTAGCCGACCAGCGCGATGACCGGGAAGGGCACGCGCTCCCGCGCCTTGCGATGCAGGCCCCGCGTGCGGCGCACCTGCTCCAGTTCGCGCTTCAGCTTGATGATGCGCTCGCCGATCAGGCGGCGGTCGATTTCGATCTGGCTTTCGCCGGGGCCGCCCAGGAAGCCGAAGCCGCCGCGCTGCCGCTCCAGATGCGTCCAGGAGCGAACAAGCCGCGTGCGCTGGTATTCCAGATGGGCGAGTTCCACCTGCAGGCTGCCCTCGCGCGTGCGGGCGCGCTCGCCGAATATTTCGAGAATGAGACCGGTGCGATCAATGACCTTGGCGCCCCAATCCCGCTCCAGATTGCGCTGCTGCACGGGGGTCAGCGCCGCATCCACGATGACGAGCGTGGCCCCCTGCTCCTTCAGCGCCTGATGCACCATCTCGACCTGGCCCTGGCCCAGCAGGGTGGAGGGCCGGCGCTGGCGCAGCGGGTGAATCGCCGAATGGACGATGGTCACGCCGATGGAGGCAGCCAGGCCCACGGCCTCGGCCAGCCGCGCCTCGGCCGCGCGTGGCAAGCCGCCCGTGGGCGCGAATTCCAGGACGTTCGAACGCTGGGTGCGTTCGAAGGGCAAAATCACGGCGGCGCGGGTCGGCGCCGCCGCGACATCTTCAATCTTCGCGGGCAGTGGCCGGCTCCCGTGACATGGTCAGCGTTGTCTCGCGCAGCGGCGCGCCAGCCGCAGGCGGGTTCGCCACGGCGCCAGGGGCCTGCGGGTCGAACAGCATGATCGGCGCACCGGGCATCACCGTGCTGATCGCGTGCTTATAGACCAGTTGCGTGTGACCATCCCGCCGCAGCAGGACGGAAAAATTATCGAACCAGGTAATGATACCCTGGAGTTTCACCCCGTTGACGAGGAAGACCGTCACCGGAGTTTTGCTTTTGCGAACGTGATTCAGGAACACATCCTGCACGTTCTGGGATTTCTCGGCCATGAAGGCCTCCTTCTTGTTTTTCGTCGCGGGCAGTCCTTACCGAGGGATTGCCCGTCGCCTTGCCTGTGGGGAATGTTGAGCGTCCCGGATCACTTGTCCAGAGCGTGCAACCGGCCCGCGAGTTGCACGCCATCCGTGAAGACCAGGTCAGGGGCACAGGCGGCAATTCCGCCATCATGCCCGGCATCGCCCAGCAAAACCGCCACGCAACCAGCCGCACGGGCCGCCTGCATGTCGAGCGCCGTATCCCCGACGTACCAGATATGCGGGCCGGCCGTCAGCCCCATTTGGTTGAGCGCCAGATGCAGCGGCGCGCCGGAGGGCTTGTCGGCCACCGCATCGCCAGCACCCACAAATATCCGGAAGCGATGGCCCCAGCCCAGATGCTCGGCCTCGGCACGCAGCAAAGCCCCCTGCTTGTTGGACACCACACCGAGCGGGAGATGCGTGAGGCGGTCCAGCATGCCGATGGTCTGCGGCAGCGGGCGGATCACCTGGAGATGCAAGCCGCGCACGGCCTCGTAGAAGATGTCGCGCGCGCGTTCCCACTCCGTCCCGAAATGCTCGGGGAAACTGTCGCGGAGGGATTTGCGGACATTGGCCAGCACCTGCTCCCGCGTCCAGGCCGGCTTGCCGAAGGCGGCGAAGGCCGAATTCAACCCGGCCTCGATGGCGGCCCAGCCATCAATCAGCGTGTTGTCCCAGTCGAACAGGATCGCCTCGGGCGCCCGGGTCGCAAGGTGGCCAGCCAGCGGGCTCATGCCGCATTCCCCAGGCCGGCATGCACATGGCGCGAGAACACGTCAAACAACCGCCGCGTCACGGGGCCGACCTTGCCATCGCCCACATCATGGCCGTCAATCTTCACGATCGGCTTCACGAAGGAGGTGGCCGAGGTGAGGAACGCCTCCCGCGCACCGCGCAATTCCTCCAGGCTGAATGCCTCCAGGCTGTAGGGAATGCCATGCGCCTCCATCTCGGCGATCAGCGCGCCGCGCGTGCAGCCCGGCAGGATCACCTGGTCCAGATGGCGGGTTCGCAGCACGCCCATCGCGTCCACGATCCAGAAGGAGGTGGCCGCCCCTTCCGTCACCATCCCGGTCGTCTCATCAAAGAGGATGGCCTCGGCGGAGCCTGCCTCGCGCGCGGCCTGTCGGGCCAGCACATTGGGAAGCAGATTCACGCTCTTGATGTCGCGCCGCGCCCAGCGGAGATCGGGGTGGGTGATGGCCGTGATGGTCCAGCGCTCCACATCCTTCGGGTAGGGCGCGATGTGCCGGATGGTGACGACGAGCGAGACCGGCACGGGAAGCTTCGGGAAGGCGTGGTCGCGCCGGGCCACGCCGCGCGTCACCTGCATGTAGAGCAGGCCATCCTGCACCCGGTTGCGGCGCGCCACCTCCATCAGCACCAGGCGCAGCGCGGCGCGCGGCATGGGCATCGGCAGATGGATTTCGCCCAGGGAGCGCTCCAGGCGGTCGAGGTGCCGCTGCTCGTCAATGAAGCGGCCGCGATAGAGATGCACCACCTCATAGATGCCGTCACCGAACTGGTAGCCGCGATCCTCGATATTCACCGAGGCCTCGCGCTGCGGCAGGTAGGCGCCATTCACATAAGCGATTTTCGACATTCGGCCCTTCTTTCCGGGGCTAGGTTACGCGGTCCCGGCGGCCCTGTCTTCCGCATGCACGCCAAGGAATTTCAGCTTCCGGTGCAGGGCGCTGCGCTCCATGCCGACAAAATTGGCAGTCCGGCTGATATTGCCGCCAAAGCGCAGCAACTGCGCCTCCAGATACTGGCGCTCGAAGGCCTCGCGCGCGTCACGCAGGGGCAGGGTCATGATCTCGCTGGAACGGTCCAGCCGCAACATGGAAGGCGCGGTGGAGACGATTTCGGGCGGCAGGGATTCGGCGCGGATGGGCGCGCCCGAATCGCCGGGCGCCATGATCAGCAGCCAATCAATCAGGTTGCGGAGCTGGCGGACATTGCCGGGCCAGTCATGGGTTTGCAGGGCCGCGATGGTGTCCTCGGCCAGGGCGCGCGGCGCCAGGCCGGAACTCTCGATCGAGTGAATCATGAAGTGACGGGCCAGTGCCGGCACATCCTCCCGCCGCTCCCGCAGCGCGGGCATGCGCAGCGGCACGACGGAGAGGCGGTAGAACAAATCCTCGCGGAAGCGGCTGGCGGCAATTTCCGCCTGGAGGTCACGATTGGTGGTGGCGATGACGCGCACATCCACCTTGACCCGCGTGGCGCCGCCGATGCGCTCGAAGCCCTGTTCCTGAAGCGCGCGAACGATCTTCCCCTGCGTCTCCAGCGGCATGTCGGAGACTTCATCCAGCAGCAGCGTCCCGCCATGGGCGCGTTCCAGCGTGCCGGCGCGGCGGGGCTGATCGCCTCGGGGCTCGACGCCGAACAACTCCTCCTCGATCCGGGCCGGGTCCAGCGTGGCGCAATTCAGCGCCACAAAAGGCCCATCCGCCCGGCGTGAGCGTGCGTGCAGCATCCGCGCCGCCACTTCCTTGCCGGTGCCCGGAGGCCCGCTGATCAGCACGCGGGAATTGGTCGGCGCCGCACGCTCGATCGCGGAGCGGATCTGCGCCATGGCGGGCGAGACGCCGATCAATTCGGCTTCCGATCCGGCGCGCAGCCGCAGGTCGCTGATCTCGCGCTTCAGCTTTGCCGCCTCCAGCGCACGCGCGACGATCAGCAGCAGGCGGTCGCTCTTGAAGGGCTTCTCGATGAAGTCGAAGGCGCCATTCTGGATCGCTTGAACGGCCGTCTCGATGTTGCCATGGCCCGAGATCATCACGCAGGGCACATGCGGCTCCTCGCGATGCAGGGCATCGAGGATGCCAAGCCCGTCCAGCCGCGAATTCGCCAGCCAGATATCAAGGATCACCAGCGAGGGCCGGCGCGCGCGGAAATGCGCGATGGCCGTATCCGAATTATGCGCCTGCCGCGTTTCATAGCCTTCGTCGGAGAGGATGCCGTCAATCAGTGAACGGATATCCGGCTCGTCATCCACGATCAGAATGTCATGCGCCATGGCGAAGCTCCCTCATCTCACGCATGGCGGCGGGAGCTTCCGCGGGTAACGCATCGACCTCCATCTCAGGAAGGATGAGTTCGGCGCGGGCGCCACGGCCATCCAATGCATCACCCAGCCGGATGCTGCCGCGGTGATCTTCCATGATCTTCTTGACGATCGCGAGACCAAGGCCGGCTCCCTTTGTTTTATGCGTTACATAGGGTTCGGTGAGCCGGTCTCTTTCATCGCCGGCAGGAAGACCAATCCCGTCATCCTCGACCGCGATGATCAGTCGCCCCGCATCGGAGGACAAGCCCACGCGGATATGGCCGAGCGGCCGGGATGAGGCAAGGCCCTCCTCCTCGTCCCGCTGCACCCGCATGGCGATGGCGTCCGCCGCGTTGTTCAACAGGTTGGTCAGGGCCTGGTTGATCAATCGCCGGTCACAGGCGGCAAAAAGCTTTCGCTCCGGCAGCTCCGTGATCCAGGCGATTTCCGGACGGGATTGCTGTTGCAACACCAGGGCTTCCAGCACCAGGCGCCCCATATCCTCGGGCCGGATCACCGGTTGGGGCATGCGGGCGAAGGCACTGAACTCATCCACCATGCGGCCGATATCGCCCACCTGGCGCACGATGGTGTCGGTGCAGGCGGTAAAGGTTTCCGGATCATGGGTGATCTGCTTGAGATAGCGCTTCTTCAGCCGCTCGGCACTGAGTTGGATGGGGGTCAGGGGGTTCTTGATTTCATGGGCGATGCGCCGCGCCACATCCGCCCAGGCGGCCTGGCGCTGGGCGGTGAGCAGGGCGGAGATGTCGTCGAAGGTCAGCACATGCCCCTGGCCCTCCATCTCCGGCGAGAGCCGGGCGAGAAGCGTCTTGCGCTCATTGGGCGGCCCGATACGGATTTCCGCGGTCCGCGTCGTGCCGGGATGGGCCAGCAAACTGGCGAATTCCGGCGCGACTTCGGCCATCGGACGGCCGATTTCGCGCTCCAGGTCTATCCGCAGCAGCAGGCTGGCGCTGCGGTTGGGCAGGTTCACGCGCAATTCCTGGTCAAGCCCGACGATACCGGCGGAAACCCCGCCCAGCACGGCCTCGGTGAAGTTCTGCCGCTCCGCGATCTGCCGATATGCCTCCAGCAATTCGCTGCGCTGGCCGGCCAACTGGTTGGTCATGCGGTTGAAGGCGCGGCTCAGGCTGCCGATCTCGTCATCGCCATCGCCCTCCTCCACGCGCACCGAGAGATCACCCCCACGCACGCGCTCGGCGGCCGTGATGAGGCGTGAGATCGGCCCAGCCAACTGGTTCGCCAGCACCAGGCCCACCAGCACCGCGGCCAGCAGCACCAGCAGCGAGCCGATGGCGAAGATCATGACGAAGGTGATCTGCAAGCCCTCGCGGTTGCGATCTATGGATTGATAGGCCGTCACCGCCTGCTCGGTGCGCTGCATGTGCTCCAGCACGGAGGAATCCACCGGCCGGCCAATCATCAGTTGCAGCCCGGAGGCGGGGGTCAGCGCGATGATGGCGCGGACGCGATTTTCCTCCTCGACCGCCACGACCGCCACCTCGCCGCCGGTCGCGATCTCGATCGCCCAATCGGGCGGGGGCGAGAGCATGAAGGCGGAACTCACCCCGGCATGGGCGACGATGCGGCCCAGCAGCGGCTCGAACACCACGGCCTCGGTCAGGCCGCGCGCGCCGGCCTGGGTGGCCAGCACGCGGGCGAAGGCCAGGCTCTGGTCGGGCAGCAGGACCACGGCGCGGTTCAGGTCATTGGCCATGACCAGCGCATCGGCGCGAATATTGTTCTGATGTTCCTCGAAATAGGCCCGACTCGCCATCAGCGAGGCCTCAAGCGCCGTCCGGACGCGATCACTGAACCAGGCCTGGATGCCCAGGTTGAAGAAGATGGCCGAGAAGCCGGCCAGCAGCATGGCCGGCACGATCGCGACCACGGAGAACAGCAGCACCAGCCGCGTATGCAGCCGCGAGCCCGCCGAGCCGCGCCGCCGCTCCGCCCAGACCCGCACCAACTGCCCGGCCAGCGAGGCCAGGAGCAGCAGGATGATCGCCAGGTTGATGAGCACGAGGCCCACCACCTGCCCCGGCCGCGTCGGCCCCAGCGGGCTGCCATCGGACAGCACCACGAAGGTCAGGATGCCCATCACCAGGGCGCCCACCGCAAGCCCCAGCGTCACCCCCCGGCCGAGCAGCATATCGGCAATGCGCCGCAGCAGGGGCACACGGGTTGACTTGGACATGTTCAGGGGTCGCTCATGACAAGCCGCGCACGACCGGCAATTCCAGGTCCCGCAGCTTCTTTCGCAGCGTGTTGCGGTTCAGCCCCAGCAGCGCCGCCGCCTTGATCTGATTGCCGCGCGTGGCGCTGAGGGCCAAGCGCAGCAAGGGCCGCTCCACCTCGGAGATGACGCGGTCATGCAGGTCCCGGATGGGGATGCCGTCCTTGTGGGCGGCCATGAACAGCTTGAGGTGGCGCTCCACCGCCTGCTCCAGCGTCTCGCTCGAACGCGGGGCGCCGTCACTCGGCGCCTCGGCTTCGGCGAGTTCGGCGGCGACCGCCTCCTCGCCGATGGTCTCCTGCGGGTAAAGGGCCGCGAGGCGCCGCATCAGGTTTTCCAGCTCGCGCGCATTGCCGGGCCAGGCATGGCGCTTCAGCCGCTCCAGCGCCTCATTGCTGAGCGACTTGAGCGGCAGGCCCGAGGCGCGGGCGCGCTCCAGGAAGTGGCGGGCCAGCAGGGGGATATCCTCCGTCCGCTCGCGCAGGGGCGGCAGGCGGATGGGGACCACATTCAAGCGGTAGAACAAATCCTCGCGGAACAGGCCGGCGCGGATCGAGGCGCGGAGATCCCGGTGTGTCGCGGCCACGATCCGCACATTGGCCTTGACCGGCTGCCGGCCACCGACCGTGGTGAACTCGCCTTCCTGGAGCACCCGCAGCAGGCGGGTCTGCGCCTCGGCCGGCATGTCGCCGATCTCATCCAGGAACAGCGTGCCGCCGGCCGCCTGCTCGAAGCGGCCCACGCCGCGCGTCAGCGCGCCGGTGAAGGCGCCGCGCTCATGGCCGAACAACTCGCTCTCGATCAATTCGCGCGGAATGGCGGCCATGTTGATGGCAACGAAGGGCCCCTGCCGGCGCTTGCCGTAATCATGCAGCGCGCGGGCGATCAGTTCCTTGCCGGTCCCGCTCTCGCCCGTGACCATGACGGTGAGATCCGCCGTGGTGAGGCGCGCGACGGTGCGATAGATGTCCTGCATGGCCGTGCTGCGGCCCACCAGGGGCAGGCGCTCGCCGGGCTCGGCCTCCTCATCGGGTGGCGTGGCATTCGCGGGTTGGGCCAGGGCGCGCTCGACGACGCTGAGAAGCTCCTTCAGGTCGAAGGGCTTGGGCAGGTATTCGAAGGCGCCGCGCTGCGCCGCCTTCACCGCCGTGGTGAAGGTGGATTGCGCCGACATCACCACCACCCGCAGATCCGGGCGGATGCGCTTGATGCGCGGCAGCAGGTCCAGCCCATTCTCATCCGGCATGACGACATCAGTCACGACCAGATCCCCCTCTCCATCCTCCACCCAGCGCCAAAGCGTGGAGGCCGAGGAGGTTGCACGCACATTGTAGCCGGCGCGCGTCAGCGCCTGGGAGAGGACGGTGCGAATCGCGCGGTCATCATCGGCGATCAGGATGGTGCGGGATTCGGTCATTCGTCGCTCTCATGGGCCGGTTCGCCCGGGGGTTGGGCCGGCAGGGACAGGCGAAAGGTGGTGCGGCCGGGGCGGCTGTCGCACTCGATCAGGCCACCATGATTGGCGACAAGCTTGGCGACCAGGGCCAGGCCAAGCCCCTGCCCGCCCCGCTTGGTGGTGACGAAGGGCTCGAACAGGGTGGAACGCAGCGCCTCGGGGATGCCGGGCCCATTATCCCGCACGATGACCTGGAGTGGCAGGTGGACCCGCTCGCTGCTGCCCGGCACCGCGATCCGCACGCCGTGGTGATAGGCGGTGGCGAGGTGGATTTCGCCAGCGCCCCCGGTGGCGCCGCCATCGCTGAGTGCCTCGGAGGCGTTCTTGACCAGATTGAGCAGGATCTGGATCAACTGATCCCGGTCGCCCCAGACGGCGGGCAGCGAGGGGTCATACTCCTCCACCATGCGAAGATGGCAGGCGAAGCCGGATTGCGCGACGCGACGCACATGGTCCAGCACGGAATGGATATTCACCGCCCGCCGCTCGATCGGGCGGTCGGAGAACATTTCCATCCGGTCCACCAGGTTGCGGATGCGGTCGCTTTCTTCCTGGATCAGCAGGCAAAGCTCGCGGTCGCCCTCCGAGGCGCCCTGTTCGAGAAGCTGCGCCGCGCCACGAATGCCGGAGAGAGGGTTTTTCACCTCATGCGCCAGCATCGCCGCCATGGCGGTGGCGCCACGCGCCGCGCCCAGGAAATGCAGTTGCCGGTCCAGCATGGCGGCCGTGGAGCCATCCTGCAGCGTCAGCACCACGCCATCGGGCAGGTCTGGCATGGGGGCGCCATAGACCGACACCCCGTGGCGATGCAGCCGCGGGCTTTCCAGCGTCAGGTCGTGATCGGCAACCGGGCTGTCCTGGAGGCGAATCTGGTGGAGCAGGGCAAAGAGGCGGTGATCCGGGGGGAGCAATTCGGCCAGTTGCACGGACATGAGCGTCTGTTGGGATTGCTGGAAGAACAGCTCAGCCGCCGGATTGACGAAGCGAAACCGATCCTCGCCATCCAGGACGATGGCCGGCATGGGCAAGGCCAGAAGGATGGCGGCGCTGTCGGGCGGCGCAAGGCCACGCGGGCGGCGGGCCAGGGCGGCCACCCGGCTGATCACGCCGCTCATGCCGCCACCTGCCAGGGCGCGGGCTCCGCGCCGCGCTCGATCAGCGGGCCGTAGAAGCCCATGATGAGCGATTCCGCCGCCTCGCCCATCTCAACGCGGTTCACCTGGGCGCGGAACTCCGCGCTACCCGGCAGGCCGCGCGAATACCAGGCGACATGCTTGCGGGCCATCCGCACGCCCACCCCCTCGCCGTGATGCTCCAGGATGGCGCGGTAGTGCCGCAGCAGGATGGCGAGTTGCTGCTCCAGGCTCGGATCGGGCAGGCGTATCCCATCCTGCAGGAAGGCGGCCACCTGGCGCGGGAACCAGGGGCGGCCATAGCAGCCGCGCCCGATCATCACCCCATCGGCCCCGGCGCGGGTCAGCGCATCCAGCGCATTGTCCACGGTCACGATATCGCCATTGGCGATCACCGGGATGCTGACCGCCGCCTTGACCGAGGCGATGAAATCCCAATCCGCGACGCCGGTATAAAGCTGCTGGCGGGTGCGGCCATGGATGGTAACCAGCCGGATGCCGCATTCCTCGGCGATGCGCGCGAGCCTGGGCGCGTTCAGGCTCTGGTGGTCCCAGCCCATCCGCATCTTGAGCGTGACCGGGACGCGCACGGCCTTCACCACAGCCTCCAGAATGGCCGCGGCCCGCAACTCATCGCGCATGAGGGCCGAGCCGGCGCTTTGCCCGACCGCGACCTTCTTCACCGGGCAGCCGAAATTGATGTCCACGATGGCGGCGCCACGATCCACCACCAGCCGGGCCGCATCGGCCATCACCGCCGGATCGCAGCCGGCAAGCTGGACCGAGGATGGGCCACCCAACTCATCCCCCAAGGGGTCGGTGGTGTCGCACATCTTCAGGCTTTGGCTGTTCTCGCGGATCATCGCGGCGGAGGCGATCATCTCGCTCACCACGAGGCCAGTGCCTTCGGCGCGCGCCAGGCGGCGGAAGGGCAGATCCGTGACGCCGGACATGGGTGCCAGGATTACCGGCGTTTCTATGGTCACATCGGGCGCAAGCACGATGGGCCGAAGGCGTTTGCTCATCATTTGGGCAGACATACGCAAAAGCCGCCCTCCCGTCCACGCCACCCTTTCAGCCGACGAGATTTTCCTGCGCTGAATTCCCTGCCTGGCGGATATGGCCTATTCGTGAGGCATCATGATCGCTGCACTTCTCCTGGCCGCCGGGCGCGGCGAGCGCTTCGGCGCACCGCAACCCAAGCAATATGCACTTCTGCTTGGCCGCCCCGTCCTGCGGCTGGCGGCCGAAGCGCTGCTGGCGGGCGGGCATGTCCAGGCCCTCCAGCCGGTCTGCGCCGCGGGCGAGGAGGGACGCGTGGCCGAGATGCTGCAAGGCCTGCCGCATTTGCCCCCGGTGATCGGCGGCGCCACGCGCCAAGCGAGCGTGAAGGCCGGCCTGGCCGCGCTGGCGCCCATTCGGCCCAGCGCGGTGCTGGTGCATGACGCCGCGCGGCCGGTAATTCCCGAAGCCACCATCCCCGCGCTTCTTGCCGCGCTGCAGAGCCAGGCCGGCGCCATTCCCGCGCAGCCTGTGTCAGACACGCTCAAGCGCGGCGATGGCGGCCTGATCGGTGAAACCGTGCCCCGCACCGGCCTGTTCCGCGCCCAGACGCCGCAAGCCTTCCGCTTCGAGACATTGCGCGCCGCCCATGCGGCCGCCCAGGCCGAGGCCACGGATGACGCCCAGTTGCTCGAATGGATCGGCGAGACGGTGGCCCTGGTGGCCGGCCATGAGAGCAACGTGAAAATCACCTTCCCGGAGGATCTGGCCCGCGTGGAAGCCACTCTTTTGCCGCGGCTGCTGCCGCGCATCGGCACCGGCTATGACGTGCATCGCCTGGTGCCGGGACGCCCCCTCATCCTCTGCGGCGTGACCCTGCCGCATGAGTTGGGCCTGGATGGGCATTCGGATGCCGATGTCGGCATCCATGCCCTGTGCGACGCGATCTATGGCGCGCTCGCCGAAGGCGATATCGGCCGGCATTTCCCGCCCTCGCAGGTGAAGTGGAAGGATGCGGATAGCGCGCAATTCCTGGTCCATGCGATGGGCCGCGTGGCGGCACGCCGCGCCATTCTGGTCAATGCCGATGTCACGCTGATCTGCGAACAGCCCAAGATCGGGCCCTATGCAGGCACCATGATCGCGCGGCTGGCTGAACTCATGGGCGTGGAGACGCGCCGAATCGGCGTGAAGGCCACGACAACGGAGCGCCTGGGCTTCACCGGCCGCGCCGAGGGCATTGCCTGCCAGGCGGCCGTCAGCCTGCTGGTGCCCGACTGACAATAAAAGGGCCTGGCGAAAAAAAACCGCCCCTTGCGAGGGCGGCCAAGTCGAGGTTGAGGAAGGCAAAGCTGCCGGGGCTGCAACAGCGCCCGACGCCCTGGAAATGGGTTGCGGCCACCTGCTTTCAATGACCCTTTCGATAACGCATCGCATAACAGAGGGGAAATATATTGCAACTCCGCAACATCGACGAGATCGCCTGAAGCATTGGCGCGGCAAAGCACCATGGCATAATCTGGCCAGAACCAGAGGAAAGCTGCCATGACCACATCGCAACATGACGCCGCCATCATCGGCTGGGCCCATAGCCGCTTCGGCAAGCTCGAAGATGCCCCCGATGCCGAGGCGCTGATCGGCCTCGTCGCGCGCGAGGCCATCGCCGATGCGGGGCTGGAGCCGCATGAGGTGGATGCAGTGTTCCTCGGCACCTTCAATGGCGGCTTCCAGGCGCAGGATTTCCCCTCCTCCCTCGTCTTTCAGGCCGTCCCGGAGCTGCGCTTCAAGCCGGCGACGCGCTTCGAGAATGCCTGCGCCACTGGCACCGCCGCCATCCATGGCGCACTCGATTTCCTGGACGCCAAGCGCGGCCGCGTGACGCTGGTCATTGGCGTGGAGAAAATGACGGCGACACCCGGCCCGCGCGTGGGCGAAATCCTGCTCTCCGCCTCCCACCTCAAGACCGAGGCGGGCATCGAGGCGGGCTTTGCCGGCGTGTTTGCCCGGATCGCGGAAGCCTATTTCCAGCGCCATGGCGACAGTTCCGACGCGCTGGCGGCCATCGCGGCCAAGAACCACGCCAACGGCGTGGACAACCCCTATGCCCAGATGCGCAAGGACCTCGGCTACGAGTTCTGCCGCCATGAGAGCGAGAAGAACCCCTATGTCGCGCGCCCGCTGAAGCGCACGGATTGCAGCCTGGTCTCGGACGGCGCGGCGGCGCTGATCATCGCCGAGCGCGATGTGGCCGCCACTGCCCGGCGCGCCGTGCGCTTCCGTGGCACGGCCCAGGTGAACGACTTCCTGCCCATCGCCCGACGCGACATCATTCGCTTCGAGGGCGCGCGCGAAGCCTGGGCGCGGGCTTTCGCCGCCTCCGGCCTCACCCTCGCCGATCTCTCTTTCGCCGAGACGCATGACTGCTTCACCATCGCCGAACTCATCGAATATGAGGCGATGGGCCTGGCGCCGGAAGGCCAGGGCAGCCGCGCCATCCTCGAAGGCTGGACGCGCAAGGATGGCCGCCTGCCGGTGAACCGTTCCGGCGGGTTGAAATCAAAGGGGCATCCGATCGGCGCCACCGGCGTTTCCATGCACGCCCTCGCCGCCATGCAGCTCACTGGCGAGGCTGGCGCGATGCAGCTTCCCCGCGCCGACATTGGCGGTGTGTTCAATATGGGGGGCGCGGCGGTCGCGAATTACGTGAGCATCCTCGAACGCATCTGACACGGCGCGGGGAGGCGCGCCCATGAAACTGGATGATGAAGGCGAGAGCCGGAAGCTGGAGCCCCGCCAAGGGCAAAGGGTGCTCAAGACCGGCCTGCCAGGCCGGGATGCGAGTGCCAGCATGGCGAGAAGCTGAGGCAAGTCCCGCGCCTCAGAGCGTGGCGCGGCCCTCCTCGACGGCATGGCACGCCACCATCGCGCCGCCCGCCGGCTTCATCACCGGCACCTCCGCCTTGCATCGCGCATTGGCCAGCGGGCAACGCGGATGGAAGGTGCAGCCCGGCGGCGGCGAGATCGGCGATGGCACTTCACCCCCCACCGGAATGCGCTGCCGGCCCGTCATTTCCAGGTCCGGAATGGCTTCCATCAGGGCGCGCGTATAGGGGTGGCTTGGCGCGCTGAAGAGCGTCTCGGCCGGCGAAAGCTCCACCAGCTTGCCGAGATACATGACGCCGATACGGTCACTCACCTGCCGCACCACGGCGAGGTTGTGGCTGATGAAAAGGTAGGTCAGCCCGAGCCGGGTCTGAAGTTCCTTCATCAGGTTCAGGATTTGCGCCTGGACCGAGACATCGAGCGCCGAGGTCGGCTCGTCGCAGACCAGAAATTCCGGGTTGGACGACAATGCGCGCGCGATGGAAATGCGCTGCCGCTGGCCACCCGAGAATTCATGCGGGTATTTCTGGCCATCGAGCGGCGAAAGCCCCACCTGGCTCAGCAATTCGCCGACGCGGGTGAGGATGGCCTGCCTGTCGCTCATGAGGCCAAAGGCGCGGATCGGCTCGGCCACGATGTCCACCACCCGCCAGCGCGGGTTGAGCGAGGCATAGGGATCCTGGAAGATCATCTGCATGCGGCTGCGCTGCTTGGAATCCGCCCGCGCCAGGGAGAGATCCTGGCCGTCGAACATCACCCGCCCGCGCGTGGTGCCATAAAGCCCCACCACCAGCCGCGCCACGGTGGATTTGCCGCAACCGCTTTCCCCGACCAGGGAGAGGGTGGTGCCCTTGGCGATATCGAAGGAAAGCCCATCCACGGCGCGCAGCGTGCGCTTGCCCTCGCGCGAGACGATGCGCTGGATGAGCGGCTTCGAGACGTCGAAATGCCGCGCGACGTCCTGCGCGGAAAGCATCGGCGTGTCAGCGGCATGGCAGCGCGGCTGATTCACGCCCTCGCTGGCGCCCGGCCTGTCAGACATGGCCAGCGCCCTCCGCATAAAGCCAGCAGGCGGCGCGGGTGGTGCCCGCATCGAGCAATTCCGGCCGCTCCACACGGCAGCGTTCGAACACCTCGGGGCAGCGCGGATTATAGGCGCAGCCCTGGGGGATGGCCGTCAGGCGCGGCATGGCGCCGTCAATCTGCTGCAAACGCTCCACGCGACGATCAAGCGGCGGGATGCTGCCCATCAGCCCCTGCGAATAGGGGTGGCGGGCATGGCGCACCACCTCCCGCACTGGGCCGATCTCGCCGATGCGGCCGGCATACATCACGGCCACGCGGTCAGCCGTCTCGGCGATCACGCCCATGTCATGGGTGACGAGCATCATCGCCGTCCCCTTCTCCCGCGCCAGCGTCTTCAGCATGGCGATGACCTGCGCCTGGATGGAGACATCCAGCGCCGTCGTCGGTTCATCCGCCACGATCAGCTTGGGTTCGGCGCAGAGAGCGAGGGCGATCACCACGCGCTGCCGCATGCCGCCGGAGAATTCATGCGGGTAGCTGTCAATCCGCTCCCGCGCGGCGGGGATGCCCACGAGTTCCAGCCAGCCTATCGCCTTCTCGCGCGCCTCGCCGGGGCCGATGGGCAAATGCGTCGTCATCGTCTCCACCAGTTGGCGGCCAATGGTGTAGAGCGGGTTCAACGTGGTCAGCGGGTCCTGGAAGATGGCGCCGATCTGGCGGCCGCGGATCTGGCGCATCTGCTCATAGGGCAGGTTGTCGATCCGGCGCCCCTCCAGGAGGATTTGCCCCGAGGCGATGCGCCCCGGCGGCTCCAGCAGGCCGATGATGGCGGCCCCTGTCATGGATTTCCCGGCGCCCGATTCACCCACCACGCCCAGCACTTCGCCCGGCGCGATGTCGAAGGAAACGTCGTCCAGCGCCACCAGCGTGCCGCGCCGCGTGGGGAACTCGACGCGGAGATTCTTGACCTGGAGAAGGGACATCAGCGCAGCCTCGGATTCAGCGCGTCGCGCAGCCAATCGCCCAACAGGTTCACGGAGAGCACCATCACGATCAGCGCGATGCCCGGGAAGATGGTGATCCACCACTCGCCGGAGAACAGGAAGTCATTGCCGATGCGAATGAGGGTGCCGAGCGAGGGCTGCGTCGGGGGGACACCCACGCCCAGGAAGCTCAGCGTCGCTTCCGCCAGGATCGCGAAGCCCAGGTTCAGCGTGGCGATGACCAGCACGGGGGACATGACATTGGGCAGCACATGGCTACGCATGATCCGCAAGGGCGAGAGGCCGATGACCCGCGCCGCCTGCACATATTCCTTGTTGCGCTCGACCAGAGTCGAGCCCCGCACGGTGCGGGCGAATTGCGGCCAGTTGGAAATGCCGATGGCGAAGATGACGACGAACAGCGCCACCTCGCTATGGGTTTCGCGCGGCAGCGCGGCGCGCACCACGCCATCAATCAGCAGGGCCACCAGGATGGAGGGGAAGGTCAGCTGGATATCGGCGATACGCATCAGCAGCGCATCCACCTTGCCGCCCAGATAGCCGGCCAATAGCCCGACCGTGACGCCCACCAGCGTGGAAAACACGACGGCCGCAAAGCCCACCAGCAGCGAGACGCGGGCACCATACATGATGGCCGAGAGCATGTCCCGCCCCTGGTCATCGGTGCCGAGCGGATAGGCGCGGTCACCCTCCGCCTGCCAGACCGGCGGCTTGAAGGCGTCCATGAGTTGCAACGAGGCGAGATCGAAGGGGTTGTGCGGCGCCAGCACCGGCGCCAGCACCGCGCCCGCGATGCAGATGAAGGCCACGATGGCCGAGATCACCGTGACGGGAGAGCGCGTGAAGCTCCACCAGATGTCGGAATCGAAGAAGGCTTTCATCTCAGTGGCCCTTTCCACGGCCGACGCGCAGCCTCGGGTCCACCGCGTAATAGAGCAGGTCCACCACCAGGTTGATGGTGACGAAGACCAGCGCGATGAGCATCAGATAGGCGGCCATGACGGGAATATCCGCGGCCCCCACGCTCTGGATGAAGAGCAGCCCCATGCCGGGCCACTGGAACACCGTCTCGGTCACGATGGCGAAGGCGATGATGCCGCCCAACTGCAACCCCGCGATGGTGATAACCGGCACCAGCGTGTTCTTCAGCGCATGGCCGAAATTGATGGCACGGTTCGGCAGACCGCGCGCGCGGGCGAATTTCACATAGTCGGTCCGCAGCACTTCCATCATCTCCGAGCGCACGAGGCGCATGATGAGCGTCAGCTGGAACAGCCCGAGCGTGATCGCCGGCAGGATCAGCGCCTTGAGCCCGGACCAGGTGAAGAAGCCCGAGGACCACCAGCCGAAGCGCGTCACTTCGCCCCGCCCGAAGCTGGGCAGCCAGCCGAGCCAGACGGAGAAGGTGAGGATCAGCAGGATGCCGATCAGGAAGGTCGGCAGCGAGACGCCGATCAGGCTGAAGGTCAGGAAGAAGCGGCTCAGCCAGGAATTGCGGTAGATGC
>Ga0136707_1000049_pt1 | contig 18980 bp, 18 predicted proteins | sample 4C3metaG_FD_101397 | JGI IMG/M metagenome (GOLD analysis project Ga0136707, IMG submission 101397) | Freshwater bacterial and archeal communities from Indian Creek, Illinois, USA - 4C3 metaG | ecosystem: Environmental > Aquatic > Freshwater > Unclassified | place: USA: Indian Creek, Illinois...
GGCTGCGCCGGCAGTCCGGGTGCTTGTAGATGCGGTAGAGGTGCTCTTCCCCGATCAGGTGCCGGTAATTAGCGCTGGTCGCACCCTCGTCCCTTTACGTTTTGTAAGTCAAGATTTAGGGGCGACAGTAACATGGGATGATGCCACTAGTTCGGTAACAATGGTATTTGGAAGTACGCGCATCGTACTTGTCATTGGTAGGCAAGAGATTACGGTGAATGGGGTATCGAGAAGGCTTGATGTTCCAGCGCAGATTATTGGCGGTCGCACAATGGTTCCTATCCGTGGCATCTTTGAGAGTCTTGGCGCGACAGTTAGTTGGGACCAGGCAACTAATTCAGTAATTATTACAAGGCAACAGGCGCAAGTTCCTGGTAGAATAGCTTTTGACCCTGCGGTGCATGTATTGCCTAATGGGACAATGGAGATGAACAAGGCTATTGAGTTTGCTAAACGTGCTTTGACGAACGCTACGTTTAGATTTGAGGGTGGGAATTTAGTATTCAACTGGGTATATGAAGCACCTCCAGAGTTAGCTAGTACAAATTTTGAGGTGGATTTGTGGTCGGCAGTTGTGCAAGGTGTTAGGGGTAGTTTTAGGCATGAGTGGATAGTTGGTAATTCTCCTTTGATACATGACAGTCTTGAAGTACCAGATAAGCAAAGTTTCAACAGGGTGATTTCTGGTTTGAGTAACACGGATAGGATAGATAACATCGTAGTTCGTGTGGGTGTGAGGCAGACTATTAACGGAGCGAGAACGGGTACGGGTCATATACTGGTATCTTGGAGACCTATGTACGGGGTGAATATATCGCAGGATGGTTTGACCTGGATAGTCCCACCTAACAACAGGGGTGCTCTTGTACAGTATGACATAAGGCAGTTATTCACTTGGTTGAGGTAGATAAAGTGCGGGGAAATCCCGCACTTTACATTTATTCGGAAGGAGTAGATATATGTTAAAGCGCATTTTAGTTTTAGTGTTGTTGGTGGCGGTGTTATTTTCGTTAAATATTGATGTGGTGCCTGTTGTTTATGCCATAGAGAATCAATTAGGTCCCCAGAAACACCTTCCAGATGATCAATTGCATATATACTACCATCTCGCAATATAATGTGCAAATATTCGCAATGACCACTATGACATTACCTTAGCAGCAGCAAACGCCTCACACCGCGATATACCGGAGGGACACATGCACACACCCCACTATCCCCCTCATAATTCCCTCATGTTTAGCCAAACAGCTTACTGCGCAGATGGCTCAAGGCATACGAGCGCAGGCGCTCGACGTGGCTTTCGCTGTACTGGAGTTGGCTCATCAGGCGATAGGTCGCACCGGATTTCTGGTTGTCGGCCATGTAGAACTCAGAAAGTATGTGCTGCTCATCGTCCGTCAAACTAGACCACGCCGGGCCAAACCAAGCCATGTACTCCATCGCCTGGTTATACCGCTCCCGCAGGAGGTCGAGCTTGTCAATTTGGCTCGTCATTTTATCTGCTCCGGCTTGAGGGTTTCTGGCGGACGGCATTCCGGACAGCTTAGGGACTCTGGGCGCGCTCATTTTTTCGTACAGATCCTTAATTTCCTCGCTGGTGTTGTTAATAATGAACCGCATATTGTGGTAATCGCGGAGAGCGGCAATAGTAGCAGCGTTCTTGTTGATGTATTTTAGTGCGATCATCTGCCCTTCTCCCTTCCTAGACTCACCTTCACCGCTTCAATAAGGGCATTCTGTGTTGCATCCTTGCGCCTGAGCGCCTTCATGATCTGCTCGTCAACTGTCCCCTTGGTTATGATGTGGTGGATCACTACGGTGTCCTTTTGCCCTTGCCGCCAGAGCCGGGCGTTGGTTTGCTGGTAGAGCTCTAGGCTCCACGTCAGTCCGAACCATACTAAGGTTGCCCCTCCGCTTTGCAGGTTCAGCCCGTGCCCGGCTGACGCTGGGTGCATGACGGCGACCGGGATATCTCCGTTATTCCACGCCTTGATGGAATCAGGCGAATCGAGTTTTATTGCGGAGAAGCGCTCCTGAATCCGCCCGAGGTCGTGCCTGTACCAGTAGGCAATAAGGACAGGCTTGCCGTTCGCGGCTTCAATCAAGTCCTCCAGCGCGTCCAGCTTGCGGTCGTGTATGTGGTGGGTTTCGCCGTCGTCGCCGTAGACCGCGCCGTTAGCCATCTGACACAGTTTCCCCGACAGTGCGGCGGCGTTGGCCGCGGTAACATCGCCGCCCGATAGCTTGAGCACCAAGTCCTGCCGCAGCTCGTCATACCGCTCCCGCTCTTTGTCCGACAGCCGCACAGGGTGCTCGGTAGTCACCAGTTCCGGCATTTGTATGTGATCGGTGGACTTCATGGAAATAGTGATGTCGGCAATTCTGCGGTAGATTTCCTCTTCGGTATTCGGCAGAGGCTTGTAACTGAAGATGACCTGACCGTTGCGCTTGTCTGGGACGAAGTAGTCAGCGCGAAACTTCCCGATGAACCGCCCCAGCCGCTGGCCCATGTCAAGGAGCCGGAATTCAGCCCACAAGTCCATCAGCCCGTTGCCCGTCGGCGTACCCGTCAAGCCAACGATGCGGCTCACCTTAGGGCGAACCTTCATCAGGGACCTGAACCGCTTTGACTGGTGGTTCTTGAAAGACGAGAGCTCGTCCACCACCACCATGTCGTAGTCAAAGGGAAGCCCGCTGTTCTCGATGAGCCATTGGACATTTTCGCGGTTGATGATGTAAATGTCAGCTTTGGCTTTAAGCGCCGCTTGCCGCTCTGTTTCGCTCCCGATGGCCACTGAACATTGCAGAAAATGCAGATGACTCCATTTTTGAATCTCATCAACCCATACAATCCCGACGCGGAGAGGACAAATAACGAGAACTTTGCGCACCTCAAAGCTGTCAAATAACAGGTCCACGAGGGCCGTCAAGGTAATCACCGTCTTGCCAAGCCCCATGGACAGCAAGATAGCGCTCACCGTATTCGTTTTTATGAACTCAACGGTATATCTCTGATAGCCGTGAAGATCAGTCCTTGCTAGCAAACCCTCCATCGTGCACCCCGCTTTCAAGGCCGCCTATCTCTTTCATAATCTGTGGTATCTGCCTTTCATCGTCAAGGACATGCACCATAAATCCCAAGGCCCTGAGCATCTCATGCCTTTTGACCTGTAGTGGGCGGGGTTGGTCTCCCTTGGTCTTAACCTCCACAAAGGCCATCTTCCCGCTGGGGATAAGGACAAGGCGGTCGGGCATGCCATCGTAACCGGGCGAGACAAATTTCACGGCCTGGCCCCCCATCGCTCTAACTGCACGGACAAGTTTCTGCTCAATCTGTTTCTCGCGCATCAAATCCTCCTGTGCCGATGAGTGTGCCCAAGCACTTCAAACTCCTACGCGCGTGTACACGCCTACACGTGCCCATTACTCCTCTAATACTTATACCTACAACCTTTAAGGGGTAAATTATCGGCACAATGGGAACAGACAAGGCATGGGGCTTGGCAGGCAAAGGGTTGTCAGCTGTGCCCATGACTGGATTTATGGGCACGATGGGTACAATGGGCATGTGCCTACGCCTCCTCATCGGAACGAATAAACACCCGCTGCGGACCGTAGAGCGGCAGATTTTTCTTGCCCGTTTTGTTCCCGGTGAATTTCGCCCAGCCGCCGATCTTGCTCAAAATGCCCTCGATCTCGTAGGAGTCGCCTTTCTTGACGGTTTCGCGATTCTTGCCGAAGCACTCACACCATACTTCCATGACGCAGACCTGCTGCCGTCGCTTGACTCCTACGCGAGCTTCCCCACCGAACTCGCTGCCGGAGAGGAAGTTGCGCCGCTGGTAAAGGTCCATCTTGTCCCAACCTTCCGGCAGAGGTGTGTCGAGGTACTCGGCCACCAACCCCTCCCGATCGTCCCCCTCCATGGCCTCGCGCTGCTGAGTCACGGCTTCCTCCGCAAGGCTGCCCTTTAGGAAGAGCTCTTCTCCCGCGTTGTACCTCTCAATGGCCTCGGCCCAAACTTGGTCGACGTCTGTGAGCTCCCATGCTTGGTACCTGCCCTGCCCCATAACCCGCACCGGCCAGAAACGCCGGTTTCCCGTGATGTCACGCAGGAAGCCGCCGTCGCTGTTGGTGGTGCCTACGATGATGCAGGAGCGCGGGTGACTCTCCACGATAACCCCGTAGGACTGCCGGTATTTGTCGTCGACGCGAGTGATGAAGGACTTGACCGTCTCCACGTCCAGCTTCTTGATGCCCGCAAGCTCGCCCAACTCCAGTATCCAGTAGCCCTGCAGCTTCTCCGGGGCGGTCTTGTCCTTCATGTCGGAAATGGAGAGCGAGTCGGAATACCACTGTCCGCCGAGACGCGCAAAGAGCATGGATTTGCCGATGCCTTGCGCGCCATTTAGCACTAGGATGGAGTCAAACTTAAGTCCCGGCTGGTATATGCGGGCCACCGCGGCCACGAAGGTCTTGCGGGTAACCGCCCGCACATAGGGGCTGTCCTCTGCGCCAAGGTAGTCGACGAGCAGGGTATCCAGCCGCTCAGTGCCATCCCAAGAGAGTTGGCCGAGGTACTCCTTAACGGGGTGGTAGAGACGCTCCACAGAGACAACCCCCAGCAAAGCGTCTTTGAACTTAGTCGGCGACCAGATACCATAGGTGCGCTCGAAGTACAGCTTCGCGCAGGCCATGTCGGTATCTCCCCAGCCGGGTTTTACTTGCGGCCAGGGAAGCTCGCCGACGACATCGATCATGTTCTTGAATTGGTTAAACACGATAGTCTGCAGTTTGGGATCAAAGCGCAGAATGATGGAGATGTTGGTGAGCGTGTCTTTCACGGCTCCTGTTTTATCTAGCTCAAGCCTGCTCTGCCAGTTGTCCTCATCCGCGAAGTCTGCCGTGGCCTGTGTCTGGCGCTCCAGAGCGAGCTGGGCCTTAACCTGCTCATCTTTAACAGCAAAATCCGACATGGCCTTAAACGAAGCCTTGTCATCGAGGTCGTTATACTTATGTAGCCGCACCAAGTCAAAGGCGTTGAGCAGCTTGCCGCAGACCGGGTCGGTGGCATGGTGGCTGTAGGCAAACTTGTCGCCGTAGATGACCAAGCCGGCGGCGCTGTCGGCCGGGACATAGTCGTAGCGGCCGGCCATGGCGGAGGGCTCGTAGACGCCGGCGAGAAAGGCTTCGATAGCCGCCTCAATGGAGTAAGCCCGGCAGAAAGCACCCACCACACCGCCTTTGGCCAACGGGTCCTGTTGTTGTTTGAGCCTCCGCTCCAGCACCTCGGACTGCCGTTTGGATGTTGGCCACGTGGCCGTATCCCGCCAATCTGCGTATCTGGCAAGATAGACGTCAGGGTCTAGTAGGTCACCGTCCTTTTCGCGGAACACAAACTCACCGTCAGCGGAAGTGGACGGCCAGTACATCAGCCGCGAGGGCTCGTAGGTGGTGTCGTCGAACAGGTCGAGCCCTATTTCTTTGGCCACCATACGTCCCAGAGCGGGGTACTCGTCCTCACTGACCTCGCGCTCAAGCGGGATAACCAGCCGCAGGCGCGGAGCTTCGGGCGTACTTTTGTGGGTGGAGTAGGCGCAGCAGGCCCAGTCATAGAGGACCTCTAACTGCTCCCAGATGTCGGGGGTGGCATAGTCCATATCCAAGGTGAGCATAGAGCGGCAATGGACGTAGCCGTTACCCCGCTTCCCCTCTTTTAGTGCTCCGCCCACGAAGCCGCCAATATCCTTAATCTCGTCCTGCTGCGCTTTGCTCATCTTGCGATACTCGGACACAGTCTCCGTAGTGCGCTTTGTGGTGCGCACGGCATTCTTGAAATCTGCCCATGAGATGTCTTTGTTCTTCCACCTCTTATCCATACGGCTATTGCCGACTGCAATCTTCATCTCGCACCACCTCCTCGCACTTTTCGTTAAAGTACCTAATGGGCATTCCTCGTCGCTTGGCTTTGGCAATCTCGCGGGCCATTCCCTCCGAAATCCGGTCGCCAAATACCCACACCGCTTTGCATTTGCCAAGGAGAATGAGCGCTATAGAAAGCCCCAGCTCACGGCTTTCAGAGTCTGACTCGTCCATAAATTGCGGATAGTGAAGGTGCGGCGCGAGTGGGATACACCCCACACTAAGCGCAAAACGGCAGTAACCGCGGGCACGGCTGGTATTGTAGTCAATGTTGCCGGCATAGGGTGAGCAGATGTAGACCAGCGGTCGATACCTTCTCCCTGCAGCCTTTTCCAGAGCTACTACTCTGGCGAGTGCTTCTGCTGCGGTGGGGTCGGGATAGCCTTTGCTGTTACGCCATTCCATGGTCGCTCGCCTTGTGGCCCAGAAAGTAGTTAACGAAGTACTGCTGGCCCTTGCCCGTTACTTTTGTGGTCTTGGAGATGGTGACGTGACCGTCGGAGTGAGTAATGGCGGTTTCCTTGACCTTAAAGAGCCCCAGCTCCATAGCTTTCTGCGTCGGCGCATTGTAGTCGGTTCCCTTTCGCTTAATGAGGAAGCCGTCCTGGCGTAGTCTTTCAAATAAGCGGTTCTGCCCAATGTCGATGCCGTTGCCTTTAAGTATTTTCGCCAGTTCCCCAATGAGAATGGCCCCTTGAGAAACCGACACCGCATCGGCAAAGATCACCTTCGGCTTGTCCGCGGCGGCTTGCAGCTGTAGCAGCTCCTTCTCCTGACGTTCCTGCTTGAGGGTAGTTAACAGCCTGATCCAAGAGTCAGGGTCGTTCATGATTTCCTCCAGCTTGGAGGTTGTGACGTAGGCCCCATGCCGGCGTATTTGTGGCAGCACCTCGTGGGTGACCCAGCGTTTGAAACTCTTTGCTTCGGGCTTGTCCGAGCGCAGGATAACGTTGTAAAGCCCGCTCTCGTTTACAATGTTGGTTTGCTGCTGCCTCCCCATATTGTCGGTGACGTAAGCTAGGCTTACATCATCCTCGTCTAGGCGGTCGGCAATCATCCGCGCGTTACTGAGTTCCAATACGTCGCACACATCTTTCAGCACCCACCACGGCTCCCCGTTCCGCTGCATAGTTCTGACCTCTTTACCCTCGTAGGAGAAAATTTGCATTTCATTCATCCGGCTTGTCCTCTCCGAAGGCTCAGTATAGTTTGGCCTTCGCTATATGCCATGGGGAAGTGCCAAATCGGACGGTCCTGCACAAGCATCGCTATTCTTTTTTATAAAATGGGCACACAAACCCTTCGGCACGTAGCGGAAGGCCCTTGGCCCAAAGTGGGGGCTCACTCATTAGGCGGCAGACAGCTTCAACAGAAACACTAAGCGGGGTCTCAATGACCACTTCGTCATGGACATGCATCACAATGCAAAGACCGGCCGCATCTAATCTGCGCATGGCATGGCAGAGGAGGTCGCGGGAGATCGCTTGAGCGATATTCTCCACGAACTTCGCGCCGTAGCTTTCGATGCGCTCCCACTTCTTGGCTTGTCCCACACCCTCGTAAGTCACCGCCTCGCCGCTAAAGCGGTTAGTCTCGATACGCGGCTTGACGTAAGCCAGCCGTCTGCCGGAGGGCAGCGTTATGAACAGGAAACCGCTCTGGAAAGAAAAACGGATGCCGTGGGTTTCTGTGCTGGTTCTCTCTTTGACAGCCGTTTTTGCGGCGCGGTCCACAGCCCACCAGAAGCGCACGATGTTGGGGTTGGTGGTACGCCAGGCATTGACCAGCGGCTGAAGCTCATCTTCAGCAATGCCCATCTCTAGGGCACCCATGGCCTTCAGCGCACCGACTGACCCTCCGTAACCACACGCGAGCTCGGTTTGCTTCGCTTTTTGCCGGAGCAAGCTTCCCTTGGTGACGGATTCAATTGGCACATTGAACATGCGGGCGGCCGTGGCCTCATAGATCTTCCCGTCCCCGGTGAAGACGTCCATTTTCCACTTTTCTCCCGACAGCCAGGATATGACCATGGCCTCGATCGAGCTGAAGTCGGCCACAATAAACTTGTAGCCTGTCCTTGGGATAAAGGCCGTACGGATTAACTCGGAAAGGACGGCCGGCACCGAATCGTAGAGGACTGTCAGCATATCAAAGTCGCCAGTTTTTACGAGTTGCCGTGCCTGCTCTAAGTCCGGCAGATGGTTCTGGGGCAGGTTTTGCACCTGAATTAGCCTCCCGGCCCACCGCCCTGTTCTGTTCGCTCCGTAGAACTGCAAAAGCCCTCTGGCCCTACCGTCTTTACAGACAACGTTCTCCATAGCCGTGTACTTCTTTACGCTACTCTTGGCGAGATCTTGCCTGAGGGACAATACCTCGCTGAGTCCCTCCGGCGCGGTCCTCAGCAGCTCCTTAACGGCCACCTTGCCGAGGGTGTCGGTTTCTAGGCCGTTGTCTGCCAGCCACGCTTTCATCTGAGCAATTGAATTGGGGTTCTCCAAATCGGTGAGTTCACGCATGGCACTAGTCAGTTCAGCCCGTGAGCGCTCGTCGCAGCAGATGGCTTCTCTGACCAGATCACTATCCAGTCGGATGCCCCGGTCGTTTATATGTTGATCGAGGATATAGTTTCGCCACTCGTCCTCCGGCACGGGGAATTTATTAAGTCGAGCCTGAATGGCTACTTCGACCGCTACATCACGGGCGTTGTACTCTTTAAACTGCTGCCACTTATCCGGATCATCTTGGGGAAGGTTGCGTGTGCGGCCGGCGTTCGCTTTGCTGGGCTTGCAGGGCATGGAGAAGTAACGGACCAGTTCCTTACCCTCTGCTAGTTTCTGCTTCTCTAGCCCGAGCACTGCGCCCACGCCTTCCAGCGACAGTGGCAGCCCAAGATAGGCGGCCCACACCATGGTGCACCGCCATGATGCGGGGTTTAGCAATCTGCCTAGATACCTTGACAGGCAGGTCCTCTCAAACTGTGCATTGAAAGACCATTTCACAACCGCATCATCTATTAGGACCTTGATGATCTCCTGCGGCAGCGTATCACCACGGGCCAGATCAATGACCTTTACCTCGCCGCCGTCCACCGAATAGCCAAACAACAGGATGTCAAAATCCGGAGACTCGGAGTATTTGTAGACGCCGCATTTAGAAAGGTCAGTGCTCGAGTATGTTTCAATGTCTATGGACAGTGTTTGCATAGTCACCTCCGTATCGGGAAAGGGCGACAAGACGCCTTGCCGCCCTTTTCTCAATTCTCACTTGCCCTTAGCCGAGGAAGTCATCGCCATCGTAGTCCGAGGTGAAATCATCTGCGGCGCTGGCCTTGCCACCCAGCGGCTCACCGTCGCGCACTTTCTGGATGTTGCCCAGACCGCAGGCAATCCCGCGGTTGCCGTTAGAGTTAAATGCGTAGAAGTTAACGCTCACCCTTGCGTACACGCCGGAGTAGACTTCCGAGCGACTCATGATGGGATTCAGGGACTTGTCCACGATCTGCGGAGCAGAGTTGCTGTTAGCGTTTACGAAGTAGCAGCCCGCATAGGCCTCATCGTCAGGGCGGTCAATGTCGCCGTCACGCAGGGGAAGCTTCAAGGCGGACTTACTCGGAACCTTGCCCCCGAACTTGCCGCGCCCTTCCTCCATGGCGGCGTCTACAGCGGCATTAATGGCCGCGATAGTCTTGGTGTCGCTCTTAGGGATTACTAGGCTGACACTGTACTTGGGAGTTCCGCCGTTGATGCTCTTAGGCTCGTGCACATTGGCGAAACTAAGACGGACCAGGCCGGTGACCACCTTGGTGGGATTCTTGCCGGGATTGGGGTTAGGACGGTTTGCTGTGTTTGACATGGTTACATTTCCTCCTCAAATTCGTTTATAGCTGCTGTACTGATGGCTTGACGCTTGTCCGATAGCGGGACCAGAGTTGGCTTACCGGGCGGCTTTTCAATTAGGCCGCCGAGTATGGCCTGAAAGTTGTCTTTGCCCATAAGTCGCTCCATCTCCGTGAGTGTAATCAGGCTCTGGCGGTAAATATCACGGTAGCCTGCACCTTTTGCGGCTTCGGCCACTGCTTCCTCGTTAGCATATTTGCGGTTGGAGCGCCCCTCTACCAGCTTGAAACCTTGCCACTCCTTGCCGTGCCTGACCGCCGCCTCCAGAGCATATGCCTTGATGTCGTTCGCCCAGGATATAAGGTCATCCAGTTTGGCGAGGATTTCTTCAATGTCTCCGTCCGAGAGTAGCGGTGGCAGTGCAAACTCAAACCGGGCTAGGTTAAGGTTGTCCTCCGCCCGCGCACGGCATTTCACCGCCGCACGGCAGAACCGGCACCATTCGCCGGGCACGCACTCTCCAGAGCCTTCGAAGGCCTGGCTAGCAATGGGCTTGAGGACCTCGTCGGCCCACTGATAGAGGGATTCCTTGTCCACGGTAAAGGTACTGACGTTTTCACGACGTGGCTGATAGATGGTCATGGAGACTGTGGTGATATCGTGGATGGCGTCGAACATCTCGAGGGCGCCGAGGGCGTATAGCATCATCTGCGGGTTGTCCTCTGCACTGACCAGAATGCCCTGCCCGTACTTGAAGTCCACGATGTGAAGCGTCCTATCGGAAATAACTACACAGTCGCCCGTACCAAAACCGTCCGGCACGTATCTTGAGAAGTCCAGGCGTTGCTCTATCAGTACTACTGGGTCAGCGCATTCCTGCTTTGCCTGGGCGATCAGTTCCTGGATAAACTCTACATAGCCATCGGTGTGAACGTCCATTTCGTCGGAATCGTACTTGGAGATGGGCTTCTTGGAGCGCCTTTTGAGGGCTTTGCGCAGCTTGTGTTCTGCCAGTGCATGAGCGGCTGTGCCTTCGGCGGCAGCTTCTCCGCTGTTGTCCTCAAACTCCCGCTCCAGCCGGGCTGATGGTGGACAGTTCATCCAGCGGTGGGCACCTGAAGCCGAGAGCAGTGCATGCTGCTTCTCCGCACTCATTTCAGGGCCTCTGCATCTGCCAGCAGCGCCGCGTAGTTTGCCGGATCAATCTGACTAAGTTTCGGCGCACCGTACTTTTCTAACAGTGACCTTACGTTTGCCGTGAACCCTAGCTGGCTCTTTTCGGCCAGTGCTGCCCGCACCTGCTCTAACGTTACCGGCTTTGTCGCGGGCTTTGCCATCTGTTCCGTGGCTGGCTGTTCCGACAGAGCGGTTTCGGCAGGTTCATTGGCCACCATGGCATCGGCAACGGCCTGTACACTGTCTGCAAGGGAGCGCAGATTACTGACTACATCATGCAGCAGCTTAATCTTGCTCAAGCTTTTCACCTCCCTCCGCAACGATGCAAAGCTTTCTCACGCTGTTGCCGGGGATAATCACCGTCAATCTGCACTTTTCACCTAACAGGAGGCGCAACAGCCTTTCCCGCAAGGTGACGTTGCGACAGCCGACAATCCCTCCGTCCTGGGGCTCCTTCGAAACACTGATTTTAAGCATGTGCTTCATGTGAGCCACCTTACCTTTCTGAAGGCTGATTTTGTGTGCCTTCACCCTATAGCACCTGCGGAGGGGAAAACGGACGGTCTTACTTCAGGAAGTTTCTAAGTTTCTTCTTGGCGCGGTTAATGGCGTGGCGAATGGCAGATTCGTCCTTCCCCTCAAGCGCAGCTAGGTCTGCATAGGACCAGCCTTCTAGGAAGCACTTGCGAATTAGGTATTGTTGGCGTTCATTCAGCTGCGACATAGCAAGGCTGATCGTCTCGGAACTAATAAGTTCAGCAAGTAAGTCCGTACCATTAGAGAAGAAACGTGCGTCCTCATAGGTGAAGGTGCTTAATTGGGTATGGCGGTCTGGGCGGCTGTTCCGTCGGTTGTTGCTCTTCTCTACCTTCACAGACTCCAAGTAGAAGGCTCCGACCTCCTCGGATACTTCCAACTCGATAATGCTGCCATCTGCATCTTTGTAACTGATTTTCATACTTTTGCGTCCTTTCCGTCCGGGGCATTGACGGTGGGATGCAAAAAGAGCCTGTGGGGAAGATGTCCACAGACTTCGCTTGTCCGAAGAATGGGCGCACGAAGTCACGGTGGGTGCATCTTCATTCCAGACACAGCCGCTAATGCTGTGTCCTGAACTCTTATGCATCCCGCCGTCCTGATGCGCATCTCGGACATTGAGATTTATTTTCAGCGGTTTATTTCAGCCGCCGACTCAATTATCGTTATGGTTTATCTCGTAGTTTCAGGTCATTGCGGACCTTTATATCAAACGGGAGCTACCCGGATGATTACTTATCGTAGTACGGTGTCGATCTCGGAATCTCTACCAAAATTTTCTTTCCCCTTCTGTATTCAGGGTGTATAATAAATGTGAATAAGCAGGATTAAGACGGTTTTAGAGGAATCCAGCATGATTTCATCTACCTGTCTACAGGTTGTAAATGCTTGTCCTCCTTACACTTAAAATTATAGGCCTGGGGGAGGGGGGCTTCACCGCCCGTAAATAGGATGTCATTCGGATTGAAACGGATTGATTCGGATGATTTTAAAAAAATGAGAAAGAGAGGTTAGGGCACTTGAGATACAGCGATTTCTGCCAAGCTTTTTATATATCCAAAAGTGATGGGTGTATTAACCGTGTTAGGTCACAGGAGAAAATTCCTGAGTACTTAATAAAAGCTGCAATTAAAGAAGATTCGTGGGATTTGTTGCCCTTGTCTAGCAGTGCTTACGGGAAGTGGTTTAGTGGTAAAAACAGTCCGGATGGAAATGTATGGTCAACCATACTTAGCGATTTCAACGAGGACATGTTCTCTGAGAAGCTTTTTTCTGACTTATTTGATAATCACCTTAAGCTGCTTTTGAACAGGTTTGGAGTAATGCTTGATAGCGGTGCACTGCCGAATAAAGAGGGGCTCTGTCGTGCACTTGGTAAGCAGCTATATGCGATAGCTGAGAATAATGGAGAGGCTGATGTTGTAGTTGGAAGATACTATACTTGTAGCCGAGCCAATGTACTGTTCCCTGCTTACGCGGAACGGTCGCTTGAAAGATACAAAAAAATAAATAAGGACCTCTATGGATTAGAGGACCTTATCTTTGATGATATTTATGTGTGCAACACTATAAGTAATAGGCCTGGAGTGAACTATACGCGCAGAAGGCAGCTGCTGGCCAAAGAAATAGAAGATGCTACTTTAGAGAAGATTGCAGAGTGTTCCAATCGGGTTATTCTTATTGGCAATGGCGGAATGGGAAAGTCCCTCATGCTTCAACGCCTACTTATTGAATCTGCAAAGCGACATCATGAAACAGGCACACTTCCGGTTATAGTTGAGCTACACAACCATAATTACAAAACTGATGACCTTATTTCGTACATAATCAAAGTTGTTCAACGTCGTGATGATTCTTTTACCAATGAGCTAGCGCATAGAGCCCTTACAGCCGGTAAGTTTCAGATTATGATGGATGGTGTGGACGAAGTCGATCCAGGAGACATAAAGGAATTTCAAAAACAGCTATCTGAATTAACAGATAGATATCCAAACAATCAGTACGTTTTAGCATCAAGAGAGTGTGAAGCCGTTAGATCAATTAACGGGTTTATGCGCCTCTATCTAATGCCTTTTGATAAGGAGCAATCGATTGCACTTATAAATAAGTTAGTTCGTGATGAAGAACCGGAAGTAAAAAACGACATTGCTACTTTTATGGATAATGGTTTCATGAGAAAGCATTCTGGATTTGCGACAAACCCTATGCTTCTGACCTTCATCATTATGAAGCACCCTATTGAGGAGACGTCCGGTGGAAAACCTTACCGTTTCTTTCGGTCTATTTATGAAATAATTCTATCGGGTCATGATGAAGTGAAAGAGGCGTATGAAAGAATATTCCGCAGCGTAGCGGACCCAGGAGAGTTCACCAAGGTATTCCGTGAACTTTGTGCAAATACATACCCTAAATGCATATTTGAATTTGATCAGACGACATTTGAGGAGCATTTTAACCAGTTGAAGAGCATTTCGCATTTGAGCAATCCAGGTATGATGAAGAAGAAAACTTTCCTTCATGATGCATGTGCTACTGCATGTATGATGTATGAAGATGATCCGAGGGTGCTTTATGTAGATAAAGGATTCCAGGAGTATCTATTTGCCGAATATAACTTTTATGCTGAACCAGAGAGCGTAAAAGAAGTTGGAAAGTCCTTGTGGCACACGCCACTTTCTTCATTTGATGATGACAGCGCATTCGACATGCTATATGACATGTCGCCAGATAAGGTAGAAACCTGTTTATTCATTCCGTATCTTAGTAAAATGTTTGTCGGCAAATCAGAAGACCAGGCCTTTGCTTTGTTCCTGAGAAATGGCTTTGACAGATTAGCATATGTATCCGTTGATATGGAGTTAGTTCAGGAGCATGAGAGGAAAAAAGGACTAGAATCCGTTTCTATCAGGCCTGCAACTAACGAGCCATCAACAGTCATTCTATCAATGATCCTTAAACGGGCTGGTACTTCTCCGTGTTTTGAGTTCCTGACAGAAGGCAATAGTGTACGATATCCTGAGTACGCAACATCGGTCTTTGCTGGTGAAGTAGGGTTTGACGGTGAAACTCAAAAAATAATGATGAGAAGATTGCCGGTCCGCAGTCCTGATGAGATAGAAAGCTATGAAAGAACACATAATGTGGTAAGTTGTATTCGGGACGATGAAGGTAAGATAGTATGTTTCGGTCGTGAGTACTCATTCAGTCTAAAGCAGTTGGTTGATGAACCCGAGAAGCATAGCGAACTGCTAGGATTGCTCAAAAATGATTCGGAGGTTCACAAAATGTACCTTAAAGTTAAAAACTACTATGAAGCTAGCGTTGAAAAGCACAGGGATGAGGACTATTAAGAAGGGAGTATAACAATATGGCTGAGATAGAACGCTGGCTCAATTTGGAGGAAATATCAAAACATGTTGGTTGCAGCAAAGATACAATTCGTACTTGGATAAAAAAAGAAACCATCCCGTTCCATAAAGTCGGGAGGCAATACAAATTTAGATTGTCAGAAGTAAATGGGTGGATTGAAAGCGGCGCAAGCGCATATGCAGATAAACAAAAAACAAAGGGGGTTCCAGACAATGAATGATACAAAAAAGGAACAAGAGCGCGAAGAATTACACCGCGCTATATGGGCGATAGCTGATCAGCTTCGCGGAGCTGTTGATGGCTGGGACTTTAAGAATTATGTTCTTGGCACAATGTTTTATAGGTATATCTCTGAAAACCTTACTGCTTACATAAACAGTGGTGAAACTGAAGCAGGAAACACTGACTTTGATTATGCTCGTATGCTGGACAAAGAAGCGGAGGAAGCCCATGAAGATTTAGTTCAGGAGAAAGGCTTTTTCATCCTTCCCAGTGAACTGTTCTGTAATGTACGTGCCAGAGCTATGTCTGATGATAACTTGAATGAAACTCTTGAGCGAGTTTTCCGCAACATTGAGGAATCTGCAATGGGCAGCAAGTCAGAAAATAGTTTAGCTGGCCTGTTTGATGACTTCGATGTGAATAGTAATAAGCTCGGCAGTACCGTAGCAAAGAGAAATGAGCGCCTTGCCAAGTTGCTTGACGGTGTTGCTGCTATGAATCTTGGGTCGGTTAAAGATCACGATATCGATGCCTTTGGTGATGCATACGAATACCTGATGACAATGTATGCTTCAAATGCAGGTAAATCCGGTGGTGAGTTCTTCACCCCTGCCGATGTCTCTGAATTACTGACGCGTCTTGGAACCGTAGGTAAAAAGAGGTTAAATAAAGTATATGATCCTGCCTGCGGTTCTGGTTCTCTGCTTTTGAAAGCTGTGCAGATTCTCGGAAAAGATGCCGTTACTACAGGTTTCTTCGGTCAGGAAATTAATATTACAACTTATAACCTCTGCCGCATTAATATGTTCCTTCATGATATAGGATTTGATAAATTTGATTTAGCTTGCGAGGATACCCTTACAAATCCGCAACACTGGGATGATGAGCCCTTTGAACTTATTGTTTCTAATCCGCCTTATTCCATCAAGTGGGCAGGTGACGATAACCCACTTCTAATCAACGATCAGCGCTTTGCTCCAGCTGGTGTCCTAGCACCTAAGAGTAAAGCTGACCTTGCTTTTATTATGCATAGTCTTTCCTGGCTTGCGTCTAATGGTACAGCTGCAATTGTATGTTTTCCGGGAATTATGTATCGTGGCGGTGCAGAACAGAAAATTCGTAAATATTTGGTGGATAATAACTATGTGGACTGCATCATTCAGTTGCCAAGCAACTTGTTCTTTGGAACGAGTATTGCAACCTGCATTATGGTGATGAAGAAGAACAAAAATGATAATAAAACGCTTTTTATCGATGCATCCAATGAATGTATCAAGGTAACCAATAACAATAAGCTGACACCTGCGAATATCGAACGCATTGTGAATATATTTGCAAACCGTGAAGAAGTGAAGCATTTCTCCCATCTGTCAAGCTATGAAGAAATCGCAGAAAGTAATTATAACCTTTCCGTTTCTACCTATGTGGAGACAGAAGACACCCGTGAAAAGGTGGATATAGTAAAGCTGAATGCGGAAATCGAAGAAATCGTTATGCGTGGGGATGAGCTGCGTGAAGCCATTCGTAATATCATCGAAGAAATCGAGGTGGGCGCATGAGTAAGTTAGACGAATTGATTGCAGAGCTTTGCCCAGATGGCGTGAAATATCTTGAAATACCAGAATTATTCGATACAAGGAATGGATATACTCCATCTAAATCAAATAATGAATATTGGGAAAATGGTGAAGTTCCTTGGTTTAGGATGGAAGATATTCGAGAAAACGGGAGAATATTATCTAAAGCAACTCAATATGTTTCTAAAAGTGCTGTAAAAGGAAAACCATTTCCTGAAAATTCAATTATTATTGCAACATCTGCAACGATCGGTGAACACGCATTAATTACTGTTCCTTCATTGGCAAATCAAAGGTTCACATATTTGATATTGAAAGATGAGTATAAGGATTTGATTGATATCAAGTTCATTTATTATTATTGCTTTAAGTTGGATGAGTATTGCAAAGCTTGTTTAAACCAAGGAAATTTTGCATCTGTTGACATGAATAAATTTGTTAAATTTAAGTTTCCCGTTCCTCCCCTTGAAGTGCAGAGTGAAATTGTCCGTATTCTGGATAATTTCACAGACCTTACAGCGGAGCTTACTGCGGAGCTTACTGCGGAGCTTACTGCGAGAAAGAAACAGTATGAGTTTTATAAGGATGAGTTATTTGGAAAAAACTACGAAGAAATGCTAAAAAGATGTTTGCAAAACAATGTAAAAATAATTGCTCTTGAAGAGCTTGGGAAATTCACCCGAGGAAAAAGGTTTGTAAGAAATGATATAAAAGAAGATGGAATACCATGTATACATTACGGTGATTTATATACTTATTATGGAGTAAGTGCAGAAAAAGCAAAGTGTTTTCTCGATAAAGAATTTGCTGAAAAAATGCGATTTGCGCATAAAGGCGATGTTGTTATTGTTCAAGCAGGGGAAAATGATATGGATATTGGCATAGGCGTTGCATGGCTAGGAGATGAAGATGTTGCAGTTCATGATGCTTGTTATATATTTGAACATAATATAAATCCTAAATATATTTCATATTATTTAAGAACAAACATTTATCATTTGCAAATTAAAAAATATGTCTCAACGGGAAAGATATGCTCTATATCTGCACAAAATATCGGAAAAGCCTTAATTCCGGTTCCACAATTAGACGAGCAACAACGCATCGTTGACATCCTAGACCGCTTTGACACACTCTACAATGATATTCGCACAGAACTTCCTGCAGAGATTGAAGCACGTACCAAGCAGTATGAATACTACCGTGATAGATTACTAACTTTTAAAGAAGTCTCATAGTAAAGGAGGCGGAGGATATGCCTTATTTTAACATTGTTGCCGAGACAAACAAAAACACCGTTGTGACGGAATATGTGCCTGTGAAGGCACGCTCTGAAAGTTATCAAAGTGAAGCGGAATTAGAGAAAGAGTTTATTCGCCTTCTCTGTGAGCAGGGATATGACTATCTTCCGATTCATACAGAAGCCGACCTCATTGCCAATCTTCGAAAAAAGCTTGAAGAACTCAACAATTATGAGTTCACAGATACTGAGTGGGACCGCTTCTTCACCAACGCTTTGGCCAACCCAAATGAGCATATAGTTGAGAAGACCCGCAAGATTCAGGAGGATTATGTTCAGGTTCTGAAGCGCGATGATGCTATGACCAAGAACATTATGCTCATTGATAAGAAGCAGATTCACAATAATAAGCTTCAGGTGATCAACCAGTATGTTGTCGGCAAGGAAGATGGCGCTAAATATGATAATCAGTATGATGTGACTATCCTTGTTAATGGTCTGCCTGTTGTACATATTGAGTTAAAACGTCGTGGTGTTGCTATTCGTGAAGCCTTCAATCAGATCAACCGCTACCAGAGAGATTCTTTCTGGGCTGGCTGCGGTCTATTTGATTTTGCTCAGATTTTCGTTATCTCCAATGGCACCAATACTAAGTACTACTCAAACAGTACACGTTTTAATGCCATCAAAGATGCCAATTCCACGAAGCAGAAAAAGGAAAAAACCAGTAACAGTTTTGAGTTTACTTCTTTCTGGGCAGATGCAAATAACAAGACCATCCCGGATCTAATTGACTTCACAAAGACATTCTTTGCAAAGCACACCATCCTCAATGTCCTGACGAAGTACTGTATCTTTACATCTGAAAACATGCTGATGGTAATGCGCCCATACCAGATTACTGCGACGGAACGTATCCTCAACAGAATAGAAATTGCACATAACTACAAGAAGTTTGGAGATATTGCTGCCGGCGGATATGTGTGGCATACGACCGGTTCCGGTAAAACTTTGACTTCTTTTAAGACTGCTAGGATGGCATCCACGCTGCCATATATTGATAAAGTTCTGTTTGTCGTTGACCGTAAGGATCTGGAC
>Ga0136707_1000052_pt1 | contig 18335 bp, 15 predicted proteins | sample 4C3metaG_FD_101397 | JGI IMG/M metagenome (GOLD analysis project Ga0136707, IMG submission 101397) | Freshwater bacterial and archeal communities from Indian Creek, Illinois, USA - 4C3 metaG | ecosystem: Environmental > Aquatic > Freshwater > Unclassified | place: USA: Indian Creek, Illinois...
ACCAAGGGCCTTGCGAAGGCCGCCAAGAAGGCCGACCGCATCGCCGCCGAAGGCCTGATCGGCGTCGCCGTGACGACCGGGCGCGGCGTCGCGGTCGAGATCAACTCGGAAACCGACTTCGTGGCCAAGAACGCCGATTTCCAGGCGCTGGTGCGCGATGTGGCCAATGTGGCGCTGACCACCGGGGATGCGGTCGAGGTGGTGAAGGCCGCGCAGCTGAACGGCAAGACGATCGAGACCGTGCTGCAGGAGGCGATTTCCCGGATCGGCGAGAACATGACCTTCCGCCGGATGCATGTGCTGGAGGGTGACACCGTGGTGTCCTATGTCCACAATGCCGCGGCCGAGGGCATGGGCAAGATCGGCGTCCTCGTGGCGCTGAAGGGCCCGGCGGACAAGGCGCAGGCGATCGGCAGGCAGTTCGCCATGCATATCGCCGCGACCGCGCCGCTGTCGCTCTCGGAGCTGACGCTGGACCCGGCGGTGCTCGAGCGCGAGCTGGCGGTGCAGACCGCCAAGGCGCTGGAGGAGAACGCCGCCTCGGACAAGCCCAAGCCCGACGCGGTGATCCACCAGAACATCATTCCGGGCCGGATGAAGCGGTTCCTGGCGGAAAACACGCTGCTGGGTCAGGCCTTCGTCATCAACCCCGACCTGACCGTCGCGGCCGCGGCCCGGGAGGCCGGCGTCGAGATCACCGGCTATGCCCGCGTCGCCGTGGGCGAGGGGGTCGAGAAGAAGGCGGAAGACTTTGCCGCCGAAGTGGCCAAGGCCTTGCAGGGCTGATCCTGGCCCGGACGGCGCGGGGGCCGGTGCAGAGCGCAGCATCGGCCCCCGCACCGGCACCCGCACCGGCACCCGCACCGGCGCCCTGCCGTCACCCGCCCGGTCGCGGTGTCGGTTCGCGCCCGGTCCCGGCCTGGACCGGGTCGCAGACCCTGTGCAATCGCGCCCCGAGATGCGCGACCAGTCCCGGCAAGGCATGGAAATCGTCGAAGACCAGCCGTGCGCCCAGGGCGTCGGGCGCGGCCCTGCGATAGCCTTGGGTGAACAGCGCCAGCGGCACCCCGGCGGCATGGGCCGTCGCCGCATCCACCTCGCTGTCGCCGACCATGAGCGCGCGGCGGGCACCGAGACGCGCCAGGGCCGCGTGCAGCGGGGCAGGGTCGGGCTTGCGCCGGGGCAGGGTGTCGCCGCCGATCACCGCCGCCATGTGGCGGTCGAGCCCGAAGTGCCGCAGCGCCGCGCGGGCGGGGGCTTCGGGCTTGTTGGTGCAGACGGCGAGCCGGTGCCCTGCGGCGGACAGCGCCTCGATCGCGGGCCGAACTCCCGGATAAACGGTTGTAAGATCAAAGGCTTGCTCGTAGATCTTCACGAATTCGGCCACCAGTTCGGCATGCAGCGGGCCGGTGGCGTCCAGCGCCCGGGCCTCCAGCAGCCGCTGGACGAGAACCCCCACGCCATTGCCGATGAAGCCGCGCACGACCGGGAAGGGAAAGGGGGCCAAGCCTCTGGCCGCAAACACCTTGTTCGCCGTCGCATGGATGTCGAGCGCCGAATCGATCAGCGTGCCGTCGAGGTCGAAGACGATGGCCAGGGGTTCAGCCACGCGCCGCCTCGGCCGCGGCGCGCAGCGCGCGGATGTTGACGCCATAGGTTTCGGGACGCTCGGCCGAGCCGCCCTTGAAGATGGCCGAACCCGCGACCAGGACATCGGCGCCGGCCCGGACCACCGCTGCGGCGTTCGCCACCGTCACGCCGCCGTCGACCTCGATCTCGACCGGCCGGTCGCCGATCATCGCGCGCAGCCGGGCGATCTTGGCCAGCTGGCCGGCCAGAAAGCCCTGGCCGCCGAAGCCCGGGTTCACCGTCATCACGCAGACGAGGCTGACCATGTCGAGCAGCTCCGCGACCGCCTCGACCGGAGTGCCGGGGTTCAGGGCGACGCCGGCCCGCTTTCCCAGGGCCGTGATGGCCTGCAGGGTGCGGTGGATGTGCGGCCCGGCCTCGACATGCGCGGTGATCACATCGGCGCCGGCTTCGGCGAAGGCCGCAAGATAGCGGTCGACCGGGGCGATCATCAGATGGACATCCATCACGCCGCGGATATGCGGGCGCAAGGCGGCGCAGACACCCGGGCCGAAGGTCAGGTTCGGCACGAAATGGCCGTCCATCACGTCGACATGCACCCAGTCGGCACCCTGCGCCTCGAGCGCGCGACACTCGGCCCCGAAGCTGGCGAAATCGGCGGCGAGGATGGACGGGGCGATCTTGACGGGCGGCTGGGGCACGGCGCGGTCCTCTGGCTTGGCGATGTCATATCGCGGCGGCGCGGGCCTTTCCAGCCGGGTTTACATGACATAATATTGATTATGCGACAATTGCCAAGCGTGCAGATTGCCATCCCGGCAGATTGCCATCCCGGCAGACGGGCCTGCCCCCTCTGCGCCGGCCCGATTCCGGCCCGATCCCGCGGAACCGGGCCAGCCCGACGCGCCGCGCGGTCAGCCGACCAGTTCGAGCCCCGAGAAGAAGAAGGCGATCTCGCGCGCCGCTGCAGCCTCGCTGTCCGAGCCGTGCACCGAGTTCTCGCCCTTGGACAGCGCGAATTCCTTGCGGATCGTGCCGTCGGCGGCGGCGGCCGGGTCGGTCGCACCCATCACTTCGCGGTTCTTCAGGATGGCACCCTGGCCTTCCAGAACCTGCACCACCACCGGCTCGGAGGCCATGTAGGCCACCAGCTCGCCGTAAAAGCCGCGCTCCTTGTGCTCGGCGTAGAAGGCGCCGGCCTGGGCGGCGGTCAGCTGGATTCGCTTGCACGCCACCACCCGCAGGCCGGCCTCCTCGAACTTGGCGACGATCCTGCCGGTCAGGTTGCGCCGGGTGGCGTCGGGCTTGATGATGGAAAGCGTGCGTTCGGTGGCCATCGGAAACTCCAGGTTTGGCAACGGGTGCCGGAATGGGACGCCGGGCAGCTACCATGCCGGGGCCCGGTTGAAAAGGTGGCGCGGCATTGACCTTGGCGCCGGCTTCGGGCAGGCAGCACCCATGCTGAAGCTCGAGGACATCACCTACAACGTCGAAGGCCGGCCCCTGTTCGAGGGCGCCTCGGCCACGATTCCGACCGGGCACAAGGTGGGCATCGTCGGGCGCAACGGCGCGGGCAAGACCACGCTCTTCCGGCTGATCCGGGGCGAGCTGGCGCTGGAGGGCGGTGCGATCACCCTGCCGAGCCGCGCGCGCATCGGCGGCGTGGCGCAGGAGGTGCCGTCGTCGGAAACCTCGCTGCTGGAAACGGTCCTGGCCGCCGACACCGAACGCGCAAGCCTTTTGGCCGAGGCCGATCACGCCACCGATCCGCACCGGATCGCCGAGATCCAGGCGCGGCTGGCCGACATCGACGCCTGGTCGGCCGAGGGGCGCGCGTCCGGCATCCTCAAGGGCCTGGGCTTTGATGCCGCGCAGCAGCTCATGCCCTGTTCGGCCTTTTCCGGCGGCTGGCGGATGCGGGTGGCCCTTGCGGGCGTGCTGTTTGCGCAGCCCGACTACCTCTTGCTGGACGAACCGACCAACTATCTCGACCTCGAGGGCGCGCTGTGGCTGGAGTCCTATCTCCAGAAATATCCCCACACCGTACTGATCATCAGCCACGACCGCGGTCTCTTGAACCGCGCGGTGCAGGGGATTTTGCATCTCGACAACCGCAAACTCACCTACTGGACCGGCCCCTACGACCAGTTCGCCCGCCAGATGGCCGAACGCCGTGCGGTCCTGCAAGCCGAGGCCAAGAAGGTCGAGGCGCGCCGCGCGCATCTGCAAAGCTTCGTCGACCGCTTCAAGGCCAAGGCCTCCAAGGCCGTGCAGGCGCAGAGCCGCGTCAAGATGCTGGAAAAGCTGACCCCGATCACCGCGCCCGAGGATGCCAAGAAGGTGGTCTTCACCTTTCCCAAGCCCGAAGAGCTTGCCCCGCCGATCATCAACCTGGATGGCGCCGGGGTCGGCTATGGCGGACCCCTGGTGCTGAAAAAACTGAACCTGCGCATCGACCAGGATGACCGGATCGCGCTCCTTGGCCGGAACGGCGAGGGAAAATCCACACTTTCCAAGCTTCTGGCGGGCAAACTTCAACCACAGGAAGGCAAGTTCGCACGCTCGTCCAAGCTGCGCATCGGCTATTTCGCGCAGCATCAGGTCGATGAGCTGCACATCGACGAAACGCCCTTGCAGCACATCATGCGCCTGCGGCCCGCCGAGGCGCAGCCGAAGCTGCGGGCCCGTCTTGCCGGCTTCGGGCTGATGGCGGACCAGGCCGACACCGTGGTCGCGCGCCTGTCGGGCGGGCAGAAGGCGCGGCTGTCGCTGCTGCTGGCGACGATCGACGCGCCACATCTCCTGATCCTGGACGAGCCGACCAACCACCTGGACATCGAAAGCCGCGAGGCGCTGGTAGAGGCGCTGACCGAATATTCCGGCGCGGTGATCCTGGTCAGCCACGACATGCACCTTTTGGGCCTGGTCGCCGACCGGCTCTGGCTGGTCAAGGGCGGCGCGGTGACACCCTATACCGAGGATCTCGAGGCCTATCGCCGCCAGTTGCTGGCCGGCGAGGACGAGGTGAAGGTCGCGCCGCAACCATCTGTGCGCAAACCGAAACTCGGTCGCGACGAGATTGCGGCGCTCAAGTCCGAAGTCCGCCGCTGCGAGGAGCGGCTGGCGAAACTCAACGAGATGCGCGACAAGCTGGCCCGCAGGCTGGCCGACCCCGCGCTCTACGAGGACGGCCGCAAGGGCGAGCTTGCCACCTGGAACGGCAAATATGCCGAGGTGATGGAGGGGCTCGACCGGGCCGAGGCGATGTGGCTGGCCGCACAGGAGAAGCTGGAAGTCGCAAACGCCTGAGCGGGCTTTCCAGATGCCCCCGGCCACCCCATATCCCGGCAAAGCGGAGGTGGTGATGGACGGCGACATGCTCGCCCGGTTGGGCTTTCTGGCGATCATCCTGGTGGCGCTTGGCGGCTGGGCGCTGGTCGAGTTCCGCCAGCGCATGGGCCAGGCGCTGCGGATGGCAACGGCCTGGGGGCTGATCTTCGTCGGCGTGATGGCGGGCTACGGGCTGTGGTCCGACATCTCGCGCGAGGCCCTGCCCCGGCAGATGGTCAGCGCCGAGGGGCAGGTCGAGGTGCCGCGGGCGCCGGACGGGCATTACTACCTGACGCTGGCGATCGACGGGACGCCCCTGACCTTCATGGTCGACACCGGGGCCTCGGGCATGGTGCTGAGCCTGGCGGATGCCGAGCGGGTCGGCATCGCGGTGGCGGACCTGCGGTTTCTGGGCCAGGCGATGACGGCGAACGGGATCGTGCGGACCGCGCAGGTGACCTTGCCGGTGGTCGAGCTTGGCCCCTTCCGCAACGAGGGGTTCCGGGCCTATGTCAACGCGGGCGAGATGCAGGGGTCGCTGCTGGGGATGGACTATCTGGGCCAGTTCCGGATGGAATTCGCCAGCGACCGGCTGGTCCTGCGGGGGCTCTGACCGGCGGAGAGACTGGCGGGGGGACTGGCGGGGCGGGCCGTCGAACCGGCTGACCCGCCCCGGCGCGTCACCCGGGCGCGGCGCTTTGGCCTTGCCGGGTCCAGCGGCCCCCGGCCTCGGACCAGTACTGGGCGGCATGACCGGCGGCGGTGACCGCCATCCACAGGCTGCGGGCCTCGGCCGTGCGCGATGCGTCGGCGGCGTCGAACAGGACCCAGACCCGCTCCATCGCCGCGATCTCGGCATCGGTGGCGCTCGCCCCGTCCACCAGCGCCAGCACCCGCGCGCCGTTCGCCGGGGCGCCCTGCCCCAGCAGCACCGGCTGGGCGGCGTCGTGCGGGCCGCCCTCGCGGCCATGCGGCAGGAAGCTGTCGGCGCCCCCCGTCAGCCAGAGTTCGGCGTCCAGCCGGTCAAGCGCGGCCGCGTCGGTGCCCCGCACCATCACCCGCCAGCCCTGTGCCAGCGCGCGCGGCAGGTTCACCGCCAGCGTGTCGGCGGGCGTGGTGCGGGTCTGGTGGAAGAACAGCACGGTTCCCATGGCAAGCGCCTCCTGCCGGCCGGCCGTCGCACCCCTGCGGGGGGGATGCGCGGCGCCGTCCTACCGCGTTTCATACCGGTCGCGGATCAGCCGGTCGAGCGCCATGACCCCCCAGCCGGTCGCGCCCTTGGGTGCCAGCGTCGAGTCGGCCTTGAGCACGGCGGTTCCCGCGATGTCGAGGTGGCACCAGGGCATGTCGGGCCTGACGAAGCGGGCCAGGAACTGCGCCGCCGTGATCGCGCCGCCGTCGCGCCCGCCGACGTTCATCATGTCGGCGATGCGCGATTTCAGCTTTGCGTCGTAGGCCTCGCCCATCGGCATGCGCCAGGCGCCTTCGCCCTCGGCCCGGGCGGCGGCGAGAAAGGCGTTGCACAGATCGTCGTCGTTGGAAAACACCCCGGCATTCTCGTGCCCGAGGGCCACGACGATCGCGCCGGTCAGGGTGGCGAGGTCGATCATGCCGGACGGCTTGAAGCGGTCCTGCGCGTACCATAGGACATCGGCCAGCACGAGCCGGCCCTCGGCGTCGGTGTTGATCACCTCGATCGTGTCGCCCTTCATGGATCGCACCACGTCGCCGGGGCGCTGCGCGCGCCCGTCGGGCATGTTTTCCACCAGCCCCACCAGGCCCACGACATTGGCGCGCGCCTGGCGCAGCGCCAGCGTGCGCATGACCCCCGCCACGACGCCCGCGCCGGCCATGTCCATCGTCATCTCCTCCATGCCGGCGGCGGGCTTGATCGAGAGGCCGCCGCTGTCGAAGACCACGCCCTTGCCGATCAGCGCGAAGGGCGCCGCCTCCTTCGGCCCGCCGCGCCACTGCATGACCACGACCTTCGAGGGGCTTTCCGACCCCTGCCCCACGCCCAGAAGCGCGCCCATGCCGAGGGTCCGCAGCTGGTCCTGCTCGAGGATCTCGACCTCGAGGCCAAGCTCGTGCATCGCGGCCAGCCGCGCCGCGAAGTCCTGCGTGGTCAGCACGTTCGCGGGTTCGTTGACCAGGTCGCGGGCGAAGAACACCCCTTCGGCGACGGCGGCCATCGGGCCAGCGGCCCGGGCCACACTTTCGGGCCGGGCCAGCATCAGCGTGACCGGCCCGGGCTTCGGCCGTTCCGCCGTCTTGTGCGCGGTGAAGTCATAGGCCCGCATGGCCAGCCCGAAGGCCAGGTCGGCCGCACGCGGGTGGCTTTCGGCCAGCACCAGCGTCCCCCCCGCCCCGTTCGCGGCCCCATGTGCGCGCCCGATCGCCGCGCCGGCCTTGCGGGCGGCGGCCTGATCGGTGCGCCGGGGCAGGCGCAGAAGCTGGACCGCCTCGGCCGCGAGGCCGCCGGGGAAGGCCAGCTCCAGCCCCTCGCCCGGTTTCAGCCGGGTGAAGGCCTCCGAGCCGACGGCCCGGGTCAGCGCGCCGCGCGTCAGCCGGTCGAGCCGGCGGAACCCCGGGGTCGGCGTCGCGCCCGCCTCGACGGGAAGACTGATCCGGCCCGTCGCGGTCGCGAGGGCGGCAAGATCGGTGGACTGGAAGCGGATCGGCAGCGGCTGGGACATGCGGGTTCTCGGGACATGGGCCTTGCGGGGGCAAGACGGGGGGCCTGACAGGGGACTGACCACCATCGGCGGCGGCCTGCCGCGAGGCTATCGCCGCGCGGGCGGATTGGCCAGATATGAGTTTTCGCGCCCGGCGAATTCCGATAGGGTCGCCACGACATCGGACAGGGGCAGCGGCGACAGTGGCGAGGATTGACAGATATCTGCTGTCGCAACTTCTTGCGCTGTTCGGGTTTTTTGCGCTGGTGCTGGTCGCGGTCTTCTGGGTGAACCAGGCGGTGCGGCTGTTCGACCAGCTGATCGGGGATGGCCAGTCGGCGCAGGTGTTCCTGGAGTTCTCGCTGCTGACGCTGCCGAATGCGATCTTGCTGGTGCTGCCGGTGGCGGCCTTTGCGGCGGCGGTCTATGTGGTGAACCGGCTCAGCCAGGAAAGCGAGCTGGTGGTGGTGCAGGCGACGGGGTTCTCGGCCTTTCGCCTGGCGCGGCCGGTGGTCTATTTCGGGCTTTGCGTGCTGGTGATGCAGCTTGTGCTGGCCAATGTGCTGGTGCCGGTCAGCCAGCGCATGCTGGCCGATCGCAACGCCGAGATCGCCCAGAACGTGACCGCGCGGTTCCTGAACGCGGGGCAGTTCATGCATCCGGCCCGGGGGGTCACGCTCTACATCCGCGAGATCACGCCGACGGGCGAGCTGATCGACCTGTTCCTTGCCGATGAGCGCAGCGGCGACCAGCGCGTGGTCCACACCGCGCGCAAGGCGTTCCTGGTCCGGGGCGCGGCGGCGCCGCGGCTGGTGATGCTGGAGGGGGCGACCCAGGCGCTGGACCGGGCGGACGGGCGGCTGTCGATGACGCGGTTTGCCGACTTCACGCTGGACCTCGAGGGGCTGGTGGCGGTGGGCGGGCCGCGGGGGCTGCGGGTTTCGGCCCTGCCGACACGGGTGCTGCTGGCGGCGACGCCCGAGGATCAGGCGACCTACGGCTTCGGGCGCGAGGCGATGCTGGAAGCCGGCCATCAGCGGCTGGCCACGCCGCTGATGGCGCTGGTGGCGCCGCTGCTGGGGTTCTCGGCGCTGATGCTCGGGGGGTTCACGCGCCTCGGGCTGTGGCGGCAGATCGGGCTGGCGGTGCTGCTGCTGATCGGGATGCAGATGGTGTCGACCTGGGCCACGGGCGCGGCGATCCAGGCGGCGGGGGGCTGGGCGGTCCTCTATCTGGCGCCGCTGCTCGGGGCGGTGGTGGCGGCGGGGCTCTTGGTCCTGGCGCAGCGGCCGCGGCGGCTGCGGAGAACGCCGGCGTGACGCTGAACCTCTACATCGCGCGGCGGTTCCTGTGGACCTTCGTCCAGGTGTTCCTGGTGTTCTTCGGCATCCTGATGCTGCTCGACATGATCGAACAGCTGCGGCGGTTTTCCGACGCGGGCATCGGGCTGGCCGAGGCGGCGCGGCTGGCGCTGCTGAACGTGCCCGAGACGCTCTACCGGATCATGCCGCTGATCGTGATCATGGCGGCGGTGGCGAATTTCCTGGCGCTGGCGCGGTCGTCGGAACTGGTGGTGGTGCGGGCGGCGGGGCGCTCGGGGCTGCGGTTCCTGGCGACGCCGGTGGCGGTCGCGGTGGCGCTGGGGCTGGCGACGGTCGCGCTGTTCAACCCCCTGGTGGCGGCGACGACCAAGGCCTACCAGCAGGAGCGGCTGAGCCTGACGCAGGGCGGGGGCTCGGTGCTGTCGGTGGCCGATACCGGGCTCTGGCTGCGGCAGGGCACGGCCGAGGGCCAGACCGTGATCCAGGCCCAGCGGTCGAGCCCGGACGGGACCGAGCTGCGGGCGGCGACCTTTCTCGGCTTCGACGGCGCGGGGCAGCCGGTCAGCCGGATCGAGGCCGAGCACGCCCGGCTGGTCGAGGGGGCCTGGCTGCTGTCGGGAACCAAGGCCTGGGATCTCTCGCAGCCCAACCCCGAGCTTGCCTCCAGCCTGCCGCCCAGCACGGTCGCGCTGCCGACCGATCTGACGGCCGAGCGCATCCGCGACGGGTTCGGCACGCCCGCGACCGTGCCGTTCTGGGATCTGCCCGAGCACATCGCGGATCTGGAGCGCGCGGGCTTTTCGGCGCAGGCCCACCGGCTCTGGTTCCAGATGGAGCTGGCCCAGCCGCTGCTGCTGGCGGCGATGGTGATGGTGGCGGCGGGGTTCACCATGCGGCATGTCCGCTTTGGCGGCACGGGCAAGATGGTGCTCTTTGCGCTGCTGGCGGGCTTCGGCATCTTCTTTCTGCGCAACTTCGCCCAGGCCCTGGGCGAGGCCGGGCAGATCCCGGTCCTGGTCGCGGCCTGGTCGCCGCCGCTGGCCGCAGCCCTGCTGTCGCTGAGCCTGCTGCTGCATCTGGAGGACGGGTGATGCGGCACCGGCTCGCCATGGTCCTGTGGCTGGCGCTGGCGCTGCCCCTGGCGGCGCAGGACCAGGCCGCGCTGGTGTCGGACCGGCTGGAGATCGTCGGCGACACCCGGCTGATCGCGCAGGGCAATGTCGAGGTGTTCTTCCAGGGCCGCCGGCTGCGGGCCGAGCGCATCGTCTTTGACCAGGCCACGGGGCGGCTGGAGATCACCGGCCCGATCGTCCTGACCGAGCCGGGCGGCAATGTCCTCATCCTGGCCTCGCAGGCCGCGCTCGATGCCGATCTGAGCGAGGGCATCCTCATCGGCGCGCGGCTGGTGCTGAACCGGCAGTTGCAGCTCGCCGCGAACCGCATCACCCGGGTCGCCGGCCGCGAGACGCGGCTGGAGACGGTCGTCGCCTCGTCCTGCACGGTCTGCGAAGGCGACCCGACCCCCCTGTGGGAGATCCGCGCCCGCCGGGTGGTGCATGACGAAGTCGAGCGCCGGCTCACCTTCGAGGCCGCCCAGTTCCGGCTGGCCGGCGTGCCGGTCTTCTACATCCCGCGGCTGCGGATGCCCGACCCGACGCAGGCGCGCGCGACCGGGTTCCTGATGCCCGAGCTGCGGACCACCTCGCAGCTCGGCTTCGGGGTCAGGCTGCCCTATTTCATCACCATCGGGCGCTCGGCCGATCTGACGCTGACGCCCTATCTGACCGCGCAGGACAGCGTGACGCTGGGCTTTCGCTACCGTCAGGCATTTGCCACCGGTGCCATCGAGGTCAACGGGGCGGTCACGCGCGACGAGCTGGTCGCGGGCGACACGCGGGGATACCTGTTCATCGACGGCGGCTTCGAGCTGCCGCGCGCGTTCCGGCTGACGCTCAAGGGCCAGCTGGTCAGCGATCCGGCCTATCTGCTGGACTACGGGGTGGCGAACCTCGACCGGCTGGACAGCCGGGTCGAGATCAGCCGCACGCGCCGCAACGCGCATGTCTCGGCCCGGATCATCAGCTTCCAGACGCTGCGCGACACCGAGAACGACACCACCATCCCCTCGGTCATCGCCGACCTGACCTTCCACCGGCGCTTTTCGCCCGCCCTGATCGGCGGCGATGGCGGGCTGCGGTTGCAGACCCACAGCCATTCGCGCAGCGCGTCGAACCCGCTGGACGGCCCCGACAGCGACAGCATCGCCGACGGGCGCGATGTCAGCCGGATCTCGGCCCGCATCGACTGGCGGCGGGGGTTCATCCTGCCCGCGGGGATCGAGGCCACCCTGCTGGGCGAGGTGACGGCGGATGCCTATACGATCGCCGAGGATGCGCAGTTCGCGGGCGAGACCACGCGCACCCATGCCAGCGCGGGGGTCGAGCTGCGCTGGCCCTGGATCCGGGCCGGGGCCGGCGGCGCGACCCATGTGATCGAACCGGTGGCGCAGCTGATCTGGTCGCCCTCGGACAGCGAGACGCTGCCGAACGAGGATTCGGTGCTGGTCGAGTTCGACGAGGCCAGCCTCGTTGCGCTGGACCGCTTTCCCGGCGCGGACGCGGTGGAGCGGGGGCCGCGCGCCAATCTGGGCGTGACCTGGACGCGGACGGACCCCGCGGGCTGGAGCCTGGGCATGACGGTCGGCCGCGTCTACCGCGAAGCGGATCTGGGCCAGTTCGGGCCCGGATCGGGTTTTGGCGGCATGCGGTCCGACTGGCTGGCGGCGGTGGATTTCGACCTTGGCACCGGCATCGCGGTCACGGCGCGGACGGTGCTGGACCACGACCTGGCGCTGACCAAAGGCGAGGCGCGGCTGGTCTACAACGGGCAGCGCACGGCGCTGGCCGGTTCGGTCATCTGGGCCGTGGCCGACGCCGAGGAGAACCGCCCCGATCCGACGCGCGAGCTGACCCTCGACGCGCGCCGAAAGCTCGGGCGGCACTGGAGCGGCAGCTTGAGCGGGCGCTACGACTTTGTCGCCGGGGAAGGCACCGTCGCGGGCCTGGGCCTGGAGTTCCAGAACGAGTGCGCCCGCCTTGGCGTTTCCCTCTCGCGTCGGTTCACATCCTCGACTACGGTGTCGCCGACGACGGATTTCGCGCTGTCGCTTGACCTGGTCGGCTTTGGCGCGGGCGCAGGCACGGGCGGGGCGGCACGGGTGTGTCGGCAGTAGCGGCGGACGCAGATCCGCAAGTGACCATGAGAGAGCGGCTGAGGCGATGGCATTTTCCCTTCTGAAGCGGCAGGCGGCGGCGCTGGTGATCGGGGTGGCGCTGGTCGGGCCGGTGATGGTCTGGCCCGCGATGGCGCAGGATCTCTTCGCGCCGCGGCTCTTCGTGAACGACCGGGCGATCACCGGGTTCGAGGTGCAGCAGCGGGCGATGTTCCTGCAACTGCTGCGCGCGCCGGGCGACCCCGAGGCGGAGGCGCTGAAGGGGCTGATCGAGGACCGTCTGCGCCAGACCGAGGCCGACCGGCTGGAGCTGACGGTCAGCGAGGAGGACCTGACGGCGGGGATGACCGAATTCGCCTCGCGCGCGAACCTGAGCGCGGAGGCGCTGATCGCCGAGCTGGCGGCGGTCGGCATCGCCGAGGAGACCCTGCGCGATTTCGTGTCGGCGGGCATCCTGTGGCGCCAGGCGGTGCGCGCGCGGTTCGTGGGCCAGGTGCCGGTCAGCGAGAACGACATCGACCGGGCGCTGGAAGCCTCGGCCAGGCCGCGCGCGCTGCGGGTGCTGGTCTCCGAGCTGGTGATCCCCGCCCCGGAGGGCGAGGTCGAGGCGGCGCTGGCGCTGGCCAACCGGCTGGCCGGCGAGATCACCACCGAAGGCGGCTTTGCCGCGGCGGCGCGGCAGCATTCGGCCGCACCCACCGCCGGGGACGGCGGGCGGCTGGACTGGGTGCCGCTGGCGAACCTGCCGCCGGCGATCGGGGGGGCGGTGCTGGCGCTTGGCCCGGGCGAGGTGTCGGACCCGTTGGTGGTGCCCGGCGCGGTGGTGCTGTTCCAGCTGCGCGACGTGGCCACCGACCCCGCGGCCGAGCCGGTCGCGGTGACGGTTGAATGGGCCGAGTTCCTGGTGCCCGACGATGCGGCCGAGATCGCGCGCCTGCGCGCCGCGGTCGATGGCTGCAACGACCTGTACGGCCAGGCGGCGGGGCTGCCCGCGGACCGGCTGACCGTGACGACGCAAGGCCTGGCCGAAGTGCCGGCGGATGTGGCGCTGGAACTGGCCCGGCTTGACCCTGGCGAAAGCAGCGTGGCGCTGGAGCGGGGCGGGTTCCGGCGGCTCCTGATGCTCTGCGGGCGCGAGGCGCCGCTGGAAGAACCGCCAAGCCGCGAGCAGCTGCGCGAGCGGGTGATCAACCAGAAGCTGGAAGGCCTGGCCGAGGGCTATCTGGAAGGACTACGCGCCGCCGCGATCATCCGCGAGCCGTGACGCCGGTCCTGCTGACCTGCGGCGACCCCTCGGGCATCGGGCCCGAGATCGCGGCCAAGGCCTGGGCGGCGGGCGAGCGTTTCGTCTGGCTGGGCGACCCGCGGCACCTGCCGGATGGCACCGACTGGTGCGAGGTGGCCGAAGGTGAGGGCGCGGCCGACGGCCCGCTGCCGGTCCTGCGCCAGGATTTCCCTGCCCCCGCCCTGCCCGGCCGGCCCGATCCGGCCAATGCGCCCGGCGTGATCGCGGTGATCGAGCGGGCGGTGCGGCTGGTGCAGACAGGCAGGGCTGCGGCGATCTGCACCGCGCCGATCCACAAGAAGGCGCTGAAGGACGGGGCGGGCTTCGCCTTTCCCGGCCATACCGAGTTTCTCGCCCATCTCGCGGGGGTGCAGCGGGCGGTGATGATGCTCGCCTGTCCGGGCTTGCGCGTGGTGCCGGTGACGATCCACATGCCGCTGGCCGAGGTGCCGGGGGCGCTGAGCGAAAGCCTGCTGGAGGACACGATCCGCATCACCCATGCGGCGCTGGTCCGGGATTTCGGTCTCGAGGCGCCCCGGCTTGCCGTGGCGGGGCTGAACCCCCATGCCGGCGAAGGCGGGGCCCTGGGCTTGGAGGACGAGCGGCTGATCCGCCCGCTGGTCGCGCGGCTGGCGGCCGAGGGGATGCGCATCCGCGGGCCCCTGTCGGCGGATGCGATGTTTCATGCGGGGGCGCGGGCGGGCCATGACGCGGCGATCTGCATGTATCACGACCAGGCGCTGATCCCGATCAAGACGCTGGACTTTGCCGGGGGGGTGAACGTGACGCTGGGCCTGCCCTTCGTGCGCACCTCGCCCGACCACGGCACGGCCCATGACATCGCGGGGCAAGGGGTGGCCGATCCGTCGAGCCTGATCGCGGCGCTGCGGTTGGCGCGCGAGATGGCGGCGGCACGATCGGCACAAGCGTCGGCGCCTCCGGCGGGGATATTTTTTTCAGAATGAAAGGCCGGTCGTGGGAACGTTAGACGGCCTGCCCCCCCTGCGCGAGGTGATCCGGGCGCATGATCTGGTGGCGAAGAAGCAGATGGGGCAGAATTTCCTGCTGGATCTGAACCTTACGGCCAAGATCGCACGCCTGGCCGGGGATCTGTCTGCTTGCGATGTGCTGGAGGTGGGGCCGGGCCCCGGCGGTCTGACGCGCGGGTTGCTGGCCGAGGGCGCGCGGCATGTGGTGGCGGTGGAAAAGGACGCGCGCGCCCTGCCCGCACTGGCCGAGATCGCGGCGGCCTTCCCGGGGCGGCTGACGGTGGTGCATGGCGACGCGCTGGAGGTGGACCTTGCCGCGCATCTGACGCCTCCGGTCAGGATCGTGGCCAACCTGCCCTACAACGTGGGGACCGAGCTGCTGATCCGCTGGCTGACCCCGCCCGCCTGGCCGCCGCTGTGGTCATCGCTGACGCTGATGTTCCAGAAGGAGGTGGCCGAGCGGATCGTGGCGAAGCCGAGGTCGGAACATTACGGACGGCTGGCGCTGCTGGCGCAATGGCGCTGCGAGGCGAAAGTGGTGATGACCCTGCCGCCCGAGGCCTTCACACCCGCGCCCAAGGTGCATTCGGCGGTGGTGCATCTGACCGCCCTGCCCCAGCCGCGTTTTCCCTGTGACTTCATGGTGTTGCAACGCGTGACCGCCATGGCCTTCAACCAGCGCCGCAAGATGCTGCGGTCGAGCCTCAGGGGGCTGGGTGCGGGGGTCGAGGGGCTGCTGGAGGGCGCGGGCATCCCTCCGACCGCGCGCGCCGAGGAAATCGGGCTGGAGCAGTTCTGCGCCCTGGCCCGGGCGACCGGGTGATGCAGTCCAGAGTTTTTGGTGAAAATTCAGAAGGCTATCGGTGATACTTGCATCAGATGATGCAGTGGGGCGCGACGCGGGTCGACGGTCCGGCAGCGGGGGCCAGCCCCCGCCGCCCCCCTCCGCACCCCCGGGATATTTGCGGACAGAAAATCAGCTTCTGACACGCAAGGATTGCGGATCGTAGAGCGGGGTCAGGCGGACTTCGGCAGGGACACGCTCGCATGCGACTTCCAGCTCGTAAGTCCCTGAGAGCACGAAATCTTCCGTGACCCCCCCGGCGTGACGCACATAGCCCATCCCGATCGCCTGCCCGACGGTGTGGCCATGGCCGCCGCTGGAGAGCCAGCCGACGCGCTCGCCGTTGCGGTAGATCGTCTCGCGGCCGAGCAGGATGACCTCCGGGGCGGCGGTGAAGGTGGCCAGGCGTTTGCCGACCCCGTTTGCCAGTTGCGCGGCAACCGCTTCGCGGCCGAGGAACGGCAGGCCGGATGTCATCTTGCAGGCCCAGGCCAGGCCCGCCTCGACCGGCGTGTGGTCGGGGCCGATGTCGCTGCCCCAGGCGCGGTAGCCTTTCTCGAGGCGCAAGGTCTCGATGGCGCGGTAGCCGGCGTTGGTGACGCCACCCGTGGCCATCAGCGCCTCGTAGACGGTGACGGCGAACTCGGTCGGCAGGTGCAGCTCCCAGCCAAGCTCGCCGACATAGGTGACGCGCAGCGCGAGGACGGGGCAGCCGGCGACCGAGATTGCGCGGGCGGTGGCGAAGGGGAAGGCGGCGCCGGACAGGTCGTCGGGGGTGAGCGGTTGCAGCACCTCGCGCGACCCCGGCCCCATCAGCGACAGGACGGCCGTGCCCGAGGTCACGTCGGACAGTTGCACCTCGCCGCAGAGGTTGCGGGAAATCCAGTCGAAATCATGCGTGGCAAAGCCGGTGCCGGTGGTGAGGCAATATTCGTCCCAGGCGCGGCGGACCACCGTCAGGTCGCATTCGATCCCGCCTCTGGCATTCAGCATCTGGGTGTAGATCAGGCTGCCGACCGGGCGGTCCACGTTCCCGGCGGCGATCCGGTTCAGGGCCTCGACCGCGTCGCGACCCTTGAGGCGGAACTTGGCAAAGGAGCTCTGGTCGATCAGCACGCAGGCTTCGCGCGCGGCCTTGTGCTCGCGGGCCACGGCGTCCCACCAGCCGGGGCGCTGGTAGGAATGCCGGTCCACCGCGGCCTCGCCGGGGGCGGCGAACCAGTTCGGGCGTTCCCAGCCGAGCTTTTCGCCGAAACAGGCGCCCGCGGCCTTCAGATGCGCGTAGAGGGCCGAGCGGCGGGTGGGGCGGGCGGAGCGCATCTCCTCGGCGGGCCAGGCGATGGTGTAGTGCTTGGCATAGGCCTCCAGCGTGCGTTCCCGCACCCAGTCGGTCGCGCGGTGCACGGGGCCGAAGCGGCGGATGTCGACCGGCCAGAGGTCGCAGGGCGCGGCGCCGGTGGCCACCCATTCGGCCAGCGCCATGCCCGCCCCGCCGCCCGCCGCGATGCCGAAGGCGTTGAAGCCCGCGCCGACGAAGAAGTTGCGCAGCTCCGGCGCCTCGCCCAGGATGAAGTTGCCGTCCGGGGTGAAGCTTTCCGGGCCGTTGATCAGCTGCCTGACGGCAGCGGTCGCCAGGGCCGGGACACGGGCGATGGCGTCGGCCATGAACTGGGAATAATGGTCGAAATCGCTGGTCAGAAGCTCGAAATGGAAGCCTTCGGGGATGCCGTTTTGCGCCCAGGGTTTGGGGTGGGTTCATACCCGCCCCAGACGAGGCCGCCGACCTCCTCCTTCCAGTAGGTGCGCCGGTCGGGGTCGCGCAGGGTGGGCAGCGTCGGGGTCACGCCCTCGATCTTCCCGGTCACCATGTACTGGTGTTCGACCGGGACGAGGGGGACGTTGACGCCCACGGTCGCCGCCAGCGTCCGCGTCCATTGCCCGGCGCAAGCGACGACCTTCTCGCATTCGATGGTGCCGAACGGGGTTTCGACCCCCCGGATCCGGCCCTCGTCGACGATGATCCGGGTGACCGGGGTGTCCTCGAGGATCTGCACCCCCGCCATCCGTGCGCCCCTGGCCAGCGATTGGGTGATGTCCGAAGGGTTCGCCTGCCCGTCGGTGGGCAGGTAGGCCGCGCCGACCAGGTCGTCGATGGTCATCAGCGGCCAGAGCTCCTGCGCCTCCTTGGGGGAAAGCAGGTGCATCTCGAGCCCGAAGGATTGCGCGGTGGTGGCCTGGCGCCTGACCTCGGTCCAGCGGTCGGGGTTGCAGGCCAGGCGCAGGCCGCCGTTCATCTTCCATCCCGTCTGCAGGCCCGTCTCCGCCGCGAGCCGCCGGTAGAGCGCCACCGACTGGCCCAGCATCTGGGTGATGTTGGCCGAGCTGCGCAGTTGCCCGACCAGCCCCGCCGCGTGGAAGGTGGTGCCCGAGGTCAGCTTCCTGCGCTCGAGCAGGACGGTGTCGGTCCAGCCGAGCTTGCCCAGATGATAGGCGACCGAGCAGCCGACGATGCCGCCCCCGATGATGACGGCGCGCGCGGTGCTGGGAAGTTCGGTCATGCGAGGGTCCTGAAGGCGGCAAGGGCCGCGCGGTAGGTGTGAAGGCAGCTGGCGGTATAGGCGGCATAGTCGAAGTCGAGCTGCGCGTGGATTTCCTGGACCATCGACCACATCGCCTCGCGCAGCGCGGCGGCGGCCTTCATCGCGCGGTAGCGGCGCCGGAGGTCGGCATCGGGGCCCTGGCCGTGATAGGCGGCAAGCAGCCATTCCTCCTGCGCGGGATCAAGGCCGATGTTCGCGGCCAGCCCGCCGAGGTCGAAGAGCGGCGAGTTCCAGCCCGCGTAGTCCCAGTCGATCAGCCACATCCGGCGGCCGTCGTGCAGGAAGTTCGCCGCGAGCAGATCATTGTGGCCGAACACCAGGTCGATCCGGCCGATGGCGGCCTCGAGCGCCTCGGCCTCGGCCAGCAGGCCGGGCAAGAGCGGGCGGTGGCGCGAGGCCCCCTCGCCAAGCGTGGCGGCATAGTCGCGCAGGACGTGAAAGACCCAGAAGGCCAGCGCGGGCCCGCGC